>OCZT010002130.1_pt1 | contig 20478 bp, 20 predicted proteins | sample 1539031 | NCBI WGS metagenome assembly OCZT01 (sample SAMEA3539308, study PRJEB22396) | soil metagenome | biome: tundra; feature: field; material: soil | place: USA | collected 2010-05 | depth 0.15 m | reverse complement strand
GCGCAGAGTGGGCGGGCACGGGCATCCGGCCGGCCGTCGCCGCAGCAAACGGCCGAAGCACAGTCTCAGGAGGTTGGCGGGGCCCATGACCCCCAGCTGGAAGTCGCCTCGGGATGGGGCGTGGGCCGTCGCCGAGGCCGAGACTCGATACGGCCCCCAGGTTGCCCTGGTCGTCGTCGACCTGCAAAACGACTTCGCCGATCCTTCAGGAAGCCTCTCGGTCCGAGGCGGGGCAGATATCGTCCCCTTCGTCAACGTTGAGATCGAGCGAGCCCTGGCGGCGGGGGCGGCGGTCGCTTACACGCAGGACTGGCACCCTGCCCACACTCCGCACTTCGCCCAGGACGGCGGCATCTGGCCGGTCCACTGCGTCCAGGAGACATGGGGCGCGCAGCTGCATCCCGATCTGTCCGTCCGTGGCCCGGTCGTGCGCAAGGGTATCCACGGCGAGGACGGCTACTCGGGCTTCTCGATGCGCAACCCCACGGGCGGAATGCCCGTCCCCACCGAGCTCGATTCGACCCTCGCCCAGGGTGGCGCCAGACGCCTGGTCGTATGCGGACTCGCCACGGACTACTGCGTCAAGGCGACGGCGCTCGACGGCGTGCGACTCGGCTACGAAACGGCCGTCCTTCTCGAGGCGGTGCGGGCGGTCGACCTGGGGACCGGAGACGGCGACAACGCCCTCGACGAACTGCTCGCGGCGGGCGTCACTCTTGTTGGAGCGCGGGCGGCCGCGAGCTGATCGACAATCGGCAGGAGTTGAGTTGCGGGATGCTCGGAAGGTAACGTAGGGCGATGCAGCTCCACCTTGTCGATGCCACGTATGAGTTGTTCCGCGCCTTCTTCGCTCCCAGACCAGGGGCATTTGGCCGCGACGGCCGCGACGTCGGCGCGGTCGTGGGGCTGATGTACACGCTGCTCAGCCTGCTTCGAGACGAGGGCGCCACGCACGTCGGCTGCGCCACGGACCACGTCATCCGCTCATTCCGGAACGATCTCTACGCCGGGTACAAGACCGAGGCCGGCGTCCCAGCCACGCTCCTGGCCCAGTTCTCGCTCGCGGAACGGGCGATGGAGGCGCTCGGACTCGTCGTCTGGCCGATGGTCGAGTTCGAGGCCGACGACGCCCTCGCCACAGCCGCAGACCGATGGGCCGTGGCCTCGGGGGTGGAGACAGTGATCATCTGCACCCCGGACAAGGACCTGGCCCAATGCGTCCGTGGCGGTCGGGTCGTCATGCGCGACCGACGTCGTGCCCACACCTTCGACGAGGCCGGCGTAGTGGCTCGGTGGGGTGTTGGACCGGCCTCCATTCCCGACTACCTGGCCCTGGTCGGGGATTCGGCCGACGGCTTCCCGGGGCTGCCGGGATGGGGCGCGAAGTCCGCGGCCGCCGTCCTGGGCCGATTCGAACATCTCGAAGCCATCCCCCCGAACACCGACGAGTGGCATGTTGACGTGCGTTCAGCCGGCCCTCTCAACACCACCCTGCGGGCGCACTGGCCGGAGGCGCTGCTGTTCCGACGCCTGGCGACCCTGGCCACGGACGCTCCCCTGCCCCAGCGCGATCCCGATGAGTTGCGCTGGCGGGGCGCGCACAGGGCCGAGTTCACTGCCCTGTGCGATGAGCTGGGCCAGCCACGCCTGGCAGAACGCCCCCACCTCTGGCAGGATTGAGTCGATCGGTCGCCCGCGCCGGGAGAGAGCGCCGAGTTCGCGGAGGTCGGGCGCGACGTAGGTCGCCTCCCCCGTAAGTACCGTCGTCAAACCGTGAACTCCAGAGCTTGCGGCCACTCGACCCGGCAGTTAGGCTCCGATCACGGGGGCCACTCGAAGACGAGAACAGCCAGCGCTAGAGGCGTACCGGCATGATGATCGGGACGTTCACCGCAGACGGCGAGGCAACCTTCCCGGGCAACGGCGAGGCCGGATTGCTGGCCTACGAGAAGCTGATCGGTCGGAAGGTAGCCCAGGTGCTCTGGTTCCTGACCTTCGACGACCCGTTCCCTGTGGAGGACTGCCGGACGGTGATCGATCACGGATCGATCCCCCAGCTCACCTGGGAGCTCTTCTGGCAGTTGGCGAATCCCAGCAACAGCGACATTGCATCGACAGGCCTCGACGATGTGCTGGCCCACAAGCACGACGCCTACATCGACGCCTTCGCGCGCGGGGCCGCGGCCTGCGGCAAGCCGATCCTTATCCGCTTCCTCCACGAGTTCAACGGCAACTGGCACCCCTGGGGAGGGTTCAAGAACGGCAGCGCGGCCGGTGGGCCCGAGAGGGTCAAAGCAGTCTGGAAGTACGTCGTCGACCGGTTCCGTGCCGCCGGCGCCGCGAACGTCCTCTGGCTGTGGTGTCCCCATGGCCCGATGGCGGACGTTCCCACTGAAGCCTGGAACGACATGGAGAACTACTACCCTGGCGACGACTATGTCGACTGGTTCGGCATGGACGGCTACAACTGGTACCCGAAGGATCCCTGGGGCGGCACGCGACCGTTCCAGGACTTCGACGGCGTGTTCAAGGTTGTGTATGAGCGGCTGGTGGCGCTGGCAGCCAAGCCAATCGCGATCTCCGAGATGGCGTCGGGCGAGTTCACGCATCGTCATATGACCAAGGCCGACTGGGTCATCGATACGTTCACGCGGATGAAGAGCTACCCGGCTCTCAAGATGTTCAGCTGGTACAACATCAACAAGGAACTGGACTGGCGCGTCGACTCGAGTCCGGCCGTCCTGGCGGCCGTTCGCAAGATGATGTCGGACCCGTTCTTCGAGTCCGACTACACAGATCCGCGACCCTCGGCCGCGGGTTTGCCGCCGGCGGCACCGAGCCGGGAGCGACCCGGTCAGGCGGGGGACGCAGCATGACGATGATCGGGACCTTCACCCGCGACGGCGAAGCGAGCTTCCCCGAAAACGGCGAGGCCGGCCTCTGCGCCTTCGAACAGCTCATCGGCCGCAGGCTCGCCCAGGTGCTGTGGTTCATCACCTTCGACGACGAGTTTCCGACGGCGGCCTGCGAGGTCGCCATAGCGCACGGCTCCATCGCACAGGTCACATGGGAGTTGTTCTGGCCATCCGCCAATCCGAACAACGCCGACACCTCCTCCCCGGCTCTGGATGACCTCCTCGCCCACAAACACGACGCCTACATCGACTCGTTCGCCCGCGACGCCGCAGCCTTTGGCAAGCCAGTCCTGATCCGTTTCCTGCACGAATTCAACGGCAACTGGTACATCTGGGGAGGCTTCAAGAACGGCGCCGCAGCGGGCGGCCCAGAGAAGGTCAAGGCCGTCTGGAGGTACGTCGTCGACCGGTTCCGGGCGGTCGGCGCCACCAACGTGAAGTGGCTGTGGTGCCCGCACGGCCCGACTGTCGATGTGCCGACCGATGCCTGGAACGATGTCGAGAACTACTACCCTGGCGACGACTATGTGGACTGGTTCGGGATGGACGGCTACAACTGGTACCCGAAGGACCCCTGGGGCGGTGTGCGGCCGTACCAGGACTTCGACACCGCCTTCCGGCCCCTGTACGACAGACTCGTGGCTATGGCGTCCAAGCCGATCTCCATATCCGAGATGGGCTCGGGCGAGTTCACATATGGCCAGATCAACAAGGCGGACTGGATCGCCGAAACGTTCACGCGGATGAAGAGCCATCCCGCCATCAGGCTCTTCAGCTGGTTCAACGTCAACAAAGAGCTGGACTGGCGCGTCAACTCCAGCCCAGCTGCCCTGGCGGCATTTCGCTCGATGATGTCGGACCCGTTCTTCGAGTCCGACTACACGGATCCCGGCGTCGCCCGGTAGAGGGCAAGGGTCGGGCGGGCGTGGATCCCGCGTGCCGCCTACTTGAGCAGCGCCAACATCGTGGCGTGGTGACGAGGCGAGGCGGCCAGACACGACCACTTCTTGGCGGGATACGCCAGGTCGAACCACGGCGCCCCTTCCAGGCTGGTCACCGTCGCCCCGGCCCGCTCGGCGATGAGCCCGGCCGCGGCCACGTCCCAGGCCGAGAGCCCCGCTCCCTGGGCGTATATGTCGAACCGGCCGCAGGCGACATACGCCAGCGTCAGCGCGGCCGACCCCATGGAGCGATGGGCCCGGATGGCCTTGAGTGCCTGGCGGCGTTTACCAACCGTGCCGCGACCGCCGACCGCGAGAGTGGCGACCACGTCCTCGAGCAGCTCCTTGTCCGCGACATGGACCGGCTCGCCATTGCGAAGAGACGGTCCGTCGATCGCCCCCGCAAACGTCTCGTCCCGGGTCGGGTCGTAGACGACGCCAATCACCGGTCGACCTTCGGCCGCGAGAGCGATGGAGATGCAGAAGAACGGGATGCCGTTGGCGTAGTTGATCGTGCCGTCGAGCGGATCGACGATCCATACCCGGCCCGACTTCGCGGGACCAGTCGCGGCCACCTCGCCGATCTCCTCGGCGTAGAACGCATCGTTCGGATGCCTCTCCTGGACGGCCCGCATGACCAGACCCTCGCAGAGGTGGTCGACCTCCGTCACCACGTCCCGTGGGCCTTTTGCCCGTATCTGCTCCAGCCGCTCGTAGCGCTCCATCTGGATCCGACCGGCCTGGTGCGCCAGGTCGATCGCCAGATCGAGCTCGAGGCCATAGGCGTCCGACCGACCGAGCCGGCGGCGCTGCGCAACCGATTCGGCGCTCGATTCCAGGGTCGAACCGGAAGCCATCAGTCGGCGATCCCGGCGTCGAGGGCGATCTCGATGGTTCGCTCGATCGATCGGTCGAGCTCTTCGAGCGACAGGTAGGACTCCTCAGACGTTGCTTCTTCGGACAGGATGTCGCTGACAGTCAGGATCGTGGCCGCGGCAACGTTCGCGCCGGCCGCGTGCGCTCGCGAGGCGAGGTAGTACAGGACCGACGTCTCCATCTCGAACGCCAGCACACCGCGGCTCCGCCACTTGGAGAAGTAGTCCGAGTCCGGGTTGTAGAAGACGTCGACCGTGGCCACCTGGCCGACGTGCGGCTTCTGGCCGTGCTTCTCGGCCGACTCCACGAGCGCCCGCACCAACCCGAAGTCGGCCGTGGGTGCATAGGGATCGCCGTGGAGGTAGGTTCGAGTCGAGCCATCCACCGGGGACGCGGCGGCAGCGATCACGATATCGCCGGTCTTGATGCCACGGCCGATGCCGCCGCAGGTGCCGACTCGGATCAGGCGCTCGGCGCCCAATCGCAGCAGCTCCTCGACCACGATCGACATGCTGGGGGCGCCCATGCCGCTCGTCTGGACGCTGACCGGCACACCCTTATAGGTCCCGGTGTAGCCAAGCAGACCCCGGTGGGCGTTGACCTGACGGACCGCGCCGGGGCCGCCATCGAACTTCTCGGCAATCGCTGTGGCCCGATTCGGGTCGCCGGGCAGGAGGACCACGGGGGCGTAATCCGTTGGCTCGGCGCGAAGGTGGATCTGAGGCATCGGCGGACTCCAGGTCGGCGGTTCGGACGACCAGGCGGCGGTCGCTCGCAGGACCCGATTCTAGACGGACGCGCCAGATGGCAGGAGTTCAGATGGCCGTGCCCTGTCAGCCCGCCCGCAGGGCGATGCCCGCGGCGTGACAGTCTTCGGCAAAGGCTGCCTGGGCGTCGGCCGTGGGATCCCACCGAGTCGGGAAACAGACGGCTCGATCCAGTCCTGTGGCGGCATAGGCGCCCATCAGGTCGACGCGAGCCTGGCCGGGCTGACGCATCAGTTCGTCCGCGGCGTAGAGCGAGAAGCGAAGCGTCGCCGGATCGCGCCCTTCCTTTTCGCAGCGCGCCCGAACGTCGGCCATCCGTTGAGTGACTTCGGCCGGGCTCAGGAAGGTCCAGTTGAGCTCGTCGGCGAACTTGACCGCATACCCGGCCGTCCGCTGGGGGCCATTGCCACCGACGATGATCGGGATGTGGCTCTGGATGCCCTTGGGCACGTTGATCGCGCCTGTGACCTTCGCATGCGCGCCTTCAAAGGTGGCATGTCCCGGAGCGAACATCCGAGTGATGATCTCGAGGTGCTCGCCGAGGACGTCCAGGCGCTCGCCGATGGGCGGGAAGCCGTAGCCGTATGAGAGCCACTCGTCTTCCTTCCACCCGGCGCCGATCCCGAGCTCGAAACGGCCGCCGCTGATCACGTCGATCGTGGACGCGAGCTTGGCTGTGAGACCGGGGTTGCGGAACGACGTGCACACCACCATGTGGCCGAGCCGGACACGCTTGGTCGCCATCGCCAGCGCCGAGAGTGTCGAGAACGACTCGAACGTGATCTCGTCGGTCGGCTCCGGGGTGGTCGTGTAGTGGTCGAAAACCCACAACGACTCGAACCCGAGCCCTTCGGCCTGGGTCGCCAGTTCGATCGTTCGCGTCCAGGCGGCTGCCGCGTCCCAGCCGTCGTACTCGCCCTTCCAGCCCTGCAGTGCCATCAGGCCAACTTGCACCATGTCCTCCTTGTTCGGCTCCGCTGCGCCGATGGTACCGGCCGCTTCGCGCCATCTTTGGCGATGTGAGCCGCGAATCGGAGGCGTCGCGATGGGACTTCTAGATTACCTGCGTATTGACAAATCGTTGTCGCGTCGACCCCAGTCAACGGAATCAACGCTAGCCCTGGTGCGGTTCTGACGGGTCACGGAGGGGTTTGTGCAGTTGGGTGTGGACAAACTGTGGAAAACCTGGGATACATATGCACAGACAACCCTTGCAAGTCTACTAATCCATCGTACGGTACTGACTACCCAGAGCGATCCCGTACCCTTAGATGCTAGGACAGGCGCAAGGCAGCGCCAAATCAGAGACAAGCTGGCCCCTTATTTGGTCGGTCCCGTCTCCCGGCCAAGGTGCCCGCCTCGGGGGCCGCAGGTGAGCGAGGAACCAAGTGCGGTTCGGTCGTGCTCGACCAGGGGTGGTCGAGCGTCTTCTTTGGTCGCGTGATAGTCGGCTAGTTTCGCGAATCGCGCAGGAACTTCCGCAAGCTCGAATCATCGAGCTGGCCGACTCCGGCTGGTGCGTCATCGGGCGCGCCGCTGAGCTGACGGAGACGTTCCTGGGATCACTCAATCAGCCTTCCCAATTTGGTCTGGCGGATGTCGATCCATCCCTGCCCGTCGCGGAGCAGTACGTCGTGGCCCTCGGCAGCGCCGTCCAGGTATCCGGCCTGGGCGACCGGATCGGCATGGACGAGACGCCCGAGATCGCCAAGCGCAAGGTCCTCGACTACTTCTTCGCCCTCAAAGCGAACCACCATGTCGAGTTCCAGCCGATCGTTGATCTCAAGACCATGCAGGCACATGAGTGGGAGTGCCTCTTCCGTCCCCACATGCCGATGCAACCGCAGACGATCAGCGCCATCGTCGACGCCGCCCTCGTCGCCAAGCGCCCGGTCGACTTCGACACGTTCGTGGTGGAGACGACGCTCGCGCGCATCGCCGAGGTGGCAACTCCCGGGCCACTCCACCTGCGTGCTCGCTACAGCATCAATCTCCTACCCGCGAGTCTGCTGGCCCCGCATTTCGAGGCCGCGGCCTTCGCGGACCGTGTCCGCCGAGTCGGCCTGTCGCCCCGCCAGATCGTGGTCGAGTGCACCGAGCAGCAAGCTATCGCCGACGTCCCGCGCCTCAAGAGGCAGGTCCGCGCCCTGCGCCGTCTCGGCTTCGGTTTCGCCATCGACGACGCCGGCGCCGGCCACGCCAGCTTCATGGTCATCGCGGCGCTCGAGCCGTCGATCATCAAGATCGATCGCGAGATCGTCTACCGCATCGGCAACAAGGACAGCGAGGCGAAGAAGGCCCTGGTCGAGGCGTTCGTCTCGTTCAGCCACCGCATAGGCGCCCAGGTCGTCGCCGAGGGCATCGAGAACCGTCGCGATCTGCTCGCCCTCCAGGAGCGCGAGGTCGACTTCGGTCAGGGCTACCTGCTCGGCCGGTCGTCGCCGATTCCGATCCAACCGCGGCGCATCCGAAACGGGCGCCAGCTGCCGCTGGTCATCTCGACCGTGGCCGGCTGGGAAGGAGCGGTCGCCAGCCCCGTCGCCTCGAGCCGGTAGAGTCGGCACTCGAGGGGACTCGGCAGGCCCGCAGGCCTCCACGTATACGGCGGTTCGGCGTTACCATCGCGGCTATGACCGCCACCGAACCGATCGCCCCACCCTCAGCCATCTCCGACGCTGCCCGCAGGTTCCTCGAGGCTCCGCGATTCGCGATCGTGGCAACGCTGAACCCCGACGGCGGCCCGCTCCAGGCGGTTGTCTGGTATGCGCTCGAGGGCGACGCGATCGTCTTCAACAGCTGCGTCGGGCGCCAGTGGCCGACAAACCTCGCCCGCGATCGTCGCGTCTCGTTCGTCGTTGCCGACGCCTACGACTACCTCGAAATCCGCGGTGAGGTCGAGATCGACGAGGATCTGGTCCGCAGCCAGGCGGTCATCGCCGGGTTGACGCGCCGCTATCACAAGGACGAAGCCTCAGCGGCCGCCCAGATCGACGGCTTCGCTCAGCAACAACGGGTCACCTTCGTGCTGCGCCCGAGGCGCGTCTACGAGCGGCTCTCCGCCCACTAGCGCCGGATCAGGCTCACGAGTCGATCGGAGGAAGCGACGATGGCAAAGGCTAAGATCGGCTATGCGGCGATGCTCGAGCAGTTCGCGCCCGGCGACGTCCTCGACATGTGCGCGCAGGCCGAGTCGGCGGGCTTCTCGGGCGTGATGGCCGCCGACCACTTCCAGCCCTGGACGCCGGCGCAGGGTCAGGCCGCGTTCGTCTGGGAGGTGCTCGCCGTTGCCGGCGCCCGGACCAGGGGCGACCTCGGTCCCGGCGTGACCTGCCCGTCATTCCGAATGCACCCGGCGATCGTGGCCCAGGCTGCGGCAACGCTCGAGGTCATGTACCCCGGGCGGACCTGGCTCGGGCTTGGATCGGGCGAGGCCCTCAACGAGCATGTCGTGGCCGGCTACTGGCCTGAGGCGCCGGAGCGGATCAACCGCATGTTCGAAGCGATCGAGATCATCGCAAAGCTCTTCGGCGGCGACGACGTCAAGCACGATGGACGCTTCTTCAAGATGGAGACGTGCCGTCTCTGGACCCGGCCGGACAAGGCGCCGCCTATCTACATCGCTACCGCGGGCCCCGTCACGGCGCGGCGGGCCGGGCAGTTCGCCGACGGCTTGATCACTGTCGGGGCGCCCGAGGAAAAGATCGAGATGGTCTTCGGCAAGTTCGAAGAGGGCGCGCGCGCGGCCGGCAAGGATCCGGCAGCGATGCCGAAGATCCTGCAACTCCACCTCTCCTGGGCCGAAACCGATGAGCAGGCCATCGCCAATGCCGTTTCCGAGTGGCCGAACGGCGCCATGCGCTTCTCGAAGCAGGACATCCGGTCGCCGCGCGACTTCGAGCAGATGGCCACACTCGTCCGGCCCGAGGACTTCAAGGGTCGAATGCTCATGTCGGCCGACCCGGAGGTCCACCGCCGCGAGATCCAGAAGTTCCTCGACCTGGGCTTCGACCAGATCTACCTGCACAACGTCGGCCGCAACCAGGCGGCCTGGATCGACGCGTTCGGTCGAGAGGTGCTTCCGAAGCTGACCGCCTAGGAGCGAGCCGGGGCGGTCCTGCGCGGTCACGAGGACGCCCGAGCCCGTAGCAGACCAGCACGGGTTGACGCCGCTGGCGCTACGCTGTTGGGCATCGATCGGGATCGATTCATCGGTCTCGCAGCCGATCGGAGGGACGATGCGCGTCGTTTGTCTGGCTGGAGGCGTCGGCGGAGCCAAGCTCGCCGACGGGCTCCAGCAGATACTCGCGCCCGGCGAGCTGACCGTCGTCGTGAATACCGGCGACGACCTCGAGATCCACTCCCTGGCCGTCTCCCCGGACGTCGACACGGTGCTCTACACCCTGGCCGGAATCGCCGAGCCGGCCCAGGGTTGGGGCATCGCCGGCGAGTCGTGGCAGGTAATGGGTCAGCTGGCGCGTCTCGGCGACGAAACCTGGTTCCGCCTGGGCGACCGCGATATCGCCACGCACCTCTTCAGGACCGACAGGCTGCGCCGCGGGGTCCGACCGACCGAAGTCACCATCGAGCTGGCTAGATCGCTCGGGTTGCGGACGCGCATCCTGCCGATGACCGACGAGCCCGTTCGAACCCGGGTCCGGACGACCGACGGCTGGCTCGACTTCCAGGAGTATTTCGTCCGACTCCGCCAGGAGCCTTCGGTGCTCGAGGTCAGGTTCGAGGGGATCGAGAACGCTACGGTCACGCCCGAGGTTCGCGATGCACTCCGCGCGGCTGAGGCAATCGTCGTGGCGCCGTCGAACCCGATCGTCTCGATCGGCCCGATCCTGGCGGTGCCCGGCCTGCTGGCGGAGATCGCCACCGCGCGCCAGCGGGGCGTGCCGGCGGTCGGCGTGTCCGGCATCGTCGGGGGCAAGGCCCTCCGAGGCCCGGCCGACAGGATGATGGAGAGCCTGGGAGAGGATTCGACCGCGCTGGGCGTGGCGCGACGCTACGTCGCAGCCGGCCTGCTCGATGTGTTCGTGCTCGACCGCGTGGACGAGGAACTGGCGGCTGCGGTCCGGGCTCTCGGACCGGAGGTCGTCGTCACCGACACGATCATGACCGACGCCGGATCGCGAGCCTTGCTTGCCCGCGAGATGCTCTCGGCAGCAGCCTGGCAGGGCGCGGTCCAGGCCGAGGATCGACACGCCGGCGGCGCCGCACCGCGCCCGCAGGCCGCCGACCCTGCCACAGGAGAGGAAGCGAGCCGATGACGCGGGCCAGCCTCAGCCGCATCGTTGCGCTCGTGCCGGTGCGGTCGCTGAGCGGGGCCAAGTCCCGGCTCGGCGAGCCGCTCGATGCCGAAGAGCGAGCGGACCTGATTCTGGGGTTGCTCCGCCGCACTCTCGACGAGGCCCTGACCGCCACCAGGCTGGCGGGCGTCGTCGTGGTGTCGATGGACGCCGACCTGCTCGAGAATGCCCGGGCGATGGGCGCCGTGTCACTCCTGCAGGAGACGGATGGGCTCAACGAAGGCCTGACCGAGGCACGATTGGCGGCCGGCCCGGAGGCGACGGCGGTCATGGTCCTGCCCGCAGACCTGCCCGGCGTTGCGGCATCGGCGATCGACCAGCTGGCCGAGGCAGCCGACCTCGCCATGCAGACTGCTCCCGAGAAGTCGCTCGTGGCGCTTGTGCCGGACCACCATGGAACGGGCACGAACGCCCTCCTCATCGCGCCCGCGGACGCGATCCCGTTTCATTTCGGCGAGGGCAGCCGGGCGGCGCACAGGGCCGCGGCGGAGGCGGCAGGGGCGTCGTATCTGGAGCTCGACGGGCCGCTCAGCTTCGACGTCGACACGCCCGACGACCTGCTCGAGGCCGATCTGGGCGGTCTCGATCACGAGGTGGGCCGGTGAAGGGCGGACGCGATCCACGGGACGCTCCTGGCGGCCGATCGCCCGAGGGCCGACTCTCGGTCATCGCCCTTGAAGGCATCCCGGAGGTCCGCCCGGGTGATGACCTGGCGGCGATGCTGATAGCAGCCGTCCGATCCACGGCCGGCGTGATGCCGCTGGCCGAAGACGACGTTCTGGTGGTCACCCAGAAGGTCGTGTCGAAGGCCGAGGGCGCGGTAGTCGACCTGACCGCGGTGGAGCCGCGCGCCGAGGCCGTGGCCTTCGCCGAACGCTGGGATCGGGACGCGCGCCAGCTCGAGGTGGTCCTGCGCGAGGCCCGACGAATCGTTCGCATGGCCCACGGCGTGCTCATCACGGAAACGAGGCACGGCTTCATCTGCGCCAACGGCGGCATCGATGCTTCGAACATGGGAGCCGGCAGCGGCAACGTGGTGACGCTACTGCCGGCCGATCCGGACGCATCCGCCGACCGGATTCGGGACGCCGTCCGAGCTGCTCTCGGCATCGACGTCCCAGTGGTCATCTCGGACAGTTTCGGCCGTCCGTGGCGGTGGGGTATCACGGACGTGGCCATCGGCGTGAGCGGCATGATGCCGCTCGACGACATGCGCGGCACACCAGACGCGGATGGCCGGATCATGCGCAGCACGATCCGGGCGACGGCCGATGAGATCGCCACGGCCGCGGAACTGGCGCTCGGCAAGACCGGGCGGCGACCCGCCGCGATCGTCAGGGGAGCCAACCCGACGCGCGGCGAAGGCCGCATCGCGGACGTTCTGATGCCGCGCGAGTTCGACCTGTTCCAGTGACCGAGGACGGTCCGGACGCCAACGCGGATGCGCCGCCGCTCGAGGCCCGCTTCGCGGCCCCGGAGCCCATCGACCTCCGCCTCTCGCTGGAGCCCCTCCGCCACGGCACCAATGACCCGACTATCCGCTTCGGCCGCGACGGCGTTTGGTTGGCTCGTCGCACCGCGGCCGGGCCGGCGAGTCTGCGCCTGTGGACCGAACCGGACGATGGGTCGGTCCGAGCCCAGGCCTGGGGGCCCGGGGCGGAGCTTGCCCTGGCAGCGGCGCCGGGTCTGGCGGGCATGCTCGACGACCCGACCCAACTCGTTCCCCAGCACCGTCTGGTGCGAGAGCTGCAACGCCGCTTCGGCGGATTGAGGCTGCCTCGAACCGGGCAACTGCTGCCGGCGCTGATCCCGGCAATCATCGAGCAGAAGGTCACGTCCGGGGAAGCTCAATCCGCCTATGCCGCCCTGACTCGGCGCCTCGGTGAACGCGCACCCGGGCCGGTCGAGTTGCTCCTTCCACCCACCGGGACCGGCCTGGCCGCACTCCCCTACTTCGAATTTCACCCCATGGGATTGGAGCGACATCGGGCCGAGCTGCTCAGGTACGTCGGGCGGCTGGAGCCCAGGATCGAGGCCTGGTCGGCGTTGCCGCCGTCGGACGTCCGCTCGCGTCTGCAGGAGATCCCGGGCATCGGCCCGTGGACCTCAGCCGAAGCGTCTCGCGCCGCCTTCGGCGATCCCGACGCAGTCAGCCTCGGCGACGCCCACCTCCCAGACCTGGTGGCCTGGGCGATTGCCGGCGAGCCACGCGGCGATGACGCGCGAATGCAGGAGCTGCTGGCCCCCTATAGCGGCCAGCGTGGCCGGGTGGTCCGGCTGCTCGAAGCCTCCCGGATCAGGATCCCGAGGTACGGTCCCCGCTTCGCGCCCGGCCACATTGAACGCCTCTAGCCAAGGCGCCGACGAGCACCGCAGCGAGCGCACCCTGGCGTGCGTGAGCGAGCAGCGCAGAAGGCAACGAAGGCATCGGCCGGCCAACCGGCGAGCGATTCAGCAGCCTGCCAGGTAGGCGCACGGATTGACCGCGTCGGACACGTTGCCCAGGCCCCACGGGTATCCGAGCCACACCTCAAAGTGGAGGTGCGGGCCCGTTGCCTCGCCAGTGGCGCCAACCAGCCCGAGCCGCTGGCCTGCGGAAACCTTCTGCCCGGTCCGGACGGACCAGCTGGAGAGGTGGTTGTAGGTCGTGTAGAGCTTCGTACCGCTCATCACCCAAACGACGTTGCCACCGCCGGTATAGCCATTCCAACCCACGCGAACCACAGTTCCGCCGACGGCCGCCACGACGGGGGTCCCGTAGGAGGCGGCGATATCGACGGCGTGGTGGCCGGACCAGAAGTACTGACTGATGTAGTTGTAGCCCGAGACCGGCCACAGCCAGCCGCCGGAGCTCGGGGCGCGCGTGCCGGCCCTTGGCGCGGGCATGGGTCCGCCGCTGGCGCCCGGGATGATCAGCGTCTGGCCGATAGTCAATGTGATTTCCGGCAGGTTGTTGGCATCGACGATGTCCTGAGCCGAGACCTTGTATTTGGTGGCAAGGGAATCAAGCGTGTCCTTTGCTCCGACCTGGACCAGGAGGCCATCCATCGGCGGGATCAGCAGCCCCTGACCGATGCGGATCGAGGCGGGATCGGGTAGGGCAGCCTTGTTGGCCCAGTAGAGCGTCGACGTCGCCAGGTCGTACCGACCGGCGATCAGGTTGAGCGTGTCGCCCGCCTGGACGGTATAGGTCCGGAGCAGCGTCTTCGCGTCCGTTCCGACGCCCGGAAGCTGGAGTGTATTGGAGATCGACCCGTCGCCGAGATAGAGGTCGCTAGAGTCTTTCGCTAGAGGCCCGTCTCCGACACCGAACTGCGCTTGCGGAACATCGACCGCGACCGCGATCAACTGCTGCTGGCCGCTCGGCCGCACGGCCGCGGAGGCGGGCGAGACTTCGGGCATCGAGCTGACGAGGGCCGCCAGCACGAGGAGCGTGCAGACGCCGATTGGAACCAGCCGCTCCACGCCATCGCGGCGGATCAGCTGGGCAGCGGCTCTGCGAACCGAGTCAAAGTGGTCGGCCTCCGGGGGCGCGCCAGACCGGTCGCTCTTGGATGTTGAACCAGGCGCGAGACGGCCGAGGACTCGACTCACTGAGGCCAATGCCTGACGCAATACGGGCTCCAGCTTGGGGGGACGGCTCCACGGACGGTGGCGGGAGGCCGGTCGATCGATGGACACCCTACCAGAGGATGGGCCTGAAACGCAAACGCGCAGGTGCCGTCGGGCAACGTCCCGCCGCGTCCGGTGGGATCGAGTTGTTGCGGTGCTAACCTGTAGCCACCACCTCAGACCTCACCTGCGGTCCGCCGCAGGACCCATTCCAGGCCAACGGAGTCACCTCGTGAAGATCGGTCTCCAGGTCCCGTCGTTCACCTGGCCGGGCGGCGACGCGGCGATCGGCCCGACCCTCGCCAGCATCTCGGAGACGGCGGACGCAGCCGGCTTCGACTCGCTCTGGGTGATGGACCACTTCTACCAGATTCGGGGCGTCGGGCGGCCCGAAGAACCGATGCTCGAAGGTTGGTCGGCGCTCGCCTTCATGGCCGCGCACTCCAAGCAAGCCACGCTTGGGCTCATGGTCGGCGGCGTGCACTACCGGCAGGCCGGGCTCTGGGCAAAGGCCGCCACCACGCTCGACGTCTTGAGCGGCGGGCGGTCGTATCTGGGCATCGGCGCAGCCTGGAACGAGGAGGAGAGCCACGGCCTCGGCTTCCCCATGCCGTCGCTCGGCGTCCGCTTCGAGATGCTCGAAGAGACCCTCCAGATAGTCCACGCCATGTGGCAGGGCGAGCGCGGCTCGGGCGAGGCCTTCACCGGCAAGCACTATCAGGCCGAGAGGCTGCTCAATTCGCCTCAGGTCCTCGCCAGGCCGCATCCCAAGATCCTCATCGGCGGGGGCGGCGAGCAGAAGACGCTGCGCCTGGTGGCCAAGTACGCCGACGCCTGCAACATCTTCGGCGGGCCCGACCAGCTGACCCACAAGTTCTCGGTCCTCCGCGAGCGCTGCGCCGAGGTCGGCCGACCCTTCGACGAGATCGAACGGACGAACCTGACCCGCGCCGACGTGACCCAGCAGACGCCCGCCCAGATTGTTGCCGTATTCGGGGCTCTGGCGGAGGTTGGAGTCCAGCACGTCATCGTGCATCTGGCCAACGCAGAGGACGTTCGCAACATCGAGACAATGGGCCGCGAGGTACTTCCGCAGGTCCACGCCATCAAACCCAAGGCGATCTAGCACGGCGCGGACGGAGATGGAGAAACAGCCAGCCCTGGTGGGGCGGGGCGCCGAAGACTCGGGGCGATCGATCGGTCGTGACTCACAGGTGGTCAGACGCGCCCTGGCTTTCTTCCTGCCGGTCTCCGTCCTGGCCACTCTCGCCTGCGGCTTGGTCTACGCCGAGGTCCAGCAGGACCTGCGCAGCGGAGCCAACGACCCGCAGTACCAGCTCGCGGAAGATGCGGCTGCCCGCCTCGACGCCGGCGCCGCGCCCAGTTCGGTGGTGGATGCGGCTCAAACCGTCGATCTGGCCTCGAGCCTGGCGCCTTTCGTCATCGTCTTCGACTCGAGCCACGCCGTGATTGCGACCAACGCCACCCTGGACGGCGGATCGCCGGCGCCGCCCCGTGGAGTCCTCGACGCGGCTCGGCCGGGTTCGCCGAGTGCGGTCACGTGGCAGCCGCGAGGCGGCATTCGCATCGCCACGGTCACCGTCCCCTGGGAGGGCGGCTTCGTCCTTGCCGGCCGATCGCTACGCCGCGTTGAGCAGCTCGAGTCGAACGCTGAGTTGCTGGCAGGCCTCGCGTGGCTGGCAGGTCTGGCGGCCCTGGCGATCGCGTCTTTCGCGGCGGCCTGGCTCTGGCCGAGAGAAGCGGAGCGGGGCCGACCGGTCGCCTGACTGAACTCACCCATCCTGCGGTGCGGATCGTGCCACCAGCGCCAGCACGAGGCCCAGCGCCAGGGGAACGAGCCCGAGGGCAAGCCACAGGGGCACGACAACAAGCGGAACGCATGTCGGATCGCTTGCGCAGGCCAGGTTTGCCCCACCGATCAAGACGAGCACGGCCACTCCATAACCGACGAGGCCGCCCGCGATCGCCGGCAGCCGAGTATCGCTCTCTCGCAGCAGCAGGACCCAAACGATCAGACCCGGAAATACGCTTATCGGGAACACCAGGTAGGCAAACCCCATCAAGGCGCCGAGCGCCAGACCCATGCGAGCCGTCGGTCTTGACCGCATGCCCATTGCCTCCGAAGTGCGGCGTCATCGTGCGCGCGAACGCCAGGCGGGTCAACGAGTTGGACCGCGCGTTGTTGCCGGCGCAACGGGACCTGCCGTCGGGCGGCCAGAGCGCCTGGCGCGCCCATATACTCCCTGGGAGTATCGCTCTCGTGCTAGGATTAGAGCGTGAACGACAACGCCACTCCCAAGACCCAGAGCCCGCTCAGCGGCCTCAACCTGACCATCCTCGCCCCCGCCGAAGGCGAAGCCGCGCCCGTCGCGGCCGCGCCCGTCGCGAACGGATCCGGGCATCCTGTCGCGGCGCGCGTCGTCATCGTGGGCTCAGGCCCGGCAGGGCTCACGGCCGCGATCTACGCCGCGCGGGCCAACCTCGAGCCGATCGTGATCGGCGGAGTGGTTGGCGGTGGCCAGCTGATGATCACGAGCGAGGTCGAAAACTACCCGGGCTTTCCCGAGGGGGTCCAGGGGCCGGAGTTGATGGGCCTCTTCCGCAAGCAGGCCGAGCGCTTTGGTGCCCGAATCGTCGACGCCGACGTCGATCGTGTCGACCTGAGCGGTCGCCCGTTCCGGCTCTGGGCGGCCGGCATCGAGTACCGGGCCGAGGCCGTGATCGTGGCCACGGGCGCCGAGGCCATCTGGCTCGGGCTCGAGAGCGAGACGCGGCTTCGCGGGCGCGGCGTGAGTGCCTGCGCGACGTGCGACGGGTTCTTCTTCCGTGACAAGACGATCGCGGTCGTCGGTGGCGGAGACAGCGCCCTCGAGGAAGCACTCTTCCTGACCCGTTTTGCCAGCAAGGTCCACTTGATCCATCGCCGGGACGCCTTCCGCGGCAGCAAGATCATGCAGGCCCGCGCGGCCGCCCACCCCAAGATCGAGTTGCACCTGAACAGGACGGTCGAGGAGGTGCTGGGCGATGAACACGTCGAGGGGCTGCGCCTGGGCAGAACAGACGAGTCTGGCGAGGAAACCCTGCCCCTGGACGGGCTGTTCGTGGCCATCGGCCACCGGCCCAACGTGGCCGCCTTCCGCGACTGGCTCACGACCGACGAGAAGGGCTACCTGCGAACCGACGGCGCCACCACCGCCTCGAACATCGACGGCGTGTTCGTGGCCGGCGACGTCGACGACCATCGCTACCGCCAGGCCGTGACGGCCGCCGGTGAGGGCTGCCGCGCCGCAATCGATGCCGAGCGTTGGCTCGAGGCACAGGAAGCGCACGAGGCTCCCCGGGCCGCGGCCGGCGCCGCCACCGCGCAGTAGCACAAGCCAGGAGGCCGCTTTGCCGCTCGGCAGGGCAACCGCAAGCCCATTAGCACTCCCGAACGCTCAGCCACGCTTGTCGACCTCGTTGGTCCAGATCGACGCCCCGGAGTGGCCCGCGAGGTCCGGGCGATGAGCATGCGCCGGGGCATGGGCGGCGGAGGCGGCGGTGGCTGGGGGCTGATGCGTTCGTTCCGCCGGGACGAGTCGGTCACTTCTCAGAAACTCTCGCCGGGCATTCTGCGGCGAATCGCGCGCTTCGCGAGGCCATACCGGCGGATGCTGCTGATATTCCTCGCGCTGATCGTGCTGGACGCGCTGCTGAGCGCCGCTAACCCGCTCATCTACCGGGCCATCATCGACGACGGCATTCTGCCCCACCACTCCGGCGTCGTGGTCGAGCTGGCCCTGTTGCTCGCCGTCCTGGCTCTGTCCGACGTGATTCTGTCGCTGTGGCAGCGGTGGATCTCCGCACGGGTCGGCGAGGGCCTCATCTTCGACATGCGCACTCAGGTGTTCGCTCACTTCCAACGCATGCCCATCGCCTTCTTCACCAGGACCCAGACTGGCGCCCTGGTCAGCCGGCTCAATAACGACGTGCTGGACGCTCAGCAGGCGTTTACCGATACGTTCTCGTCGGTGGTCGGCAACGTCATCGGCGTGACCATCACCCTGGTCGCCATGCTGCTGCTGTCCTGGCAGATCACGCTGGTGGCGCTCGCCCTCCTGCCCATCATCCTGCTTCCGGCTCGCTGGGTGGGCCGGCGCATCCAGGCGCTTACCCGCGAGAGCTACAACCTCAACGCCAAGATGATCTCGATGATGACCGAGCGCTTCAACGTGGCCGGGGCACTCCTCGTCAAGCTGTTCGGCGAGCCCCTGCGCGAGATCCGGAGCTTCGAGGAGAAGGCGGGCCGGGTGCGCGACATCGGAGTCACGCAGGCCATGTACACGCGGGTGTTCATGGCCGCGATCCTGCTCACCGCCTCGCTCGCCACGGCGCTGGTGTACGGCTGGGGCGGCGTGCTCGCCGCCGACGGCGCGCTGCAGGTCGGCACGGTTGTGGCATTGACCGCATACCTGAACCGGCTGTACGGCCCCTTGACGGCCCTCTCGAACGTGCAGGTTGACATCATGACCGCGCTGGTCAGCTTCGACCGCGTCTTCGAGGTGCTCGACCTCGAACCCATGGTCGCGGAAAAGCCGGGCGCCACGGCCATCCCGGATGGCCCGGCCACCATCGAGTTTGACCACGTCGACTTCAGTTACCCGAAGGCGGAGGAAGTATCCCTGGCTTCGCTGGAGTCGGTCGCGGTACTCGACCAGGCCCCCTCCCAACAGGTCCTCTTCGACGTGTCCTTCACTGCCCGGCCGGGCCAGCTGATCGCACTGGTCGGTCCGTCCGGCGCCGGCAAGACCACGATCAGCCACCTCATCCCGCGCCTGTACGACGTGCGCTCGGGTGCAATCCGTATCAACGGAATTGACCTGCGCGATGCGACCCTCGACTCGATCCGCCGCGAAGTCGGAGTGGTCACCCAGGACGCCCATCTCTTCCACGACACCATCCGAGCCAACCTGCGGTACGCGAAGCCCGACGCCACCGACGAGGAGATCGACGAGGCGCTGCGGGCCGCGCAGATCATGGCGCTGGTCGAATCGCTGCCGGCCGGCCTCGATACCGTGGTGGGCGATCGTGGCTATCGGCTCTCGGGCGGCGAGAAGCAGCGCATCGCGATCGCCCGGCTCTTGCTCAAGGCGCCCAATGTCGTGGTGCTCGACGAGGCGACGGCCCACCTCGACTCGGAGTCGGAGTGGGCGGTGCAGGTGGCGCTCAAGACCGCTCTGACCGGCCGCACCTCTGTCGTCATCGCCCATCGCCTGTCCACTGTGCGCGAGGCCAATCAGATCCTCGTCATCGTCGAGGGGCGCATTGTCGAGCGAGGTACACACACCGACCTGCTCGCCACCAATGGTGTCTATGCAGAGCTGTACCGAACCCAATTCGCGCGACAGGGAGCGGCCGACACGCGCATTCCGGGCGCGTCTCTGGCGGTGGACTAACCAGGGCTCAGCACTACGCCCCAGCCGGCAATCCCTTTGGAGCCTCTCCTTGGTCACGTGTCGCCTCCTGGGGGCCGCCCCGGGCCTGGTGGACACCTGGCCCCAAGCGGTAGGCTGCGCTCAAGAGCAACAGCGGCGTCCCGCAACCAACTCGTGTAACAGGAGGAATCCGTGGGCGAGAAGCAGGTCAGCCTCAGGCACGAGGGCGGGATGCGATTCGTGGCCAGAACGACTTCCGGTCACGACGTGGTCGTCGACAACGCCAGCGGCAACACGGGCCCGCGACCGACCGAGCTCGTCCTGGCCGCCATCGCCTCCTGCACGGCAATGGACTTCATCGACATCATGGCCAAGAAGCGCCAGGCCGTGGACCGGTATTCGGTGGAAGTCAGGGGCACCCAGCGCGAGAAGGCGCCGAACGTCTTCACCGACATCACGGTCGTCCACGTCGTGGAGGGCAACGTCGACACCGAGGCCGTCCGTCGTGCGATCGAGCTTTCGGCCACCAAGTACTGCACCGTCAGCGCCCAGGTCGCGGCCGGACCGGCCCGCATCAGCCACCGCTATGCGATCAATCGGCCGGCAGGTGACGGGCAGCC
>OCZT010002129.1_pt1 | contig 20482 bp, 20 predicted proteins | sample 1539031 | NCBI WGS metagenome assembly OCZT01 (sample SAMEA3539308, study PRJEB22396) | soil metagenome | biome: tundra; feature: field; material: soil | place: USA | collected 2010-05 | depth 0.15 m | reverse complement strand
GGCAATGGATTGTATAGGACCGCCGGCTTTATACGCGGGATGAAACCAGGGAATACAAATTATAATCGTCTTCAATAAGTTACAGTATGAACCATAAAAGTTTTTCTCCACAGGAGGAAAATTACAAAAATTAAAAAACAGGATTTGACAACATGACCAAAAATAGTTTGAAGATCACAATCGGGACGAATAGGGTAGTAAAAAACCAATGGTATAAATAATAATAGAATAGGAAAAGTTTTACCGTAACGATGAAAAGCTTTCAAAATTTCGTTATATAATAAACCTAAAAAAAACATAAATATGCAACCACCAATAATACCAAAATTAATATATGCATCTCCAACAGAACTTAAACCCATAGAAGTTCCCTTTCCAATCTGCATCCCGGTATATTTATTAAATATTTTTTGATCACCTGCTTCAAGTTTACCAGGAGCAAGAAATCGGGGCAAAAAAGCGGCTTCCAATATCTGCCCCAATTCATCTCCATTGGCATACGGTACTCTGTCAGGCACAGTCTTTATTATATTGGTTATAATAAAACCCTGATTGATCCTGATATTTGAGATAGCAAGACTTTTAATGTCAAATACATCATTTTTTGATTCGCTTTGCTCCAATGCTTGTGTAAATGTCGTTACTCCTGCGTTTTCGACATTTCCAAGTAGAGAGCGATAGTTACTCTTTGCTATTTGAATTGTAAAAGCAAGTATTATAAAACCAAGGGTAAAAATGGTTTTTATAAAGTTTGATGGTTTAAAACGTATTGCTGCGATTGCACCTAACATAATCACCCATGTAAGTAAGTCATGAAACATTCCACTCCCTAATGATGTAGATATAATAGAACCATAAACCAATATCATAGGGATAATCTTTATTCCCCGCTTTCCTAGTATTATTATAAAGGCGCCTATATATTTTAAACTACCTAATAAATAAAATACAAAAATTAACCCTCCTCCCCCGCCACTTTCAGCCACTGCATCTGATGTACTGATATTAGCAGGAGACCAAGTCGCAAGAAGACTTGCAAAAAAACCTATAGCAATAAATATATATGGCAGATCAGGTTGTCTTTCAGAAAAATCTTTTACCATATTTTCATCAATCACCTCACCTTTTAATTTTCCAGCATTTAAATGTAACCCAAAAATGAAACATAATACTGCAGGAATAACATATGAAAAATATGTTTCTTCCGGAACCTTCATTGCGTACATTGAATATACAAATCTATCTAAGCCATTATATGCAAACATAGGACCTATAAGCAACTGCAAACACATAAGGCTACCAAAAAGATACCTAATTGGAATCACATAGTTTATACTATAAAATAATAAAAATAACTGATGTAAGGATATGATAATAGCAAGATAAGACAACCAGCTTAGATCAGGGAATGCGCCCCTTATGAGAAGTATTAGAATTATAAAAATTCTCCAGCTAATATTTACCTTAAATAGTGATTTCAATTCTATTTTTTAGTAGCGAATATTACTGCAGTTCTTTTTAGTAATGGTGATTTTATTTCCTTCAATTCCCAATTTTCTAAACAAAATAACTTATACCCATAATCAAATAGTATTTTTTGTGCATCGCCTACCTTGGCATTTTTTGATAATCCTTCAGCCCAGTCGACAAATTCTAAAAAAATATCAGGTGCATTATTTTTACTTAGCAATTCTTTGCTTCCCTTAAATACTGCATATTCATATCCTTCCACGTCAATTTTAATAAAATCAACTTTTTTAATTTTATTAACCATTAATAAAGAATCCAAAGTTATTGTTTCTATTTTTTCACTATCCTTAGTGAATACAGAAGATAATGATCCTTTACCAAACAATTCAACAGGACTAAAAAAACTTACTATTTCTCCATCAACATCTGCTATTGCTTTATTAATCAGCATACAATTATTAATGTTATTGCTTTGTTGGTTAAATTCTAGGTATTTAAAAATTCTTGGAGATGCTTCGATACAAATAGCATTGATATCTTTTCTGGTTTTTAGAACAGGAAAAGCTATAGTACCTATGTTTGCACCAATGTCAATCATAAAACCATTTGCAGGAATTTGATTGATGATAAACTCAATGGCTGATGGTTCATATACTCCATTTATAAAAATTTCAAAACCAATATTTTCTTTAATATTCGGAACCAGGAATTTGCAATCATATTTACCAGCAATGCAGATATCATGATAATTTCTGATTTTGTTTATCATTAAAAATCTTGCTAATCTTTGTTTGCCTTTAAAAATCGGTGTTCTCCTAAAAATTGAGTCAATCAACATTTATTAGATATGATTATGCTATTTTATTTAGCTAATATTACTTTAGATGATTCAATCTATTGTTCAATAAGTTCTGTGATAATAATGGCTGAATAAAAATTTTACTTTCTCTAACAGCTGTAATAAGTATACTAATTTGCTTTATAGTATTTTTAAAACTTCTATGGAAAATAGCTGAATTCAAAAATGTATGTCTAGAAAGCAAAATGATATCCTTTAGAGTTAATTTTCCTAATGGTATATTATGAATTCTATATCTATATGCCCAGGCTCTTATACATTTTTTCCTTGTTAACCAATAATCTTCTGTGCGCAATTCGCAGCCTCCTGCAACGTCTTCATCAATTAGTATTTGTAAATCAGTACTTAGATAAACATTAAAATTATTGTTTATTAATCTAATAAAAAATTCCTGGTCTTCAGCAGCTCTCGCAAATTTAAATAAGTAAGGATCAAATCCGCCAGTTTTCAAAAAGGTATCTTTATGATAAAAAGTACAGGCACTTATGGTGAAAAATGATGCATGTAAATTTTTTTCTTTTAATGACAACAAATACAGGTTATTAATTATTTTTTTTGGTAAAATATCTTTTGCCTTTTCATTTCTTCGTAATAAAGTAGGTGTAAGAATTTTAATATATTTATTTACATTTAACATTGAAATACCTTTTTCGCAAAAATCCGCTTCGGGAATTGTATCATCATCTAGAAATAGTATAAACTCACCAGAGGAAAATTTAGCACCATAGTTCCTGGCAGAGGAAACATTAGGTTCTTCCTGATAAAGATGTTGAATACCTATTAATATTGATTCGTTAAGCTCTCTGGATAAAAACCCCTTTTCATTTTGATCAATTACTATTATCTGAATATCCTTTTCAATAGTTTGTTGTTTAAGGAGATTTAATAATCGGCTAAGGCTTTCTGTTCTTTTATAGGTAGGAATAACTACGGATAATTTATAATTCATACTCTTCTTGAGTTTAGCATATTTTCGTAACTTTTCTCCATCTCCTTTTCCAAATTAAATACAGTATTATAGTCCGAATTAATATCATTGATAATTTTTCTATCAGGCTTTCCCAATAAATTATAGTCTAAATATGTAAAGTTTTGATATTTGCTGTTTCTTATTTGCCTGATTTCATTTTCCCGATATTTTCCCTTAATGCTAAGTGACAATGCGGGCATATTCATTAAAATATATGTTTCTAATATTGGGCGATATTTTTTTAATGAATTCAAAATATTTTTACTTGAATCTCTTTTTGGAATAAATTTTAAAGTTGTCGGTATATTATAAAATTCTTTATAATAGTTATACAACTGCCCTAATGTCCATTGAGGATTTGAAATTAAAGTATATGTTCCCGGAGCTTCGTCCGCTTTTGAAAATTTGATTATAGCTTCAGCAATAGAATTAATAAAAATAGTATTGGTAAGATCATACTCATCACCATCAATAAATGCTATATCGTTTTGATTAAGCTTTTCTCTGAAAGACGAATTGACTGATTGTAAAAATCCATGAACCTGTCCTAATCGAAAATTATATGTTTTCACACCATATTTTTTACCCATGCTCCGGCATTTTTTTTCTGCTCTCCTTTTAATGAAAGCATAAGAGCTATGAGGTACAAAATAACTTTTGATATTTTTTTCCATAGGCGGCATACCATATGCCATAATACTGCTCATATAAATGTAAACAGTTTCTTTAGGCAAAGCCGAAATGATATTCCCCATAACAATATCAATAGATTTAGGAATGGAAAATATCTCACCTGCAGGATAAGTAAAATCAATAACAGTATTACAATCTGAAAGTTTTTGTTTTAGTTCATCTTTATTGTGCAAATCAAGATAATCCGTTGTAATGCCCAGTACATCGAAAAGTATTTTACTGTACGACGAACGTACAAAACATATTACTTCAATTTCAGTATATTTTTTTAAATAGTATGCAACTGATGCCCCTACCTGACTACTGCTTCCTATTATTCCTATTTTCATTTATTTTTCATTTTTTTATATATCTGATCTATCCAACTTGTTGTAAGGATACTTGAATTACAGGAAGTAAGATTATTGGTTTCAGTGTTCAACGAATTAATATACTCATCCCAAAGAATAGAATAAGAATGACTGTTTGAATTAGCACCAGCATATTTTTCCAAATCTGATATATTAAATATCGTCTCATTATTACTTGAAAGAACTTTAATTCTTGTATCTGTTGTAAGTTGACATTTTACAATTGCATGTTCAAAATATAATTCCAGTCCGTTACTTAGATTTCTTAAATTACTTATTTCGCACGTAATAGGTATTTCATTATTATTTGTAAATATTACAGAAGTAAACAAACTATCATAGTCTAATAAATTTTTGTGTAAACTTTTAATATCTTTTACAACAACATCTTGCGCAGATGTTATTAATAAAATTTGATCCAAAGAATGAATAGCGCTTTCTATTATTACGCCCCCACCTGAAAGGTTTACTTCAGAGGTAAATTTATTTCCTCCTTTTAGAATAAAATAGCCTTCTTTTAAATGTATTTTTTTTAAAGCACCAAAAAATTTACTTTTTACAAGTTGCTGTAAAAATGGAACAATTTTATAATATCTTCTTTGAAAACCAACTGCAAGCTTATATGAAGGGAATAGGCTGCAATAATATTCATGCTCTTTAATTGTAGTAGCAAAAGGCTTTTCTACAAATAAACTTTTATTGTTTGCCGCACAATTCTCTATAAAACTTCGCCGTACACCGTATGGAATGGTTAATAAACAAATATCAATTCCCTTAATTGCATTTTCCAACTCATCTTCCTTTAATACAGGAACCTGAAACATTTTTGATACTATAGCGCTTCTTGTAGTACTTTTATCGTATTGCCAACTAACCTCAATTTGGTCAATATTCTTTAAGATCGGTAAATGAGTTAACCCTACAATTGACCCTGCCCCAATTATACCTAATTTATATTTTTTTTGCATTGATTCAAATTCTTTAAAACATTTATTGCCAATTTAGCCCTGCTTTTATAATCATATTTATCCCTAATGCTTCTTTCTCTTGCGGCATTTCTAATTTCATCAGACTCATCTTTTTGAAGAGCTAAAAGAAAATTTATTTTCGTCATGGCTTCTTCATAATTATCATAAAAAAAAGCTTCTCTCCCTTCATTAAAAAATTGAAAGTGCTCAAAAGTTCGGGGAGCCAACATAATTCCACCGATACCAGGTACTTCAAACGATCGCATACCATGAGAATCCACATTGTGTATGCGTAGTGGATTTAGTTGTATCCTATATTTGCGAAGTGTAAACCAAAGTTCATCATTATATACCGGAGGGTATAATGTAATATTTGGATGATTTACAAACCTGCTCCAGTAGCTGCCATATACATCTATTTTAATTCCTTTTTCAGCTAACGCATTTAAAAAATGAGCTCTGGCCTTATCTGGATTACCTACAAAGCATACTTTTATTATTTCATTTAAAGAAGATGCGGCACTAAAAATTGCTTCAGATATATCAAAACCAAATGGAAGCCAATATGTGGGAGTTTTATATTTTCTCTCAATCTTTCTCTTTGTTTCCAGATTATATGTAAAATGCACGTCATAAAATGGTATAGAACGGATAATATTACTGTTACCACTCCCCTTTCCTGCAAAAATAAATGGATTATCAGGATTATAATTAACAACTCTAATATCCTTTTCTCTAATCCATTTTATGGTTTGGGGGAATATTTCCATACCCTTAAAAATAAAAACAATATCAGGTTTATATTTATTTACTTCTTCTTTTAGACCTATATTTATTTTTTTATATATTTTTTGAAAGCCTATTCGAAAAATTATTTTATTGAAAATATTCTTTTGGTAATATTCCAGAAAGATATCCTGTGCTTTATATATAATAGCCTCCACATCTATCTCCTCGTTAAAATACTTTAAATAATAACGTTCTATTGCATAATTGCTAAATCCACCAATCAATAATATCTTCATTTTTTAAAATACTGATAGAAGCGTGATTTTACCTTTTTAAAAATAAAAACTGGGGTGATTAATGCAAAAAATGAAGAAAATAAATATAAGATGAAAATGGATACTTTATTTAAAGTATTAAGCCTCTTAAAATCCTGGCTTTTATAGGGAACCATACCGGCTATTAATCCTACTGCCTCAGGTAAAGCGCCGTTATCTTTAAAGTCCAATATCCAATAAGGAAAAGTTACACCGTACATTCTTTTATAAATAAATTTAATTCTTTGTTGAGTAATTTCTTTTGCATCTATCAAAGCATTTATCAACACATTTATTACAGAAGGTAATCCGTTATTTACTACTTTATAATCTTTCCATCTTCTTGCAATAGTATCTCTATATCCATTGCGAAAAGATCCATCTAATAAAATATCTTTAATTACCATAGGTTCTTTAAGTGAAAACAATCTTTGCCCTGATGCAATCATTAAAACGCTTAAATACATTTGTACATAGATGCTCCCATCATACTTATTTGTGTTGTACTTATCGAAAATAGATTTTTTATAAATTAAGCCGCCAACAAAGCTGAAACATGAATAATATTTCATTGCAATATCTGCTCCGGCACCTAAAACGCATGTGCAAGTTGCTCTTTGAATTAGTGAACTACCAGAACTTTCTTCAATTATGTTACAAAAGCCAATATCCGGGAAGTTATTCTCCTTAAGAAAATCAACTAAAAATTGAATACTATCTTTTCTATAAATTGAATCATCATTACCAATTACAAATGCATAGTCACCAGAAGCAAGTTCAATTGACCTCCGGTAATTTCTGTCATAACCTTCATTTTTTTCATTTCTGTTAAATACAATAGGATATTTATAAAGTGGAATTAATTCTTTAATTTTTTCTGCTGTGTTATCAGAAGAATAATCATCACTTATTACGATTTCAATATTCTGATAAGTTTGGTTACCAATAATAGCTAAGCTTTTCAGCAAATAATTTATTCTATTATATTGAGGTATGCAAATCGAAATTTTCAAAATAATCTATAATTTAAATTATGTGTTTACTAAAATAGATTTAACTCCCAACAAAATTTGATGTTCAAATCCTTCCATATCATTTTAATTAAAGTGCAGTTATCAATTTTTCTATCGAATTCTTTATCAAGATTAATTATATGGCTTTGATCCTCTTCACCCAATTCATAATACAATGGCAATCTTAAAAGCTTATCTATAACGATGCATCTCGATATCTATTAAACAAGACCATTAAAAAAAATTTAATCTTTGTTCTTAACCCATGAATGAGTTTCCACTCCGCATTCCTGAGGGTTAATTTCCCTCTATTGATCCTTGAAGGAAATCCATATACATTTAATAGCGCTCTCTGGGTATTAAGGGCATTGTGATATTTAATTAATCTGTCACTATTTATATTATTCTGCCCGGACAAATAATTCTCAAACCTACCAAACATTTTATCTAGGCTTTCCAATTTTGCAGCATCCACATCAGCCGATACTGAATTTATATTCCAGCGATTATACACGGAATAAAAACCAGGAGCATACACAAATTTTGCTCCTATAAGAGCAGCCATACTAAAATACTCCCGGTCCTGCCCCACTTTTGTAGCTGGGTTCCATGCCTGCAAATGAAAAAGCTGCTCTGCCACATTTCGCCTTACAAGATAATTATTAGGTGCTGACCAGTTATCTATGATCAATTCATAAAGAAAATCTTCAACTGGCTTACATTTTTTAAATTCTTCTTTGATCAATACGCCTTCGGGATCATAAGTATGCAATCTCCAGTCAGAATAAACAATATCGATACTCCTGTCTGCTTCAAATACCTTTAGCTGATCACGGAATTTATTTCCCAGCACCTGGTCATCTGCATCCAGCCATTGGATATATTCACCGGAAGACAGGGAGTATCCATAATTACGTGCATTATTGCCACCTTTCTCTTTATTTGAAAATATCCTTACCAATTCCGGGTATGCTATTGAGTAATTATTTAATACCTGCAGGCTGTTATCTGTTGAAAAATCATCTACTACAATAACTTCCTTAATAAACTCCTTTTGTAACAAACAGGAGTCAATTGTTTTTGTTAGCCATTTTTGACTATTATAATTAGGTATGATGACTGATATTAACGGCATGGACCGAATAAAATTTCACTAATGAATTTATCCTTTATTGTTAATAAATAATTTTAACATTAAATATTTCCAGTCTGTAACCATTTTTACTTTTCGTCCACCTGTAAAGTCCAGGTAATTTGTTCTTGATTTGTAATTATCGATCATTGGCTTTAACCGGTTTACCCAATTATCCTGTGGGGGCTCAAAGCCGACCTTATCCTTTCGCCATGCAATTTGCTCGGGAACGATTCCTTCCATTGCTTTTCGAAGTATAAATTTTGTCCAGCCATCCCGTAAAATATAATCGACAGGCAATGAAAAAATAAATTCACTTAACTCATGGCTTAAGAATGGCAGCCTTATCTCTCTTGAAAAAGCCATGGAATTTCTGTCACCATAACGTAACAGATCTTTAAGCCCTGTTGACGTCGTATCAGTTTTTAACAACTCCCTTACATTAGCATCATATCTATATACGCCATTGAACAATATCTTTTTCGCATACCACATTGGTAGCCTCCGGGGTATTCTATATGGTACAGTTTCCTTATGTACAATATGGTACGCTTTTCTTTCCTTCAGGAACTGACGGAGATTATTGGTTATAAGGTGTGTGAGATGATGAAAATAATATTGCAAATAGCCACCCAGCTGTTCATCAGCGCCCTGTCCATCCATTAGTACCGTTGTATTATACTCTTTAGCCAGTCGCATCACGCAATATTGGTTATATTGACTACCTGAATAAAAGGGTTCCTCCTGGCAATAGGCCAGGGAATCAATTTCATCAATAAGTTGGTCAACATCGGGCCATACATTATGTTGGTTGATATCTTTTGAACTGCCGGTTACCATTTCTATGAACGGACCTTCATCTTTGCTGAAATTTTTGAAACGTGCAGAAAATGTATTTTGAACCTGCCCAGGTTCTTTTAATTGATTTGCTATTAATACAATTGCTGAGGAATCTATTCCTCCAGAAAGGCTGGACCCAACGGGTACGTCTGAACGCATTCTCCTTTTAATAGAAGTATATAATAAATTCCTGAATTCTTCAGCTGCATCATCGATATTGATATTTGTATTCAAATCAATATTATCAAGGGTCCAATATTTTTCTTTTTGCTTTATTCGGCCATCTTTCACAATTGTAAAGTTGGCTGCATCAATCTGTTTTACGTGGGTATAAAAGGTACTTTCAACATTTTCAGCATCTGTAAGTACATTTGCCTGCAAGTATTTGTATACACGTTCAGGCGAAGTTTCTTTAGAAGCCCCAATTGCAAACAGTGCCTTCATCTCCGAAGCGAAACAAAAGCCACCATCTATAAAAGAATAGTACAAAGGCTTCTCCCCAAACCTGTCCCTGGCAAGGAAAAGTTCCTTTTCATCATTATCCCAAATGCCAAATGCAAACATCCCGTCAAACAGGCCAAGGCATTTTACTCCCATGTCCTGGTATAGCGCTAGAATGACTTCTGTATCTGACTTTGATCTGAAAGTATACCCCTTTTTTACCAATGCTGATCTTAATTCAATATAATTATATATCTCCCCGTTATAAGTTATGGTGAAGCGGTCATTAGCATAATGCATTGGTTGGCTTGCATTGTCACTCAGGTCAATGATGGAAAGTCTTCGATGGGCAAATCCAATATTATCCCGCTCATTGATCCAGATACCTTCCCCATCCGGACCGCGGTGAGCGAGCTTGTCGGCCATTACTTTCAAGTCAGTATGTTGTACTTTTTTTTGTTGATTATATATTCCTGCTATGCCACACATCCCTGTTAAATATTTAAATTATTTGCCCTGAAAGATTCAAATTTTCCGATCGGGATATAACCAATGTATGTTGTATCTTCTTCAAATTCACAAAATAGCCGCAGGCGACGAAGCAAGCGGTATGGCTCAATGAATATCTTTTTCACTTACTTTCTTTTTTTAAATGCATTAGCAATGCAAGACAAAATAGTAAGCCCTGACATCTTCATTTTTTCTTTTGCAGCTTTTATATCCTTATCAATGAACAATGACCTGAGTATAGCCCTTGACTGTGCCCTTATTATCCTTTTGATCAATAAATTTTTTTTTGAAGAACTTAAAGGGCAATTACTGTCTTTTAAGTTTTCAAGCTCAACTACAAAATACCTGAACAGGACTGAACTGTTATCCCTGGTTTTTTTAGATTCCTGCTCATCATGCACCCTTGACCAAATGAGTCCCATCGGCATCAGAAGCACATTCTTAGTCCTTGATAATTTAAGCCATAATTCAAAATCACCTACCATCCATTTTCCTGAAAAACCATTACATTCAATGAAAACTTCTCTGCGGATGATACAAGATGTAGGTGCTTTATGAAAAACAGACATATAGAAATAATGCCGTTCATACGCTTCTTTGGGATCTAGTAGAATAGGGAATGGCCTAATAGGATCATGCTCGAGATCATCCAAACCATAAGCTGCTGTTGGAAACTGTGCCATATAGTTCACCACTACGCCTAAACCCCAGGGGTAGATCGTATCATCTGCATCCACATATTTAATATAGTTACCTATGGCATAACTTGCTGCTTTATTCCTATTATTGTAATCCCCAAGATTGGTTTCATTCTTATAAACTTTGATCCTTTGATCTTTTGTAGCAAAGCTTTTTGCAATATTCAATGTATTGTCTTTTGAATTATCATCCACGATGATCAGCTCGAAATCGGTGAAAGTTGATGCCAGCACACTTTCTATTGCCTCTGCAATATATTTTTCCCTGTTATAGGCGGTCATTAAAACACTTACCAATGGCTGTATTTTCATCCCTTAATATTTCTTATTAATTTCACTATAGCATTTGGAAAGATCGCCTTGTCGAGCCGGGACATTTTTTTAGGATTGGTTTTGCTCCCTCGTTTTAGAATTTCATATTCCAAAAATTTTAAAAAATAATTATCGGCATTCTTTTCTATATTGTAATGATAAGCAGAAAGTTCAAAACAGTTTTGTTGCATCTGTTTTAAGAGGGCTCTATTATTATTAAGAGTTATTATGATCTCTGTAAACTGACTAATATTATTTAATTCACAACGATAGCCAATATTCTCTTTCACAATATCACGTATGCCGCCCGGTAAATCATTTGTAATGGTTACAACACCATTAGCGAGACATTCTAAAATTGAGACCGGTGTTCCTTCAAAAGTTGCTGGAAATACAAATACATCCTGATTGTTTAATAATTTATAAACTTCATCGGTTGAATCCGGTTCATAAAATGACACATTATTATGAGATTCCCATTGTTCCAATAATTGTTCTTTCCTAAACCCTTTGCCAATAATTGTCCAGTTAACTTCCACATTTTTTTCTTTAAGCAATTTATCTATTTCCCATAATTTCATTACCCCTTTTTCTATATCAAGTCTTCCTAAAAAAACGAGATTTAATTTTGAATTATCTTTTATTGGAAATTCCAACAACTGCTTTACACCATATGGAATGTAAAATACTCTATTAAAAAATAATTCGGGGTTTGAGGCGAAAATAGCATCCCTAAAAAATGATGAATGTGCAATGGCCACATCAACTAAATCTCCCATTTGAATATTTTGATTAACATAAAAATAATCATGTATTAAATGGAATATTGTTTTTGGGTTTTTAAATAAATTTGCTGCATTTATAGTTTGAACATTATCTGTAACAATAGCCCCCTCACAATTGCTTAATAATTTGTTTAGCCTTTTATAAACATAATATTGATTTTCTTTGTACGAAAAAGTAAAAATATTTACTTCATCCACCTCAAATTTATCTAAGAACAATGGCCGGGTATCTTCATCAGCCTTTAAAAGAATAACCTTAGAATAAAAGTTTTTAATTAAACGGCTATGATTAATAATATTGTAGTTAAAACTTGCAACACCTCCCATGCAGGCTGGTAAAGTAAAAACAATCTCAGGCTTATTCATTCACTAAATTGCAATACCAGGTTATGTAATCAACAATTGAATTATTAAGAATTGCTTTTGGTATAAAACCAAGTTTAGTTACCAAAGAAATATCTGCTTTCCAATTAATTGGATCTCCCTTTTTTACTTCCTCTGAAAATAATATTTGCTTTTGACCAGGAAAATTCTTTTGAAATATATCAGCAATTTGCCTGATCGTTGTTTCAGTTCCTGTGGCTGCATTATATATATTGCATTCAAATGGGCTGTTATCCATAATTTTTTTTATGATCTGAAACAGATCGGAGATATGAAGAAAGTCTCTTGTTTCTCTTCCGGTTCCAAATAAACTTATACATTTATCAGCATGTAATTTTTGACAAGTATCCCAAAGCAATTGTTTTTTTAAACCATTACCATACACAGAAAAAGGGCGGATGATAACCATTGGAATATTGAACAACTGGTAATATTCTTTACAGATAATTTCGCTCATTACTTTGTGAAAACCATAAGGTGATAAAGGAGCAAGGTTAACAGTTTCCTTTATCGGTAATTGCTGTGGATTGCCATAAACAGCCGCACTGGAAATGTGTACATATCTACAGGAAGGATTATGTTTGCGAATCGTATCTAAAGTTTTGGCTACTGCAAAGGTATTGCCTTCAAAATCACTTAAGGGATGAGTGATAGAATAGGGTACATTACCACTGCCGGATGCATTGATACAAACATCAAAAGATTGATCAAGAAATACTGAATCAAAATCAGGAGATAAAATAGATACTTTGTGATATGTGTACCTTTGAGTTGAAGATTCAATCAGATCACATCCGGTTACTGAATAACTCTTATTTTTAAAAAAATTTACTAAATGACTGCCGATAAATCCTTGTGAACCTAAAATTAAAATATCCATTATTTTTTAAATAATTTAATAAAATTGTCAGGACATATGCAAAAAATAAAAAACTTTAATGAAAATTTGTAAAGTAAACACTTATAATAAAGTAAATAAATAAAATCTTGGAAATAATTGTAACTTAGAAATTGTGTATTTGCAAAAAATTTCAATCTATTAAGTTTTACATTAACTATTGATTGCTTAACCATCCTTTTTTGTATCTGATTCAATGGCATTTCATTTAAATAAAATCTTTTAATTTTAATGTTCTCATTCAATTTTTTTAAAGGACTTTGTTCGGACCAAATTCCACCTTCGTGAATTCTATAAACAGACATTACTTCAGTAGATTGATAAAAATCACCAAACTTCGATAACGCAAAGTAAAGTATTATATCAAGTGGGAATTTTTTTAAATATGAAGGAAATGGTCTTAAACAATTTCTAAACACAACAGATCCAGTGGGTATACTAAGTGTGGTAACTATATCATCTGTAGTTAAAACTTTATCACTCTTATTATTGTTATAAAATTTTTCAGGTTTATTTTTTTCAATTATTAAAGCATTATGACAATGACATACATACTTTGGGTTTGCCTCTAAAAAATCTACTTGTTTTTGAAGTTTATTAGGATCAATCCAATAGTCATCACCTTCAAAATATGCAATATATTTCCCTTTTGCAGTGGTTAGGAGTTCTATCCAATTTTTTGCAGCGCTTACATTTTTTTCCTGCAGAATGAGCTTAATTATTTCAGGATATTTTTCTTTATATTCAAGTAGGATATCCCTCGTACCATCCGTTGAAAAATCATCAGCAATAAGCAATTCATAATCAAAGTCAACTTTTTGCATCACTACACCCTCAATCGCTTTTCGAATGTATTCCTTATGGTTGTATGTGATCAGGCATACTGTTAATAAAGGGATCTTCATTCAGTCTTTCCTTTTTCGCACATTAAAAAAATACTGGAACAAAGATCAGGATAAATCTGCCCTAACTGGAAACATCCCTGCAGGTATTCATCAGAAATAATATCAGTATTTAATAACCTGTCCCACTGAAAGTTTGCTAACGCTTTAAAAAATATACCAGACCTATATACAACTTTTAACCCTGCTGCCTTCGCATCCCGTTCTATTGTATCTAGGGTATAAGTTATTCTGTGTCCATGCTCTTTTTCGGCGGGTGTTATAGCGGTATTGTGTGTGATCAATCCCATTTTTACTGCAATTTGTCGAGACGGGGCATTGGCATTTGGACATACCAAAAAGAAACGCCCTTTATCAGAAAGCCATTCATCGTTAATCCTTTTCATAACACCTACCGGATTATCGAGATGCTCAAGAACATGAGTCAAAATTATGTTATCATATTTTTCAGGAAGAGAAGCTTCTTCAAAAAGAGCGTTAATAAATTTTACATTACCAAATTCTTTTTTTGCTATCTCAATGGCTTCATCAGATGCTTCTACACAGGTTATATCATTAAAAAAGGGGGAAAGACGCCTTGTAAAATCACCTTTAAAACTCCCGAGTTCCAAACAGTTTCCATTTATTAAAAAAGGTTCAAAGGCTTGCATCATAAACCTATGCATTACATCAAAGTCAAAATTATATGCATACTTATGATCTGATGTGTCTTTGAGTTCTTTATTATAATCTCTTTGCGAATTCATTTATAAATTTTTTTATAAAATGTTGGTAACATAAAATTTCATTATCAACTCATCTCCTTTTATACCATCCTGTATAAAATAAAATTTTTGATAAAAGTTAATTGCATGATCATTTTTTTGATTGACCTCTAACTTTATTTCTTTGATATTATTTTTTGTAGTATACTCAATGCACATTTTCAATAATTCTGATGCAATCCCCAACCCCATGAAATTTTTTAATACACTTACGTTAGTTATAAAAGCAGATTGATTTGCCTGATTGAAATAAGCAGCTATCGTTCCTGCAAGAATATTATTTTGCCATGCTTCAAATGTTATTGATTTATCAAATAATTTTTTTGAATACTCATCAATATCAATTCTTTCAGATAAGAGAGGTTTAAAATTACTATTACATTCTTTTAAGTGTGCGCAAATGTCTTTTTCTGTTGCTGTGTTTATTTTATATTTTATGTCGGTTGCCAGCACGTTATTTCAATTTTCTAAAATTGCAAGACCGAATCCATACTTTCCAAATTCGTTACCGTTATACAACATATATATTTTGTTATTGCAATTAAAAACGTGAGGATAGCACATCATATCTGAGTCCCATCCCTGTTCCGAAACATCAATCCCACAATTAGCATCATCCCTAACCCAGGTAATTAAATCAGTTGAATATGCATATCCAATTCTGTAACCTCTTTCTTTAACTTTTCTAAAACCTGTTGCTTCTCTATAACAAAAAAACATGTGGTATTTATTATTTGTGAAGATAACCGTGGGCAATGCCTGGCATTCATCTTTATTAAGTTTATCAGATATTATTTGTTTGCCATCTTTAAACCATGAGATACCATCCTCAGAAATAGCATGTCCAATCTTATAAACCCTGGCCGTTTCCTCTACCGGATTTTCGATCCACCTTGTTCCAAAAATATACCACATATGCAATGTGTTTTTATAACGGCAAACAAAGGCATCACCAACTAAAAAAGGTTCGTGCAATGAAGATGACAGCACAGGGCCATCGCCAACTTTATTAAAAGTTAAACCATTATCATTACTAACGGCTAAGCCTATAGATGTTTCCACAGATACAGAAACTCTTCTGCTCCAGCCGCAGGTATATGCTAAAATTTTATCCCCATCTCTTAATACATTAATAGGGAAAATTCCATGTTCATCAAAACTGCCTAACATCCCTAATTCAATTACTGTATTAGCAGATTCACTTATTACATTCTTAAAATTTTTTTCCATATCAATAAAAGCAATATGGCTTAAATACTTTCCATTTTTTTCGTCTTTCTCTCTTGTCGAAAAATAAATTCTTACAAAATCATCAAAGACAAGTGTTTGAGGTGACTGTGCAAATTCAGTACAACCATTGTGCAAAATATATTTAGCAGGATCAAATATTTTTCCAAGTTTTTTCCATTTCATATCTACGTACTCTTTAACTTTAGTTATAATCCTGTAATTCTGCTAATCCAAAACCAAATTTACCTACCTGATTACCGAGATAAAACATAAATACTTTATTATCCAGTTCAAAAACATGCGGATAACTTATCATTTCTGAATCCCATCCTTCTTCGGAAACATCAATCCCTACTTTAGAATCATCTCTAACCCAATTTACCAGGTCGCCAGAAACTGCATATCCAATTCTATAACCTTTTTCTCTGCCTCTAAAATTCAAGCTATACCTATAGCAAAAAAACATATGGTATTTATTATTGTAAAAAAAGACATCCGGGCTTGCCTGCGCTTCATCTTCTTCAAGTTTATTTTTTATAAGATCTTTACTATGTTTTGTCCAATTAATTCCATCTTCAGAAGTTGCCATTCTTATTTTATAAACCGGCTCTGGCTTGCCATTATTTTCAAGCCATTTTCTACCGGAGATATAAAACAAATACCAGCGATCATTGAATTTCCTAATCTTTGGCCCACTTAAAACAAATGGCTCATCACTACTGTAGGATAACACAGGGCCTGAACCAACTTTGATAAATGATTCACCGTTATTATTACTGATTGCTATACCTATTGCAACATTAAAAGGAACAGACTCACACCTTGTCCAACCACCATAATAAGCAATTACATCATTACCATTTTTTATTACTGAGGTTGGATAAGTTCCAAACTCATCAAAGGTTCCACGATCTCCTAATTTCAAAATTGGATTGGCAGAAACATTAACTATTTCAAAAAGATTTTTTCTATTTAGATCAACATAAGCTGAATAGCTTACATATTGCCCGTTCTGATCAGGGAGTGGTCTGCACGAAAAATAAACCCTGATAAAATCATCAAAAATTAAAACAGAAGGCGCTTGAGCAAATTCATTAAGCCATTCCCTGCCTTTTATTTCTCTGGGATCAAAAACTCTCCCTAACTTTTTCCACTTAAACATTTAGTGTTTTTCTTTAATCAGGTAAATAAACTGTTGATCTATATTAGAGAATAAGATGAATTCAAATATTCTTTTATTTGTTCTTTTGAGTTAAACATCATCACATCAATTATTGACAGGAAAGGAATAAACTCATTTTTAAATTGAGGATAAACAACTTCACCCGTTTTAAGAAAATGCAGGTCAATATTTTCTTTTTTGAAATTCTCTCTTTGATACAATTCCAACCCCCCAATAGGATTTATATACATTGTGGCGCTTCTTGCTTTACAAATTTTTATAACTTTTTCTTCTGATTTTAATTTATGATCAATAGCTATCTCTGAAGAAATTATTAGTGTTGTTGAAATTTCTAAATATTCCTTTATTAAGTTGAGGGAATGAAAAATGAATTTGAACAGATTACTTTCCTCATATAAAATAGCCTTTTCAATTACAGGAAACGCAAATTCAAAGGCCGGAGATTTTCTGTAAGATTCAATTATACGATTCAATATTTTTTTTCTTTCAGCACACCATGTTTCAGCAAGGCATCTATCTTTAACGTCTATATAATCTGAATCTTTTTTTAATGGAAAAGTAACATAAGCATCTGTTCCATTAACTAAAATCCTGTTCCTGTTTATCCATCCTTTTTTTGAAAATTGAATATTATCATAAACAACAAATTCATCAACAGCATTCATCAATTGGAAATACCCAATATAAGGAAACAGGTAAGGTTGCATAATTCCTAACCTCATGATTATACTATAGCATTAATGAGGTGAGAAATTCTTTCTATGTCTTTAGTTTCCAAATCGTAAAATAAGGGAAGGGAAAGAACCCTTTTACTAATAGAGTCTGAAACATTACAACTTTGTTGATTTTTCAAATATGGCAATTGATTTAAAGATGGATAAAAGTAACGCCTTGTGGAAATTTCATTCTCAAAAAGTGATTGCCTTACTTTTAACAGGGTATCCTCATTTTGAAAAACCACAGGGTAATATGCGTAATTATATGTAAAGTTATCTTTTGAGAAAGGCCTGCTAATCTTAGTGAAATTTAATAACTTATTGTATTTCTCAAATATTTCTTTTCTGCGTTCAATAAGCTCTTTCATTTTTGGTAAAATACATAATCCCATTGCAGCGTGCATCTCTGAGTTTTTTCCATTTATTCCAACAGAATAATAATCATCTCCAACATGTCCAAAACTTCTGTATAAAAATATTTTTTTTGCTATATCATCATCATTGCAAATAATACATCCACCTTCTACTGTGTGAAATAATTTAGTGGCATGAAAACTACAGGTAACTACATCTCCATAACTTAATAGCGACTTGCCTTTATATTCACACCCAAAAGCATGTGCCGCATCGTAAATAACTTTTAGATTATATTTTATGGCAATCGCTTGTATCTTCTCTACATTGCATGGCAGGCCATAAACATGCGTTGCCAATATCGCTTGTGTGTGTTCAGTAATTGAAGCTTCTATCTTATCAGCATCAATACAAAAACTATCAGGGTCAATATCTACAAAAACAGGCGTGCAGCCTTCCCACAAAATAGCGTTGGTTGTTGCTACATAAGAAAATGGAGTTGTTATAACTTCTTTGGTTATTCCATATACTTTTAGCGCCATTTGTAATACGACTGTTCCATTGCAACAGAATAACAAATTTTCCACACCTAAATACTCTTTAAGTTTTTGCTCTAACTCCTGAACAAGTTCGCCGTTATTTGTTATCCAGCTTTTATCCCAGGCTCTTCTTAAAATATTGGTATATTCCTCAAAGGGGGGTAGAAAAGTTTTTGTAACGTTTATTGACATTATTTACTTCTTGGTTTTGCGAAACAAACTGTTTCCTCCGCATGAATAGTATAATGCCCGATAAATATTTCGTAATCTAAATTTAGATCCAATATCCAATTAGGTATATTGACAAAATCAGCCATAGTATGATAGATTGCTATAGCTAATTTAGGTCTGTGTTTTTTTATAGTTTCAATTGCACCTTTTAAAGCAACAGGCTCGGCCCCTTCTATATCCATTTTAATAAAATCAATGCGCTCAATGTTATTTGACCTGACAAAATCATCTATTGAAACTGTAGTGCTAAATCCTGTTTGACCATCAAAAGGTTCAAATTCAATTTTACTTCCCGGGCCGTTGTCCTTAAAGTAAATGATATCCCCTGTATTATCTGATACCGGGTTTTCTATTAATTTGATTGTACTTTTAAAATTGGGGTTTAGTGAAGTATTTACATTAAAAAAACTGATATTATCCGGAATAAATTCAAATGAATATACTTTACCCTGTTCCCCGGTTTGGTGGGCAAAATACAGAGCGGTATCACCCCAACAGCCACCAACATCTAAAACGATATCCCCCTTTTCAACAAAGACAATGTTTTTATTATTTATTTTAAAAGCGTACTGCTCAATTATGAAATCAATTGCAATCCCAATAGTAGAAAAATATAACTGCAGATCATACCCGGCGAGTTTAAGATTAAACTTTTCAAATATAAAATGCATAAATTTACGGTCATACCTATCGTTTGGATCAGCTAAAGATTTAGCTAACGCTATGGCTTGCCAATATTCATTGTTGTTTCTCTCTAATTTTACTTTTTTATTTCCAAGAAGTCTGTATGCTATTAATTCTACAAGCAAGTTCTGGCTCTCGCTATTTAAATTGGAAAATATTTTTTCTAAATCATTACCATATCTATTAATTAAGGTTATTTCTAATTTTTTAATTCTAGATTTTTCATGATTAATAATTTTTTTTACAACATATTTAACTAATTCAATAAAAGATTTGTTTATTTCTGATGGCGGGGAATATTCCCCATATCGGTATTCATCAAAATTTTCAATCCCAAAGTTATTCTTTGAAGATTGTTGTATTTTTTTAGTTAACTCCTCTTTAAAAATTTTCATTTAAGACATTTTTTTCCCATGTATAATATTGCGGCCTGATGAGACTGGGAAATTTCCCCATCCATCCTGATGTGGGAGCCGTAATCCTGCTGAGGATTTTTAATAAAGTACTTTTACC
>OCZT010002126.1_pt1 | contig 20511 bp, 14 predicted proteins | sample 1539031 | NCBI WGS metagenome assembly OCZT01 (sample SAMEA3539308, study PRJEB22396) | soil metagenome | biome: tundra; feature: field; material: soil | place: USA | collected 2010-05 | depth 0.15 m | reverse complement strand
CGATTTCTTGCGAACGAAAGAGTGAGCGAGGACAAGATTCTGGCCGGGCAACTGGCCGCACCGGAACTGGCATTCACAAATCCAGAGATTTACCTGGTTGATCAACTTGTGAGCGACAACCCGAGAGCGGCTACATCGGGAAATTCGCTGTCCCTGTATCTGGCCAAACTTGCTTGCCTCGGAGACTACCTCGCACGCGCCAAGGATCCGCCTCGCGGAAACATCGTCATGTGGAGAGGGATCTCACGCCTTAACGACATACAACTAGGTTTTTCTGCTCGGAGCTCAACTTGTGGGTAATGGAAAGCCAGACCCCACGCTTACGGAAAATAGAACCAAGAGCCGTTAGCGAGAAGTTGACAAGAGCCTGTCTGGGGAAAATTTAGCCCATCCCAGATTTCAAACTTGATGAGACCTTAGTGTTGGTTGCGCAACTCGATTAGCGCCAATTCACGTTCGTCGCGCTGGTATCCGAAGTGCCATCGGGAATGGTGAATCGATAGGTTCCTGACTGTGCTTCGAAGCGCTGCGCATGATCGTCGCTCTGAAGTGGCTTCAGACCCGCGGGTCGGCTCGACAGCGTCCTGCCATTCAGAAGCACGCGGCTACGCTGGGCCGCGGGCAGCGTGAGCGTTGCCGTGGTGTTCGCTGGAATCGTTGCAGTCCACTCCACCGCTCCGTTCACGTACTTCCATGCGGAGGTAATGGGGCCATAAGCCGAATCGTAGGTGGCGCCGCCCTGCCCGAGTGCCCGGCTGAACTGCGGGTGCAGTTCGAAGTGGTGAAAGGCGCGATCTTCCGGCGCAAGGTCGATCCCGGCGACATAGCGATAGAGCCACTCACCTACCGCGCCGTAGGCATAGTGATTGAAGGAGTTCATGTTGGGGTCGCCGAGCATCTGATCGCTGTTCCAGCGCTCCCACATGGTGGTGGCGCCATGCTGCACCATATATCCCCAGGAGGGAAAGGTATCAGTTAAAAGCAGCTTGTATGCGACATCGCTGTGGCCGGTGCTGCTCAGCACGTTCATGATGTACGGCGTGCCGAGAAAGCCGGTGGTCAGGTGCCACTGATGCGCCTGCAAGTCTGCGACGAGCCTGTCTGCGACGACCGTCTGTTGTTCTTTCGGCAGCAGGCCCACATGCAGTGCCAACACATAGCTCGTCTGGCTGTTGCTGCCGACAGAGCCGTCCGGCTTCACGAAGCGCTGCACAAATGCGGCCTTGATCTTCTCGAAGAGCTCATCGTAGCGGCGCACGTCCTCCGGTCGGTTGATCGCCTTCGCCATGCGCGACATCAACTGAGCGTCGTACGCCCAATAAGCGGTGGCGATGAGGTCCTGCGGCGTGGTGCTGCCGATCGCGAGCCAGTCACCGTAGGCGACGCGGCGGTTGATGTAGTCGGGGTTCTCCTTGAGGAGCAGGTCAAGATAGCGTTCCATCGACCCCCAGGAGTCCTCCAGGATGCGCGTATCGCCATACTGCTGCGATACAATATACGGGATGATGATGCCCGCATCAGACCACCCGGGGGAGCCCTCGCCAATGGCTGTTCCCACCCGTGGCGACACGTCAGAGAAGTTGCCCTTCGCAGACTGCGCGATACGCATGTCGGAGGCGAACTTCCCGGAGAACGCAGCCAGATTCATGTTGTACGATGCAGTTCGCCAGAAGACCTGCGCGTCGCCCATCCAGCCAAGCCGCTCATCCCGCTGCGGACAGTCGGTCGGAATGCTTTCAAAGTTGCCCCGCTGCCCCCAAAGTATATTGCTCCAAAGTTTATTTACAGTCGGACTGCCAGAGCTAAACTTGATTGTGAAGGGTGCGTCTGTGTGGAAGACAATACCCGATACCGCATCCTGGGCGGGCTTGCCTGGATAGTCTGTCACCTCGACGTAGCGATAGCCATGATAGGTGAAGTGCGGGACGAAGACCTCTTCGCCTCCCCCACGGAGCGTGTAGGTGTCGGTCGCCGCAGCCGTCCGCATGTTTTCCAGATAGAGCTGGCCATTCGGCTGTAGCACTTCACCAAATCGGAGACGAATGGTTGTTCCGCGCGAGCCGGTGACACGTAGCCGCTCTGTGCCCACCATGTTCTGGCCCATATCGAATATATAGACGCCGGGTGAAGGATTGGTCACCGCTATAGCGGAGAGCTGCTCCTCCACTGCGATCGGCTGATAGTTCTGCGCCACCACATGCGCGGGCGGAGCATCGCTTACTGTCGCTTGACGCCAGGCCACTTTGGGATCAAATTTGACTTGATCCCATCCTAGCTGTTCCTTTCGCGCGTCGAAGTTTTCTCCGTTGTAGATGTCCGACGTCATAACGGCTGATGGGCTGGTCTTCCAACTTGGATCGGTCACCACCAACTCATGCGTTCCGTCCGTATATTCAACGTCCATCTGCGCGCGCAGACGTAGCGGCGGTGGTCCGAAGTTATAGCGTTGCTGAAAGAATAAAAGCCCGCTGCCATACCATCCATCTCCCAGCAGCGCACCAATGACGTTCTCGCCTTTATGCAGCATCGAGGTCACGTCATAGGTCTGGTAGAAGAGCTTCGACTTGTAGTCGGTCCATCCTGGCGCGAGCACGTCTGTGCCCACCGCATTGCCGTTGATACGCATCTGGTAAGAACCAAGCGCAGTCACATACAGCCTTGCGGAGTTTATATTTTTGGCAAGCTGAACGCTGTGGCGAAAGAGGTTCGCCGGCTCGGGTGGCCACGGCGTTCCGAGCGGGTCGTCACCAAGCTGTGCAGCAACGGTTGCATTCCCCCACTGGCGGTCGTTGTACTCAGCGGAGAGCCAATTGCCCTGTGCTGCATCGATTGACTTCCAACTCGTATCGCTCACGTAGCGCACGATCTTGCCATCAGGCATGCGGAGCCGCAGCAACGCGATTAAACCGGCAGAGCCATTCTGCCCAGGGCTCATCACATTCGCCTCGGCAGCGAGCAGGTTCTTGCCCTCACGCAGATCGGCAGCGACATCCAGCTTGCGGAACGTGCCCCACGGGTACAGTGAACCCCACAGCGGCGCGGCGGCAGCCTGCAGGACCTGCTTTCCATTGATTGCTGCGGAGACAGTGTCCTTGGCAGTAATCAGAAGTGTCGCCTCCGTCGGTCGCTGCTTCAGATCGAAGTCGAAGCGAAACTGATGCTTGTCTTCCTTGGGATGCTTGAGCGCGTCCTCTCCAGCCGTCCAGATCCACTTCGGTGCTGATGCACGATCGTCACGATCGACTTCTGTGTCGCTCGATATCCACTGTGCTTTCCAGTTCGCCGGCTTAATCAGTCCCATCTCCCACCAGCTCGACTGACTGGCGCTAATTACCTTCCCATGCTCGTCCCAGACACGCACCTTCCAGAAATAGCGTTTGCCCGGTAACAGTGGAGCACCCTTGTAAGGAATGCCAGCCGACACATCCGAAGCGACACGGCCGCTGTCCCATATATCGGCGTGGTTCTGGCGCAGCATTTCCAGTGTGGAGGCGACCGTAATCTGGTAGGCCGTCTGCGCCGCACCCTGACGGGAAGAATCCATCTGCCATGACAGACGCGGATGAAGGTCATCCAGCCCAAACGGCTCCGTCAGGTAGTCGCATCGCAGGTGCGAGGTGTGAATATCACCGTTGCCTGGCGTGGCAGACACGCCCACGCAGGACATCGACGCAAGCAGCGCAAACGTTGTGCAGATTTTGCGGGCGGTGAAGAACCGTAGCCTCAATTTGCTTGTAGTCACATGCACTCCTCGGTGAATCTTATCCATAGCGGCATCTTTCTCTTCTAAAGGTTATGGTTCATGCTTACCGCTATCGCGAATGCAATAGGGATACCCGAAATTCTGTGCTCTGCGAGAGGATGACAAAGCTTGCCACCCCAGCCTAGGCCCACCGCCTTTGAAGCGGTGGATCAGCATGTCGTCGAAATAGTCATGTTGTCCAAAGTAAAAAACAGCGATGCCACCCAGAATTAAGGGGAGGAGGTAACTCTCGAATGTTGACTCCGATGCTTTCAAGCTTAGGGTTGGGGAGGTGGTCAATGCTCTCGACTGGCTAAGGAACCTCTGACCAATATTCCCTACACGATCTATCAGTTAAGCAGATATGGACTCCGCGATTATTTCCGGGGATAACGTCTGTCCAGAAATCAACACAGACCGCAGAAATCTTGATGTTTCAACGGGGTCTTGTTGTTCGACCAACCTATCAATATCGGCACGGCACTGATCGAGGATTGCGGAGAAGCGCGTTAGCCAGAGAATGCTCTCACCAATCGCCCCTACAGCGTCCTCACGGTAGGGGTATTGATCCATTGAGAGCCAGCCGGTGTACCCGCAACGATCGAGCCAATAGAGCGTTTCGAGGTAGGTAATGGTATGCACCGTGCCCACGATCATGTCGTCATCTGTTGTCGCGTGATTGTCATTAAAGTGCATGTGGAACAAGCGGTTTCCGGCGCGTTTAGCCAGCACTATCGCTTCTCCGACAACCTCGCCGCCGATAAAGGCATGGCCGGTGTCAATGGTTATCCCTACATTCTCCAGACCCGTTTGGCCCGCCATCAGCAGACTATCGGCCATGCGAGCTAAGTATGAGTGAGTTCGCGGTTCTTTAGGCTTGTACTCTAGGGCGAAGCGTATCCCCGGGTAGGCGCTAGCGATTTCACAAATCGCTTCGCAGATCCAAGCCGTCTCCCGCTCGTAATCGGCGCACAGAAGGTAGTCATAGCCATCCTGACCAGGCCAGAGATTTATGGTCTCACAATTTAGCTCTCCAGCGATATCACACATCTGTTTGGTGTAACTGATAGCCTGGCGGCGAACTTGAACATTGGTGTTACAAAAGCTACCCTTCGAAAATTGGCGATTTGTAAACAGATCAGGGATGATTGAGACGCAGTCAAGGCCGGAGTCAACGAGCGATTGGCGCATCTGTCTGACGTTGTCAGGTCGAATGTCCCAAGTTCCAACTAGTTCGATCCCACTGACATGAGGGATACCAGCCGCTAACCTCAACATTTCTGGGCTTGCCGGATTGTCTTTGTAGGCTGCACAAAAGCGATCTCGCGTATTCCCCAGGTTCCCGAGGATGATCGAGTATTTTCTTGTCATGATTCTCCTTATCCAACTGCCCGAATGACAAACTTCCTGGCTGCAATCTCTCGTGCGTTGTTTCCCTGTTAGATGTTTGATCCCGTGTTGCCACTTACACAGGAAACATATTCTCTTTCCGCGAGAGTTGCAAACACAAATATATTTGTACACAGATTTATGGGAAGACGACAGCATGATCTTTGGGCCTTCGCTCTGCGCCGCAGCCTCAGCCTGTTTCCTGAGAATCCTCAGCCGAAACCCTGATCCACATCGCCTTCGCCCATCTACTCCTACGCCGTGCCGCTTATTTTTCGGAACAGATTCTCAGGTCCATCGCCGGGCAGACGACCTCGAATTACTAAGGCTGCTACAACGTACGGTTTGCTATACAGAAATATTTCCCTTGACAAATACGCTCACCTAAGTGCTATTCTCCTGCTTGGCTGTGAATCAGACGAAGGCCGCATATCCTGAAGGCAGATTTAGGAGAATTGTTATATGAAATCCGCTTCGGTATTTCTTCATAAAAAACCCGGTTGCAGCTTCGCGACCGCTATATTCATGCTGATCTCGGCTCTTCAGTCTGTAAATGCATCTGCACAAACGCCGGTTTACCGAAAGGGAGTAACCCTCGCCGGCGATTCGAGTCAATATACAGCGAACAATTTTGCCGGCCTACAGCAGATTCTTAATACAAACGCAGGCGTGATTGGGTTTAACTTGCCATGGTATCAAGCAACTACTGATTGCAGCGACAGTAGTTGTTTAACGCTAAAACCCACAAACCCACGCGCTTGGAACGATCCTCAATATGCAAACAGCCCTGTGGTTCAGACATTGGATGCCATTTCCAACTATATCGCGGTGCACGGTCACAGCGCTTTCATCATGGGCATTACTTTTGGGACACCGGGCTGGGCTGCCTGCCCCGCAGAAAGGACCGATTCCGCGTTTTACCCGCCTCAAAATGCAGCCGATTATGGAGACTTCATGTACGCCATGTCTGAGCGGTACAGCGGCCACCATACGTCGAATTCTGGTGTAGCGATCGGATTCATACGTGATTGGGTTGTAGACAATGAAGTAAATTCTCCCAGTTGGTGGCGCAATAGCGCGTGTAACACGAACCACTATGGTCCGGTCTTTTTCTACGGCGCCTCCGTGAATCAGGCTTACACGAATGTTCACCATTTACCTTCGTCCTCTGGCGTTCGCGTGCTTGCAGGTGCGTTTACTTCTTACGATCACAGTGACTATCTGGGCAATCCCGGCTTAAGAATATCGACGAGCTATAGCGATTGGAAGGCAAATACCGATAACGGGAATCCTAATCACGCTTGGATAAGCCCTCTGGACTTTGTTAGTGACCTGAAGTACTGGAACGTGCAGTTCGATGCGATCGCGCTACACCCATATGCTCCGAGAATCTATGATGACCCGCTCCTGCAACCGCCCGCAGGAGCGGTATCACTCGGTAACCTCTCATCGCTGCTTTCTCTTCAGCAATCGCTGTGGCCGAATGATCAGTCAAAATGGCACCTATGTTTGAGTGAGTATCATCAGCACTCGTATTATGGTAACGAGGCTCTCGGGTGGGATCATATGTCAGCTCTTGCTTGCCCAGACTACTTTTGCGCGCAAACCACCGAGGCCAACCTCTCTTCATATCTGCAAACAGCCTATAGCACCGGTGGTTCAGAAAAATCATATGTTGACTACTTGGTATGGACGATGTGGAGTAACGCTTATCCTTTTGTTGGGGGTCTGGTCAGGGCGGACGGCAGCGACAAGAACGAGGGACTTGGAACGAACAGCGTTCGTTCTACATTTGCAGGCATCCAACCCTAGCTACCCAGAGCAGGATATGCCAAAGTGCTTGCCGGTCCATAAACCCGGCAAGCACTTCGTTAGTCGTTGGCCTACTCAACGAGGTTCTTTGGCCAGTCGATGAAGTCGCCGTCCTGGGTCGGCACTCAGTTCGAGTGCAGAGTGGGTGCCTGAATCGCTGGAGCTTAACCATTGATGACGCAAGTACCCTCTTCCTTTCTCTGCCGCCAGCCGCCCAAGCCCACCTCCGCGCGGCAGCTACTAGCACAACCTCCGGTCAAAGCGGATTCGTAGGCAGTTGGGAGCAGCATCCGCTCCGACCAACCAGTTAGTGAGATGTGCTTCCGGGGCATTTAGGAGTTCGCTGATGGGAGGTATAGGGAATAAACTGCGCGAGTCGCGCCTCAAATGGCAGCTCACGTTGAGAGAAGTGGACGAACGGAGCTCCTGTTTGGCCCAGCAATGGGAAAATCCCGCCTATAAAATTTCGGCAAGTTGGTTGGATCGAGTGGAACGAGAGGATCGCGGGTTATCTGCGACCAAATTGATCGTTCTCGCCGCCATATATGGCCTTACAGCCGATCAGATGACCGCTTTATGTCCGGCGTCAAGTGTAAGACCAAGTCATCAGCTCGAAAGCATCTCGACTCCGAATGCAACTCTCTTGCTGGCACCGGGTCCTCTGGAATAACACGCAAGGTATTGGCTGCCAGATAGCTTTCTAGCGGATCCACCACCCGATGCAACGACTCTGCTTCCGTCTGGGCAAGGGGTGTTACCGATCCATTATCGGAGGGGAGTGATTGGACGCCAGGATCGGATGCTAGAACCAATGATCCGTGCAGGATCGATCATCCTGATCGACACTCAGAAGCGCGCGATTGCTAGCAGACGAGAATGGATGCACGAATTTGATCGGCCCATTTACTTCTTCATCACTCGGGTCGGTTATGTGTCAGGCTTCTGCGAGCTTGACAAACAGTCGGACTGGTTGACTCTGGTTCCTCATCCCCTGTCCTACGAGACAAGCAACGCTGGAGATTTAGAAAAGAGATAGAGGTGATCGGCACGGTTGCGGGCGTGTTCATGCGGCGGACTGCCTGACGGCTAAAGCGTTCGCTGCAGATCGGCGAGTTCCGGGAGGCTGGCTTGCTCATAGAGTTCGAGCACGTGTCTTGTCATAAGGTAATACGTGACTACCGCGCGCTGAGCGTAATCGGCAAAAGATGACCGAAGATTCCCGGTCTGGGCGGCCCTCTTGAGTCTGTCTACATGCCACTCAATCTCCCTGGCGTTCAGACGCAACTGTTCCGCCACCACGAGAGCCCCTGGATACCGCTTTTGAACGTAGTAGGCTAACCTTGGCGGACTCGAAGGGCTCGAAGTTCTGGAACGGAATTCGTTCAGCTTCTGGTAAAAAGGATGCCCCGGAGCCGAGGCCAGTTCCGTATGGGCTATCCACAAATTCTCTTGCTTCTCCCGTTGCCTGCGTGTCCCCATCGCCATGCGCCGATTCTACAAACACACCCTGTGAATCCTCGAACAACTGTCGGCTCACGAATCAGCACTTGCACCACGGGCTGCTAGGGTAGAGCATTCAACTCCAGCTTTGAGTACATCGATCCCAGTCGCTTCTGCCGTAAGGCGATTCAGAAACTCATTCTGGCTTCCTCAACCCATGATGTAAAGTCGGCGGAAGCACTTGCCCGTGATCTGGGAAGCATTGCGAAGCACGCTGGCAAAGTTTTCTTCGCACGCTGCCGCTGAATTTAACGGCTCATTAGCAGCGTTACCACCAGCGACCAGGTCCCTGAACTGATATATGCCCAATCATCTCCAGTGTCCGGGATCGCTGCAATCGCCGAGGCGGTATCATGGCATGCGGGCGCTATGAGACGCGTATCTACAAATGCTCCCAGCGAAGCCAATTCCCCCTGCAACCGGCCAACGTCCGTACCGGGCTCGACGATTGGCGCCGCAGACGCCGGCGACTCCTCAATTGCTCGAAGGATTTCGGTCGACCAAGTGCCGTCGAGCCCAACCATCTGAGTGTGCGTTGCATTAGTGCGCTCCGCGACTGCCCTCCCGCCTAGCCAAAACAAGATGTACTCCGGCAGGTTAAGCCAGGGACAGGTCCGATGCTGTGGCTCATTGGCAAATAATTGATACGCCGTATTAATGGGAGAGATTTGGATTCCCGTGATCTCGCGCATGCGCTCGGCGGAGATAATCGAATTCAAGGCGGACTCCGCAGTGAGAGTGCGCTTGTCACGATAACAGAACGGATTGGCAATGGCGGGGCCGTTCGCATCAAGACGCACATAGTCGACGGCCCACCCATCTACACCGATTGACTTTATACCCTCCTTGGCGACCTCAGCGCATTGAACAAGCTCCTGCGGATCGCGATGATGCAGGTAGCGCAGAGTCATCCGCTCGACCGGAATCAGCCCCGCCACCCGCCGCTGGCTCAACTGGTGGACCGCCTGCGCCCACTCCGCCAGTTCGCGCCGCGCACGAGGCCTTACAGTTGTTTTGCGACGATCTCCTGCAAGATATGCCGGTCCAAGCTCAGGTCCGCCACCAGGCGCTTCAACTTCGCGTTTTCGTCACGCAACTGCAACTTCACAGCTGTTTAGTTCTCAGGTTTTGGATAAATCTGTCCAGAAATATTTTCCTTGACAAGTATTTGTTCACCATACTACTGTTCTCGAAAGATCAAGTACCAGGATTGGTAGGTAAGAAAACAGACCATTGCTCTTGGGCCGTTCGTTAATAGTTAGCACCAAAAATATTTCTCTGCTTAAACGAAAGCCATCCCACGATGCCTCCGAAATGTGAGGTCGTGTTGTAGGGCAGGGATGTTGCAAGGCATGTAAGACTCGGACCGAATGTACACCGAAGCGAGATTGCTATATCGATGTTGAGAGGACAATATGAGAAAAATACTTGCGGTAGTTGTTTTTTTTCTGTGTGTTGCACTTGCGCAAGCACAGACGGATCGGGGCACGATTCGGGGAAGCGTGACCGATCCACAAGGCGCGGTCATTGTGGGCGCGACTGTGACCGCCACAAAAACGGATACTGGAGTCAGCAGTGTTACGGTAACCAATACCTCCGGCCTATACAACATCCCAGCGCTAACCCCTGGAACTTATAAAGTTGTGATCACGGCAAAAGGCTTCAAGACTCTTGTCCTCGACAACGTCGTGACAGACGTCGGCATGTCCACAGGCCTGGATGGACATCTGGATATTGGGAGCGCTACAGAGACGGTCGTCGTTACGACTGAAACCGGCGATCTCAAGACGGAGCAAAGCGACGTAAGCACAGAGGTGCCGACGCAGGCCTACATGGACCTGCCGCTTTCCGCGGGGGGTGGCCGAAACGCCGGTAACTTTCGGAACCTGGTCAACGGTGTTGCTGGAAATGGAGTCAACGGCGGAGCCAGCTATACCGGCGATTTTCAGGTCGACGGCGTAACCACGCAGGAGGCGGAACTCTTCGGCGATAGTAGGAATATTCGTTTCCCTCCGGACTCGGTCCAGGAGATGTCGCTGGTTGCGGGGAACTATGCAGCTGAATACGGTGAGACCGGTGGAGGAATTGAAAGGTACGTACTAAAATCGGGCACCAAAGATTTTCGTGGTAGTGTCTATGAATATTTTAAAAACACGATCTTCGATTCCAAGGGATACTTCAATCAGAAGACACCTGTTGATCAACAGAACGAATTCGGCTTCACTCTAGGCGGTCCCGTCTGGCTGCCCAAGGTCTACGACGGCAGAAAACGGACTTTCTTCTTCTTCAATGCAGATTTCTACCGGACGCAATCTGGAGGATCAACGACCACCATCTCGATCCCGAACGCCGCCATGAGGAATGGCGACTTCTCACAGCTGCTCTCCTCAGGACAAATTATCTATGACCCTCTAACCACCCGGGTAGGTCCCAGTGGGAAAATTATTCGTGATCCATTTCCCGGGAATATCATCCCTTCATACCGCATTAGTTCGGTGGCACAGAATATCCTCGCTTACCTCCCCCCTTCTACAACCCAAGCCATCGTCAACAATTACACTGCGCAAAATACCCCGACATTCAACCGGTTCAATACCTTCACCGCAAAGGGTGATCACTCCTTCAATGATGCTAATCATCTGAGCCTCTCCTATGTGTTTTCGCATCAGGTGAATAAACCATATGGGTCGCCTCTGCCTGATCCCATTGCCCTACTTCCACTGCAATTTACTGGAACTTTTCACCTAGCGCGTGTCAGCTACGACCGCACGATTCGTCCCAACCTTCTCAACCAATTCAGAGGTGGTTACAATCGTTCTAGTATCGCCCTCATGGCAACCGACAGCAATGGGAACTATCCCCAGAAACTTGGTCTCACGGGATTCCAAACCGGGGGCGGATTTTTTCCGGCCTTCTTTCTCGGATCTTATTTCCCGGTTGGCTATTACCATGACAATTCAATACCCTACGCCAATACATATGTGATCAGCGATGCCTTGTCATGGACAGTCGGGCACCACAATGCAAAAGTCGGTACTGAACTGCGCGATATACGCCACGCTAATAATCGCGATCTTCAGTCACTTCTATGGTTCTCACGAAACGAGACAGGGGATCCGCAGAACCTTGGACCTACGGGCTCCGAAATTGCAAGCCTCCTTCTAGGACAAGTGGACGCAACCAACATCTACAACGAAAAGGGCGTCCCCGTCAATCCATACTGGAAGTATTTCGATTTCTATGGTCAGGATGACTATAAGATGACATCCCGGCTAGTTATCAACTACGGCCTGCGTCTGAGCATTATGACACCCTACCGCGAGCGCTCAGACATGTACTCAATTATGGATCCGCGTGCCTCGAATCCGTATGCGGGTAATCTGCCAGGAGCTTACGTGTTTGCTGGGCGCGATGGTCAGGGGTCGGAGCTTTCCTATGCCAAGGGCAATTCTGCGAACCTTGGCCCACGTCTGGGCGCGGCGTTCAAGCTGACTGAAAAGACGGTGCTGCGAGGCGGTTATGGCATCACGTACTTCCCGACCGGTGTATTCGCTGGAGGGTCCACAACCATGATAAACGACGGTTTTTACACAACTTCCGTTGTTTCTTCACCCGATGGCTACACCCCCCCATACACCTTCACCCAGGGTTTTCCACAAAACAAGATCCAACAACCTGTTCTGAATGCCTCGTTAAATATAGCCAACAACTTCACTTCCTGGGATCCCACAGCGCATCTCGTTAGCAAATCACAAAACTGGAATCTCACGATGCAGCGAGAGATCGTGCCAAGTATGACAATCGAAGTTGCATATGTCGGCACAAAGGGAACAGATCTGTCGGTGCTGAGCAATGGAAATCAGCTTGATCCGAAGTACTTGGCTCTAGGAGACTCGGTGTTACGTTCATCGATCAACTCGCCTGCCGCAATTGCCGCAGGAATTAAGGCACCGTGGTCTGGTTTCACCGCAGCCCTGGGCGCCAATGCAACTGTTGCGCAAGCGCTGAGACCCTTTCCACAATATCTGGATTCGAATGCGGGTGACAACTCGCAAAACTTCGGAAACTCGACCTACCATGCCCTACAGGTGAAACTGGAAAGGAAATTCCGTAGCGGTTTCTACCTCTTGTCGAATTACGCTTGGAGTAAGTACCTTACCAACGCCAACCAGGGACAAACGGGATTCAATCCTGCTGGTCTCCGCGACAAATATCATCCAGAGATGGATAGAGGGGTCGCGACAGCCTTCCAGCCGCACAAATTAACAACTGCATTTACTTATGAGCTGCCGATTGGCCGCGACAAATACTTCTTCAATTCCAAAGGACCCCTTGGCACATACTTGCTGAGCGGATGGAAGGTCAGTGGGATTCTTGACTATCAATCTGGCGCTAACTTCGGCGTGGCTGCTCCGAATAACGTGCCCATCTTTGGTGGAGGAGTATTTGCAGATATCGTTCCCGGGGTTGGGGAGAAGGGAACTTGGTCCGGAAAGTTCAATCCGACGACAGACCACTATCTGAACATCAATGCGTTCAAGGCGCCCCCAGCTGATAGTTTCGGTAACAGCAAGCCATACCTTCCGAACCTTCGAGGGCCAGCAATGTTGAATGAAGATTTAAGCGTCACAAAGCTGACACAAATCAGAGATACCACGAGCTTTGAGCTTCGTTTCGAGGCTTTCAATGCCTTCAACAGAACTGTGTTTGGCCTACCTAACACCGACATCACTAATCCGACTGGCTTCGGTCAGATCACGAGCCAAGCCAACGGAGCGCGCAACGCTCAGGTCGTCGCCAAGATCATTTTTTGATCTTACTTCAACGACCGGGCCCGGGAGTGGATCACTAGCACAGGTTTTCTCCCGGTTTCCGGTAAACGGACGGTTGGCTAATTCAGGCACTGGGATCGAGGAATAGTCGTTGGTGAACCTGACCTGCCCCGGAAGTCCCTACCACTTGAGGCTGAGTTCTCTCGGAACCCAACCAGAAGTGGGCGATGACCTTCATCGTCGACGGGCTGGCGACGGGACGACGGTGCACATCCAGCCGAACCATCGGATGCAGAACGGTAAGAAATTAGGAACAAACTATGGAGGCAATTGTGAAATCGAAAAGAATCCGCTACAAAGCGATTGTTGTAGTAGCTTTGCTGAGTACACTTTTGGCCGCCAAAGACTCTTTCGCAACAACGGAAAATGACGTCTTGCTTGTGTTGCCAATGTCCCATCAGGTAATTCAAAGGATCACACTAACAACCGGCACCATGAAGATCAGAGTAAGAGCAGGCTTGACGACAGTAACAGCTATTTCCGCATTTGTAATAAATCAGGCTGGTACCATAGTCTTTATTGCCACGCCTTCCTCCCTTTCTATTCCTAGCGGATCGACTTACGACATCGAGGCTCCAAACCTTACTGCAGGACCTGGATACACTGTCAAAGTGTATCAAAGCGATGGCGTAAATGTAATCTACTCCGCTGCTACTCCTGTAGGAATAGGTGATATTTTTATTGTTGCTGGCCAGTCAAATGCTGCCAATTCTGATCAAGTGAAAACGTCCGCCAATTCTGGATATGTGACAACATACGATACGAAAACGAACTCCTGGAACCTCAGCGCCGACCCCCAGCCGGGACCGTACCCGTTTGACGGGTCGCTCCCAGCCAATGAAGTAAATAGGAATTTTGCGGGAATAGGAACTCAGGGGTCGATCTGGCCTATCTTTGGCGATTATCTTGCAAATCAAAACGGGGGAATCCCTATTGGCATTGTTTCACTTGGTTTTGGCGGATCTGCAATTGCCGATTGGGTTCCCGCTACGGCAGAAGGCCCATGTGATTCTGCCGCGGGGATCACTGGTGTCAGAGACCCAGGTGTAAACTATAACATGATCAGGAACAGCTGCCATCATCTACCATTTTTGCTTGATGCGGTGAATAACATGCTTTCAATCAGCGGAGGTTTCCGACTTATTCTCTGGCATCAAGGTGAATCTGAAGCAGCCCAAAGCACATCGATTGGAACTAGCTATTATTACAATTCATTTAAAAACATGCAAGCTGCCGTTGCGGCAGTAGCTCCATCATCGCAATGGGTTGTTTCACAAGACTCGTTCTTTCCAGCTGATTACAACATATCTCCTGATTATGCTAATGTTCCATGCGGTACGACGACAATTAATTCCACAAACTACTCTCTTGTAAGTAATGATCAAGCTAGGTTAGTGTCAGACGGATCCGCATGGCAGGGACCATTTTCGAATTATTACGTCGGGAATACCTATCGATATCGTATGGCTGCCGGTGGAACATACGGATACTGCGTTCACATGAATGGTTATGGTCAAACTCTACTTGGAGAAGACTGGGCGAACCATGTTCACGCGATTACTAGTTTTGCCCCAAAACTGAATCCCTCATACTGATTATTGCATTTGAGAGCTGAGGTTGACATTGTCAAACCACTCTCAACGCATTCAGACTTTCACCGGAGATAGAGCGAAACTCGCAACCGTTCTCTAAGAGCCATGCTAGCCAGATTGCCTTCCGCCAAACAAGGTAAAGGACACGCGGGCTTCGGAGAGTGGCGCTTAGTCACGCTTTGTAAACAAGTATCGAACAATACGAAAGAGGTTGAACGGTGAAGAGGCGTGACTTTGTGAAGATCAGCACGGCGGCGCTTGCCGCCCGCCTAGCAGGTGAAGAGGCTCTCGCTCAAAAAGAGCAGCAGCTGGTCAAGACCGTCACGTCGGCTGGGATACACCCCATGAAGCTTCGCTGCGAATACAGGGTTGATCCATTGGGAATCGCCGCCGCGCGGCCTCTCCTGGGTTGGATCCTTGAGTCGGTAGAATCCGGAGAACGGGGAAAGGGACAATCGGCCTACTGCATTCTAGCCGCCACAACGTTAGCCCGTTTGAATGCCCATGATGGCGACCTCTGGAAGACCGGGAAAGTCAATTCCGGGCAATCTCTCCATATTCCGTATGGTGGAAGGACCCTAAAAGATCGACTCCCTCATCTCTCGCATCACCGCCGAAGTAGAGCAAACACTTGGGAATCTCGATGAGTAGCACCGTCGATTTTATTGCGGTCGATCTTGGAGCCTCTAGTGGTAGGTTGATAGCAGGCAAATGGAGCGGCCGAAGGATTGTTCTCGAAGAACTACATAGATTTCCCAATCGTGGAGTTCGAATTGCGGGCTCCTTCTACTGGGATGTACTGCGAATATGGACAGAGATCCAAGATGGCCTGCGGCGATACGGGAATGAGACTGGCACTTCACCTGCCTCTATTGGGGTAGACAGTTGGGGAGTTGATTTTGCGCTTCTCGACCAGGCCGGGCGGATGCTGCAAAACCCCTATCACTATCGCGACTGCAGAACAGACGGAATTCCACAAAGAGTCTTTAGGATCGCGCAGGAGCAGACAATCTTCTCCCAGACTGCCGTCCAAACACTTTCGATCAACACGCTCTTTCAGCTCTATGCAATGGTACTTGCCGATGATAGCGGACTGCACGCAGCCAAGACCTTGCAGATGATTCCGGATCTCTTCGGCTACTTTCTGACCGGAGTAAAAGCAGCAGAAATGTCTATAGCTTCGACGACTCAGATGTACATGCCCCGGCATCAAGAGTGGTATCACGCGCTGCTGCAGGACCTGCATATTCCTGAGCGAATTTTGCCAGAGGTCATTCCATCCGGCTCGATCCTGTCGACCATGCGGTCTGAAGTGTTGCGGGACACGGGACTCAGTAAGACGTTTCCAGTCGTTGCTGTGGCTTCACACGACACCGCGAGTGCAGTAGCCGCCGTCCCATATCTCGACACGGGGAGTGTCTTTATCAGCAGTGGTACATGGAGCCTGATGGGCGTGGAGATGGAAGATCCGATCACGTCAGACGCCGCCCTTACACTGGGCTTTACGAACGAGATTGGTGCAGGTGGCTCCATTCTCTTAATGAAAAACATAACTGGTCTCTGGATCCTGCAAGAGTGCCTTCGCGTTTGGGCCAGAAGCCAGTGCATCTATAGTTGGGACGATATGATCGCTGCGGCCGCGCAATCGAGGCCATTCCGGTGCTTCATCGATCCAGACGCCCCTGAATTTCATGCCCCAGAGGATATGCCTGAGGCAATTCGCGCCTACTGCGGCGCCACTGGACAATATATTCCGCAAACAATGGGTGAGGTAACGCGCTGCTGTTTTGAAAGCCTCAGCCTGAAGTACTCGTCAGTACTGCATGATATTGAAGACCTCACCCATCGAAAGATTAACACCATCCGCATTGTGGGCGGCGGATGTCTAAACTACCTTCTCTGCCAGATGACCGCAGATGCATGCCACCGGTTGGTCGTCAGTGGCCCAGCCGAGGCGGCCGCCCTAGGCAACATCATGCTGCAGGCGATGGCGACTGGTCATATGAATGATATCCAAAGCGGCCGCCACGCGATCGGCCAGTCCATGCCACAGGCCGCTTACGAGCCACAGCAGAACGACGATTGGCTTGAGGCATATGGACGCTTTGTGTTATTGCAAGAAACAGAACGGCATCGTACGAAGGCATAAGACATTAGAAGGGCGGACCATCTATCCGCTACATCTGGAAATCGGAGTCGTCCATACGTGCGCGCCCGCTCTGTCTGGTCGCTCCTTGACGCGATTGCACCAATTCAGTTAACCGCCGGCCCTCTAATTCTTACTCGGAGAAGACTCGATGAAGTCGTTCGTTTTCGCCACATTCTCGATGCTCGCATTAGCTGTTACGCAGTCCGCTGCGCATTCACAAGCGCAATCCGACTCGAAGATTCCCGCGGCTGTTCGCGCCAGAGAAATCGTGGGTAGGATGACCCTCGACGAAAAAGTCGCACAGCCCGAAGATTGGGCCACCGCCATCCCACGACTCGGCATCCCCGACTACCAGACTTGGAATGAAGCCCTTCACGGTGTCGCAAATTCGGGGTATGCCACTGTCTTTCCGCAGGCAATCGGTATCGCTGCGACTTGGGATCCCACCCTCGTACAACAAATGGGCGACATCATCTCAACCGAGGGCCGCGCTAAGTACAATCAGGCACAGCATGAAGGCAATCACCGCATCTTCTATGGACTCACCTTCTGGTCGCCTAACATCAACATCTTCCGCGATTCCCGCTGGGGTCGTGGACAGGAGACCTTCGGCGAGGACCCCTTTCTCACCGGGAAGATGGGCGTCGCCTTTATCCGCGGCGTGCAAGGTCCTGATTTAGTCCATCCAAAGGCAGTCGCAACCAGCAAACACTTTGCCGTCCACTCAGGTTCCGAATCAACACGACACACCGCCAACGTCGACGTCACGCCACGCGATCTCGAAGAGACTTATCTTCCAGCCTTCCGCACCACGGTCATCGATGGCCACGTGAAGTCGGTCATGTGCGCATACAACGCGATAGACGGTACCGCCGCATGCGCCAACATCATGTTGCTCAAGGACCATCTCCGCGAGGCCTGGGGCTTCAAAGGCTTCGTCGTCTCCGATTGTGCCGCAATCGTGGACGTGACCGCGGGCCATCACAATGCACCGGATATCACCCATGCTGCAGCGATCTCGCTAAAGGCGGGAACTGACCTGTCGTGCAGCACCTGGGCCGCCGGTTTCAACACCCTCGGCAGCGCCGTTCGTCAAGGCCTCGTCTCAGAAGATCTCGTCACGCAAGCCGCCGAGCGCCTCTACACTGCACGTTACGAGCTAGGACTCTTCGATAAGGTCGGCACCACCCCGCTCAGCAGCATTCCGTATTCCGAGGTTGACTCTGCCAGGCACAATGAAGTGTCCCTCAAGGCCGCACGCGAGTCGACTGTCCTTCTAAAGAACGACGGTATCTTGCCCCTGGCCAAGTCTGCAAAGCGCATTGCAGTCGTTGGCCCTACCGCTGAGCTCATCACCGCGCTCGAAGGTAATTACAACGCACCGGCGTCACACCCCATTTCGCCGCTCGATGGCATCATCCAGCAGTTCCCCTCCGCTTCGGTCCACTATGCCCAGGGTGCCTCGCTCGCTAACGGTTTCACGGTTCCCGTACCTCGCACCGTGTTCGGTGAGGGGCTCAAAGCGGAACACTTCGATTCAGCCGACTGGACAGGGATACCCGTCGCGACGCGGACCGAACGTACCATCCAGCACGATTGGCGTGACGCGAGACCCGTTCCACAGATTACGGGCTTCGACTACTCCGTTCGTTGGTCGGGCAAGGTCACAGTCCCCGCGCCGGGCGAGTACACCTTCATTCTCGAGGGTGGCTCGGCCTTCCCTTATTCACCCACAGAAACGTACCGCTTCGCGTTCGACGGTAAGGTCCTTTCGGAAGGCACCATTACCAAAGGCTGGGCCGCTACGGGTGACCCCCACACCGCCAAAGGCGCTTCTCCCAACGCGCCGCCGTTCATGTCATGGTCTACTCCAGTGCGCGTAAAAGTGACGCTGGCCGACACAAAACCCCACACGATTGCTGTCGAGTACAGCCACTCGGGCGATCGTGCCGGTGGAGGCGCCACTCTCCGCTGTCAAGCGCCCGCACAGCCACAACTCGATGAAACCGTAGCAGCCGCAAAAGACTCCGACGTCGTCATTGCTTTCACTGGCCTCTCGACTCAGCTTGAGGGGGAAGAAATGCCAATCAAGATAGAAGGCTTCAGAGGAGGAGATCGCACCAGTATCGATTTGCCCGCTCCGCAGCAGCGGCTCCTCGAAGCCGTCGCCGCAACAGGCAAACCCGTGGTTGTCGTCAACCTGAGTGGAAGCGCCATCGCCCACACTTGGGCAAAGGAGCATGCGGTGGCTATCCTGCAGGCCTGGTATCCAGGCGGCAACGGCGGCAAGGCTATCGCGGAGACGGTTGCGGGTTTCAACAACCCTGCCGGCCGGCTCCCGGTCACGTTCTATGCCAGCACGCAAGACTTGCCGCATTCACCGACTATCACCTTACGAACCGGACTTACCGCTACTTTGCCGGGACCCCGTTGTGGAGCTTCGGCTATGAACTCAGCTATTCAAAGTTCGCCTATTGCGCTCTCAAGGCTCCTGCCTCCGTCGCTGCGAGTAAGCCCCTCACCGCCACGGTCGTCGTCAAAAACATCAGCTCACGAGCGGGCGACGAGGTTGTCGAGGCTTACCTCAAAACGCCGCAGCAAGGCGGCCCCAAACGCTCCCTCGTAGCATTCGAACGCACGCACCTTAGGCCCGGGGAATCCCGCACCGTCTCACTAGTCGTAGATCCACGCTCTCTCTCCAGCGTGGACGACAATGGCGATCGCAGCATCCTTCCCGGCGTCTACCATCTCAGCGTGGGGTCCACGCAGCTCGGCGAAACTCAGTCTGAGGCAGAGGCGGACTTCACCATCGAGGGCACGGTCGTACTGCCGAGATGATTCCGCCCGGCCGCCCGGCATCGGTTGGTTCGCGAGCCGATGTTCTTGTTTATGCCATTTGCTTTTGCAACCGGCCTGATGTGGCGCTTCATAACGAAGCTCCAAGTTCTCAAAATCGACATCGCTCCAGCGGAGCGCCACGAGGGGACCATGCCTTTCCGTTCGTATGAAAGTTACGAGTTTAGTAAGTCTGGGATCGCGAGGTATGCCCCGGTCGGGCCTGGAATTTATGGGATACATAATGGTCGGAGTCTGTGGATCTACATCGACCAGGCACAAAACATCGAGATGCAACTCTCCTCCCACCTTCGAGGTGAATCAGTTTATGGCGCTCGCATCATGCAAAATCTGCCTGCATACTTCACTTTCGAAAAACATAATGACGACCGGGTATTGCCATCACGGAGGCAGGAACTGATTCGGGAGTACCACCCTATCTACTGTCTAATTTGACTCAACTGTCTCACGCGCTAGCGGAGATCAATCTGGTGGAGAGAACAACGCTGGCGACTTGACCTGCCCCCAGAAATATCCACCATTTGAATCTGGAGTTCTCTCGTAATGTAAGCGAGGGAGCTGACGATGAAGAAGAGCCGGTATTTGGAAGAGCAGATCATCGGGATTTTGAAGCAGCATGAGGCTGGGGTTAAGACGGCG
>OCZT010002125.1_pt1 | contig 20512 bp, 18 predicted proteins | sample 1539031 | NCBI WGS metagenome assembly OCZT01 (sample SAMEA3539308, study PRJEB22396) | soil metagenome | biome: tundra; feature: field; material: soil | place: USA | collected 2010-05 | depth 0.15 m | reverse complement strand
GGAGGGGCTGCCGACATTGGCCGAGCCCGTGTACTTCGTCGCCGTGTGCGGCGACGAACCGCCGGCGTTCGAGGTCGCCTCCGCGTACGTGGATCCCGACGACGACGTGCTCCGGCATTGGCGGCTCGAGCTGGGGGAGCTGCGGGCGATGGCTGCGCGCGTTCTCCCGGCTGCCGCGCCGCACGGCGCGCTCCCGCCGGGGACCCGCGGGGCGGAGGAGCTACAGTACGCAGTTCCCCCTCCCGGGGAAGAGCCGCGTATCGAAGCGGAACGCCGCGTCGCCGAGCTCGAAGACTCTGCGCGGCTGGCGGCGGTCGAGCGGAATATGCTGATCGCCGCGCACGCGGCATCGATCGAGGCCATGGGCTCGCAGCACGAGCGCCGCATGAACGAAATCGTCGCAGAATCCGAGGCTGCGCTGGCAGCCTTGCGCGCTGAGCATGCGACGACGCTCGAGGAGGGGCGGATCTGGCACGAAGGCGAGGTGCGACGGATCCATGCGGAGCGGGACGCGATGATCAGCGAGATCACGGCGAACCACGATGCGCAGCTACGCGCCATGCGCGAGCAGCACGAGGGGGATCTCGCCGCCGCTCGCGTTCAATATGCGGCGGAATTGCGCGCCGTTCGCGCGGCGAACGAGTCGGCGGTGGCCGTACGTGCCGACCGGGATCGCGAGGCTGCCGAATCCGAGCGGGCGCGGTTCCGCGCCGAAGCGGCCGCGCTGGCAGCCGAGCGCGACGCTGCGAGCGTCGAGCGGGACACGGTCCGAGCCCAACTCGAAACCAACCGCGTCGAACTCGCCGCAGTCCGGGGCCAACTCGAAACCAACCGCGTCGAACTCGCCGCAGTCCGGGCCCAACTCGACGGCGTCCGGCTCGAGGTTACGGCCATGCGGTCGGACGCGATCGCGCATGTCGCCGAGCTGGCCGAGCTTCGCGCGGCCGAGGATCGGCGCACGGCAACGCAGGTCGAGGCCGCGCGCCTGCATGAGACTGAGCTCTCGGCTGTGCGCGAGCGCTTGGCGGCAGCCGTCTCCGATGCTGCGCAGGAGCACGCTCGGACTGCTGTGCTGATCCAGGAATTGGCAGCAGAGCGCGCGGCACGAATCGTCGACGAGCGTGCCGCCGCGGAGGCGCTCCTCGCCGCGCGTCGTGAGCGCGACGACCTCGACCGCGGCCTTCGAGCCGAGCTCGACACCCGGCAAGCCGAGATCGACGCGCTGCGTGCCGCGCTGGACGACGCTGCGCTCGACAGCGCAATGCTCCGCGACGTGCTCTCGTCGAACTCCTGGAGGCTGACGAGCCCGCTCCGGCAGGCGATGAAGCTGGTTCGGGGCTGATGCCGGTCCGCGTGCTGCGCGTCGTCGCGCGGCGGCAGGGCCTGTCGGGCCTCTCGGCGCAGACGTCGGCACGGTGAAGGGAATCATTCTGGCCGGAGGACTCGGGTCGCGTCTGCGGCCGCTCACCAAGGTCACGAACAAGCATCTGCTGCCGATCTACGACCGGCCGATGATCTACTATCCGCTGCAGACGCTCTGCGACGCCGGAATCACCGAGATCATGATCGTCACGGGCGGCAACAACGCGGGCGATTTCTTGAAGCTGCTCGGGAACGGCCGTGACTTCGGGCTTCCCCACATCGCGTACACGTATCAGGACGGCGAAGGCGGGATCGCGGATGCGCTCAAGCTCTGCGAGCATTTCGCGGCCGGTGATTCGGTGGTCGTCATGCTCGGCGACAACATCATCCAGAACAGCATCCTCCCGCACGTAGAACGCTTCCAGCGGCAGCGCTCGGGCTGCCGGCTCCTCCTGAAGGAAGTCCAGGATCCCGAGCGGTTCGGCGTGGCGGAGTTTTCGAGTGACCGCATCGTCGGGATCGAAGAGAAGCCGAAGGTTCCCAAGAGCACCTACGCGGTGACCGGCATCTACATGTACGACAACCGCGTCTTCGACTACGCGCGCGATCTGCAGCCCTCGGCACGCGGCGAGCTCGAGATCACCGACGTCAATAATGCATACATCGCGGCCGGTGACTGCTACTACGACGTGCTCGAGGGCTGGTGGACCGACGCCGGACAGTTCGAATCGCTCTACCGCGCCACGCAGCTCGTCGCCGAAGAGCGAATGAAGAAGGCGCTCGCGCCGACGTGACGACGCGCCGCGTCGCGATCGCGGGCGGCTCGGGACAGCTCGGCACCGCGCTGCGCGAAGCGTTCGCCGGACGCGAGGTGATCGCCCCGTCGCACGCCGAGCTACCGTTCGAGGACGGCGAGGCGCTCGCGGAGCTGCTCGATCGGGCGCGACCGGACGTGCTCGTCAATTGCGCCGCGTTCCATCACGTCGACCGGTGCGAGGCCGAGCCCGAGCGCGCGTTCCGCCTCAACGCGCTCGCCGTCGACGTCGCGGCACAGGCGTGCGCAGCGCGCGGCGTGACGTTCGTGACGGTCAGCACCGACTACGTGTTCGACGGGACGCTCGGACGGGCGTACCGGGAATCCGACGCCGTGAATCCGCTCACGGCGTACGGTGCTTCGAAAGCCGCCGGCGAGTCGCTGACGAGGCGTCACGGGGAGCGCCACGTCATCGTGCGGACGAGCGGCGTGTTCGGGACGACCGGGACGTCGAGCAAGGGGTACACGCTGCTGGAGAAGGTACTGCAGCAAGCCGAGCGCGGCGAGCCGACGCGGATGGTGGCCGACATGGTGTTCTCCCCCTCGTATGCGCCGCATGTCGCGCGCGCGATCCGCGATCTGGTCGACGCCCAGGCATGGGGGACGCACCACGTCACGGCCGCGGGCGCGTGCTCGTGGTACGAGTTCGTTCGAACGGCGTTCGCGAAAGCCGGGCTTGCGAACGCCGCGCTGGAACCGGTGAGGTACGCGGAGCTGCACAACCCGACGCGGCGCCCGATGTACTCGTCGCTCGAGAATACGACGTTCGCGCGCGCCGGGATCGCGCCGCTTCCCTCGTGGGAAAGCGCGCTCGACGCGTTCCTCGCGGTGCGGAGCGCGTGCTCGAACTGATCTCCGTCCACGTGCCGAAGTGCGCCGGCAGCTCGTTTCTGGCCGCTCTGCAAGGGGCCTACGGCGTCGAAGGCGTCCAGCTCGACTACGGCGATCACCTGGCCGACCCGGCCTCGCCGATCAACATCGACCCGGACGGATTCTTCGAGCGTGCGCGTTCGAGCGGATATCCGGAGCTCGCCGGGCGGTATGCGGTTCACGGGCATTTCCACATCGACAAGTACCGCGCCGTGACCGAGCGTTGCCGGCGCGTAACGATCCTGCGGGATCCTGTCGACCGAACCGTGTCCAACTATTACTTTTGGCAGCACTTGAACCGCACCGGGCATACGTTGCAGGATTACGTCCTCGACCGGCGGCTCAGCCTGGTCGAATTCGCCCGTCTGCCGATCATGCGGTATTTCTACGAGCGCGTCATGTTCCGCGGCGTCGAACGTGAGCTCTTCGACTATGTCGGCAGCGTCGAGACGCTCGACCGCGACCTCCTCGCCCTCTCGGAATTGCTCGGGCGACCGCTCGGCATGGTCCACGCCAACGCCGGACCCGAGCCGGAATCCGCCGCCGCGCAGGATGGCGAGATCCGCGCCGAGCTGACGGAGCTGCTCCGCGACGACATCGCGTTCTATCGCCGCTGGTGCGATCTCTGACCCCTCTCCCGGCGGCGCGCGGCGCCGGTGGGCAGGAGTTGCTCCGCCCCGGCGCGATCAAGGCTAGCCGGTGAGGGACGCGATCTTCGTGGTCGGCACGGGCCGTACCGGGAGCTCCGCGCTGACGCGCGTGCTCGGGCTCTGCGGGGGCGCGCTGCCGCTGCGCACCCTGCCCGCGAACTTCGCAAATCCGACCGGCTACTGGGAACCCGAGCTCTCCGTTGCGCTGAACGACCGCTTCTTGGAGGCTCACGGGTCATCATGGTACGACGAGACCCTGCGTCTGCAGCTCGGCGTGGTGGAACAGCGCGAAGCGAACGCGCTGGTGCGCGACGCGTCGTTCTTGCTCGCCGTCGCGTTTGAATCGAACGGTCCGCTCGTCGTCAAGGATCCGCGCATCTCGGCGCTGCTGCCGTACTGGACCCAGGCCGCGCATCGCGCAGGGCTGCGCACGACGATCGTGCACAATTTTCGCAATCCCGCCGACGTCGCCGCGTCGCTCGCGAGCCGCGAAGGTCTTTCAACCGAGCATTCCGACGCGCTGTGGCTGAAGTACAACCTGCTTGCGGAACGGGAGACCCGCGCTTTTGCTCGCGTGTTCGTCTCGTACGAGGAATTGCTGGACGATTGGGAAGGCCTCGTCGAGCGCTGCGCCCGAGAGCTCGGCGTCGCGGTCTCCGCCGGGGAAGGCCGGCGGGATGCCGTCGAGGCGTTCTTATCCGCCGGGCATCGCCACCACGGGGCGGAGCGCGCCGACGTCGACGACGGCGGCGGCTTGGTTCCCCGAACGTACGCGACGTTACGCGAAGCGCAGCGCGGAAACGTCGATGCCGCGGCGTTCGACGAGCTCTTCGCAGCGTTCGCAAGCGTGCACGCCGGGGGCGCGTAGCGATGCACGTTCTCGTCACCGGCGGGGGCGGTTACATCGGCTTGGAGCTATGCCGGCAGCTCCTCGAGCGCGGCGACTCCGTGCGCGTCGTGGACCGGTTCTTTTTCGGCGAAGCGCCCCTCCGAACGTTGGCGAAGCAGAGCGCAGGACGGCTCACGTACGTCGCCGGCGACGTGCGCGCATTCGACGACGCGTGGCTCGACGGGATCGACGCCGTTTCGCATCTGGCCGGACTCTCGAACGACCCGACCGCCGAGTACAATCCGGACGCGAACTGGCAGATGAACGCGATCGCCACCGAGCGCCTCGCCGAAGCTGCGAAACGCCGCGCCGTCGCGCGGTTCGTGTTCGGCTCCTCGGCGTCGCTGTACGACGGGATCGGTCCGGGGATGTTCGACGAACGCACGGACGTCCGCCCGCGCGGCGCATACTCGATCTCCAAGAAGTACGGTGAGGACGCGCTGCGCCGCCTGACCGACGCGGCGTTCGCGCCGACGATCCTTCGCCAAGGGACGGTCTACGGCTGGTCTCCGCGCATGCGGTTCGATCTGGTGGTGAACACCTTCCTCAAGGACGCGATCACCGTCGGAAAGTTGTATCTGCACGGGGGCGGCTGGCAGTGGCGCCCGCTGGTCGACGTGGGCGACGTCGCGCGGGCGCACATCGTGTGCCTGGACGCGCCGCTGGACGCCGTGCGAGGAGAGATCTTCAACGTGATGCAGGAGAACTACCAGGTGCGCCAACTCGCCATGCTGGTCGCCGGCTCCCTCTCGCTGAAGGGCCGTCACGTCACGCTCGAGGAGGCGCCGTTGCCGAAGCTCGTGCGTGATTACCGGATGTCGAATCAGAAGCTGACCGAACGCCTCGGCTTCACGCCCGCGGTGACCGTGCTCGAGTCGATCGACCTGATGCTGCAACGGTTACCGCTCGACGACGTGGGCTGGCTGGCGAACCCGCGCTGGTACAATATCGCTTGGATGAGCCTGCTCGAAGAAGTGCACTCCGCGCAGCGACCGTTCGCGTCGATCTACTGACCTCGCGCGTTTCGTAGGCTTCCCGGCCGCCGCCGGTGAAAGGTTTTCCATGCAGTTCCGTTCTGCGACGCTCGTCTCTGCGACGCTCGTCGTAGCCGCGGCGATCGGTCTTTTCCTGGCCGGATGCGGCGGCTCGCACATGTCGGCGATCCCGCCGGCCATACAACCGGGGACGCTGAAGCCGCAGCTGAACGGCGTCGCCGGTTCGCTCGGTCAGCCGACGCTGTACGTGTCGGGACAGGGTGCCGTCTTCGCCTACGATCTGGGCGCCCGCGGCGACACGCCGCCGGTAACCCGCTCGACGGGCTACTATTACCAGGCCGGCGGGCCGAATGGAGTCACCGCGTCGATCGGCGGGATCGCGACGAACGAGTTCGGCGATCTCGTCATCGCTCAGAATTTCGCCAATCCGCAGGGCGACGGCAACTCGTGTCAACTGGTGTACGTCCCCGCTCGCACCGGTCTGGGCGCCGCCGACACGTTTGCGAGCCCGTGCGGGAACTACGGCTTCAACGGTACGACGGGCGTCGCGATCGGCGTCACGTTCGCGCTCGACAGCGGCTTGGGGTGCAAGAACGCCGCCGGGGGGCCTCCGCTCCCCACGTGCGCGTTCGCCGGCGCCGCTCCGCCGAGCCCGATCGCGAACAAGCCTCGGTTTCTCCCCGGCGAGATCGACGTGCTGATGCACTACCTACCGTCGGGGAATCCGTCGATAACCGCCTGTGACGGCACCACGACGGCTCAGTTCGAAGTCGACCGCTACGTCACGCCGTTCCCCGGCCTCTACGTACCGGTCGACTGCGCGTTCCTCTTTGCGGGGACCTATGCCGCAATCGGGGGCAGCACGAACGCCGCGTTCTTCGTCGATTCTACGGACAGCGGCCAGGCGTACGTCGACCGGTACGACGGGACCGACTCGCCGACGAACTCGGGATCGCTCCCCGGTCTCCCCGGGCCGCTCGCCGTCTCGGCCAACGGGGCGACGGGCGTCGGCTATCGGGTCGTGGCCATGGTCGCCAGCGGCATCACGACGGTCTACACGTTCACGGTCGGTCCCAACCACACGCTGAGCTTCAACCACGCGCTCGGCACGTTCACGAATCCCGTCGGCGCACTCGCCGTCGATAACGACGGCAACGTCTTCGTCGGCGTGAACCAGCCGAGCGGCGTCACCAAGATCAAGGTCTACGGACCGTCGAAGACGCAGGCGACGGACCCGGACTACATCCTGAACAACCCCGTGCGGCGGCCGAACCCGGCCGCGTCACCGGCCGCTCGGATCACCGGCATCGCGATCGCGCAATGAGGCCGCCCGCCGTGTTTTTGACCGAAACCATACGGTAGCGGTCCAAATTGGGCCTACCCGTTGTAGGTCTTTAGGGACAGAAGCCGAACCCCCTGGCCAAGTTTTGCGCAATCTCTGTAGGGGCTCTTTCATGTATTTTCGTCCCGGTCGCGTCCTTGCGGTCGCGGTACTGTGCGCGGTGGTCGCAGGATGCGGCGGGTCGCACACCTCCTCTTCAATCACTCCCGCCGGCGGCACGCTCAAGCCGCAGCTGAACGGCGGCACCGGCAGCCTTGCACAGCCGACGCTCTACGTGTCGGGCCGAGGCGCGGTGTTTGCCTACGACCTCACGGCGAGCGGTGACACCGCGCCGGTCAGCAAGACCACCGGCTACTATTACCAGGCCGGCGGCGTCAACGCATCGATCGCGGGTATCGCGACGAACGCGCCCGGCGACCTCGTCGTGCTTCAGAACTACGGCGCGACGACGTCCACATCGTGCCAGCTGGTGTACATTCCCGCCCGGACTGGCACTAGCCCGGCAAGCGCGTCGTTTCTGAATTGCAACAACGATAACGGCGACATCCAGGGGACGGGCGTCGGCGTGACCTTCACCGGCCAGCAGTCGCTCGGCAACGCCGATGACATCGACGTGCTGATGAGCTACAACGCGTTGAACACCGTCCCCGGCTGCGACACGACCACGAGCGCCCAGTACGAGGTCGACCGCTACACCGTGGCTGCCGGCCCGTCCCTCAGCACCTTCGGGTGTGAGACGCTTACCGGTCAGCGCGACTACATCGCCGGGAGCACGAACGGCGCGTACTTCGTCGACCAGACGTCCGGCGGGTTCATCGAGCGCTACGACGTGAACGGGACCCTGACGAACTCCGATGCGCCGGGATCGCTGCCCGCGCCCGGACCGCTCTCCGTCGCGGCGAACTTGACCGCGAGCCAAGGGTACCGCGTGCTCGCGAGCAACAGCGGCGGCGTCACGACGATCTACTCGTTCAAGAACAACGGCGCCGCGTTCACGTTCACCCACGCTCTGGGCACCTTCACCAATACGGTCGCCGCGCTCGCCGTCGACAACAACGGCACGATCTACGTCGGCGTCAACCAGCCGAACGGCGTCACCAAAGTGAAGGTCTACGGACCCTCGAAGACCCAGGCGACCGACCCGGACTACATCCTGAACAACCCCGTGCGCCGGCCGAACCCGTCGGCCTCGCCGGCCGCCGTCATAACCGGTATCGCGATCGCCCAGTAGCGCGCGGCTTCGCGTCGCATTCCTTCCCGGCGGGGGCGCGAGCCCCCGCCGCGGTTGGCCTGGCTGCTAGGACCGTCGGCCTCGGCGACGAAAGGCCGGTGTGATCCCGTTCGCACTATCGAACTTTCAGAGGGCTTTACCAGCATGTATCTTCGTCCGGGCCGCATCATCTCGATTGCGGCAGTATGCGTTGCTCTGGGGGCGGGCGTCCTGGCCGGCTGCGGCGGGTCGCACACCTCGTCGGCCGTCCCGTCGTCAGGCGGCGGCGTTCTCAAACCGCAGCTCAACGGCGGGACCGGAAGCCTCGGTACCGCCTCGACCCTCTACGTCTCGGGTCAGGGCGCCGTCTACGCCTACGACCTGACCAGCCTGACCAGTCCGCCGCCGTCCCCCGGCGCGGCGGTCAGCCCGCTGCCGTTGGGCCATACCGGAGGCTACTACTATCAAGCCGGCGGGCCGGGCGGCGTCAACGCCTCGATCGCCGGGATCGCGACGAACTCCGCCGGCGATCTGGTCCTCGTCCAGAACTTTACCAACCCGCAGGGCGATGGCAATGCGTGCCAGCTCGTCTATCTCACCGCGCGGTTGGTCAGCGATCCTCGCGCTCCCGACGCGACGTCCGTGCCGTGCGACAACGGCACGTTCAACAACGGCCCGCCCGCGCACACGCCGGGTACCGCCGTGGGAGTCACGTTCACGGGTCCGGAACCCGGGCCGTCGGCGACTCCGAATCCGCCGTATGTCTTCTCGGACGACATCGACGTGCTGATGCACTACCAGCCGACGGGCAACACCAACCTCCACGGCTGCGACACCACGTCCAGCGAGCAGTACGAAGTGGACCGGTATCAGGCCACCGCCGGCTCGATCACGACCCAGGGTGCCCCATCGTGCATCGTCCTTCCGAGCCCTGGCCCGAGCCCTGGCCCGAGCGCGGGCCCGTATAACTACATCGCGGGCAGCACCGGCGGCAACGTGTTCCTCGACTCGACCAGCGTCACGGTCGTCGACCGCGTCAACCCGTTCGGGACCGTAACCGCGTCCGGAACGATTCCGGCGCCGGGCCCGCTCGCCGTGGCGGCGAACTCGACCACCAGCGTCGGGTACCGCGTGGTCGCCAGCAACAGCGGCGGCGTCACCACGATCTACACGTTCAAAGTGGTCGGAGCGGCGCTCTCGTTCACCAATGCGCTGGGCACCTTCACCAACCCAATCGGTGCGCTCGCCGTCGACAACAACGGCACGGTCTACGTCGGCGTCAACCAGCCGGGCGGCGTCACGAAGATCAAGGTGTATGGGCCTTCGAAGACCCAGGCGACGAGTCCGGACTACATCTTGCTCAACCCCGTGCGCAGGCCGAACCCGTCTGCCTCGCCGGCCGCGATCATCACCGGTATCGCGATCGCCCAGTAGGCACTTTCACCGACACGCGCTTCGGAGAGCTGCCGGCCGCGCAGGCGGTCGGCAGTTTTCCTCGTGTGCGTGCCTCTTGGCTGAAGCAAGCATCGTGAACGATCGCTCGCCGTTGATGATCCTCGGCGCCGGGCGCGGCGGAACATCGCTCTTATGGTCGCCTTCGAAGACCTCGTCACGGACCCCGAGCCCTGTCTGCGCAAGCTCTGCCTCGACCTCGACATCCCGTTCGAAGAGCGTATGCTCGCGCAGACGGCGAGCGCGGTCATGCCGGTTCACTACCGCCAGGCCGGATTTCGCCCGGAAAAGGCGGCCGTCCCCGACCTTCCCGCCCGGATCGTCGACTACATGGCGGAGGACCTGACCTACTGTGGATACGCGTAGGTCCCAAGCCCCGTTGACCCGAATCGAGGCGGACGTCCATCCATCCACCCATCCGCGTTGTCTTTCGAGGCGTTTTCGCATGTACGTTCGTCCGGGTCGCGTTATCGCAGTCGCGTCAGTATGCTTTCTCATGGGCGTGGGGATATTGGCCGGGTGCGGCGGCTCCCACGGGTCGTCCGCCGTTCCGGCGACGGACACCGGTGTCCTCAAGCCTCAGCTCAACGGCGGGAACGGCCACTTGGGGGCGCTCTCGACGCTCTACGTCGCGGGCCAAGGCGCGGTCTACGCATACGACCTGACCAGCCTCACCAGTCCGCCGCCGTCCCCGGGAGCGATGGTCAGCCCGGCCCCGATCAGCAAGTCGTCCGGATACTACTATCAGGCCGGTGGGCCGAACGGCGTCAACGCATCGATCGCCGGGATCGCGACGAGCTCCTACGGGAATCTGGTCGTCGTCCAGAATTTCCTCAATCCGCAGGGCGACGGAAACTCGTGCGAGCTCGTCTACATCCCGGCCCGCACGAGCACCGACGCGCCGAACGCGACGGCGAGAACGTGCAACAATACCGTCGGCGGAAACACGACCGGCACCGCGCTCGCGGTGACGTATACCGGACCCTCGACGGGTGCCTCGCCGATCCCGAGCCCCTCGCCGTTCCCCGATGACGTCGACGTGCTGATGCACTATCAGCCGAGCGGGAATCCCAACGTGAAGGGCTGCGACGGCACGACGAACGAGCAGTACGAAGTCGACCGGTACCAGGCCGGATACTCGACGCCGGGTCCCGTGACGCCGCGGGGCTGCATCCGGCTGCCGAGCCCGACCCCGATGCCGAGCGCCAGCCCGAGTCCCGGCGTCTTCGCACGGAACTACATCGCGGGCAGCACGAACGGCGCGTTTTTCGTCGACTCGACCGCGACGGGGCTGATCGAACGATACGCCGGCGCCACGCAGACCGCCACCGGGACCGTGTTCGGCCCCGGGCCGATGGCCGTCTCGGTCAATAGCGCGACCAACACCGGATACCGCGTCGTCGCGAGCAACACGTTGGGCGTCACCACGGTGTACTCGTACAAGGTGGTCGGCGCGACGATCACGTTCACGCATGCGATCGGAACGTTCCCCAATCCGGTCGGTGCGCTCGCCGTCGACAACAACGGGAAGGTCTACGTCGGCGTGAACCAGCCGGGCGGCGTCACGAAGATCAAGGTGTATGGGCCTTCGAAGACCGAGGCGACGGATCCCGACTACATCTTGCTCAACCCCGTGCGCAGGCCGAACCCGTCTGCCTCGCCGGCCGCGATCATCACCGGAATCGCGATCGCCCAGTAGGCACTTTCACCGACACGCGCCTCGGAGAGCTCTTGGCTGAAGCAAGCATCGTGAACGATCGCTCGCCGTTGATACGCGTAGGTCCCGTGCCCCGGCGACACTCGTCGTCCGGGGCAGCTTTTTCGGCTAGGGGGGTAGGGCTTTCAGGCTTCGGTCCGAAACCGCCGACAAGGTTTAGACGCCGCGGAAGAGAGGGTTGCTTCTATGTTCCTTCGCCCGAGTCGCGTTCTCATGGTGGCGGCAATGTGCTTCGCCGCAGCCGGCTGCGGCGGCGGCTCGCACACATCTTCTCTTCCGCCGAGCGGCGGTACGCTCAGGCCCCAGCTCAACGGGGGCGCCGGCGTCGCGTTGGCGACGCTCTACGTCTCCGGCCAAGGGGCGGTCTACGCGTATGAGCTCGGTGCCAGCGGGGATACGGCGCCCGTAACCCACACCACGGGCTACTACTACCAGAGCGGAGGCCCCGCAGGCGTTACCGCGTCGATCGCCGGTGTCGCGACGAACTCGGTCGGCGATCTCGTCATCGTTCAAAACTATGTGAACCCGCAAGGCGACGGCAACTCGTGCCAGCTCGTGTACATCCCGGCGCGCACGGGCACGAACGCCGCCGACGCCACGACGGCTACCTGCAACAACCACACCGGTACCAACACGCCGGGGACGGCGCAGGCGGTCACGTACACGGGGATCTTCGAGCAGTTCAGTTCAGGCGGCGGGCTCAGCGTTCCAAAGGTGGTCGCCCAGATCGCTGTTCCGTCGCCGCAGCCGTCCGGGGGCGGCACCGACGAAATCGACGTGTTGATGCACTATCAACCGACCGGGGACCTCAGCTTGAAGGCGTGCGACGGTTCGAACACCGATCAATACGAAGTGGACCGGTACCAGGCGTCGTCCGGCACCACCAACACGCAATTTGCAGTGGGCCGGTTTCAGCCGTCCGCCGACGGCACGGTCGCGGGGACGATCACCCCGGTGTCCTGCAACAGTCTCGCCAAGCGCACGACGGCGACGTATCGCTACATCGGCGGCAGCACGAACGGCGCATACTTCGTTGACTACGACAACGGTGGACCGGGCGCGATCGAGCGTTACGATGCAAGCGGGGCGCAGACGAACAGCGCGGGGATTCCGGGCCAGGCGGGTCCGGTCGCCGTGTCGGTAAACCTCGGGTTGGGCATCGGGTACCGCGCGGCGGCGAGCACCACCGGCGGCATTACCACGATCTACCGGTTCAAGGTCGGCCCTGGTTCATCGCTCACGTTCACGAATGCGCTGGGTACCTTCACGAATACGGTCGGTGCGCTGGCCGTCGACAACAACGGCACCCTCTACGTCGGGGTGAATCAGGCGAACGGTGTTACGAAGATCAAGGTGTACGGGCCGACGAAAACCCAGGCGACCGATCCCGATTACGTCTTGAACAACTCCGTGCGCCGGCCGAACCCGGCGGCCTCGCCGACGGCACGCATCACCGGGATCGCGCTCGCTCAGCCCTAAGCCCTAGTCCCTCCGGAGCAGTTCTCGAAGCGTCGCGGCGTAGGGGAGGGACTCGGCCTTGTCGATGACGTCCGCCGAGATGCGCTCTCGCCAGCGGAGGTCGGGCCGCGTCGGCGCGCCGCGCAGCGCCTCATAGTATGCGTCATCGCCGGTGATGTACTTCACGACTTTGCGTCCGCGGAGGTAGAGCGAAGCGGCGCCGTTTCCGCCGAGGCCGTGGTGGACGTAGTTCCAATACTGCAGCGTGTCGGGGTCGTACGTGCCACCGAGAAATTCGCAGAGCGGGGGAAAGGCGTCGCCGGGCCGTTCGGTGAGCTCCTCGTACGACACCACCCGGTGCGGGATGGCGTTCGACGTCACGAACGCTTCGATGCGCTCATTGGTCTCCTGCCATTCGGCCAGGATCGTCTCGAACGGGGTCTCCGGACGGCGGCGGAGCTCCGATTCGAGATAGCCGGCGGGATGACGGACCAGGTGGATCACGCGGACGTCGAGGTCATCCCGGCCCAAGAACCGCGCGCACCACGCCTCTTGCTTGGACGCGTCGACGATCGTCCTTCCGGGGAATCGCCGCGCCGCGAATCCGAAGGCGTCGTCGACGGGGACCGCTCCGACGCCAGCGAAAACGTCGCATTCCGGAAGACCGTCGGCTTCGCAGAGCCGGCATGCGACGTGACCCGGCATCAGCCAGATCCGCGCGTACTCGCCGAGATTCACCGCCCACGGGTGACTGCCCAGCACGATGTTCAACCACGTCGAACCGGCTCGGCGGGTGCTGAGAATGAAAGCGACGGTGGTGCGTTCCGGCGAGCGTTCCGGTGCGAGGGAATCCATGTGCGTGCGCTGATTTCCCCCGGCCGCGCGGAGACTCATGCAGGTAGCGACCGAGCCCTCGACAAACGGTGCGGTCCTCGATGCAGGCGCCGGACACAGGAGAGCGATACGCTCCCGAACTTCCCGGGGAGTTGAGCGGCGAGCGGCTGCACTGGTATGCGCTCGCGTCGGAGATGGCGCGCGGCATCGATGTCCTCGACATCGCGTCGGGTGACGGGCTCGGTGCGGCGTATCTGGCCGCGGTCGCACGCAGCGTCGTCGGGGTCGACAACGACCTGCGTACCGTGCGCGGCGCCGCGGCGCGGCATGCGGCGCTGAACTTGTCGTTCTTGGCCGGAAACGCCATCCGGATTCCGCTCGACGACCAGAGCGTCGATCTGGTCGTTTCGTTCGAGCGGCTGGAAGGCATTGCGGAGGAAGAGCAGTTCATCGGCGAGATCGTGCGCGTGCTGCGACGTGAGGGCCGGCTCGTGATCGCGTCGCGGAACAAGGCCGCGTGCGCCGAGCGGGAGACGTCCCCTCGCCCGTTGCGCCTTCGAGAACTCTACTTCGACGAGTTCCGCGACCTGCTGCTCGACTCGTTCGCGCACTGCCGAATCTACGAGCAGCGGCCGGTGGCGGCCTGGGCGATCCACCCGCTCGGTGGATACGCGGGCAAGGCGCGCGTGATCGGCGCCGCTGCGGAGCATCGAGAGCCGGCTCTGCCGCCGCCGGCGAGACCCGCGTACTTCATCGCGGCGTGCGCTCGGGTACACCCGACGGGCGAGTCGGAGTCGCTCGAGTCGATCTTCGTCGATCGACGTGATGGGCGGCTCGAACGCGAGGGCCCGCCGCGCGTGGTGCCCGTCGAGCCGCACGTCGCCGCGGACGAACCGTCGGCGCCTCCGGAACCGCCCGCTCCGCCGACGCCCGTCGCGGAACAGGTGGAAGAAACCACACCGATCGTCTCCGAGCCGGCGGCCGTACAGGTCGCGCCGGCGGAGTCGCCCGGCGCCAGCGCTGGGCTCGAGCGGCTCGGACGCGTCGCCATGCTGCTGGCGCGGGAGCGAAACGACCTCGCCGCCATGCTGCGCTCGCGGAGCGCCGTCGCGGACAGCGAGATCGCCGCCGCGCTCGGTGAGACGCACGGCGAGCTCGCGCGCACGTTCGAAGAGATCACGTCGACCCGAACCAGGTCCGGTCAGGCGATCGTCTCGAGGAACGACGCGTCGGCGCGGCCGGAGTCGACGTAGTCGTACAAGATCTGATCGAGCACGGACATACGGAGCCGGTGCCCGCTCGAATAGCGAAGCACGGCGTAGACCCGCGAAACCCACTCCATCATCATCGGATCGACCGCGCTTTCGTCGATCGCGGAAGTGCGATGATGATGCAGAGCCGGGGAAAGGAAGTCGCTGACGGTACGCCTGGTCGCGTCCTCGACACCCACCTCGATCCCCATCTCCGCGGCGCACCGCGCGACGACCGGTTCCCAGTCGTGCATGACGTCTTCGTACGACACGAACAGGCGCCGGAAACCGCGCGTCTCGCGTTCGCCGATCAGGTTGTACTTCAGCCAGAGCGCGAACGAGTGCTCGATCGACAAGCCGTCGCGTGTGGAGAGCGACGCGGCGACGTCGGCCGGGTTGCGGAAGATGTGCACGAACACGGGGCGGAGTTGCAGCTCGGTCGCCGCGGCGGTCCAGTAGGGGAGCAGGGCGGTGATCCGCGGCTCCTTCAAGATGATCGGACCGTCGGAGTGAAATCCTTGGTCGAGGATCTCGATGATCTGTGCGATGAAGTGTTCCCCCGGCGGCCCGGCGACCGGCTGCATCTGCAGCGTCAGCCGCGCGTCGTGCCACGACGACTCGTGAGCCTGCAGGAACTCGTCGTTGATCTCCACCGCGTGGAGCGGCTCCCAATACCCGGTCGGATTCGCGAAGTTCGGCGGCAAGAGCTCGAGCGGAACCGCACCCCCGCAGAGCGAGAACACCCGCGCGAGCGCCGACGTCCCGCTGCGGCTCATCCCGATCAGAAAGACGATGTCCCGCGGCGTGCTCGGGGCGATCGTGCCCGTCCGCCGATCGTGCGCGCGCGGCGGCGGAGGTACGGCCAGCGCCGCGCGCGACGACAGCCGGCCGATGACGGATCGTGTGATCGCGGCGACGTGGGGATCGTGCCATGCGAGCGCGCGAGCCCAGTCGGCGGTGCCCGCGTTGAAAACCACGCCGCGTCCGCGCCGAAACGTCACCATCGCCGCGTTGCTGCCCGGCCACAGCCTGCCAGTGCCTTCGACGACGTCCCACCCGGTCGGCTCGGCGCGCCCGAGAACGATGAGTCCCGGCGGGGCGCGAGCGGGGTCGACGCCGTCGAACTCGTAACCGACCAGCGACGCGTCGGCACCGACGACTGCGCCGTCGCGCAGATCCGCGTCGCGTAACAGCGCGTGGTCGGACCGTTCGATCCGATAGCCCGTCGGCGGACGGGTCCCCACCCATTGCCCGCCGCCGCGCCGCCAGGAAAGCCCGGTCAGCGAATCCTCCGGATCGTCGTCCCATTGCCCGTCCCGCGTGATCGACGCGGTCGCTTCGTCGTACCGCACGCGGCCCCAGCACGTGTTTCCGCTGAAGAACGCGACGTTGCCGCCGCCCTCGAGCCACGCCTCGACGCGCGCGCGCTTCTCGCGCGTCCAGTACTCGTCGTGGCCGAACATGCAGAGCACGGCATAACGGCCGAGGTCGACGTCGCCGCGGTGCAGATCGAGATCGGTGCAGACGTCGACGGCGATACCCTCGTCCGCAAACCACTGTAGTGCGTGCAGATCCCAGTGCGCGAACGTCTGCCGCGGCGACGCGCGGTCGTAGTCGTCGACGGTCGCCTCGTCCCAGGGGTGGCCGCCGGTACCGCCGCCCGGGCGTCGCAGCGTGACGGTGCGAGGACCGGTGTACAGACATGCGCCTGCGTCGACGCCGAGCGTCGCGTCGACGTGCGCGACGTTGTAGGCGTGGTAGGTGAACAGGGGCAGGTTGAGGAGCACGCGCGCCGGCGAGGGGCCGCGAACGACGAAGAGCGCGGTCCCCCAGCGGGCGTCCGGCGTGTCCTCGCGCGGTCCGCCGCGGCCGCCGGCGCCGCCCTCCGCGCAAAAGCGCGCGACGTACGCACCCGGTGCGAGCGCCGACGGAAGCGCCACTTCGATCGACGGCCACTCCCACGGGCGATCCGGCGCGCCCGCAGGCGCGTTCTCCCCCGCGAAGGACCCGGCGTCGTGCGCGATCGTCCGACCGTCGCTCCACCGTTCGAGTCGCAGTGAGAAGGACGGTGCGTCGGTCGCGACGTGCAATACGAGCCGTCCGCCCGCGTCGACCGTCGGCTCCTTCGGAAACCCCCGCAGCACGAGGCGAGCCGTTCCACAGATATCGTCGCCTGCCTGCGAGCCGTCGATGCGGCGTTCTAGTGCGGCGCCTCGGTTGTGGAGAAGAAGCACCGCTCGGCCGCCGCGTTCTCGCAGCGTCCGAACAGCAGCGGCTTCCGCAGTTGGAGCGAGAGCGGAGCGCGTCCCGCGATCGACTCGAATTCGTACGACATCGCTTGCCAGATCGTCGGCCCGTCCGGCGTTTCGCTGCGCGCGACGCCGCCGGCGCGCGTGGTGATCCCGTCATGGACCTGGTGGAACGTACCTTCGCCGATCAGCACGACGGGAACGACGTTCTCGTCGCTCAGCATGCGTTCGTAGAACTCGAAGTTGGCGAGGCCGCCGGCGCGGTAGCGGAAGCGCTCGTCAAAACCGCCGAGCCGCTGGAACGTCTCGCGGCGGACCATGAATGCCGTCGTCTCCGGAAAATCAGAGAGGACGCCGTTGCTATAGGACTCGCCGCGCGCGCAGATCTCGAACAGACGATAACCGTCCTGGGGCCAGCCGATCTGCTCGAGCATGCGGTCCTCAACGTCGGCGCAGTATCCGTTCAGCTGAGACTTCTGCTGCGTTTCCAAGCCGAGGTGGAAGCCCATCGTCGCGGCGAACACGTCGTTCGCCGTGCGCATCGCGGCCAACCAGCGCGCGAGGAGGCCCGGACTCGCGATGCGCGCGCCGTCGATCAGCACGGCGACGAACGTACCGCGCGCCGCCGCGACGCCCGCGTTGAGCGCTTCGCACGGCGAAGGGTTGCCGGGCGGGAACCGTATGACGTCCACGTCGGCCGCGACGCCCTCGAACCAGCTCGCATGGACCGGTTCGGTAGACCCGTTGTCGACGACGATGATTTCGATGCGCGCAGGGTCCACGTCGATCTGATACGGGGGCGAGAGCGAGCGTACCGTCCGCGGAATCTCGCGGCGCATCTCGTACGCCGAAACGACGACCGAGATGTCTTTGTCGGACGCGGTCACGCCGGCAGCTCCTCGGATTCCTCGAACATCGCTTCGATGACCGCCCACCCGCGCGCGCTGAGCTCCCGGACGCGCCGAGCTGCCTCCGGACTCGCGCGCAGCGGTTCGGCGCGCTCGCCGATCAGCGCATCGAGCTCGAGCACGAGCGCAGCCGCCCGGCTTTGCTCCTCCGCCGGAAGATCGTAGCGGTTGACGATGCGCATCAGGTCCACTCCCGGCGCGCGCAGGGAGGGATGGGCGAGTTCCTCCGAGGCCTCGGGCGGCGACGCACCGAGCGCACGAAAGATGCGCCGGACGATATTCGGGCCATAGCGAAAGACGCGCACGTTTCCAACGCCGATCAGTTCCTCGGCTTCGGAGACGAACCCCAGGTAGTCCAGGCGCTTCACGAACCAGTCGATCTCGAGCATCTCATCCAAGCCCGCATCGAGCCCGTAGGCGGGAGAATAGAGCTTTGGGTTGCGCAGCAGCTGCGCGTGCTGCGAGACGGCGAAGTCGAGCGGCTCGCGAAAGCACGTCCAGATTTCCACCGCGAACGTCGACGTCAACTGGCGCAGCATGGCCTTCGACGGCGGCGGATAGTCCCACCAATGGTTGAACAATCCCTCGGTCGACAAGACCACGGTCCGCGTATGACTCGGTGCGGAGCGCACGATCTGCTCGACCCTGCGGGCCAGCTCGCGACCGTCGGCCGCTCGCAAGATGTCGACGAGGTATTGATGTTTCTTCTTGACGGGATCGACATCTTCGGGCGGGTACCAGATCCCCTGCTCCGCCAGCGCGTCGCGCTCCCGGAAAAGCGTCTGCTGCAGCGCCGTCGTCCCGGTCTTCGGCGTTCCCGCGTGCAGCACGAGCTTGAGCCGCTGCGGGAAGGCTTGGGCCCAGCCCGCGCTCGCGGCGGCGAAGGCTTCGTCGTCGACCAGCGCCGACAGGCATGCCGCGCGGGCCTCCTCACGCTTCTGGCGCACCATCGAGAGATGCATCGCGGCATCCATGGCCGGGTGGTTTCGCTTCCCGGATCGCGCGCGACCTGTCGCAAAAAATCCCGCGCGCCCGTATCGACGGTGCGCGCGGGATCTTGGCGGTTCCGTGCTTACTGCGGAACGATCGTGCCGGTGTGGCCGCCGTTCGGGGTGTTGCCGTCAACAAAGACGTTCGACCAGGTCAGGATCTGGCCGGATGCGTCCGCCAACAGCCCGGTTCCGTTGTTGAACACAACGCTGCTGTTCGACATGCGAATGATGGCGCTGGACGTCGCGTGGACGCCGAACACCTGGTTGTTGGACACCGTCGATAGGTCGATGTTGACCTGCGCGGTGGCATTGGTGTCGGCGAGGACCCCGCCCCCGACGTTGTTCGAGACCATCGAGTTGTGGATGTTCACGCTGCTGTTGGCGTGTGCCGTCACGCCGACGCCGGAACGCGAGATCGTCGACTTCTCGATGTTGATATGGTTGACGCCCGACGTCGTGCCGCTGACGACGCCGCCGCCGGCGCAGTTCTCGAAGTTCGTGCTGTACATCAGCAAGTTCATGGACAACGTCGGCTGAAAGTTGACGCATTGCTGCGTGGTGTTTTCGATGTCGACGTTTTCGAGGCTCACGTTCTTGCCCTGCAGCACGTTGATGCCGATCGTCCCCGTGTGAGTGCCGTTGATGTCGAGGTTGCGGAAAACATCGTAGTTGCACGTCGGGCTGCTGTTGTTGACGGTGATCCCTACGGTTCCCGAGGAGAGGATCGACGCGACCTGACCGGCCTCGCCGCCGCCGCCGTCGATCTTGATGCCTTTGGTGACCGTCACGGAGCCGAAGCCGCCCGGATCGAGCGCGTCGATCTCGCCGCAGTCGGCGGTCTTGGAAATCGCACCCGGGAACGTTTTGCACGGGGCCGTGCGGCTGCACGGGTTCGCGTCGTCGCCGACGCCGGAGACCCAGGTGCGCGTAGCCTGAGCCTGCGCCTGTGAGGTCATGGCGCAGAAACAGAGCGCGAACGCGATGGACACAAAGAGGAGGATACGTTTCATGGGCACCCCACTTGAAGGCCAGACTAAGGGGAGCCTAAGTTCGCTTGGTGGGCCGTAGCGCCTTCCCAGAGCGATCGCATTATTCTGCGGCAGAGATCACCGCCCGGATCGGGGCGGGGCCACGATCCGACATTTCGTCTTACGCGATCCCTCGCGCGCCGATGGTTCGTTCGCCTCCGCAACGAGGCTTGGCTGGAGCGCCCGAATGCTTTCGCGGCGGAATGCGCCTCCGCCCCTTTGAACCATTCGCTCTGAACCCTATGGAATTGCGAATCGACCACGGTGCGGTCGCGCTGGCCCGCACGCTCGCCGCCGCGATCGTCGATCCGATCGAAGACTTCATCGACCGTCACTCGACGCTCAGCGTCGAGCGCGCCGTCGTGCGCCTGACCGGGATCGACGGCGTCGACGCTGCCGGGGTTCCGCTGCCGAACCGCGTGGTCGACGCGCTGGCGCGGCCGCGGCTCGGCGTCGCCCGCGCACTTGGCGCCGCGCTCGCCGAGAGCGGAC
>OCZT010002124.1_pt1 | contig 20512 bp, 10 predicted proteins | sample 1539031 | NCBI WGS metagenome assembly OCZT01 (sample SAMEA3539308, study PRJEB22396) | soil metagenome | biome: tundra; feature: field; material: soil | place: USA | collected 2010-05 | depth 0.15 m | reverse complement strand
GAGTGAGGGGAACAGTGGCGCGACGTCGCGGTGGGTGGCAGATGCCGGGTCAGGGAAGCCTGGAATCATTGTGGGCAGAGCCGGAGGAGGAGCGAGATGAACAAGTACGGGTGGATCGCGAAGAAGCACTGGACCGAGTTCCGGCCGATGGCGCTGGCGGAGCTCCCAGAGAGCGAGGAGTACTTCTCGGCTCTGGGGCAGCAGATGGAGGCCCGGATTATCGACCTCGCGATACAGCTGGAGGGCAAGGACACCCCGGGAGAGGGCTACCTGGAGAAGGTCGGGAGGCTGAACGCGGCCAAGATGCAGGCCGAGGAGATCGTCCTGGCGGAGACGGTCTACTCGACGGTGGAGGACCAGGACGACGAGGAGACCGATTCGAAGACCATGAACTTGATCGACGAGTTCCACGCAGAGATACAGGACGCGATGCAGGAAGAGGAGACGGACTTCTACCTTCCCTGACGTTCCGGCCCTCAGCCGAGACCAACCTGGTTCCGTCGGGGGCCAAGAGCCGGGCTAGGGCCAACCTCGACGCGCTGCGCGTCGTGCAACTGCTCGAGGTAGAGAACCGGCCCGCCGCCCGCGACGAGCAGGACATCCTCGCGAGATGGTCAAGCTGGGGTGCGATCCCTCAGATCTTCGACGAGGCCCGCATCGAGTGGGACGACGAACGCACCCAGCTGCACGGTCTGTTGGACGAGGTGTCGTTCACCGCGGCCCGGCGCACCACCCTCAACGCCCACTACACCGACCCCGGATACGTCGCGGAGGTCTGGGCCGGGCTGGAACGGCTGGGTTTCACCGGCGGGCGGGTGTTGGAACCGGGCAGCGGGTCCGGGACATTCATCGGCCTGGCGCCAGCGGCGGCCGAGATGACAGGCGTCGAGCTCGACCCGACGTCAGCCGCGATCTCCCGCGGCCTCTACCCAGGCGCGACCATCCGCACCGAATCCTTCGCCGCGACCCGCTACCCGAGCGGGCACTTCGACGCCGTGGTGGGCAACGTCCCGTTCGCTGACGTGCGACTGCACGACCCCCGCCACAACCCCGGCGAGCACTCGATCCACAACCACTTCATCATCAAGGCCCTGGCATTGACCCGCCCGGGCGGCATGGTCGCGGTCCTGACCAGCCGGTACACCCTGGACGGCACCAACCCGGCCGCACGCCGCGAGATGAACCAGCTCGGCGACCTGGTCGGCGCGGTGCGCCTACCCACCGGGGCACACCGCCGTGCGGCCGGCACCGACGTGGTCACGGACCTGGTGATCCTGCGCCGCCGGGAACCGGGCGCCACAGCGGTGAGCACCGCGTGGGAGAAGGTCACCCCCCGCGTGGTCGACGGCGAGGTCGTACGGATGAACACCTACTTCGACGACCACCCCGACCACATCCTGGGGGACCTCGCGGTCGGGCACGGCATGTACGGGGAGAACACCCTGAGCGTCGTGGCCGGCGACCTGGGCGCCACCCGGACCCGCCTGCGCGACGCGCTGGCGGACATCACCGCCCGCGCGGTGGCCGACGGCCACGTGTTCACCGCCCGAGACCTCAACGCCGCCGCCGCGGCGCGTCCCAGGCGGGTCGCTGAGGTGGGCGAAGGCCTGTGGGACGGGCACCTCACCGCCGAGCACGACGGGACGTTCACGGTCCTGGACCACGGCATCCACGAACCACTGGTCGTGCCCGACTCGCAGGGCACCGAGCTGCGCGCCCTGTTGGGCCTGCGCGACCGCGCGACCGGCTTGCTCACCGTCGAAGCGGCCACGCTGGAGGACACCGCGGACCTGGACGAGCGCCGCGAAGGGCTGCGCGTGGCGTACGAGTCGTACGTGGCGCGCTACGGGCCCATCAACCGGTTCACCCTGCGCTCGACGGGCCGCACGGATCCGGGCACTGGGGAAGAACGCCTGGCCCGGGTCACCCCCCGGGTGATGGTCACCCTCCGCCGAGACCCGTTCGGGCCGTTGGTGACGGGCCTGGAGGTGTTCGACGACGCCGCCCAGACGGCCGTTCCGGCCGCCCTCATGCGGCAGCGCGTGGTGGCACCCCGGCACGTGTTGCTGGGCGCCGACACGGCCGAGGACGCACTGGCAGTCACGCTGGAATCTCATGGGCACCCCGACCTGACCGCGATCGCGGGCCTGCTCGGCGTGAGCGAGCCCGAAGCGCGTGATCAGCTCGGGGCAATGGTCTTCGATGACCCTGCCGACAGGGAACTCGTGACCCGGCCCGACTACTTGTCGGGCAACGTCCGGGACAAACTCGCCGCCGCCCGCGCGGCCGCCGTCGACCAGCCAGGGTTCGCGGTGAACGTGAGCGCTCTGCAGGACGTCCTTCCCACGCCGCTCGGCATCGACGACATCGAGGCACGCCTGGGTGCGGCGTGGATCAACGCGGAAACGCACCGGGTGTTCCTGAGCGAGATCCTGGGCGACTCCTCGGTGCGGGTCGAGCACCCGGGCGGCGCGATCTGGGAGGTTCGCGGCAACACCCATTCCCTGGCCGCGCGCAGCGAGTGGGGCACCGAACGGATGCCGGCACACCAGATCGTCAAGTCCACCCTGGAGCAGCGACCGATCCAGGTCACCGACGACGTCGGCGACGGCAAGCGGGTTCTGAACCCGACTGAGACTGCCGCCGCGCAGGAGAAGGCAGGTCTGATCCAGGACCGCTTCGCGGAGTGGGTCTGGGAGGACCCCGACCGTTCGGAGCGCCTAGTCAACGAATACAACCGGAGGTTCAACTCCTTGGTGCTGCGCGACTACAGCCTCGAGGGTGACCGGTTGACCTTGCCCGGCATGGCGCTGACGTTCGACCCGCTTCCTCACCAGCGCGCTGCTGCCGCGCGGATGCTCAGCGAGCCCGCCGTCGGCCTTTTCCACGAGGTCGGGGCTGGCAAGACGGCCGAGATGGTCATCGGCACGATGGAGCTGCGTCGCCTGGGCATGGTGTCCAAGCCTGCAGTCGTCGTCCCCAACCACATGCTGGAGCAATTCAGCCGTGAGTGGCTCCAGCTGTACCCGCAGGCACGGGTCCTGGCGGCGTCGAGCGCCGACCTGGCGGGGGACAAGCGGCGGGTGTTCGTGGCCCGCGCCGCCGTGAACGACTGGGACGCGATCATCATGACGCGGAGCGCGTTCGAGCGAATTCCGGTGTCCAAGGACACTTCGACCTCGTACGCGGCAAGCGAGATCGAGTCCATGCGACGGATGCTCGAAACCGCACGCGAAGGCGACGGCCTGACCGTGAAACGAGTAGAGAAGCTGGTCGCCCGCGCCGAAGAGAAGCTCGCCAAACTCCTGGACGGCCCCGAGGACGCCGGGCTGACCTTCGAGGAGACGGGCATCGACTACCTGGTCGTCGATGAGATGCACGCGTACAAGAACCTGCGCACAGTGTCGAACATCCGCGACGCGGAAATCACCGGGTCTGGTCGCGCCAGCGACCTGCACATGAAGGTCGAGTACCTTCGCCTGCACCACGGTGAGCGGGTCATCACCGCGGCGACCGCGACACCGATCGCGAACTCGATCACCGAGGCCCACGTCATGCAGCGGTTCCTGCGCCCGGACCTGCTCGAGGCTGCCGGCGTCGCGGACTTCGACGTGTGGGCAGCGACGTTCGGGCAGACCGTCACCGAGATTGAGATGGCCCCGCAAGGTGGTGGCTCCTACCGGCAGGCGACGCGGTTCGCGAAGTTCCAGAACGTCCCGGAGATGCTGCGCATGTGGCACGTCTTCGCGGACGTGAAGACCGCCGAGGACCTGCACCTGCCGACCCCGGACCTGAGCGTCGGCCCGGACGGGGTACGTGGCGCGCACACCGTGGTCATCGCCCCGACCGAACAGGTGCGCGCCTACGTCACGCGCCTGGGCGAGCGCGCCGAGCTGGTGAAAGGCCGCGGAGTGGACCCCCACGACGACAACATGCTCAAGATCGTCACCGACGGTCGCAAAGCCGCCCTCGACATGCGTCTGGTCTCCGACCATGCCACCGGGGAGGGGAACAAGCTCGGCGTCGCCGCGACGACCATCGCGGGCGTGTACGAGAAGAACCGGCACCGCACGTACCTCGACGCGGCGACCGGGGAGCCCAGCCCGGTACCGGGCGCCCTGCAGCTCGTGTTCTGCGACCTGGGCACCCCGTCGAAGTCGTGGAACGCGTACGACGAGCTGCGCGACCAGCTGGCGGTACGGGGTGTGCCGCGCGAGGCGGTTCAGTTCATCCACTCGGCGAAGAACGACGCCGAAAAGGGTCGGCTGTTCGCGGCCGCCCGGTCGGGGCACGTCGCGGTCCTGATCGGCTCCACGGAAAAGATGGGCGTCGGGGTCAACGTCCAGGACCGGGCAGTCGCGCTGCACCATCTGGACTGCCCCTGGCGTCCGGCGGACATCACCCAGCGCGACGGGCGTGCCCTGCGCCGGGGCAACCAGAACTCCGAAATTTCCATCTACCGGTACGTCGTCGAGGGGTCCTTTGACGCGTACTCGTGGCAGACCGTGGAGCGCAAGGCGAAGTTCATCACGCAGATCATGCGCGGACGCCTGGACGTGCGGGAGATCGACGACGTCGGCGACAACGCCCTGTCGTTCGCCGAAGTGAAGGCACTCGCCTCGGGTGATCCACTGGTGCTGGACAAGGCTCACGCCGACAACGAGGTGGTGCGCTTGGACCGGCTCTCGCGGGCCTACAACCGCAACCAAGTCATGCTCGGGCGCACCGCGGACGCGGCTGATCAGCGCGTGGCAACGGGCAGAGCCGACCTTCCCTTCATCCAGGGAGCCGTCGCCCAAATGCGCGAGACCCGAGGCGAAGCGTTCACCATGACCCGGGGCGGTGTGAGGGTCACCTCCCGCGTCGACGCAGCAGAGAGCATCCGCACCTGGGCCCAGGAAAACCAGACCAGGATCGCGTCTCACTATGACCCCAGCAGTGCCCGCCCACTGGGCGCTCTGGGCGCGTTGGGAGGCCAGACCATTCTCGCGGCGGTCGAACCCCGACGCTACGGAAACGACCCTGCCATCGTCCTCACGGTCCAGGGCGTACCGCGTACTGAACTACGCCTGACGCTCGCGTCGGTCACCGCCGACGGCGTTGGAACGATCCGGCAGATAGAGAACCACGTCGCTGGTCTTCCCCAACTGGCGGCGCGCGTACGCGAGCAGATCAGCGTCGCAGAACGCGAGGCTGAGCAGGCCCGTATCGGGCTCGCCCGACCGTTCAAGCACAGCGACGCGCTGGCTGCCGCGCGTGAGAACGTCGCTGACATTGGCGCACGGATGACCGCGCCGACCGACGAGGACGATACAGCTCTCAAACGGGTCACGGACAGGGTCCGCGCCCGGACGCCGGAGAAGCCCGAGCTGACCACCCAGAGCATCGACGACCAAACCCATCGGACGCAGGTAACCAGGCGGGTGCCATACCGCGGAGGAGGGGCTTCCCGGTGAGCGAACAGGGAGCCTGGCTTGTCACCTCAACCAACGCCCAGAAGTCACCAGGTATCCGCTGAGGCGATGACGTGAGGGGAGCTGTAACAACTGGTCTCGATCTGGGACGTCTTCGTCTGCCTCAAGATGCCACGGCTCACAGCCGGCGGCGAGGCCTGCCTGTCCTTCAGCTGGTGCTCACCTTCTGCCCGCAGTCCTGCTCGAGTCTCCTGAGCAGTAGCCGCGTGATCTTCTCCTGCATCTCAGCTGAGCGCAGACAGTTATGTGAGCAGATCAGGGACAACTATCCGAGCACGCAGGACAACTAAGCGAGCAGTCTCACCAGAACGAGAGTGCCCAACCGAAGAAGCACCTCGTCTCTCTGTTCCTCCGCCTGCCTTTTGGACTAAGGTATCTCTACGAGATACGGGGCACTGCCTCAGACGCGCAGGACTGGCCGCGTGCGGCCCAATGGCAAGGAGGAGCCGTGGCGTATGTGACGCCCATCGGCTCCAACCCTGCCCAGATCGAGTACCGCCTGAGCGGGTCACATGGGTGCACTGCCGGGGCCACCGACGAGCAGCTCGACTATCACCTGCATGGCCAGGAGCGGCCCCTTGTGTGGGTCGGTGCTGGTCTTGGCGAGGTTGGGATCGAAGCCGGAACGGTGCTGGAGCCTGAGGGTTATGACCAGGCGCGGGCGCTGATGAATGGGCTGGACCCGCGGACCGGGGAGCGGCTCGTGGAGGCCAAGCTTGGCATTCCAGACGATGCGAAGGTGAGTGTTGGGCCGCTCGTTCGGGGCATCCACGCGGCGTGCGAGCAGGCCGGTGCTTCTCCGGCGGAGCTGTTGGGATCAGAGCGGCTGACGGGGATCTTCGAGCGAGCTGAACGTGCCTTGGCCGGCAAGGGCGAGGGCGCTCTGTTGCGGGCAGACGACGCCGGGCAGTTGGCCGATGGCGCCGGCCTGAGTGTGGAAGAGGTGTGGGGTGAGAAGACATATGCGGCGGCCGTTGCGAACCTCACGCAGACGCGCACTATCACCCTGGCCGACGGGAGTACGGCCGAGGAAGTCGTGCCGCGGCGGGTCACGGTGGGCAACCTGGGCTATGACGTTTCTTTCACGTTGCCGAAGTCGCACAGCCTGCTGTTGGCGTTCGCCGGCGAGGAGGACGCGAAGGCGATCGAGGCCACGTTCGCCTCCAATGTCGGACGCACCTTCGACTGGTTGGAGGCCACCACCGCGTACGGCATGCGCGGCCACCATGGCGGCGGCCGCAGCGCCGCGACGGTGGCCGGCAGCGGGTTCTTGGGCTGGGCCATGACTCACCGTGCGGCCCGTCCGGTAGGAGATCGGCTGGTCGGGGATCCGCATTGGCACGTGCACGTGTCCATTGCGAACATGACCAAGGGCCTGGACGGCAGATGGTCCACGGTCGCCGCTGGCGGCCGGGACCTGATGCGTCACGCACCTGCGGTTGACCACGTCCTGAAGGCTTTGGTCAGACACGAACTCAACGCACGTTTCGGGGTCCAGTTCGAGCGGAATCCGAGGTCCAAGGCGTGGGAGGTTGCCGCCATACCGGACGAGACGTTGCGCGAGTTCTCCAAGCGGGGAACGTCCATTGCGGCCATGCTCGCCGAGCTTGGGCTGGATGCAGAGAGCGCCAGCAGCGCGCAGACCCGCCTGGCCAAGGACAGGACTCGTCAGGCCAAGACCGAGGGGACCGGCGCGACAGACGTCGAGCTTCGCGAACAGTGGCAGGACGAAGCCAGAGCGGCCGGGTTCAACCCGGACGAGCTCGCCGCAGACGCGCTGGCTGGGGTGCCGTCAGGGGCAGGGGTCGATGATCGGGCGCACCTGCTGGCCGAGGTAGTTCGGGCCATCACAGATCCTGAGAGCGGCCTGACGGGCCGGCGGCGCAGGTTCACCACAGCCGATGCCCTGGCCGCGGTGGCCGATGCCATGGCGGGCGGGGCGGGCACGGTTGAAGAGATCGAGAGCCTCACGCAGGAGGCGTTGACCGCGGCCGGGATCGTGGACCTGGCGCAGGCCCCAACCCGCGGCCACGACTCGAAGCACCAGCTCGGCGCCGGGCACATGCAGAACGCGGTGCGGTACACCACGGCCGACGTCGTAGCCGCCGAAAGGATCATCCTGCAGGCTGCGGCCGCGTCCCGCCCAGGCGACGGCGCCGCACATGTCGACGAGCGGACAGCGGCCCTGGCGCAATCGGTGATTGAGACGAGCCAGGGCTTTGACCTGTCCGTCGAACAGGGCGCGATCATGACCGCGATCGTCACCTCCGACAGGTCCGTGGAGTACCTGATCGGGCCACCCGGAACGGGCAAGACGACCCTGATGCGGGGGTGTCGAGCCGCGTGGGAGGCTGGCGAGCTGAGGGTGGCTGGGGCTGCCACGGCCGCGGTTGCCGCGCAGAACCTGCAGAGTGAAAGCGGCATCGGATCGCGCACCGTCGCCTCATGGATCCTGTCGATCCAGGACCGAACCAACACCGGCGGCCTGAGCGCCGTCGACGTGCTGGTGCTCGACGAGGCGAACCTGACCGACGACCGGGACCGGGCCGTCCTGTACGGCGAGGCCACCCGCACCGGTACGAAGATCGTGGAGGTAGGCGACCCCAAGCAGCTGCGCGGGGTCGGGTGCGGGTCCAGCTTCGGATACGTCGCGGCCACGATCGGGGCCCACGAGCTCACCGAGAACCGCCGGCAACGCGACGAAGACGAACGGGCCATCCTGACCGCGGTGCGGGAGGGTCGATACGCCCAGGCGCTTGGCGAGTGGGCCGGTAAGGGATCGGTGGTCATCACCGCCGACGCGGACTCTGCAGCGGTGGCCATGACCGCGGAGTGGATGCGTCAGCGACTGGGCGCACCGGACGCTTTTGCTGAGATGCGCGGTCTGTTGATGCTGGCAGCCACGAACGAGAGCGTGGAGCGTCTCAACGATGCCGCGCACGCGATCCGCGGCGTCCAGGGCGAGCTGGGAAGGTCCCACACGTACGACTTGGCTATGGGCGGTCGGCTGGAGGTTGCGGTCGGGGACTTCGTGATGATCCGGCGCAATGACCGCCAGGAGCGCCGCCATACCGGCGATGACATCCTGAACGGGTACCGGGCCGAGGTCACCGGAATCGACAAACGCGGCAACCTGTCCGTCCGTTGGGAAAGCGAAACCGCCGACGGCCGCCAGCTGCGCACCGCCACCTTGCCCCCTGCCTACGTCGGCGCCGGCGGCCTCCAGCTGGCCTATGCGATGACCACACACAAAGCCGAGGGCCAGACCGTGGCGGAGGCGTGGACCAGACCGGACGGCAGTAGCCATCGGGGGACGGTGCTGGTCCAGGCCGCAGGAGCCGATCAGCAAAGCTTGTACGTTGCCCTGTCTCGCCACGTCGGGGAAGTTCGCATGTTCGCTGGTCTGGACCAAGTCGAGGGCTCCCAAAGCGCATATGAGCGAGGCCCTGCCGCCAGCGATAGCAGGCGGACCGCGCGCGGCATCGAGGCGATCGCCGAACACATGGGCGCCACCGAGACCAACGAGAACGACCGCCCAGTCCACGAGGACCTGGTCGACGTCGACGCCGCCGCGGCCGCCACCCTCGCACGAGTCCGCGCCAGGACGCCGCGACCAACAACCCCCCAACAAGAGGAGGCCGCAATGCTACCCACGGCGCGGACCGGGGAAGTGCTAGCCGGCGAGCTGCGCGCCGGAGACATCCTGCTGGACCACGACGGAAACGACGAGGTGTTCGTCCGCCGCGTAGTCCAGGACACCCGGCAGGGCGTGGAACTCGAGTACCTGCTCCCAGGGCGCGAAGAACCGGTCCGGGTCACCGTCCCGGCCGCTGGCGTGGTGTTGGTGGCTGACCATCTGCGAGCCGACCAGCGGGCGGTTGAGGTGCGCGAGCTGGAGTGGATCGCCCATGGACCTGCGCCGGCAGCTACCGGCCCGCGCAGTGCGCTCGAGCGGATCCGTGAACGAGTAGCCGCCCGCCAACCGGCCCGGGAAGCCACCCGCAAGCCGGATCGGGCCAAGGCTGAGGAAGAACGGGCCATACGACTGCGCCAAGAGGAGGAAGAGCGACGGACACAGAACAACCGCGGGCCGTCGATCCGCTGACCTGGCCCTGGGTGATCACGATGTTGACCCGTCACCTATGTCGGGTTACTTGGACGCTATCGGGATGATCCCCGTCATGAGCGTCAGATGCGATCCGACGGGTGCAAGGCCCAGCCGGTCACTAGCGTGACATTTCGTTCCGATGTTCATTCTGGCCGCGACCGAGGTCGGCGAACGTCACCAGGAGCGGCCCAGGTGCATGCCCCTAGCTGTCGGCCGCGTCAGCGACGACCAGCACGGAGGTCAACGGGATCAATGTGCGCCATCGCTGGGCCAGCGCAGCGTAGTTCTCCATCACGAGGCCCACGATGTCCTCACCGGAGATGAGCCGCAGTCCGGTGTGTCCACGCTCGATCGCCAGCGCGTCGCGGCTGTACGTGCCAAGCGTGACGAACAGGGAAAGCTCGCCGTAGCCCTGCGTCCCGATGAGTTGATGCACGTCGGGCGCCCCGACCGTCCCGATCAGGTGCTTGCACTGCACCTTGATCAGCGGGGGCTCGATGCCCAGCGCGTCGCGGTGGGCGATGACATCTACTCCGCCGTCCTGCGAGTACGCGGTCACGCGCGCCTGGTAGCCGAGGGCCCGCAGAAGGTCAGCGGTGAACTCCTCGAACTCCTGGTGGCTGAGGTTCCGGTACAGGTTGTCCAGCACGAAGTCACGGGTGTGCCGCTCGATGCGGGAGGCTCGCGGTTCGTCCACAGTCTCCTCGTCCGGGGTCGCGCTGGCCGCCGCCGCGACGACCTGCGTGACCTCCTCGATCGAGCCTGCAACATCGAGGGCGGCCTGGAACTCGTCGACGTGCCTGCGGACGCGGAACACCGTGAGGAACGCTCCCAGCTCGTACAGCGCCTGCTGCGTGAACACCGTGCGCGACAGCCCGGTTCTCTTCCAGTCGACGCGGCGGCGGTTCCGGTGCGCTTCCGCGTCCGGGAGGTACTCGTAGTCGCCGACGATGATGCCGATGTTGATGGTGCTGTCCGGCTTGTACGGGGCCACGACAACGTCGCCTGGCTGCATCTCGTCCCGGAACCGGGTCAGGATGCCGGCCCAGCCGGCGATCGCACGCGGCTTGCTGTCCGGAAAGGCATCAGCAAGCGCCGCCTTGAGTGCTTCTCGGCCTGCCGGAATGGCGCGCAGATCCCCAAGTTCGTCCCAGCCGATGCTGACGAACCCGCCTTCGACAAGCTGTCGCGTCAGGGTGTCGTTGTGCACTCCCCACATCGTGGTCATGCGGATGCCGGCTCCTCTGCGTTGATGGAGCCGGACGAGCGGTCGTGCTCGTCCGGCACTTTGGACAGCCTAGAAGGTGGTGCCGACTTCCCGGGCAAGTTCACGGCGTAGACAGAGCAGCTCTCTCTCGGATCAGGCATGGAACCTCGCATCTGGCGACACGGCGTGGCGGCCCCTGGCCCAGAACAGCCGAATCGAGACGGAGCGGCTCCGCCCCAGACGACCGGCAGACAGCCATCGACGCCACGACGGTGGCGAGTTGCGTCAACCCCCGCGACGATCGGCCGAGCGGACCCGAGGAATACAGACCACTTGATTAACGGCCACTACCAGCATGCCCCGACCGCCAAGCGATTGTCCTCAAGAGAGCGGACCCTTGTGCCAGACTCCGTGATGACGAGGGGGTGCGGATGGGCGTGCTGTCGTTCGATGACTTGACTGACACGGAAGCCGCCTGCGTGCGTGCTGTCTACGGCCGGCTGCGATTCGAGCCCGACCCCTCTTATACGCGCGTCTTGGGGGACGAGCCGCACGCCGAGGACTGGGGTCCGGCCCGGACGGTGAGGGCAGCGGTCCTTTGTCAGCTGCTCATGGGCGAGGGACCCGTGCCACCCGAATCCGGGGACAGCCCCTTGGCGTTGCGTGCCGTGCGCCTGGGGGGCGTTCGCATCGTCGGGCGCATTGACCTGGAGGCCGTGAAAGTCGCGTTTCCGCTGGAACTCACCGGATGTTGGCTCGACGACGCCACTGCGCCGCTACTCCAGGCAGCCGACCTCACCTTCCTTCGTCTGGTGGGCTGCTGGCTTCCTGCCGGACTGCACGCGAATCAAATTTGGACGCGGAGCAACGTGATCTTCTCGCGGTGTCACTTCCTCGGGGAGGTTCAGTTGCTCGGTGCGCACATCGGCGGCCAGCTGGACTTGACGGGGGCCAAGCTGCGCAACAAGGACGGGATCGCGCTGAGTGCCGACGGCGTGCAGGTCGATCTGGGCGTGTTCGGCCGGGAGGGGTTCGAGGTCGATGGGGAGGTTCGGTTGCTCGGTGCGCACATCGCCGGCGTGCTGGACCTGACGGGGGCCAAGCTGCGCAACAAGGACGGGATCGCGCTGCGCGCCGACCGTATCCAGGTCGAGGGGGGCGTGTTCGGCCGGGAGGGGTTCGAGGTCGATGGGGAGGTTCAGTTGCTCGGTGCGCACATCGCCGGCGTGCTGGACCTGACGGGGGCCAAGCTGCGCAACAAGGACGGGATCGCGCTGCGCGCCGACCGTATCCAGGTCGAGGGGGGCGTGTTCGGCCGGGAGGGGTTCGAGGTCGATGGGGAGGTTCAGTTGTTCGGCGCGCACATCACCGGCGTGCTGACCCTGACGGGGGCCAAGCTGCGCAACCCGGGCAAGTACGCGCTGAGCGCTGACCGCGTGCAGGTCGACGGAGACGTGTTCGGCAGGGAGGGGTTCGAGGTCGATGGGGAGATTCGGTTGCTCGACGCGCACATCGCCGGCCAGCTGGCCCTGACGGGGGCCAAGCTGCGCAACCCGGACGGGATCGCGCTGAACGCCGGACGTCTCCATGTCGACGACTCGCTTATCTGGCGCCCGGCCACTGTCCTTGGCGGCATCGACTTCAGATTCGCGAGGGTCGGTATCTGGGCGGACACGGAGGCGGCGATGTCCTTTCCCGCTGCACTCGAGGGGCTGCAGTACGACGCCATCCATCAGGCGTCTGTGTCCCTTGCGGTCTCCGCACGATTGGACTGGCTTGCTCTCGATCCATATGGCTACTCACCGTCGTCATACGTGCAGTTGGCATCCGTGCTGCGCGCAGGCGGGCACGATCGCCAAGCCCGCCAGGTGCTCATTGCCTCGCAGCAAGTCCGGCGCACTCAAGGGCGGAACTGGTTGACCCGGACCAGCAGCCAGTCGCTCAGCGCAGTCCTGCGGTGGACCGTCGGGTACGGCTACCGGCCCTGGCTGGCGCTGATCTGGCTCCTTGCCCTGATCGGCACAGCATCTTCGATGATTGAGATCCTGCCCGGAGGGGCCGCCAAGTCGTTCACGCCAATGACTGGGGCACCCGCGCCGTTCCACGCCCTGCTGTACGTGCTCCATTCGGTGTTCCCGTTCGTCGACTTCGGCTACAGCCTTTGGGTGCCGAATGGTGCTGCGCAGTGGATCACCGTGATTTCCGTTGTGCTCGGATGGGCCCTGGCGACCGCCGTTGTGTCCGCCTTCGCTGGGATCCTGCATCGCGGGGACTGACCGCGACAGGGCCGAGTCACGCGCCAGCCCCGACGCCCGCCAAGGACCGCTTTCTCTGATGAAATCAGATCAGAACTGCTCTGATTTCATCAGAAGATTGGTTTCTGCTGAGCGCACGTCGATCAGCGTCCCGTCGGTCAGTGCTGGTGGGCGCACGGCCGGCTCGTGTTTGCTGGTGCACGACGCGATCGAGTAGAGCGTGCTGAGCCGGGTCAGCAGTGGGGTCAGCCACCGGTCGTGCCAGTGGGCCATCGCGTCGTTGTCCTGGCTGCGGCCGCGGCGGGCGGCGTCCACCCATGCGGCGTGTAGGCCGGCGAGCTCGTTGGCCACGCCTAGGTGGGCGGGCCAACATGGCCGGATGCGGTGGTCGGCGCGCAGGTCGTAGACGGTACTGAGCCAGTCGACCCACTGCGTCAGAGCGATCCAGTCCTGGGCGCTGGCGTAGTCCACCCAGCCTGCCGGGGGTGGCCCCTTAGGCGGTGGGGTGCCGTCATCGCTGCCGGCGGCCGCGAGCTCGGCGACGGCCTCTTCGAGGTCGGCCAGCAGTGACTCCAGCTGGGCGACCCGGACCGCCAGATCTTGCGCGTCCTGCCCGCTCATGCCGGCCGAGCGACCGAGGCGCGGTGGGCCTGGACCAGTGCGCTCAGGTCCTGGTCGACCAGGACCTGGTGCGCGGTGCGCCGCGCCTGACTGGCAGCGGCGTCAGCTCGCAACGTCGACCCGTTCTTGCCCTCGTACCACGGGGTGAACTGGACCATGATCGGGTCGACGTTGCGGAAGATCATCAGGCCTTGTCCGTCTGGGATGCGGCGGATTTCGTCGGCGCGCATGATGCGACGCTCACGGGTCGAGGTGCTCTCCGAAGCGAGGCGGCCATCCAGGTCGAAAGAGGTCGAGGACTCAGTTACCTCCACCATCCCGACCAGATCTGAATACCGCGAGAGGGTCTCCTCTTCCTTCAACCCTGGAAGCACGACCTCGGCCGACATCTGGGTCAGCAGGTTCTTCGCGCCGTCCTTGCCCCAGCGTCGCTCGGCCTGGGCGGCCGACTGCAACGCCAGGATCAGCTGGATCCCGTACCCGCGGGCATCGGTGGCGACCTCGGGCATCTTGGGCAGCGGTGCCACGTTGGCGATCTCGTCTCCGACAACCCGCAGTGGCGGGTCCAGGACGCCGCCGGGGCGCGTGCGGGCGACCCGCTTGGCCACGTCGATGATCTCCTGGAACAGCATCGTGGTCAGCGGCCCCACGTTGGTCGCCGAGTTCGCGTCCGCGACCAGGACCAGAGTGTCGGTCGAGGCGACGAACGCGGCCGGGTCGAAGACGTCAACGCCAGAGCGCGGCACCAGCCAGGCCATGATCTTGGTGGTGGCCAAGGGGTCAATCGCCCGCTCGAGTGTGGCCCGGGTCGAGGCGACCGTTTCCGGGGCGCCGGTCGCGGTCGCGGCCAACATCGCAGCCCACCGATGCTCGGCGAACGGCGAGCTGGATTCCTCGATGATGGCCCGGGGAACCTCAGCGCCGGTGGCCAGGGCCATCGCCCAGTCCATGACGTCGTCGACGCCGCGGCCGTCCAGTGCCGCGGCGTGCATCATCCGCTTGATCGCTGAGGTGGTCTGGCCCTGGAAGAAGCTCGAGTTCGTTGAGGCCGTGTCATCGGCGGCCAGCCCGGCAGAGAACGCGGACCCGCGCGACTCCGCCACATCGGCCTGCTCGCAGCCGGCGACCGGGTCCCACACCATCGACTCTGGCCACGAAGACAGGCCGAGGGGGTCGAAGACCCAGATTCGGCCCTTGCGGGACCGGGTCGAGGCGATCGCGTCGACCAGGTCGACTTTCGTCGTGGTGACCAGCAGCGGACCGGGCGCCGAGAGTGCAGCGGGAATCAGGACATCCCGGCTCTTGCCCGCGCCCGATAGAGCCAGGACCATCAGGTGGTCCTCAAGGCTGAGGTACACCGGCTCCCCAGAGCCGACTTCGTCCCCGACATGCAACGCCACGTCCTGGGGGGCAGCTGCGCGGATCTGTGCTGCGGACATCGAGGGGCGGGTGTGACCCGCTTTTTGGCGTGCACGTTCCAGGCCGACGCCCTTGCGGACCTCCCCGGCCCGGGCCAGGCCCTTGCCGCGCCGGCGGCTGCCCTGCCAGCTTCCCAGGGCAAACACGGCGCCGAGCAAGGCGGCGATCATCAGGGCCAGGATGAGCCCGCAGGCGATCAGCGTCGTGGCGGTGGACGCAGCCCGTACCCCGGGCATCCCGGTCAGCGGGTGACCACGCAGCAGGGCCGCCCAGGTGGTGCCGACGTCGGCCAGGGACAGGCCGTCGGCGGTGGCCCACACCGCCACATGCCAAGACAACGCCGCACCCAGGGCCAGCCCGCCCAGGGTCATGTTGGCCCTGGTGCGCCAGGAGATCAGCGGGACGCCCTGATCTTGGCGGCCGGCACCGGGAGTCGGCGTGTTCATCGGGGGCCGGCGATCATGGCCTCGTCGGTGTTCGTGATCCGGGCCTCGAAGTCGCTACGGACGTGCTCGACATGGATCTCACGCCGGTTGCCGATCTTCATCAGGTGGTGGCCGTTCTCCAGGTTCGCCAGAACCTCTCGCGAGCCGGCCTCCAGGGCGAAGGACGTCATGCACATGTCGATGTCTTCGGCACGGTCCTGGCGGTAGAGGTGGATCGTCTGGGCTTCCTTGAGCATCGCGACCGCTGGGGAGTCCCTGGGGATGTCTGCCGGGTGGTGGAACGATGCGATGTTGCTCAGGCCCAGGCCGCGGGCGAGTTTGGAGTTGCTGCGCATCAGCCGCCCTGTGCCGCCCTGGGACAGTGACCAGCCTTCTTCGGCGATGAAGTTGGTCTGGTAGTTGCGCTGGTTGCGCAGGGTGCCCAGCAGCCACACGTTCGCCACGGCCATGACCATCGAGACGGCCGGGCCCGCTTCGGGCAGTTGGGAGACGTCGAAGGTCGTCAGCCGTGACGCCAGTTGGACGTGTTTTGAGGTGGGGCCGTCGAACAGGCCGGCGAGCTCGTCGGACAGGCTCGCCTCGAACAAGAACCGCACACCCAAACCCGCCTGGTGTAGCCGCTCCTGTGCGGCAGCGGAGAAGTCCTGGAAGTCGGCGTGGTGAGTGCCGAGGTGGTAGACCAGATGCTCCAGCAGCGGGTCGACACCGTCTGCTTCGGTGGCGGCCAGCGTGGCCTTGTGGGCGACCCGTAGCGCGTGCCGTTCCCACTTGTCCAGCAGTCGGCCGTCGTTGGCTTCTTCGGCCACTGCCAGCAGCAGTCGATACTGCCCGGCGATACCATCGCCGGCCAGGATCGCCGGGTCGAGCAGGTTCAGCACGGTGCCGCCGCCGCCCAGGACCATACGGAACGGCTCGGTGCCCAGTTCCCTGGTCAGCTCGGCGTTCTCACCCTCTCCTGCACGGTCTTTCTTGTCGATGATCACGACTCGGCGGCCGCGCAGAATGATCGGGCGAAGCACGTAGACCGTCTTGAGCAGACTGGATTTGCCAGCCCCGACCACGCCCAGGACCACGACGTTGGGGCTCGTGATCGTCTTCTTCTCGTAGGCGGTGAACGGATCGTGGGCGACCGGTGCGTTGGACAGGCGGTCTCGACCCACCACCACGCCTTCATCGTCGGTTGGTGCCGCGATCAGGGCGGTGTTGAGGATCTCGGCTTGCCGGGTCGTGGTCGGGGCCGGTGTCGCGGCGGGGGCATACCAACCGCGGCGGGCCTTGCCCGCCTTGGCCCGCACGATCGGGCCTTGCTGCGCAGGCAGGGTCATCGTGTCGTGGTCTACGTCCTGGACCGTGTCCTGGAACCCGCTACCGCCACTGAACCAGCGCCTGCGGCGGTGGGCGCCTCGGGCCTGGTCGACGGTGTCTTCGGCGCCTGCAACCAGGGGCGGAGCCAAGGGTCCGTTGCCAGCGGCCGGTTCGCCGACGACCCCTGGTGCGGGTCGGTCCTGCAGGCCTAGAGCGGTGGACTGCGAGTCGTGTTGCTGGACATCGATCATGACAGGGCCTCCTTGGCTCCGGAACCTGCGGCGGTGGTGCGTAGCCATCCGCCCAGCGAAGCCCCGATTGGCTTCATCCCGCGCCCGATGGGCCAGGTGCAGGCCTGGGCTGCGGCTTGCTGGGTGTCCAGCCATCCCAGGGCGGTGATTCCGGCGTTGCCGGCCGCCTCGGCGATCTTGGCTGAGGCGTCGGCCAGCTGGTCGCGGGACCGCGCGGAGATCGTGATGTGCATGGCCCACCCGGCGCCGTGGTGGCCCGAGCCGGGAGTCAGGTCATCAAGGCGGGCACGGGCACCGGTCAAACCGACTTTGAGATCGTCGTCGGTCAGGATGCCCTTCTCCCGCTGCGCCGCCATATCAGCGAGGTCTGAGGTGACATCGGTGCGGGCGTCCGCTCGTGCCTCTGCGGCGGGGACCAGCTCGGTCTGGATCGAGATCGTCCGCACGATCTGGTCACCCAGCTGGGACAGCAGCGGGGCCAGCCACAGTGAGGTCCGGGGTCCGGTCTCGACCGCCGCGATCGGGACCAGTGCTGTCCGGTGGAACCAGGACTCCACCTGCCCGGTTGGTCCGACATCGGTGGCGGCCGTGTAGGACCACTCGTCGTGGGTCGGGCACCAGGGGGAGGCCACGTCCACGTCGGCCGCCTGGTCGATCGGCCAGGACGGGATCTGCATGTGCCGCAGCACCGCAGCGGTCTGTGCGGCCGACAGTGCGGCTACGTCGCCGAGGCGGGCCGCGACCAGGTGACGGCCGGCGGCTTGCACCTCACGGGCCATCAACTGCCGCCAGCCGTGCTGGGCGCGGCCGAGGCGTTGCGCCGAGGCGATGAACGTCGGCGTCAGAGGCCACCGGATCACCACGTAGTGGCGCTGCATGAGCCCGCGGCGCCCGGTGCGCTTCACGACCTGGTCGTAGGACTCCAACAGCTGGCGAGGAGCATCCGGAGCCAACCCGGCCATCACCCACGCCTCGTGGCGGGCCGAGTCAGTCGGCAAGACGCGGGTGATCGTCTGGACCCGGTTGGGCAGCGCCAACGGTGAGCCGTACCTGGCCAGGAGCTGACCGAAAGCGGTCGAGCAGCCGTCCAGGAAGCGGTCGCCCTCAACGCCTCGGACCTGACCGGATACCGCGAAAACCACCGACAGGTAAGCGGCTTCCCCGGTTGGGGTGTGCCAGGCGATGCCCGGCATGCCACGCTCACGTTGGAGCCAGTGCATACCCTCGGCGCCGTCGGGCCAGTCCCGGTAGGCGTTCCAGGCCAGTGCAGCGGCGGCCTTGTCTGTGCGGGTGCCGACGTTCGGATCCAGAGCGGCGGGGCGCCGGTGCAGCGGCTGAAAGTCACGCAACCCCAACCGGCCCCGTTCCTTCCACCGACGTTTGTTCGCCCAACGCTGCTGCAGAGAGCCGGTGTGCGTGTTGGCTGTGACGATGTAGATGAGCGCCGCGGCGGCCAAGGTCGCCAGGATGCCCGGAAGCTGGAAGAGGAGCGTGAGGACCGACCCGGCCAGGGCCACGACGATCAAAGCGCCGGTGCGCGTGCGGGACCGGGTGCCACCGAAGAAGCTGCGGCCTGCTGCCTCACCGCCCAACGTGCGTTGTTGCATGACTTACCCCTGCTTCTGGTCGATGTGGTCCATCTGTTCTTGGGCGTATTCCCCGCCGGCCTGTGCGAGCTGGGCCGTGGTCTGCCCGAAGGCTGCGCCGGCCTTCAACGCGGCGCCGGCTATCTGCATCGGGACGCCCACGACTGCGCCTTCACCGGTCGCGTCGGCGGCCGCGCCGGCCTGGATGAGTTTGTTGCCAGCCTGGTCGGCCTTGCCTGAGCCGTGGGTCAGGGCCGAGGCTCCGTCGCCGATCCCCGCTACGGCCCCGGTTGTGGCGCCTCCACTGCCGTCTTCGTCGCCGCCTGAGTTGCCCGCTGAGGCAGTTACTCCTGCCGTGCCCGAAGCCTGCGAGCCAGCACCGGGGGCACCCCGCGCAGCGTCGACCTTGGCAACCAGCCCCCCGCCAGAGCCGTAAGACTCGCTATCGTCGCCGCCGAAATCGGAGCTGGAGTCCGAGGACGACGAGCGGGATAGCTGCCCGGTCTGTGAGTCGTCCGGTGATACCGGACCCGCGCCACCGCTGTGGCGGGACGGGACGGACAGACCCGGGCCACCGCCAGGGGTCCCGGTCGGTCCCACCGGGGCGAACTTCAGCAGCGCCATGGGAGAGAGCGAGACCATGATCAGGGCGATCGCCGCCACGACGAGATTCACCAGGATTTGCAAGCCGGAGCCGGTGAATCCGCCGACCAGGCCTGAGGACATGTGAAGGCTCAGACCCAGCAGGAAGAACAGCAGTGTGTGGGAGCACAGGATCCCGAGCCAGACGAAGATGAGTTTGAAGCCCTTCTCCCGCTGACGCGGCTTCATGATCCAGGCCAAACCCAGCGGCACCATCACCCCGGTGAAGTACTGGGTGACGAGCATGACCAGCAGGACCAGTAGGACCATGAGCAGCGCCAGGACCATGCAGCAGAAGATGATGATGGCCACCACGGAGCCGCCTGCGATCTTGGCCGGGTCCCCGGCGGTGATCGCCTTTGACAGGTTCTGGGTCGCCTCACCGATCGAGCCGGTGATTCCCCAGGACATGAACGACTGCGTCAACGCACCCACCAGCCGGACCAGGAACTGGCCTGCCAGCGGGCCGAAGGCCGCCCCGATGAAGAACGCCGGCGTGTAGAAGGTCAGTGACTCCAAGACCTCGCCGCCAGAGACACGGCGCCGGGACATCGAGTAGAAGTTGTGGGCCAAGATCATGATCCAGAGCAGGAACCCCAGTGCGAAGGAGATCTGGTAGGCGCTGATGAACCAGGCTTTGGTCAGGTCCGGTTGGGTGACCTTCTCCAGCTCGGGCAGCACAGTGGTGGCCAGGCCGTTGGCTGCGTTCTGCATCTGTTGGGCGATGTACCCCAAGGGGTCAGAGGCAAAGTCGAACGTCTTGATGATGGCGTTCACCGGCGAACAGCCTTGATCGACCCAGGGTATGCAGATAGTCGGCAAGGCCGGAAGGAGCGCGGGCACTAGCAGCCAGCTTTGAATGGGATGCCGGTGCTCTGCATCTCGTCCGCAGTGGGGATGGTTCCTGTTCCCGCGAAACGCCAGTGGCCATCGACGACCTCAAACTTCAGCCGGGCCAGTTCGCCTCCTGGCGAAGCCTGACCGCCGCCGGCAGGAACAACGAATGTCTCAGCGGAGATTGCCACCGTGGCGGACTTCGCGTCGAAGGCGTCGACGCGGTATCTCGACGTACCTGCCATCGATGCCCAGCCGGTCGCTCCGGCGAAACCCGCCGGCAGCTCAGCTAGTTGGCGGAGGCGTGGGGCGAGATCTGAGGTCCAGATCTTTGCGCCCACCGGGGCGACGGCACCCTTGTGCG
>OCZT010002123.1_pt1 | contig 20514 bp, 23 predicted proteins | sample 1539031 | NCBI WGS metagenome assembly OCZT01 (sample SAMEA3539308, study PRJEB22396) | soil metagenome | biome: tundra; feature: field; material: soil | place: USA | collected 2010-05 | depth 0.15 m | reverse complement strand
GTCTGGCGCGGGCGCGCCGCCGCTCGGTGGGCGCGGGCGGTGGCGGCGGATCCGGTCAAGTATCTGCCGCCCGCCAGCGCCGGCCTGAACCGTAAGCTGGCGCCGATCGCCGGCCTCCCCGCTGTGCCGGCGCGTCCCCGCTCGGTGACCGTCAGCTTCTCGCTGAACACCATTCGCGCGCCGGCGCCGCCGCCGGTCGGTGGCCCGGGCAGATGGCTGAGCGGCTTTGAGCTGACCGAGTACTACCCCGCGCTCGAGTCCTGGTTCGTGGGCCGGACGGTCAGCGCTCCGGGCCTCAGCAGTCCGCATCGGATCGATTGGCTCTACTCGGCTCGGGGCCTGTCGATGGAGGGCGATGGGATCGGACTCGACGGCCGCCAGTACCACGTCGACGCCCTCGGATCAGGCGGCTGGCTGACTTCGACGGGGACCGCCACAGCGACGTTCAGCGGCGGGACCGCCGCGCCCTACTGGCGCACCGGAGGGTTCTGGCGCAACGCCGCTGGGAGGCTGACGTTCCCGTTGTTCGCCGGCGGCTGGTCGGTCGGGGTGGGCGTGAAGTACGTGCCCAACCCGGGGATCACGTTCGCGCTCGGGCCCTCGCGTCCACTCGCCTACCTGCGCAGTGTGGCCGTCGATCCGAGCGTGCTCCCGCTCGGCAGCCACATCTTCATTCCCGCCTATGCGTCGGTCAACGGCGGTTGGTTTGAGGCCGACGACACCGGTGGGGCGATCCTGGGGCGCCACATCGACGTGTTCAGGCCGCCCCCGTCCAACCCCGACGACACCGGCAACTTTGCCACCGGGCAGAGGGTGTACATCGTGGCGCCGGGCAAGCCACTGCCCTAAGTGCATTTACGGTGGCGAGCACAAGCCGGGCTGCGCTTCGGCATCCCGGCTCGCCGATCGCTGCCGTAGGCTCGTGTCGTGGCAACGCAGATCGTCCTCCTGCGTGGGATCAACCTCGGCGCCAAACGCCGGGTGGCGATGCCCGCGTTGCGCGAGCTGCTGACCGAGGCAGGTTTCAGCGATGTGCGCACCTATGTGCAGAGCGGCAACGCCGTACTCTCCAGCAGCAAGGCGCCGACGCGCGTGAGCAATGACTGCGAGCGGCTGATCTCCGAGGCGTTCGGGTTCGCAGTCGATGTCGTGGTGCGCACGCGCGACGAGCTGGCCGAGGTCGTGGCGCGCAACCCGCTGGGCGACGTCGCCACCGAGCCAAAGCGCTATCAGGTGAGCTTCCTCGCGGCCGCGCTCGACGAACCGGTGATCGACAAGCTCTCCGAACTGGCGCACGAACGCGAGCGGTTCGTGGCCATCGACCGCGAGCTCTACGCTTGGCATCCCGATGGCGTGGCCCGCTCCAAGCTGTGGAACAAGCTGGCGAGCCAGGGTCTCGGGGTCATCGCCACGGCACGCAACTGGACCACGGTGACCACGCTGCTGGCGATGGCCGACGAATAGTGGTCAAAGCGCACGATGTCTGACCCGGACACGCATCACTACGTCATCCTGGATGTGTTCACCGACGTCCCGTTGCAGGGAAATCAGCTCGCCGTGTTCACCGACGCCGACGGGCTCGGCGACGATCTGATGCAGCGCACGGCGCGTGAGTTGAATCTGTCAGAGACGGTCTTCCTGGTGCGGGGCGACCGAAGCGCCCATTCCCGCGCCCGGATCTTCACACCGGCCACCGAGCTCCCGTTCGCCGGGCATCCGGTGCTCGGCGCCGCGTTCGTGCTCGGCCGGATGCTGGGCTGCTCGACCGTCCAGCTGCAGACCGGGGCGGGCCTGATCGCGATCGCGCTACGCCGGGAGGGCGCCCGGATTGTCCATGGCGAGATGGAGCAGCCGATCCCGACCTGGGAGGCGTTCGACGGAAAAAACGAGTTGCTCGCCGCGCTCGGGGTGGCGCGCTCCGGCCTGCCGGTCGAGGTCTATTGCAACGGACCCAACCACGTCTACGTCGAGCTGCCCGACGACGACGCCGTCGCGAGGCTGGCGCCTGATCTGGGCGCGCTGGCGGCTCTCGGTCGGATGGGCGTGACCTGCTTTTCCAGCTCTGGATCGCGGGTGAAGACGCGGGTGTTCGCCCCCGGGCTCGGTGTACCCGAGGACCCTGCCACCGGCTCGGCCGCCGGGCCGCTGGCGCTGCACCTGGCCCGCCATGGGAGGATCGCGTTCGGCGAGAGGATCGAGATCAGCCAGGGGATCGAGATTGATCGTCCTTCGATCCTGCACGCGGTCGCCGAGGGCTCGCCCCACGAGGTCCGGCGTGTGGCCGTGGGGGGATCGGCGGTGCTGGTCGCCAGGGGCGAGTTCAGGCTTCAATGACCCCGACGCAGACGCAGATGATGGTAGCCGTCTGACCCCTGGCGGCGAAGCGTTAGGGCCCGCACATGGAGCTTTCACCACGCCAGCGCCGGGCACTTGAAGAGATCTGCGACACCTTCTGTCCCGCCGAGCAGGGCCTGCCGAGTGCGGGTGAGCTCGGCGTCGCTGACGCGGTGATCGCTGGACGTGATCGTGATCGAGTCCAGGGACCATTACGACGATCAGGATTTCGACGGCGGTGAGTACGAAGCGTTCAACCGCCTGACATGGGGGCGCCGACCGCGACCCATGATCAGAGCGTCGGACTGATCGCGGGGACGTGCCTCGGCGGCGGGACGGTGGTCAACGACTCGACCTCTTCCCGAACCCCGGACGAGAGTGCGGATCCTGCGGCCTGGGCTGCCGCGTCGGAGCCAAGCAGTCGGTGGTCAAGACCTGGCTGGCCGACGCGCATGAAGCCGGCGACCGCCTGATCGTGGGCACCCGGGTCCAGCGGGTGCTGGTGGAGGGTGGCGCGGCATCCGGGATCGTCGGGCGCACCCCCGACGGCCGGTCCGATCGCGCGCGGTGATCGCGGCCTGCGGAGCGATCCACACGCCGGCGCTGCTGCGGCGCTCGGGGCTGACCAACGAGAACATCGGCAAGCACCTGAAGCTTCATCCCGCCGGGGTGGTGTTCGGAGTCTTCGACGAAGAGCTCAAGCCGTGGGAGGGCGTGATGCAGGCTCTCTACTCAGATCAGCACCGCCACCTGCACGCGGCTACGGCCTGAAGTACGAGACCGCCGCCGAGCATCCTCACCTGTTCGTGCCGGTCGGCCCATGGCGCGGTTCGCGCCACCGCTTCGGACTGGTCGAGGCGCTCACGAGCACGACGCCGATCGGCGTGCTGCTGCGCGATCGCGACGGGGGAGAGGTGCGGGTCGGCAGGGACGGCGAGCCGGTCGTCCGCTACAAGCTGTCGGAGTTCGACGCCGGCCATCTGCGCACCGGGATCGACGGCGCGGCTCAACTGCTCGAAGCTGCGGGGGCGCGGCGGATCTTCTCCTCGCATGCCAAGCGGGTCGCCTACGAGCCCGGCCGCTCCGGCTCACGGGACCAGTTCATGGCCGACGCCGATGCCGCCGGCTACGGGTCGGGGCAGGTGTCGCTGAGCTCGTTTCACATCATGGGCTCCGCGCGCATGGGCGGCTCGCCGGCCATGTCCGCCTGCGATCCCACCGCCCAGACCTGATGGTCCTGGTGTACATCACGCTGGGGGGTTTGACCTCGGCGATCTACAACGAGGTGCTCCAGTTCTTCGTGATCGTTGCCGCTCTGCTGTCGCTCACGCTCGTCGCACTGCACGCCGTCGGCGGCATCCACGGGATCGAGGAGAAGGTCAAGGCGTTCAAGGCGCTCGGCGAGGCGGGACTGCACGCTTGGAGGGGCCTGGGCATTCACCACGTGCCAACACGCTCAAATCGGACTGGGTTGGAGTCGTCTTTGGCCTCGGCTTCGTCCTCGGCTTCGGCTACTGGACGACCAACTTCGCCGAGGTGCAACGCGCACTGTCGGCCCGCAACATGTCGGCCTCCCGTCGCACGCCGCTGATCGGCGCGTTTCCCAAGATCTTCCTGCCCGCAATCATCATCCTCCCAGGGCTGATCGCCGTGCTCACGGTGCATGGCCTTGGCGTCGGCACCAGCCTGCCATGCAGTACAACACCGCGACCCCGCACCTGATCGGCAACCACCTACCCGAGGGAATGCTGGGACTTGCGGTGACCGGGCTGCTGGCGGCATTCATGGCGGGAGTGGCGGTCAACGTGACCGCGTTCAACACGGTCGTAAGCTATGACCTGATCCAGGCGTACTTCGCCAAGGACCGGGACAGTGCTTACTACCTCCGCGCCGGTCTCCTGGTGACGATTGGCGGCATCTTGATCTCGGTGGCCACGGCACTGATCGCCAAGGGCTACTCGAACATCATGAACTACATCCAGACGTTGTTCTCGATCTTCAACGCGCCCCTGTTCGCGACCTTCATCATCGCCATGGGTGTGGCGCCGAGCCGCAGTGTGGGGGGTTCTGCAGCCTGGTGGCCGGGACCGTCGCCGCCTATGCGACCAACCGACTGAACGCATGTCACACGATCTTCCGCTTCGGGTCACCCCTGAGCGCGAGCTTCTGGCAGGCGATCCTCGCCTTCGTCGTCGGGAGCGTCGTGCTGATCGCCGTCTCCCTCGTCACCCAGCCGAAGCCGACCGAGGAGCTGCGCGGCCTGGTCTGGGGGCTGGTGCGCCCGGCTGATCGGCGGCCTGTTCGTGTTTTACAGCCTGATCCTGATCGCCCTGGGAATCTTCGGATCCTCACACGTCAAGCAAAAAGCGGCCGGGATCAACATCGACCTCCGGACCGGTCTCGGGATGCTCGTATTTGGGGCGTACATGATCTTCTGGGCGCTCAGCCGCCCGACCCGGCCCGAGCCGCCGGAGACCCGCGGGCAGGGATCGGGCCGGATCCGCCGCGCGCCGGCGACGTGAACGAACGCCGGCGACTTGAGGGCTACTGCAGCGTTGCGCTGACGGTGATCTGCACGCCGGCCAGGGCGCGCGAGATCGGGCAGTTCTGACCCGCGGTCTGCGCCGCCTGCTCAAAGGCAGACTGGTCGATTCCCGGCACGCGCCCGGTGACCGTCAGCTCCGAGGTGGTCACCGTCGGGGCACCGTCCTTTTGATCGAGCGTCACCTTGGCGGTGACCGTCAGCTGCTCAGGCGGGTTGCCGCCCTGGCCGAGCTCGTTGGAGAGCGCCATCGAGAAACACGAGGAGTGCGCAGCGGCGATCAGCTCCTCGGGGCTGGTCTTGCCGTTGGAGCGGTCTGTCCGCGACGCCCACGTGACAGCCAACGAGTCCAGTGCTCCGCTGGCACCGTTGACGACGCCACTGCCGTGCGGGAGGTTGCCCTCCCAGATTGTCGTAGCAGTTCGATCTGCCATCGCCATTCTTCACTACCTCCGCGTCAATGTTTGTCGATCACGCGATCGATCAGTCCGTACTCCACGGCCTCGTCTGCCTTGAAGAACCGGTCGCGCTCCATGTCGTCGTGAACCTGCTCGAACGTCTGGCCCGTGTGGTGGGCGTAGATCTCGTCCACTCGTTTACGGATGTTGAGGATCTCCCGCGCGTGGATCTCGATGTCGCTGGACTGTCCCTCAAAGCCCGCCGAGGGCTGATGGATCAGCAGCCGGCTGTTGGGCAGCGAGAAACGTTTGCCCTTGGCGCCGCCGGCCAGCAGCAGTGAGCCCATCGACATGGCGACGCCGACGCAGATGGTCGAGATCTGAGGCTTGACGAACTGCATCGTGTCGTAGATCGCCAGGCCCGAGTAGATCGAGCCTCCGGGACAGTTGATATAGATCGAGATGTCCTTATCCGGGTCCTGGGACTCCAGATGAAGCAACTGGGCGACCACGAGGTTGGCGACCTGGTCGTCAATCGGGGTTCCCAGGAAGATGATTCGCTCGTTGAGCAGCCGGCTGTAGATGTCGAACTCGCGCTCCCCGCGCGCGGTCCGTTCGATCACCATCGGGATCAAAGGCATGCCTACAACCCTACGCCAAACAGTCGGCGGGGCCCGTTGGGGCGTTAGGGGACGACCACCGCGGCGCCCGTAAAGGAACCTGCGCGCAGGTCCGACAGGGCCTGCTCGGCGCGTGCCAGCTCGTATATCTTCACGCTCGTCCTGACCGGTACCCGCGGGGCCAGCGCCAGGAACTCCTCGCCGTCGCGCCGGGTGAGATTGGCCACCGAGCGGATCGTGCGCTCGTGCCACAGTCGCTCGTAGGGGAAGGAGGGGATGTCGCTCATGTGGATGCCCGCGCAGACGACCGTGCCGCCGGGCGCCAACGCTCTCAGCGCTGCTGGAACGAGCTCCCCAGCGGAGGCGAAGATGATCGCGGCGTCAAGCGGTTCGGGCGGGAGTTGCCCGCTGCCGCCCGCCCATGCCGCCCCCAGCGAGCGGGCGAACTTCTGACCGCGCTCGTCGCCCGAACGCGTGAACGCGAACACCTGGCGTCCTTGGAAGACGGCCACCTGGCAGATCATGTGCGCCGCCGACCCAAATCCATATAAACCCAGTCGTTCCCCGTCACCGGCCAGCCGCAGCGCCCGGTAACCGATCAGCCCCCCGCACAGCAACGGCGCGACCTCCTCGTCTGAGAGCTGGTCAGGCAGTTCCAGGCAGAAGCGCTCGTCGGCGACGGTCAACTCAGCGAAGCCGCCGTCGATGTCGCGGCCGGTGAAGCGGGCCCGCTCACACAGGTTCTCCCGGCCGCTGGCGCAGTAGCGACAGTCGCCGTCGGTCCAGCCCAGCCATGGGACGCCCACACGCCGCCCGTCATCGGTGCGGGCCACGATCTGATGACCGAGCACGACCGGGAGCTTGGTGGCCTCAATCTCGCCATCGCGGAGGTGCAGGTCCGTTCGGCAGACGCCGCACGCGCTCACCTTCAGCAACAACTGGCCCGGGCCCGGCACCGGATCGGGCACCGTCGCCACCCTCAGGGGCTCGCCGGGTGCGCCTAGCAACATCGCGCGCATGGGACCAATGATGACGTTTGGGCCGGGTGCGGCGGCTCAGGCGACGTCGAGCCAGGCTTGGCGGCTCGTGTGAACCGGCTCCGGGGCTCCGGTGCTCAGCTCGCCGCGGACCTCACCCAGCGTGCCGAACCGCTCGGCCACCACGTTGTGCTGGTGGATCGTCTCCAGATTGACCTGACGCGCCGAGACGAACGCCAGGTCATCCAATCCCGGGAACCGTTTGATCACGCCGCGAACCATCTCACGCACGCAGTCCTCGACGAACCGCGGCCGCCGGTGAGCCTTTTCCACCACGTGCGCTTCGTCTGATCGCTTCATCAGCTCGTAGATCTCAGACGACATCGACTGCTCCACGACCTCCAGCAGCGCTCCGGCGTCGATCTCGTCCTCGCACAGCTCGGTGCAGCCGACATGCAGCGTGCCGAGACCACGCTGGTTGTGGGTGGCGACCGGCACGGCGTTGAGGATCCGCTCCACGTCGTCGGCGTCGAAGCCCTCGGCTTCCAGGCGCTCACGCGCGGCGCCGGCGACCAGTTGCTGCGCACACGGGCAGGCGGTGATGCCCTGCGCCGTCACTCCGATCAGGCGCCGGGTGCCGAGCTCGGTTGCCACCGCGCAGCCATGGAGTGTGTAGAGCTCCTGGGTCTGAATCCCTGACACCGGAGCGGGCTTGTGCTCCGGGAAGCGGGCCTCGATCGTCACCTCGGCCCGGCGCGCGCCCTGACGCGTGCGAACCAACTGCGCGATGTGCTCGGCGAGCGTTTCGGCGCGGAAGGTCGACTCGCCGAGCACGACCTCACCGATCGCCTCGTTGATCACTTCCTCAAAGCGCGACATGTGGGCGCCCTTCTGATCGGGCCCCAGATCGACGACGCACTCAAACCGGGCCGAGAAGAACTGCTCGGATCCGTTCTGGCGCAGCCGGATGACCTTCTCGACACCGGTCACGCCGACGCGTGAGAGGCTCAGCGCCAGCGCGGGCGCCGACGACTGGACGTCGACCAACCGGATGCTTGAGGAACGGCTGGGGAGCATGGCTGACAACAAGGGTAGAGAGCCAGAGGGTTCGGCAGTGTCGCGCGGCTCTGGACAACGGCTGGGATTGTGGTATCAATCGCGCGTCGCATTGAGAGTGAAGAGAGGAGGCACCTGAGGTGCCTCGTGTCCGCACCGGGAGGAGCTCAGGGGCTGTGAGCACGAAGGAAGTGGTTCTACTCAGCGACGAAGTTCCGATCGTCGAGCTTGACGAGTTGCGTCCGCTGATCGCTGTGGGCCTGGAACGCGGGTTCCTGACCTTCGTTGAGATCGAGACGTGTCTGGAGGAGGTGGAGGCCACCAAGGAGCAGCTTCGCGAGCTCCACGCCTATCTCGACGAACAGGGGATCGACGTCGTCGAAGCCGATGGGCGTCCCGCTAAGTCCGAGGCGGGAAGCATCGAGATGAGCGCCTCCAGCTCGGCCGAGGCCGGGCTCGACCAGCGCAAGAAGGTCGAGATCGACCTGACGGTGGAGCCGAGCCTCGACTCGCTGCGTCTGTATCTGCGCTCGATCGGCCGCGTCAACCTGCTGACCGCCGAGCAGGAGGTGCAGCTGGCGCGTCGCATCGAACGTGGCGACATGCTCGCCAAGCAGAAGATGATCGAGGCCAACCTGCGCCTTGTGGTCTCGATCGCCAAGAGCTATCTGGGGCGGGGACTGACCTTCCTCGATCTGATCCAGGAGGGGTCGATGGGCCTGATCCGGGCGGTGGAGAAGTTTGACTACCGCCGGGGCTACAAGTTCTCCACCTACGCCACCTGGTGGATCCGCCAGGCCGTGACGCGTGCGATCGCCGACAAGGGCCGCACGATCCGGATCCCGGTCCACATGGTCGAGAAGCTCAACAAGGTGGTCCACGTCGAGCGCCAGCTCGTCCAGCAACTGGGTCGTGAGCCGACGCCGCATGAGATCGCGGCCGAGCTCGAGACAACGGTCCGCGAGGTGCGCGACGTGATGCGCATGGCCCAGCAGCCGATCTCGCTGGAGAAGCCAATCGGCGAGGAGGACGACTCAGAGCTTGGCGACTTCGTCGAGGACCAGACTGCAGAGTCACCGTTCGAGCTTGCCGCCGATCGGCTGCGTCGGGAGAACCTGCGCCGGGCGCTGGCGGCTCTGCCCGAGCGCGAGCGCGAGGTGATCGAGATGCGATTCGGCCTCACCGGTGAGCGGCCCTACACGCTGGAGGAGGTCGGCCGCGCCTTCAACGTGACGCGCGAGCGGATCCGTCAGATCGAGAACCACACGCTCAAGAAGCTCGAGGCGCTGCCCGAGGCCCAGCGTCTGCGCGACGTGTCCTGAGCGCGTTCGATAACCGCTGACTGGCGGCGGCTTTTCTGTCCGGACGCGAACGTATATGACTACTGGTTTGTCCTCGTCGGAGCCGGTCGGCGCCCGTTCATCCCTGCCGGTGCGGTGGGTGGCGATTGCAGCAGCCTGCTCGGCGGACCCCGCTATGCACCGTTCGAGATCGACGCGGACTCGGTCGGCCTCCAGCTGCTCACACGGGATGCACGCGACGGATCGCAGGCTGCATCGCAAGCCACCAGACGGCGAAAGCTCCTAAACTGACTCGAACCCGGCGGGGTACCCGAGCGGTCAAAGGGACGAGACTGTAAATCTCGCGGCTCAGCCTTCGCAGGTTCGAATCCTGCCCCCGCCATAGACCCGCTGGGCTCGCCGACGATCTCGGGCCGATCAACTTGGATCCTATCACGACCTCCGGCCAACCGAGCGGAAGGCGTTCGCCATGTCCGCGCCGGCCATTCGATGCGAGGCGTCGAATGCCTACGAATGCAGGTTTTCGTGCAAGCCACGCTCGGTCGGCGGTCCCGCACCATGCTCGTGTTACCTTGACCGCCCTGACTGGGGCCGCGCAGGTCACTGAGCCGCCGGCCACCGAGGGTTGTCCAAGAGAACCTATGCCCAGCGCAAGAATGCAACTGCTTCGCGCGGTCGGTGCGGCCTTCGCCGTGTCGCTGGGGCTCCTGCTGGCCGCAATGCTGAACGTCTGGTCGCCGCAGGCGCGGGCCGCGAGCCCCAGTCAGCTCGACCAGCAGATCAGCGCCGGCCAGAATCGAATCTCCGGTCTCAAGAGCGCGGTCGGGGCCGCCTCTGGCCGGGTCTCGACCCTGAACCTGAGCATTGGTGCCCTGGAGCGTCAGATCGCGTCGACCCAGGCCGATCTCGACGCCAAGCGCAACGAGCTGTTGAAGCTGCGCGAGCAATTGAGCGCGGCCCGCACGCGGCTGACGCGACTGGAGGCGTTCGAGACACGGGCCGAGAGTGTCCTCTCCAGCCAGCTGATCAGCAGCTACGAAACCGACCGCCCGGACATCGTCAGCGTGGTGCTCGAGTCGACCGGCTTCAACGATCTGCTCGAGCGGCTCGCCTTTGCCCAGCGGATCCGAAACCAGGACGTGCAGATCGTCGGACAGGTTCGGGCAGCGCGTCGGGCGGTGGCGGCACAGGCCACTCGCCTAGGGGCGCTGGAAGTACGCCAGCAGAATCTCACGGCTCAGGTGTTGCGCGAGCGCAACAGCCTCGATCACAGCCAATACGTCCTGGTTAGCCGGCAGATCGCCGCGATCCGCGTGCGCAACGCCACGGCGGGCCAGCTCGCCGCCGCCCGCGGCCAGGTCGCCGGGCTTCAAGCCCAGCTGACGAAGATCCAAGCCGCCCAGGCCGCAGCCGCAGCCGCAACGCAGGCGCCGGCCGCCAGCGGCCAGAACGCGCCGAGCGGTTCCAGTGGCTCGGGCAGCTCGTCGGCCGGGTCTTCTCAGACCTCAAGCAGCGGCGGCTTCACGTTCCCACTGCCCAAGGCCTACGTCTCGCCACCGAGTACGTGGTCGCTCGACGACGGGGTCGACATGTCGGCGCCGGGCGGCACGCCTGAGTACGCGGTCTGCTCGGGCACCATCGTCCTACACGGAATCGGTGGCTTCGGGCCGTCCGCTCCGGTGCTGCACTGCGACAGCCCGCTGGACGGCTACGACTACGTGTACTACGGGCACGCCGGACCGGGCAACTGGACCCCCGTCGGCGCGCACGTCAGTGCCGGACAGGTGATCTCGGAGATCGGCTACGGAATCGTCGGTATCTCCACAGGCCCGCATATCGAGATGGGCTTCGCTGACTCCAGCGGCTCGCCCATCGGCCCATCCAGCGCGCCGCAAATGCTGTCGCTGCTGCAGGCCGCCTACGGGGGCTAGTACGCTCGCCGGGCTCCGGCGCAAATCGCTACGCTGGGAACCAACGCCCTCTTAGCTCAGCTGGTAGAGCACTTCCATGGTAAGGAAGGGGTCGTCGGTTCGAGTCCGACAGAGGGCTTGGGGCCATTTGCAGGGAAAAAGTGCCGGGGCGGCTGTGAGGAGTCCGCGCTTGGCGCAACGTGGGCGCAACGTTCGTCCGCGTCTCGTCTCCTTGCGCGTCGTGGTTCGGTGGGCTGGACCGCCTTGGACGAGGTTTGCCAGACGGCGGGCCGGAACATCAGAATCGATTGCCTGGAAGAGTTGGCCGACACCCCACCGAGTGCCGGGCGGCTCCGTCGCCGAGAGGCGCGGCATCACACCGTCTGACGGGCTCCCGCACGCTCGAGCAAGGGATTCGAGCTCGACAGCACCGAGCCAGCCCTTAGCGGTTCTCAAGACCGCGGCAGGGGCGTGCCTGCTGTCCTCGATTTCGAGGGGTTCGTCTGTTCGGCCGGCGCATGCGGGGAAGTCGGCGCGGACGTCGCGCAGATTCGCTGGTGGATCGCGGCTTCGAGCCAATCGCTTGGTGGGGTGGGATCGCCGGTGTTGGCGACCGGCTCGGTCCCCACGTCCTTCGCTCTCTTGCATTGACGTAGCCCGATGGCCCAGGCGATCCGGTGCGGTTCGACCGAGGGCTCCGCCGTGAGATCGCCTCTTAAACGCGAAGCGCCGGGTGGCCGCCCGGCGTTCCGTGGTCAACGCACAATCAAAAACTCTGCTGGCAGTCTACCGCGCCCAGGGACGGAATCCACGTGCCCGGCTGCAGCGGCACGGCTCGATTCCCACCGGCGCTCGGCTTGCGCGGGTCGAGCTTGCGTTGGAGGTCGGCGGTGAGCCGGCAAGCGATCGCCGCGGTCCTCGCGCGGGACGACTTGGTGTCCGGTGAGCGGCTCGTTGCGCTCTCGCTCGCGAGCTTCGCCGATCGCGAGAACCGGGCATGGCCCGGAGCGCCGGCGGCCGCGGCGCGGGCCGGACTCTGCCGCAGTCGGTATCTGCAGGCCCGCGAGCAGCTCGAGGCCCGCGGCCTGGTCGTCGTCGATGAGAGGGCGACGGGCCGCGGACGAGCGAGCACCGTGACTTTGGCGTTCGCCGATGCCGGTCCGTGGTGGGACGGCGAGATCAACGTCGAGCTGTTCGAGGCCGTGCTTGGGTACAGCTCCGCGCGCGGGCCGGCCAGGCTGCTGCTCGCGACGATGGCGGCGCTCTCCGACGCGGATGGGACCGTGCGGGACCTCGCGGCCGAGCAGCTGTGCGCGGCCGCCGGCGTCGCCGACCGGACGTACCGGCGGGCGCGGATGAGCCTGCTCCAGTCGGGCGAGATCGTCCTCGTCAGCGGTGTTGGCGGCCGCGGGAACACGAACGTATGGACGATCGCGGACCCGCGTCTGCGAGCCGACGCCGGGGTGCACCGCGCGCCCCGGCGTGTGACGCCGCCAGCGGGGGCGCGTCCCCTCGTGGCGGCGGCCGGACCGTCGGGTGCAGACACATCGACGGTCGGTCGTGCCTCCACGATGGGGGAAAAGGGCGGTCACGATTGGACGGTTGACAGCGCGAACGGTCCGATCCTGACCGGGGTTTCCGTCGTAAAGGGCGGTCACGGTCGGACGGCTTCGCCCCAGAACCGTCCATTCCTGACCGGGGTTTCGGTCGCAAACGGCGGTCAGGCTCAGACGCTTTTCGAGCCGCCGCTGTCGGAAACCCCGGGGGAAAGGGCGGCAGAAACCCCGGCAAAAACCCCGGCACCCAACGCGCGCGCGGGGAAGGAACCCCAGAACCCCAGAACCCCGGAAGACCCCCCCAACCCCCCTGCCGGGGGGAGCCCGCCGGGCTCGATCCTCATCGAGCAGGCCTACGTCACCGAACGTGGTCGCAAACGACGGCGCGCGGCCCGGGTCGACCTTGCTGAAGTGCGTCGAGGCCTCGGGTTGCCGGCTTGCGAGGACCGCGCCGAGTGGGAGTGCATTCGCACGTGGCTGCTCGACGCTGTCGGCGAGAGCACGTTCGCGATCTGGCTCAAGCCGCTCGAGCTGATCGCGATCGACAGCGGCAGAGCGCTGGTCATCGCGGCGCCGACTGACACCGAGTCATGGGTTCGGGAGCGATTTGGACGGCTGCTCGCTGGCTGCGCCGAGCGCGCTGGGCGTGAGGTTCGACTTGCGAATGAGCCCGAGCGCAGAGCGCTCGGGCTCACCAACGGACGCCCGTTCGCGAGTGCGCGGGCGCTTGAGATCAACCAGGAGGTGTCGTGATGATTACCGTGGTGGCACAACAGAAAGGCGGCGTGGGGAAGACCACGACCGCGGCAAACGTCGGAGTGTTGCTGGCCCGTCGGCGTGAACGGGTGCTGCTGGTCGATACCGACCCGCAGTTCGCGCTCACTCGCCAGCTCGTCATCGAGGAGCGGTCGCTCGGCGTGAACCTCGTCGACGTGCTCGCCGGCCGCGCAGGCGCGCAGGACGCGATCGTCACCGGCATGCACGGCGTCGATGTGATCGCGAGCGGGCGGGACCTCGCCGGGATCGAGCTGGCGCTTGTCGGCGAGCTCGGCCGCGAGCGGTTCCTGCGCGATGCGCTCGAACCGGTGCTCGGCGACTACGACCATGTCGTGGTCGACACGCCGCCGAACCTCGGGCTGCTGACCGTCAACGCGCTCGTGCTCGCCGAGTTGGTGGTCGCACCGGTCAGCGCCGAGGACGAGGAGTCGCTGCACGGCATCCGCGAGCTGCAGCGGACGGTCCGGCGGTTGGCGGAGCGGCTCGATAGGCCGGCGCTGGAGATCGTGGCGATCCTGACGCGCTGGCAGCCGTTGCGGATCAGCAGCCGCATGATCGAGCACGGGCTGGTGTGCGAGGGCCTGTCGCCCGCGGTCAGAATCCCGGCGCGGTCGGCGCTGATCGCCCGCGCGGCCGCCGATCGGGTCCCGCTCGCGGTCAGCGATCCCGACAGCTCGCCGGCGATCGCCTACCACCACCTCGCCGAGCAGCTGACGGCGGTCAGCGCACGATGAGCCCCCAGATAAGACGAGCGCTGCAGATCGATGACCCGGTCGCCGGCGAGGCGTGCCACGTGGCACAGCCGCGCCGAGAGCAGAGTGGGGGCGGTCGCCTGCGCGACATCGGCCTGGAAGAGGTCCACGCCAACCCGTCCCAGCCGCGCAAGCTGTTCGACGACGCCTCGCTCACCGCGCTGGCCGACTCGATCCGGCAGCGCGGCGTGTTGCAGCCGATCATCGTCCAGCCCCGGCCGGGCGGCGGGTACGAGCTGATCGCAGGCGAGAGGCGCTGGCGCGCCTCGCAGATCGCCGGCACACCGACGATCCCGGCGCTCGTCGTCGGGCCCGTTGGCGGCGCGCAGGCGATCGAGCTCGCGCTGATCGAGAACGTCGCCCGCGAGGACCTCGGCGTGATCGAGGGGGCTCGAACGATCGCGGCGCTGCTCGACGAGCTCGAGCGTCACGGCGGCGACCCTCGCGAGGCGGATCGGTCGCAGCCGCAGCGACCTCGCGCACACCGTCCGCCTGCTCGACCTCCCCGACGAGACGATCGAACTGATCGACGCAGGCACGCTCTCCAAGGGCCACGGCAAGGCGCTCCTGACCGAGCCCGACCACAGTCGTCGACGCGAACTCGCCAAGCGCGCAGCTCAAGGCGGCTGGTCGGTTCGCACCCTCGAAGCCGAGATCGCCCGCAGCAGTAGCGGTCGGTCATGCAACGGTGCGGGAGCCGGCGCGCGGGGTCAGTTTCGCACGCCATCCGGGCGTGCGGCCCTCGCCGCGACCGGCCCCCGCACCGAGCTGGGCCACAACCAGAAGGGAAGGCAGTGATGCCCGCAGGAATCACGAGTAGCGATTCGATGTTCTCCGTCCGCGAGACGCCGTGGCATGGCTTGGGCGCGGTGCTGGAGCGGCCGCCGGCGACGATCGCCGAGGCGATCGAGGCCTCCGGTCTTGCGTGGCGGGTTGAGCGTGAGCCGATCGCCGTCGACCGCGGCGACGCCGCCACCGTCAACGACTGGTGGGAGCCGCGGTGCGAGGAGATCCCTGGCTACTACGCGACGGTGCGCCAGGACACGCGGGCCGTGCTCGGGATCGTTGGGGAGCGTTACCGGATTGTGCAGAACGTCACTGCGTTCGAGTTCGTCGACCAGCTCCTCGGCTCGAGTCTGCACTTCGAGACCGCCGGCAGCCTGGGCGGCGGTCGCCGCGTCTGGGTTCTCGCGACCCTCCCGGAGCATGTCGAGGTCGGCGGTGACCAGGTCAGGCCGTACGTGTTGCTGATGAACAGCCACGACGGATCGACTGCCGTGATCGCCGCCACCACGCCGATCAGGGTGGTCTGTATGAATACGCTCAACTGGGGCCTGGAGCGCGCCCAACAGAAGTTCTCGATCCGGCACACCGAGCAGATCAGCCGCCGCGTTCACGAGGCGCGCCGGGTGCTCGACCTGTCGATCGACTACTACGAGCAGTTCAAGGCCACCGGCAACCAGCTGGCATCGGAGCGATGCTCTGAGCGCCAGCTGCAGAAGGTGCTCGATGAGCTCTACCCGTCCGGTATCGAGGACTCGATGACCGATCGGACGCGGAGGGGGCGGGAGCAGGTCAAGGGGCGGATCGTAGAGCTGTTCCTGCGCGGGGACACGCAGGGGAACGCGCCGGGAAGCAAGTGGGCGGCGGTGAACGCGATCGTCGAGTACGGCGACTGGCACCGACCGATCCGACAGGGCGGCGAGCGGTTCGCCCGCGCAGTTGAGGACGGCGTGCAGAAGACCCGCGCGCTTGAGCTGATCAGCGCCAGCTGACCGGAGCTGCCGGGGGCCGGTAGGGCGTTTGTGCTCGCCGGCTCCGGGCGGCTCCTCTAGACCCGTGCCCCTCCCGGTGAGGGGTGCTGGGACAGCCCCTTCAGCGGGCCACGCCCGACGACGGCGGTCAAGCATTTGAGGGCCCGCCGTCTCAATTTGGTGACCGACCGGGATCCACGACGGCGTACAACGAGAGTCCAGTTCAAATGCTGGACAGCCGCCGCTGGTCGCGGCCTTCGCTGGGGCATGCCCACCACCCCAGACCAGGAGGCCAGCATGCCGGACAAGCGGCCGAGCGCCAAACAGCTCAACTACCTCAAGGCCCTTGCCGAGCGCACCGGCCAGACGTTCCAGTGGCCCAGCACCTCCGCGGCCGCCAGCCGCGAGATCCGGCGGCTGAAGAACGCCAGGCCGAGCTCCGAGCTCGAGCGCGCAGTCGAACGCTTCGGCGACACGCAGGCGATCGAGGCCGCGCAGGACGCGGTGGCGATCCAGAGGTTCGAGATCGCCGGTTTCGGATCGACCGCTACTTGGAGGCAGCGGTCATGAGCGTTCCGACGGCGACTTCCACACGACCCTACCGCGACGGCGTCGGCGACCGCCGAGAACTCGCTCGCTACCGAGTTCCGGCCGGCGAGAGGGTTGTGGTCGGCCAGCGCGTGAACGGCGTCGTTCGCATCTCGGACGTGCCGAGCGACGGGCTCGGCCGCGCCTACCTGGTCGAGCGGGAACTCGAGCTCGACGGCTATGGGGCACTGCTCGCGCTCGTCGACGACTACGTCGCATACGCCAAGCGGTACGCCGAGGTTCCAATGGGAAGCAGTGCAGTCCGTCGCTGCCTGCGGGACCTGGCGACATGACAAGCTCATCCCGCCGCAGCGCGGTGACGAGGCCGAGCTGTACGCGCAGCTCGCCCTCAGGCTGGCTAGGAGCGTCGCCCATCAGGCAAAACCTCGAGCGCCGACGTCGATGATGCGTGCGGGTTCGCCTGGCTCCAGATGCTGCGCTATCAGCCGGAGCGGGAGACGCTACCGGCCTGGCTAGTCCGGACCGGAACTCGCGAGGCGATCAAGCTTGATCGCCGCGCCCGCGGCGGTACGACGAGCCAACCGCCGACCTCGGCGGACCAGCTCGGCGGTCGACGAATGGCGGCCGATCGAAGCCCATCCTGACGTGCTCGCAGCTCGCGCTGCGATCGCCGATACCCGCCTTCGCCCGCGGGAAGGCCGAGATCCTTGCGGCTCACGTCGCGGGCTACAGCTATGTCGAGATCGTCCAATCGAAAGGTCTCACAGCGAGGACAGTCGGGCGGCAGCTCCTGCGCGCGAAGCGCAGGTTGCGTGGTGCGCGCGGCCGCCAGCGGCGAGAGGTCGACTCAGGGCGGGCTACGGCGTCACGTTGACGATCTCTGATCTGCTGTGCCCGGGGGTGTACGCGTATCCCGACTCCCTCACCGTCTCTGCGGAGAAGGGGTAGTTCGCATCCCCGGAGCCGGGTAGGAACGTGTAGACGTAGCGGAACCGTCCGTTCCCCGAGACGGCCAGATGCGCGAAGTCGTGTTCGTGGCCGCCGAAGCGGACCGAGAGAATCACGGTCTCGCCGTCCGCCGGCAGGTAGCCGCCACGCACGCGCCCGGTGAGGATGAGCTTGCCTCCCCAGTGAGCAATGCGCGGGACGTGCAGCTTGATCGAGGCGGGCACGAGTACCGTCGCCTCTCCGGATGAGGGCTCTGACGAGCCGCTGCCGCCGTAGACGGCTCTGATGATCCTGGAGGGGCCGGCGGGCAGCCTGGCGGTCCAGCCTCCGTTCGCCGCCGTTGTCGCGACGGCCTCCTGAACGAAGCTCGCGGACCCGTTGTCGGGCGCGGCGAGGATTTGCACCGTTTGAGCTCCAAGCGCGTTTCCCTGGGCCGTTCCGAGCCAGCCGTGGATCGTCGTCTTCTTGCCGAAGGCGACCCGGCGGCTGCTCGATCGAACTGTGCGGGGAAGCACCGGGATCCTCACGGTCACCAGATGACCGTCGACTCGGACACGGCGCCGGACATATCTCGGATGGCACTGCACTCGGGTGACGGTCCGCGTCTGGGCGGGCACTCGCACCCGGATCCGTCGGTGGTGGACGTGCACCCACACGAACTGGGCCGGGACGCGGATCCGCTCACGGGTCCGTGCGCAGCGCAGGGCGCCGACGATCCGGTCGAACGAGACGCGCGTCACGGTCGGCTCGCGAATTGCCAGGCTCCACGTTGCCGGTGCGGACCAGCCGGCGTTCCCGGCGGCGTCGTGGGCGTTGTCCGCGCTCGAGCACGTGAGGGTGTGGTCGCCCAGCCCTTGCACGGGGATGTTCGCGCTGCCGCCGGCGTGCCACTGGCTCGGCGCGCCGTCCAGCGAGCAGCTGATTCCGGCGACTCCGGAGGGTCCCGCCGTCGCGGTCGCGGTCAGATATTGGACCCCGGCGGTTGTGGGCGCGTCTTGCGGACCCGAGATCGCGATCGTCGGGCTTGAGTTGTCGACGTAAACGGTCTTCGTGTCGGAGGTCGGGACGCCAGCGGCGTCGGTCGCGCCGATCGTGAGCGAGAGCGCGCCCTGCCCGTAATCACCGGTTTGGATCGTCTGGTTGACGGCCGGCGCGGCGCACTGGTGCCAGACGCTTTGGGTCTGGGGAGAGCTTGTTCCGGGGATCACCTGGCCGTTCAGACTCGCCGTCAGGCTGCATAGCCCAGACGGGGAGTCGCCGTAGAAGTGAAGCGGCCAGTTGCCACGAACCCATCCGGATGCCTGCCAGAGCCCGTCGGGCGCGGCCAGCGACGGCCCCTGCGTTTCGGTCGCGACCAGGTTGATGCTCTCGATCGTCAGCTGAGCCGGGTTGGTAGACTCGTTGCACGTGCTCCAGCCGCAGAGCGCCTGAAATCCGAAGTAGCCCGAGTTGAGCCCGGAGACGCTGTAGCTCGTCTCTCCGTTGTGCGTCTGAGCGCCACCGCCGGCCCAGTAGAAACCGCCGCCCCACCCGGTCCCGTCGTTGATGTGGATGCTGTACATCTGGTTAAGCGCGATCGAGGCGCTGGTGATAGCAATGCCGGCGGGGGCGTTGGCCTGCCAGCTCGCACGCGTACCGGCCTTGACCTTATTGCCGCCGGTCATGATGCTCAGCCCGGGCGGAACGTTCGTCCCGGCTGGGCAATACTCGAGAGTGTTGAGGCCGGAGGCGGCGGCGCTCTGGAACACGAACGCCCCGCAGGTCGAGACCACGAGCATCCCAGCTCCCTGAGCGGCCGACACCGATACGGCCGCGATCACACCGAGCGAGGCTATAGTCGCGACGGCGGTTCGGGTCACCAGCATCCGTAGTCTCATTCCCCTACCTCCTTCTTGTGTCAGCCTGCCCGCGCGTCGCCCGGCTGCTCTATCGTCTGCTCCCGCAACCCGACGGGAAGGGAGCCTTCTTGATTGTCCGCCTGCTCGATCACGCTCGCGCGAACGTGATTGCCTACATCGCGCTCATGATGTCTTTCCTCGCGCTCGCCGGAGGCGCTTACGCCGCCTTCACGCTCCCCCCCAACAGCGTCGGCGCTCGCCAGATCCGCGATCACTCGGTCGCGCTCGTGAAGCTCGATCCGCGCTCGATCGGCGGCGCGGTTCGCCATTGGGCGCAGGTGAACTCCGACGGCACGATCGCTCGCTCGAGCAGTCGCGCGCTCGACACCGGAGTGGCTCCTGACGGCGACTATGTGATCACGTGGTCGGACACGCTTCCCGCAGGCTGTGTGCCGGTGGCGACAGTACTCGGCACTGCGGCGCTGCTCAGTCCCGCGGCCGGATTCGCCAATGCTCGCATCACGGGGAGCCATCCGACGCGGGTCTGGGTTAGCAGCTATAACGGGCAGGGCGCCTCCAAGCCGGAGCCGTTCTCGCTTGCAGTTGTCTGCTGACTCGCACGACAGAGCGGGCATCTCAGTAGCCCGGCCCGAATGCGGCACCCGAGCCGGTCGGGCCCGTCGCCCGGCTCGATTGGCTCGTGTTGCTGCTCGACACCACCGTCGACGGCGCGCCGGCCGAGGGGGAGACTGGCGTTGAAGGTACGGCGGGCGCTGTCGTCGTGGGCGTCGGCGGCGCGGCTTGCGTTGCGTTCGAGGTATGTGCGGAGCTGCGTCTAGGTGTGGCTCGGGGGGCGTCGACGCTCGTCCGCCGGATGACGTGCCGGACGCGGTGACGGGCCTGGTGGCGGGCGGGGTGCTGTGCTGGATGCGCCGCCTGGATGGATACCTTTGCGCTCAGTGATCCGTGTGGCTCAAGTGAAGAAGCCCCCGTCCGGTGGGGCCGGGTGACCGGTCCCGATCCGGTGCTCAGCGCGATCGCGGTGACCGCGACACACCCGAGCACGAGTCCGGCGCTTACGAGCGAAAGCCGGCGGATCGTGAGGAGCGACCGAACGGATCCCCAGCCGATCGTGAGAACTCCGCTTAGGAGTCACGACTTTATTGATCCTCTGATCGCCTGATGTTCGGATGGAGGAACCG
>OCZT010002122.1_pt1 | contig 20515 bp, 15 predicted proteins | sample 1539031 | NCBI WGS metagenome assembly OCZT01 (sample SAMEA3539308, study PRJEB22396) | soil metagenome | biome: tundra; feature: field; material: soil | place: USA | collected 2010-05 | depth 0.15 m | reverse complement strand
ATCTGGTAATTTTCTGCAAGCTTTCTGTGGAAAACGAAAATAAATAGGGGGGGGGTACTCGGCTGACCTCCGACGTACGCGGCGGACAACGAGCCCCCGCCTGTTGCCCTGATGAGATTGTGCAACAACGGCGAGTGATTCTCGGCAAATCGAGTTAGTCTCCACCGTCTTTGCCGGCCCGCGAGGAATGAAACGGGCATCCCTCGGTTTGGCCTTCGTTTGTTGAGCTTGCAGCTTTGTTTCTTCCCAGGACCGCGGTTCGGGCACGCATGAGACGCTGAAGGCCGTCGAGGTGCAGACTGGTGTGTTGTCAACTCGTCTGTCCCAGACCAGGGCTCAATTCTGCGGTTCGCGAATCGGTACCTGCCGGTCGATATAAAACTGAACCTTCAAGGATGCGCGAGCGGTGCCGAGGCAAACGAAGAGCTTCTTGCTTGGCCCGCTGAATCCGTATTGCACATGGGCTACGCCGTCCGGATCGATCCTGGTGACGACCGGTGGGTTTGGATTCACGTCCCGGAGGTCCACGGCATTGATGAAGGAGGCAGCCGCCGTAATCACCTTCTCGTGCATTGAACTATAGAGGACGATCGGGACTGGCAAATCGGGATTCGCGTTGCTCTTGTCGCAGCCGGCTTCAAGGCCCGCGATCACGTTGTCGCGGGTGACCACCTGTTCTTCCAGGATGGGGTTGTCGCGGTACACACGGTAGAAGAAATCATAGGCACTCGACTTCCGGTCCAGAGGCCGGATCATGTTCACGTGATCGGCATGGATCGCCTGTGGCGGTGTGGTCACATCGCATCCATAGGTTGCACTGAAGTAGCTGACCACGCGGGCATGAGCCCTGAGATAGCGGCCAACTCCGTTTTCCGGCTTCGTGTCTTCGGTTTCATAAGCGCAGAACCGATGAATCCCGTTTACGGAATCGTGTCCACGCCAGTTGCTTTCAAGCTGGGTCAGGAAAGCATTATCGCTTGCATCGTTCAGATCGCTGAGCAGAGGGTCTCTGTCGTAAATGGAAGCGATCCGGGCAATCGTTGAACCCTCGTGCGGGGTTCCATACGACACGATGAACTTGACTCTCACCGCCTCCGCGGGATGCTTCAACAGCATCTCCTCGACGAGGATGCCGCCCAGGCTATGCGCGATGAAAACCACCTCGCGATGCTCCCAGACGTGGTCCTGCCTGAGGTGAGTCCAGAGGATTTCGGCCAACTGCACACTGGACATTTTGCCATTCGATGCAGGCGTGGGATACTCCGCAACTTCAACGTCGGAGTAAGCGAAGCGCGGGTCCGTCCGAATCAAATCCGGCCAATAGGCGCCGTTCGAAGCCCGCCAGGACTCGCGGCTACCGTGAAGGCCATGTACAAAAACAATGACTCTTGCGCGAGGGACCGACTGCGTATGGTCCTGTTGTGTAGCGACTTGGGGAAACGAAGCGGAAGCGTGGAATAGGAGGAAAAAGGCGACCAGAACAAGCCTGATCTTCACGTCCGTCCAACGATCTCTACTCATCTTGAACCTGGAATAAGCATATAGGCAGCAGCCGTAGAATGGGTAGTCGAGGGTTATCGCGAAGGCGGAGAAACATGCATGGTAGGGCTCTCCGCCAGGTCAACGCCAGCACAGGCTCCGGCCACCGCGTAGATTGACGGCCGGAGGTTAGTCCAGTGCGGCGATAGTCCGCGAAGAGCTTACGCGCTCATGTCGTGCCTGCCGTTAAAGAGTTCGGGGAAGCCATCATCGGAGCCCCAAGAAACAGCAGCGAAGCTCTTGCCAATTCTCACAACAATTACGAGTCCTTGTTCTGGAATGTCGACGGACTTGACCTGTACCACGGGGATGCGCGGCTACCCGCCAGCCAGCAACGTCAGGCAAGCGGTCAACAGCCTGGAACTCGGGGAAATAGTCCCTCCGTAGGCAATGCTCGCTGAGGGACTGGGTGAATTTGCGCCGACCGGCACGGCGGATGCAGCCTATACCAGGCTGGGCGCGGGTTTCGCGAGCAGAACGCCGAGCGCGCAACTTGCCATTCGAGCCAATTCCCCGTCGGCGCGACTGGTGAGAACGATCGGAACCCTGGCTCCCACCACGACTCCGGCTGCCAGTGCCCCGGCCAGGTATTGAAGCTGCTTGAAGAGGATGTTTCCGGCTTCCAGATTGGGGACCATGAGAAGATCCACGTCTCCCGCGACCGGCGATTTGATCTTCTTGATACGTGCGGCATCGCTGGAGATGGCATTATCGAAGGCGAGCGGGCCATCCACAATGGCGCCGGTAATCTGTCCGCGATCGACCATCTTGCAAAGGGCAGCGGCATCGAGCGTCGAGGGAATGGCGGCGTTGACCGACTCGACCGCCGACAGGATGGCCACCTTTGGGTTCACAACCTCGAGTTTGAGCATCATGTCGATGGCATTCTGCAGAATGTCGATTTTGGTTTCGAGGTCGGGCTGGATATTGATGGCCGCGTCGGAAACGAAGAGCGTCTTGTGATAGGACGGCACATCCAAAGCGAATACGTGACTGATGCGGCGCCCGGTGCGCATCCCTCCTTCGCGGGCCACGACAGCGCTCATGAGTTCGTCGGTGTGCAGGGAGCCTTTCATGAGCATCTGGACCTCGGTTTTACGCGCCATCTCCACGGCCTGCACAGCGGCGGTGCGACTATCCACGGCATCCACAATCTGGATTGCGCTCAAGTCAAGCTGCATGGTTGCCGCGAGGCTGCGGATGGTAGCCTCAGAGCCCACAAGAACTGGAACGATCAATTTATCTTTGAATGCCTGAACGGCTCCTCCCAGAGACACTTCGTCGCAAGGCCAGATAATCGCGGTCTTGACGGCCGGCTTGGAGGTGGCACGCGCGATCAAGCCGAGGTAGTGACGATAGGGATTGTTCACAATAAGCCGGGGCACGGGGAGGGTGGACCAGCGGAGCTTGGTGGGAGGAGCTAACAGCCGGGCAGTACCCGTGAAGATGGGCGTTCCGGCACCGTTGTTGGCCTCGCAATCAAACAAAATCTCTTTCGTGGAGTCGTCCTTGGCCGTCACCTGCACCTTGACGAGAATGCGATCTCCAACACGGATGCGATCGTGAAACGAGAGCGATACGTTCGTCAACGTGCACCCCGGCCCCGGTATATTCATGCTGAAAAGCCCGGAGATGAGCGAAGCGCACCACATGTTCGGCCCGGTGGGAGGAATGCCCCCGGCGCGATCAATGAGTTCATCGGAGTTCAGAACGGAGTGAAATCCGGAAATCGAGGCGAAAGCCATCGCGTCATCCGCGGTCAGCACGTGCTCTGTCCTGGCTGTGTCGCCAATTGCAATTTCGTCGTACGTCTTGCTCTCAACAAACCCCAGATTCATCGGAGTTCCTTCCCTGGGCTAATCGGCGGCTAATCCGCAGCTTGGTTGCCATCGTATGATCTGCGAGCACAGTGCGAAGTGACTGCAGTCACTCAGGCCGGTGAACTCCCCCGGAGCGCGACTTGTGCCTGGTGGCGAGAGATTGATCGGCGCACCGGTTCCTGTCGGATTGTGAGCTATCGGAAAGCAGAGAACAGGTAATGGGGAACAGAAGGCCGACTTAACCTATAGTGGGCAAGCCGGCCTTCTGTTCGCTGGCGTTGGTGCTTTTCCAGGTCTCAGAATCGGGAACTGGATCGCCTTGGCTGTTGAATGAATCGATGCTTTACCGCGTGGCTTCGAACAGGAACCAGGCGCGCCGCTCGGCCTCGTCGATCCAGATTTCGATCAGGCTGGTGGTTGCATAGTCATTGGCTTTGCTGGCTACTACATGCGCCGCGCGCAGGCTCTCCACAAAGGTCTTGTTGTCGGCGTGGAGTTCCCTCAGCATCTCGGTGGGGCCCACAAACTCCTCGTCGTTGTCGTGAAGCCGCTGTAGCCGGGCAATGTGCCCGATGGAGCGGATGGTGGTGCCGCCCACCTTGCGCACCCGTTCGGCGATGGCGTCGGTGATGCCGAAAATCTGGGTGGCATGTTCGTCCAGCAGCAGGTGATAGTCGCGGAAATGCTGCCCACTCATGTGCCAGTGGAAGTTCTTGGTCTTGAGGTAAAGGGCAAAGGCATCGGCCACGAGCGCGTTCAGTACGCTGGAAAGGTTCTTCACATCTTCAGGGGAGAAACCGTCTGGAACCAATAGCCTGGCGGCTTGCGATTCCTTTTCATGGGTGTGTGTGGGCATAGTCGGACTCCGTTGCCGGGGACGGCATCGGAACGTACCGGAATGGAGCGTCTGTGCCTGTTCCCCATGCATTTGGTTGGATGCCGGCGCGGATACAAGGTTTCTCAGGATTCTGGCGGGTCGACCGGCTGAATATCACCCCACGCCTTTTCGATGTTGCGGTGACTCAGATCCCGCGTCAGTCCATCGCCATGCTGAGCTGGTGGCGCACATCGGCGCCGCGCACCCAGAAGATGACGTCGGTGGCGATGTTGGAGGCGTGGTCGGCGATGCGTTCGAGGGACCGCGAGACAAACAGGCCGTTCATCGCCTGCTGGGTACAGTGCGGCTTCTCCTGGATGAGCTTCAGGAGGTCAGCGTGGGCGCGGCGGTTCATGCGGTCGATTTCATCGTCCATCTCACGCACCGAATCGGCGAGGCGGGCATCGCCCTCAAGCAGCGCCTGGATGGCGGACCGGATCATGCGGGCGGCGAACTCGCCCATGGCGGCAAGGTCCACGGGCAATTCGATGTTTTCCAGTGCCAGCGCGTCGCGCGTGCGCCGGGCCAGGGAGACCGACTGATCGCCAATGCGCTCCAAATCGCCGTTGATCTTGATCACCGCCAGGATGAAGCGCAGGTCGATGGCCATGGGCTGTTCCTTGGCGAGGAGTTCGTAGGCCATCTCGTCCAGTTCGCGCTGCGCCGTGTTGATGGCGGTTTCATTCTGGCGCACGTAGTGGCACAACCCTGCGTCGCGCTGCAGATAAGCGTCCACCGCCGACTCGACGGCCTGCTGCGAAAGTGCAGCCATGGCGAGGAGTTTGTCCTTCAGTTCGGCGAGTTGCATTTGAAAGTGGATGCGCGGCACGACGAAAGCTCCTTCTAGCGATTGTGCATCATGCTATGTTACACGCTGACGAATATCCTCGCCCCGCACCATAACGGTCAATTCCTGGGACATGATGCGGGCCCGTGCAACTTCTATGATGCGTTAGACGTGCGGTGTTGCCGATCGGTGCTTTAGGCTTAAGGATATGAACGCACGGGTTTCTTCCCATCCCGCCATGGTCACGATCGACCCCGCCGAACACGAGCCGCACCAGGTGTACAAGGTGATGTCGGGCATCATTGTGCCGCGGCCCATCGCGCTGGTTTCGACGGTGAACGCCAACGGGGTGCCCAATGTGGCTCCTTTCAGCTTTTTCTGCGGAGTGGGCGCGGTGCCGCCGACGTTGCTGTTCTGTCCGGCGTTGAGGGCGAGCGACGGATCCGATGGGACTCCGCGCAAAGACACGCTGCGCAACGTGGAAGAGACGGGCGAGTTTGTGGTGAACGTGGTGAGCGAGGCCATTGCCGAGGCCGCCAACGCCGCGGCAGCCGAGGTGGGGCCGGACGTGGATGAGTTCCAACTGGCGGGGCTTACGCCGGTGGCCAGCGACGCGATCCGCCCTCCGAGGGTGGCCGAGTCGCCCGCGCAGATGGAGTGCAAACTGCTCCAGGTGATCTACACCAGCCATAAGCCAGGCGGCGGGGTGATCGTGCTGGGCGAAGTCGTGCGGTTCCATGTACGCGAAGACCTTTTCGACAATTTCCGCATCGATCCGGCGGGACTGGACGCCATAGGCCGCATGGCTGGAAATACCTGGGTGCGCACACGGGATCGCGTGGAATTGATCCGGCCGAAGTAGGGGAGAGCGCTTTGGGGGGCGCTTTTACGGCCGTTTCTTGCGGTACTGGCCGCGCCAGGAGGGCAGCGTCTGCACATCCTCCATCGAGTCCCAGCGCTCATGGCGAGCAGGAGGACTGACCGGCCGCGCAGGCTCCTTTTCCCGCTCCGCAACCTGGACGACGGGCCTGGGGGGAAGAAACTCAGGCTGCGCAATCACCGCGGCTGTCGAGGGACTGGCTGTCCCGGCATTGACTGGCGAAACAGACGCGAACGGCTGTGCGTAGACGGCACGTTCCGGCTCCCGCTCATAGCGCACTTCGGCTTCGGGCTCACGGTCTCTGAAGTCCGATTCCTTGTCCAGGCTCCTGAGGCCGAGCGAAACCAGCAGAGTTCTGAGGCCCCCCAGCCGCGATGCAGCACTGTAGGGCCCTTCGCCCATCTCGTCCGCCGGCTCGGCAGCAACCGGCTTGAGGTCAAATCTGGGCGCCGGTTCAGGGACTGGAGCCGACGCGGGAGTCCGCCTTTGCTCAGGAGCGCGATAAGCGGGAGCGGCCGGGGGCGGTGGGGTCTTTGGCACCTGATACGCGGCAGCAGCAGGAGTTGGCACAGCGGCCGGTGCGGGCGCAGGGGGTGGCACTGCCCACTCAACTGGCGGTGGCGGGCTGTACCGCGTCTGAGGCATCGGCTGCGGCGGTGGAGGCGGCGCGGGGTCGAAAACGGCCGAAGCCGTCTCTGGGGGAGCTGATTCCCTGCGGAGCGGACGGGGAGTGAGCCGAGACGCGCCCATGAAGCTTGTGACATCAGGGGCCGCCCACGGCTTAGGCGCGGCAGAGGGCGCATTGGCCACACGCGATGCGGCCTCGAACGGAGAAGGCGAAGCAGCTGCGGCGTGCGCGGGTGGTTCAGGCGACGCCGACTGGCGCTGAGCGGCAGCGGCCGGCTCCGGGGGAGCTTCGCGCTCAGGCTGCGCGGACGGCCGGCTCCTGACCGTGCCGCGCGCATTCGACCGGGTCTGGGCATGGAGATGCTGTTCGACGGCCCGGACGGAATTTCTGAAGCTGGAATTAGCGTTGGCCAGTGCGATGCGGTTCAGGACGAATCCCACAGACGCCACCTCAAGCCGTTGCAGAGTCCGTGCCACTTCGTTGAGTTGTGCGTGGGTGGTCACGCCGGATTCGATGACGACAATCGCGGAGTCAACGAAGCGAGCCAGGTATTCTGTCTCACCCGATACCAGCAGCGGAGCCGTATCAGTGAGCACAATTGTCTCTGTGCCGTTCTCTTCGGCCATCTGCTGCAGCAGGGCAGTGGGCCTGCTGCCGAATTGCGTGGTCACCAGTCCGGTGGATCCGTCGGCGGCAGCCACGGGCGGCGGAGTCCCGGAGGCGTCCACGAGCACGGTTGCGCGGCCCATGGCTTCCAGCATCGTTCGAACACGCGTTGCCACCGTGGTAACGCCGGCTCCAGGAGCAATGCCGGTGAAGATGCAACTCTGCATGCCGCCCTGCTGGTAGGCGTGCTCCACGGCCGCGGCCAGGCGCAACATATACTCCTCGGCCACCCCGTCTGACACCTGCTGGAAGTCCGGCAACTGCGCCATGGGCGCGAATCCCAGCACGCGCTCCACGTCCGCTGCGATGTAGATATGCGGATCGAGGTTTTGAGCTGTCAGCGCGGCGGCGATGCCTAGAAGCAGACCCGCAAGCACGAGCACCATCGCGTTGCGCAACACGCGCATGTCCGAGGCATGGAGCGGCGGCACCGCGGCGGAGGAGAGGTACACAGCGCCGGGCGCGTTGTTTTCCATGGTCAGATTGCGGAACTGCTCGTCCACCGCACCATAGCGGTTTTGCAGGCGCTGAATGTCCATGACCAGTTCATTGGAGCGCTGCAGACGCGGCGTCGCGCCACCCGCGGCGGCGGTAAGTTGAGCCAGTTGCGCATTCAGCTTGGCTTCAACGCCCGATGTCCGCTCCAGATCGCTCTTGAGCCGCTGCTGGATGTGGCTTGCGGCTTTGGTGCGCAGGTCCTTGGTCATGGAATCGAGCGAGGCATTGATCTGCGCCAGCTCTTCCGCATCCTGCTTGTACTGAGGGTGGTTTGGCGTCAGATTGGCCATCTGCGTGATGAGCACGGACCGCCGCTGGTTAAGCGAGGTCTTCATGCTGACCATGCCCGCGTCGACAGCCACAATTTCGTCGGCCGCAGCGTCGAGGCCGGCGGACGACGCGGAATTGCCGCTCGCCATGGATGTGAGCCGGGCAGCGGCCTCGTCGTTCGCGGTGCGGGCCTTCACCAGTTCCAGGCGAATTTGGCTGATCTGCTCGTCGAAGGGATCGGGAGTCGTGGTGCCGATTGCCGCCACTCCCAGTTTCTTGTTCAGATCTTCCTGTTCCGCGCGGTCGGCAGCCAGTTCCTTCGAAACGCGATCCCGCTCTTCGCGCAACAATTCGATGCGCTGTGTATCGCCCGATCTGAGCTCGCGGGTAGCGCTCTCAATAAAGCTGGAGGACACCGCATTGGACATTTCAGCCGCGAGCGCGGCATTGGAGGCACGAGCCGCGATGGAAACCTGGTAGCCGGTGCCAACGCGAGTTACGGTAATGGCGCGGCCAAGCCGGTCCGCGGCGGCCTGCTCCGTCTCCGCGGCTCGCCGCCAGCTTCCTGCCGGCAGCTTGTGGAGCGCACCCACCAGCACGTCGGGACGCGTAATGTTGTGGATCTGCTGCTGGATATAGGTCTCGTAGGTACTGGCGTCAAAGGGCCAGCGATTGACGAGGCCGGAGTCCATAAGACGAGGAGGCGCGGGCTGGATGTAAACCAGACTTTGGGCAATGTAGATGGGCCACGTCATCAGAACGTAGCCGGCAGCAAGCGCCAGCGCGGATACGAAGATCGCGATGGCGAGGCGGCGATGGAGCTGCAAGCTGCGCAGGAAATCGAAATGAAAAAGCGCCTGTTCGGGATTGCCAGCGGGCATGGCGTGAACCGTCACCGGGGGCGCCAACGATGGCTGCTTCTGCTCAGAGATTGCTGAAGTCTGGCGCAGATTGGTCATAGCTTCCCGTCGATCATCGCCATAGTGGCGAGTTGGGTAAGCGGGCTCAGGCGCTCAAGAAAGTACGTGGCATGATAGAAGCCGCTTTGTGGCACAAAGATGATCTGCCCTGGGCGCAGCGTCACTTCAAGCGACTTGGCCGGATTGAGCAGGTCGTTCATCGAAACCAGACGGGACGTTCCGCTGGCCGGGTCAACGATCTGAATGTGCGGCTTGGCGCCGGCTTTGTCCGTGGTGCCGCCGGCCATTGCAATCACACTGGCCAGCGTTGAATTATTGGTGAGTTGAATCGCGCCGGGATGCTGCACTTCGCCCAGCACCGACACAAAGTTCTCGGCCATGTTGGGCACATAGATCACGTCATCGCGGCGCAACCGGAGATCGGCCAGCGGATTGCCGGAATCGATGAGAGCCTTCAATTGGACCCACAACACCTGGTCGCGGCCGCGATAGATGGCACAGCGATCGGGGATCTGGGAAAGCTTGTTGGGGCCGACGGTCGGCAAGCCGCCGCGGGTGAGAGCCTCAAGCAGAGTGGGAACGCCCTCAAACGCCATAGGGCCGGGATGATCGACCGCGCCCAGCAACAAAATGCGGTTGGCCGTGTACTTGCTGACGGTGATCTGAACCGCCAGGTTGGCATAGTAGGGCGCCAACGCCGTCTCCACAGCCTTGGCCGCTTCAGAGCGTCCAAGATCGGCCACTGCGATCTCACCCGCCAGGGGCAGGGAGATTCGGCCGTCCGGCCCGACAACGAGTTTGGCCTGCAGATCGGGCCGCCCGGAAAAGTCCACGGTAATTTCGTCGCCCTTGCCAAGCCGGTATTCTTCGTCGGCGGCCGGCTCGAACTTGCGCAGAGCTTCCAGCGGATTGGGCTTGAGTTGCGGATCGGGCAACGCGGATTGCTGCGCCTGAACGCCCAAAGGAACACCCGCGGAACCCTGAACCTGGGCTTGAACCGGGGATGCAAGCAAACAGACTGCCGCGATAAATGCGAAGATGGACGAGATGTAAGGCCGCCGATTCATGCTTGCGTCACACTTTTCAACGAAACTGGCCCGTCTCTTGCGGACCGCCGGTACAAGGCTTTAGTCATGAGTGCTTGCCGAACACGAGACCAGGAAGGCAGAAGCACTCGAAAGCTAAGCCGATCCAACACCCATTCGGTTCACCGCACAACCCTGAAAACTCGATCAGACGGCTCGCCGGATAGGCTGACTGGTCGCCTCTCGCCACAATCCGGGTCAGCGGAGGAGTTCCATCCTGTAAGCTTACGGGACTCTGACGCCAGACAAAATCCCACAAACAGGGTGCGGATGGTCCCCCCGTTAGTAACTCTGTTTGGAAACCGTGGGGTGTCCATAAACGAGACAGTGGGAACTTATGTGCATTTAGCCTTGGGTTTAGCGCACAGGAGCCCTGCTGAAAGTTGGAATTCTCAAACTTTCGCTTTCCGTCCCATAACATTTTTCGGCATTGAATGCCGACGGCCTTTATGTACCTCCATCTGGGCTACACATTTGGTTGAAACAGCACGTTTGGGCAGGATCTTCTGTGCTTCGAAGGCGGTCTTCATCTTACCGCGGGTTAGTGTCCGATTGTTAAGCGATCCACTAACTCGAAGTATTCCTGCTTCCTGACATCCCAGCTATTGAGTGCGATGAACTCTGCACTGCGCGCCGCCAACTGCGCGCGCCGAGCCGGTTCCTGCATCAGACTCAGAATCTTGGTGGCGAGATCGCCGGCATTTCCAGATTCGAAGAACTGCACAAGTTCGTCATTGAAGTAGTACTCGTCAATACGGGTCCGCGATGCAATCACCGGCACGCCCATGGCCATGAACTCCATGATCTTGGTGCTGAATGCCTCGTTGCCGAACGAATCGCTGCGCTTGGGAACCACTCCCACGTCGGTGCCAGCCATTATTTCGGCGACGCCCTCCAGGGGGATGAGCCCTTTGAGGAAAACGCGATCTTCCAGGTTGCGCTCATGGATCATGCTCCTGAGCTTCTCCCGATCCGGTCCATCGCCGATGATGAAGAATCGAAGTCCGGGAGCTCGATCGCGCAACAACGACACGGCATCAATCGCGATGTCCAGGCCCTGGTGCCAAGCCAGCGTTCCGGGGTAGCACATTACAAATTCATCTTGATTACGCGCCGGAGAAGGTCGCCGCCAGAAAATCGTCAAGTCAGGATAGTTGATCAGCGTGGTGCATTTCTCCGGACGCACCGAACGCCCAACCAGCGTCTTCTGCCAAAGATGATTTGAGATAATCACGTGGCTGGAATAAGCGATCGACAGCCATTCAAGAAAGACAAGCAATCGGAAAACGATAGACCGCTCCCCAACCTTGAACTTGCTCGCGTAAAACTCGGGCACAATATCGTGAATGTCGAGAATGACGCGCGCGCCCATCAGGCGAGGAATGAGAGTGGCGAATACCTCAAAGTCCGGCACGGAATGAACGTGAATGAGGTCATAGGGTTCACGCAGATGCTTGATTGTGACCAACCATGCGGACCGGAAAAAGAAAAGCACCAGCTTGATCAGATAACTTACGGGCCCCGTTTCGTCGATGAGACGCTTCTGGATACGGAAGACGCGCACGCCCTGGATTATTTCGAAAGCAGGCTGGCCTTCGCGAGCTACCGCAATCGCATCCACCTGGTCACCGCGCTTGACCAGAGCCTCCGCATATCGCCTGACGCGATTGTCCGCGTCGTAAAACGTGTAGGCCAGCATGCAAGCTTTCATCGCACTTCCCATTCTTCGTTCCATCTATATTGCTGCAGCCTGACCGCGCCCAAGATATGCCACAGCAGTAGCAATGGCCCATTTCAATACACGAATCGTGTAAGTCAATCTCTATTCAGACACATATTCCTCTCGAATAGGATTGATGCCCATCAGATACAACAGCTTTCCGGCATGATCGCAGAGTTTCACAAGGATGGTCATGAAATGTTGCTGACCCGCCAGAAGTGCAAGCGGCAGAGCCACGCCGTAAATAGGAACAGCAATGACCGATTTTGCGATGTTCATTGCGCCACAACTCGGTTGAAGAGCGGCGCTCGCACCTTGCAGGAGGGCCTTCCTCACGTAGTACATCCGCTTCCATCGCGCGGGAGGAATCACCTCGAACACTTCAGCTTCCGCGGACCAGACGAAGACACGACCGCCCGCCATCTTTCGTCGAAAGAAATCCCGATCTTCGCCGGTCTTGAACTCCGGACGGAAGGGCACTGGATCGCCGGCAAATAGATCTCTTTTGAGTAGCGCATTGCCGGTGCGTGCCTCGCGCCAGTCAACTTCCACGCCCGTTGAAGGAATGCTTCGGTCATAGAGCTTGCTCTTCTCAAGCCATGCTGGCGGGGCTTCCTCGAAATGGCGTCTCACTGGCCCCAGGACTCCGTCCACACTGTATCTTCTAAATGTCTTGAAGAGCGTGAGCAACCAACTGGCGGTGGGAAACTCGTCGTCGTCAATCAGAGCAACAAACTCTCCCTCGGCGTTCGCGATGACCTTGTTGCGCGCCATCGCGATGCCGCGTCTCGGCTCCACGCAGTACTTCAGTGGAACTGCTGAGCCCGCCTGGATTTCTGCGACCGCTGCTTCTGCTGACGTTGCCTCGTCGTTGTCCGCCACCACGACCGAATAGGTGAACAAGCCCTCGGTGTGTTGCCCGTTGAGATCAGACAGGAGGCGCTTGAGCGGAAGCGGCCGTTTGTAGGTGCAGATACAGACGCTGATGTGCGGGGTGTGCGGCGGCACACCAGCATCCATCTCCTCGTTGCGAACTCCCGGTTCAGGTTCACAATCAGCGGTGACCACTGCGTCGCCAGATCCAACCCTCGCAAAGAAGTCGGATGAGCGCAGGAAATAGCCCCGAGAAACTGTAACCTTGGTTCCACAATCCAACAGTTTTCCATTGACGAGGAACTCGTATTCATCACGGTTCGCCGGGTGGGTTTCAACTTCGACATTGAAATGCTGCGCAAGGTCGAGAATTTTCCGCCACCGTGTTCGATCTGAGAGGATCGGATAAAAGAAGAAATCGGATGTGGGGTGATGCCTGGCCAGAATGCGATCCTGCAACTTTCGATACATCCGATTGGCGTAGCTCTTCTCTCCCGATTCGAATGAGAAATTCCTGCGGACGATCGTGCCGTGCGGCAGAAGCCCTTGAAACAGGACGTTTGCACACAGGTGCATATGGTGATGGCCATCGATGCGGCTGGGCTGTACACCATAGATCCGCTCAAACTCCTCAAGCTGCGCTTTGACCACATACTCGAACGATGAGGAAAGTCCAGGGTGATAAATGGTGGGCGCCAGCCGATTTGATCGCAGAAAGCGACTAATCCTTTGCTGCTCTTCCATCAGCCGCGACGAACAACGCGGCGCTGAGAAGGGCGTGGTGAGGTTCAGGTGGAGGCCCACGTCGATGTAGTGTTCGCGCGCAAGACAGGCAGCCCTCTCAGAATCCTCCATGAATACCATTCCGCTGGTGGAAGACACCGCACCGCAAAGAATGCAGTCGAGGATGCGGTCGGTTGTCTCGACATTGCGTCCCCAATCGTCAGCGTTCACGATGACCGTTGCACAGGCACGCCGCACTGACGCGGCGACGGCAAGCGGGCATGCCGTGGTTCTCGCGACAGCGGAATCGTGCTGGGAACGGGACCTATTGTCTTTATCGAGATTCATGAAACCAGAACATTCTTCAAAGCCCCAAAGCCTCTGTTGCCCGACGATCACACTTGCGAAGGCGCACGTTTATCACTCGATATTTGTTTTCGACTCAAGAGTTGCGTCAGCCGATGCATTTGCTCCTTGCGGCGGAACGCCATCAACTCACCAGACACGGGCCTGTCAGAATGACGCGTCGCCGCCCACAGATATCCTGCCACCAACGCGAGACCACGCAGCACGTAAGGCCTCTTGACCATTTGGTACGCACCGCGACAAAACTCCCACAGGGGATGGTTTCCAATGGCGTAATCTCTTTTCCCCAGGTTGAATCTGGCTTTGATTGGGCCGCTCTGTGCTGTACCGATGGCGCGATGATGCAGACAGATCTTCTCTGTGAACGTATGCGTCTTCCAGCCTTTCATCCTGGCCGTAAGCGCGGCAATGGTGTCGATCGCGCCACCCTTTGCTGGAACGTAGCCGCCGATATCCTCGAAGCATTCCCGGCGAAAGACCTGGCACGCGCCCGATACGTGATCGGTACTTACAAAACGGTAGTCGTAAACCTCGCTCGTTGCGTCACGATAGGGTGTTCCAACCAGGCCAAGTTGTGGGTCACCGGTCAACTTAGTAAGCAGAAACGCGAAGTAGTCGCTCTCGAAAGTGATGTCGGCATCGAGGGACGCAATGACCTTGTATGTCAGCCCTTCAACTCGCTCCCGGCCCGCATTGAATGCCAACACCTTGCCTGCAAAATGACGCTCGCGGCGTTCCGGCATTCGAACCAACTCAATCCAATCGTTCGCAGCCGCATACTGCGACACAATGTCGTCGGTACCGTCAGTGGACCCGTCGCTGACGATGACCCATTTGAAGGGGCGCACCGTCTGGGCTACTACAGCCTCGATCGTTGATGCAATGAACTGCGCCTCGTTACGCGCTGGGGTGATCAGCACGTACGTTGGTAGTGTCAGCGCACCTTCAATCTCGGAATAAGCCATGTTCTGTTCCTGGCATCCTGGCGTTGCGAAACATTCTTATGCGGATTTGGCCGTTGTTTCCAGCGACATATCTTTGAGCTCAGAATGCGTAGATGATGCCTGAGCAACAAAGAGATCCACTTCTTCTGCAACCCGGGCTTGTTGATTCGCTGAGAGTTGCGGGAACATCGGCAACGACAGTATCTCGGCGGCCGCGCGCTCAGCAACCGGAAAAGCGTCAAGCCCATAGCTCAGCGAGTTATAAGCCTTTTGCAGGTGTAGTGGAATGGGATAGTGGATTCCGGTTCCAATGCCTGCAGCTTTCAAATGGCTGATCAGGTCCTCGCGGTCATCGACACGGATAACGTATAGGTGATAAACCGCGCGGGACCACGAAGGCTCATAAGGGAGAATGACAGCCTTGTTCCCCGCGAAGAGCCGATTGTATTCGGCTGCCCGATCGCGGCGACCCGCATTCCACGGCTCAAGATGGGGCAGCTTCACATGCAGGATCCCCGCCTGGATGGCGTCCAGGCGCCCGTTGTAGCCCTCCACATCGTGATAGTATTTCTTCGCCTGGCCGTGGTCGCGCAATAACTTGATGGTCGCTGCCACAGCGGAATCATTGGTAGTGACGGCTCCGCCTTCACCGCATGCGCCGAGGTTCTTGCCCGGATAGAAGCTGAACGCGGCGGCACGCCCCATCGATCCGGCTTTCATCCAGCGATCGTGCTTCCGTGAGAAATACTGCGCGCCATGCGCCTGGCACGCATCTTCAATCACTATAAGACCGTACTCATCCGCCAGCCGCAGGATGGAATCCATGTTAGCCATTTGCCCATAGAGGTGGACCGGCACGATGGCAGTCACCGGACGGCCACTCCGCAGGCTGATGAGCCTTCCTGTCTTGTCGCGTGTACACTGTGCTTCAAGGTAACTCTGCAGCATCTCGACCGATAAGTTGTAAGTGCTCTCGTCTATGTCAATGAATTCCGGGAGGGCGCCGGCTTGCGAGATTGCTTCCGTCGTGGCGATGAAGGTATTTGGAACCGTGAGGACCACGTCTCCCGGCCCAATGCCACAAGCGATAAGGGCAAATCTCAGGGCGTCTGTACCGCTGCTGACTGCGACTGCATGGTCCGTGTGACAAAAGGCTGCAAACGCCTTTTCAAAGTCTTCCACGATCGAACCGCCTACGAAGGAGGCCGTGCGCAGACACGAGCGAAATGCGCCAACCAGTTCCTGTTCAAGTTCCGCGTGGGGAGTTACAAGGTCAAGAAACGGGACGAGGGTCGAAGCTTTGCTTTCCGAAGTTCCTTGGCCAATCACGCGCATGACCCTTGCTGGATTCCCGGCCACGATCGCGTGCGGCGGCACATCCCTGGTAACGACACTTCCCGCGCCGACAATTGCGTTTTCGCCCACTGTAACACTGGAGAGAATGGTTGCGCCGGAACCGATGGACGCACCTTTCCTGACGACCGTGCGCTCGACCTTCCAATCAGCTTCCGTTTGAAGGCTGCCATCGCGATTGGTGGCGCGGGGATAGCGGTCGTTGATAAACATGACTCCATGCCCGATAAAGACATCGTCTTCAATGACAACGCCCTCGCAGATGAAGCTATGGCTCGAAATCTTGCAATGTTTCCCCACGCTCGAGTTCTTCTGAATCTCGACGTAGGCGCCTATCTTTGTCCCCTCGCCGATGGAGCACCCGTAGAGGTTGATGAACTTCGACAACTGAACTTCATTCCCCAGTTGAACATCTTCCGCGATGCAGTTATACGTGTTCATAAGTAGACCAAGGCTCCTCTCTTGCTCAGGGACGCAGTCGCAGCTTCAAGAATCTTGACTACGCGCAACCCTGCGTGGCCGTTGTTGAACGGCTCCTGCCCTGACGTGACGCAATCGACGAAGTAGAGCATTTCCTGACGTAGCGCTTCAACCTGCTCGAGGCGTGGTGCCCACATATCGCCGGACCGATAATTCACGAGCAGTTTGTAGAGCCCTTCCTGGGTGGTCGTCTTTACACCCCGGTCGTAGACCCTCACCTTTTCGTCGGCTTCAAGGTCGTTCCAAACCAGCATCTGCTTCTCTCCGCCGATGAGGGTGGTCCTCACCTTCACCGGCGATAGCCAGTTGACGTTGATGTGAGCGATGATCTTTCCCGGAAAGTAGAGCGTCATATAGGCTACGTCTTCGTAGTCGTTCACGTGCTTCTCGCCAGTGGCGACCACAGCCTCAGGATTGTCTTTGATCAGGTAATCCATGATCGAGAGATCGTGGGGCGCAAGGTCCCAGAGGACGTTGACATCATGCTGAAGGAGGCCGAGGTTGACGCGCGTTGAATCGTAATAATAGAGATTACCCAGTGAGCCATCGTTGACTAACTGACTTATCTTCTTTACCGCTCCTGTAAACAGGAACGTATGGTCAACCATGATCTTGAGGTTCCGTTTCAGGGCAAGCTCGATGAGTTCCTCTGCCTGTGCGCCGCTGGTGGTAAACGGCTTCTCGACAAAGATGTGCTTGCCGTTCTTCAATGCGGCTTTTGCTAACTCGTAGTGCGTCCACACCGGGGAGACAATGGCTACGGCATCGATCGTAGTTGAGGAGACCACATCGGAGGCATTTGGAGTTACATGGACAGAGGGATAGGCTCTCTGGGCACGGAAACGCGCGGAAGGATCTGAGTCCGCGATAGCCACTACTCGAGAGTCCTCAAGATTCGTAAGGTTTCTTACGATATTTGGGCCCCAATACCCGTAACCGATCACGCCAAAATTCACGAAGTTCCACCGTTCTTTCAAGACTTACGATAGGCGGATATGCCGTGAAATCAAGGGGGTGGTCAGGCATAACGCAGCAATCAAGCGCGTGCAGCGTCGACCGGAATCGCACTACACGCCATAACATAACTCAGTAGGCGCCGGCGCCCTTGATCACCGCGAGGGGCGTGCGCAACAGAATCTTGAGATCGAGCCACAGAGACCAGGACGTGGCGTAACGCAAGTCCAAACGGACCATATCGTCGAATTTGACCAAGCTTCGGCCTGTCACCTGCCATAGCCCCGTAACACCAGGCTTGGCCTCAAGGATGCGACGGCGGTGCCAGGTTTGATACGCCGCCAGTTCGTAAGGGATGGCAGGACGTGGACCGACGAGTGACATGTCGCCTTTGAAGACGTTGATGATCTGCGGCAACTCATCAAGACTGGTCCTGCGAAGGAATTGTCCGAACGCCGTGATTCTTCTGTCGTTGGTCAGCTTGTAGATGGGTTCGCCCTTGCCGCTCCCCAAATCGGGGTCTGACTGGTTGGCAATCAACTTCATCACAAACTCTTTGTGAACGTTGTGATCGCTGTCGAGGTGCATCGATCGAAACTTGAGCACGGTAAACCGGCAACCATATTGTCCGACGCGCTGCTGCCTGAAGAGCACGGGGCCGTTTGACGTCAACTTGATGACGAGTGCGATCACCAGGAACAGTGGCGACAGAACGATCAATCCCAACGCGCTTCCGACCAGATCGATTCCGCGCTTGACGACCAAAAGCGAGCGCCTGCGGCTGCCGGGATTCTTCAGGTCTGGATAGAGCGCCGCGTTGCTCGGGCCGCCCGAATCGATTTGGTTCCAGTCATCGGGAAAGAAATGGAATGAGAGGCTGACTTGACTGAACTGATCGAAAGTCAGTTCGTCGCGGAGCATGGCACTCACACGACTCAGAATGGTGGTCAGGATCAGGCTCTTGTCCGCAATCAGCAGCCCTGTGAACATCACTCCCAGAGTAGCCCTATCCTTATACCAGCCGATAACATCGGTTTCACGGCTAGATGAAATCAGGACAGATAACATGCTGTCGAGTACCTTGCCGCACTCTTTCGTATCCTGATTTTGGCCAACCTCAACCAGCATGAGAAGGAAGGGTTCCTTGGAACGCTCAGTCCTCTTCCTCTCGATGGCGATCATCCGCTTGAATGTCTTCTCGCTCAGGACCTCGCGCTCGCCGTTCGCCGGCGAATCAGACAAAGGACCGATCGGATTTGATGCATTTTCAACGCGCAGCGATCTCACAACTGACGCCCCTCTCCATGCCTATCCCGCATTCGAGAACGATGAGATTCGTTGACTCATGTTTCTCGAAACTGCGCCCCCAACAGCGGGCGCGGTGAAATCAGTGGAACCTCAATTCGGTTCCATTCCCGGCTGAGTCTGACATGAAGACTGCCGGCCCCCTCCGGCCGCGTACTTGAGCCCGCGGCATACTTATCGGCTGAATATGGGACGATCATAGGCGCGCTATCAGACCGAGGCAATGACCCGTTTGTGGTAAAGGTAAGACCCAAGGTATCACATAGTTAGTAACCATTACCTTGTGTTGTTACCACCTTCAGATCCGTCCTTCGATCGGAGTTAAGTTTCCGCTGGACAGCTTTTGTTGACAGGCCAATCCATTCCCGCGCGCGACTTCCGCAGGTTGGAAGCAGTGGAAATATGTGTTGCAACAAATACCTCGCCTCGGGCATCCTTGAATGCAGCAGAAGATTGGCCGCGCAATGCTTCCTCGACTTCTCAGATATAAGCGCGGCCTAAGCAGAGCTCAGCAACTGTGGCTCCAACCGTCGAGGCTCTTCCCGGCCCGGCAGTGAAAGGAAATCGATCGATGAGACGTATAGCAATCCTGACTGGCATTCTGGCAATGACGGCTCCCCTGGCCATGGCGCAAACCTCCTCCTGGGCCATCGACCCGGCCCACAGCGAGGTGGACTTTAGCGTGCGGCACATGAGCGTTTCGAACGTTCACGGCCGTTTTGGGGGCGTGCAGGGCACCATTACTCTCAACGAGACAGACGCGACAAAGTCGACGGTTTCGGTGACCATCGACGTGAATACGCTGGATACCGGCGTGACGGCGCGCGACACCGACGTCAAAAGTCCAAACTTCTTCGACGTGGCCAAATTCCCGACAGCGACCTTCGCCAGCACCAGCGTGACCAAGAACGGCGTCCACCTGAAGGTGAACGGCAATCTCACTTTGCATGGAGTTACCCGGCCGGTGGAACTGGACGTGGATGGTCCCAGCGCTCCAGTCCCGGGGATGGACCACAAGCCCCATTCCGGCTATTCCGCGACAACCACCATCAACCGGAAGGATTTCGGTGTCGGGCCCAATTATGGGGCGGCCATTTTGAGCGACGAAATCAAGTTATCTATCGATCTGGAAGTTGTGAAGCAGTAAGCAAGCTAACCTTTGCGGACGAAGGCGACAGAGGCCGCTTCCGTCCGCAAACAGGCAGCGAAACGGGACGGGGAGAAGGCCGGTGGCGGAATTGAGACTTGAAATCGGGCAGGGACGGCCCTTCTCCAGCGCAGCGGAAGAAGCGATGCTGAACCTGATGCGCACCGCCGACTGCCTGCATCGCGGCCTGCAGCGCAAGACACGCGCCTGGGGCGTCACCTCGACGCAGTACAACGTGCTGAGAATCCTGCGGGGCGCGCAGACCCAGGGGCTCACCTGCTCCGCCATCGGCACGCGCATGATCACCGCGGAGCCGGACATCACCCGGCTGCTGGCCCGATTGAAGGCGCTGAAACTGATCCGGCAGCAGCGGGACAAGCGCGACCGGCGCGTGGTCTGGACTCAAATTTCGTCGACTGGGCTCAGCCTGCTGGCGGAGATGGACCCCGTAGTGCAGCAGTTTCCGGTGGAGATGCTGGGCCACCTGGACGAGGAGGATCTGGCCCGGCTGATCCGGCTGCTTGAGTCGGCCCGCAAAAACTGTCAGGATACGCAGGCGCCGGTGAGCTGCAACGGGGATCGCACCGGAGAGGGCCAGGGCTGCGAGGCCAACGGGATTGATTAGGGTCTGATACCAATTTGACAACAAACATAGAGTAATGACACCCTGTTCTTAGGGG
>OCZT010002121.1_pt1 | contig 20517 bp, 10 predicted proteins | sample 1539031 | NCBI WGS metagenome assembly OCZT01 (sample SAMEA3539308, study PRJEB22396) | soil metagenome | biome: tundra; feature: field; material: soil | place: USA | collected 2010-05 | depth 0.15 m | reverse complement strand
GCGCGGGATCGCAAGTTGCTGAATTCAAAACATCATGGACTTCTGTCTACGTACACGGGTCAATTCTGGCGCGCGCCGAAGCGATTCCGGATCGGAGTGAACGGAATGGCGCTTTGGCGCAGAGAAACACTCGGTCGATGGCAACCTGTGGGCGCGCATGTTCTATGTAATCCAAGACCGCGTCTCCTGCATCCTGTGGCAGCGGCAGACGGACATCCCGACGTCCTTTGCCATGCACCAGCAAGGTGGCGTCCTGCCAATCGATATCGCCCGGACGCATGCTGGCAATGTCGCCCCCTCTGAGCCCAAGCCGAATCAGCAGCAAAACGATGGCGCGGTCGCGCAACGCTTGCGGCCCCTTCTTGGCACAAGAATCAATGAGGTGAGTCGCCTGTTTCGCGTCGAGGTAACGCGGCAGCGATGAAAGCCTCCACTCCACCACCGACGGTAGTGCGTGATCGAGACCAGGCTGGCATGCGCCATTGGCCGCCAGGAATCGCAAATACACGCGGAGTGCTCCCACGATCGTTTTGGCGTTAGCTGGCCGGCAGCCACGAATCTCCTGCAGTATGACCTTCCGTACGGAGCCAGCATCGTATTTTGCAGGGTCGGTGCCAAGGCCGGGTAACAATCGGGTGATCGGCCGCTCATGACGCTCGACCGTGACGATCGCCAGTCCCCGATGTCTCACAAGCCAATCACGAAAGTCGTTGAGAGGCGAAGGAGTGTCAGGAGCCGAACTCGCGATAGCCCGAATCGCCCCGCGGCGACGCAGGTAGTCAACGAAGCGTCGAACACGCGCCGTGTAGTACTGCGAAACGCGCTTCTCCCGTCGGCCGCCAGGGCACTCGCACCGATGTGTGCCGAATGCCTTGACTGTCTGTTCGTCGATTTCGGCGAAGTCTATGCCTCTTGCTTCAACCCACCCGCCGAAGTGAATGGCTGAGTTTAAGAAATCGTTGATCGTCAGTCGCGTGTGCCCCACCGATGCCAGCTCGGCGGCGAAGCCCCCAAGATGGGGTGTTGCACATCCAGGCCTCATGCGATGAGGTCGCGACAGAAGTTCCGTAACGTTCATGTAGTCCTCGTTGGGCCGCCAGTCTTGGTGGCCCATCAGAAAGACTACGTTATGCAGAGTTCACACCGAGCCTGAACGGTCCGCACAGCAAACGGGGCTGAATGCCGCCCCTCTTCTTCAAGAGACTCCGCATATCAATGGACTCCGCATATTTTCTTCCGTCGACCGCCTCGATGGCCACCAGCACGCGCATCTGCGCCGTGATCTGAATCATCCTTCCGTTTCCCGCCAGGCCCGCAGTAGGGTTGTCCAGTCTGGTGGAGCGGTGGCCTTCCACTGGATTCGCATTTTGCTCCCGCCCGAGGACTCGAACTCGATCACACATTCTTCGAGCTGTGCACGCGGCGGCGCAACCAGTTTCACGAATGCCGGCTTGGTGGCCTTCCGCCGGAAGGTCGGAGACCCGCCGAGGCGTTTCTTCAGCCTCGTATAGTCCAACCGTAGCGGATGGGCGACGGGATACACGCCGTGTTGTCGGGCCAGTTCGACCGCAGCCTGCCACAACGATTCCGGCAGCTTCGTCCGCCCCGGCTGGGTGCTTCGAAACTGCTCCAACTGGCGTTGCAGTTGCGCGACTGGTTCTGGAATGGGTGTGCTTTCACGGTTCATGATCAGCCGCACCTCGGCGACCGAATGAATTTAACAGGGCGGGTTATCTGCCGTCACGCAGGCTTGCCGAAAGGACGCCTTGGAGCGCGGCCTGCGGATGTCATGCGCCTCGTCGCGCGGCATGGCGGACGTCCGGTAGCCGCGGGCTTGTGATCGGTCATTCGTCCACCACCGCGCTCGGCCGGGTTCTGGCCGCACTGCTCTACGGCGTACAACCACGCGACCCGATCATACTCACCGTCATCTCCTTGACTCTCCTATTGACGGCGCTGATCGCGATTTCGCTTCCCGCCCGGCGCGCTGCTCGCACGGACCCCATGGCCGTCCTCCGGCAGGAGTAATTGACCCACTCGGACAGAGCCACAGGCCTCCTTCAGCCTGCTGATCGGTGCGATTCACAGGTCGTTTCGTGGGGAGTCAGGAATCGGGTTGCGACCATCTCAGACCGTGCCACGCTTCGCGATTTCCTCCATAGCGCGGATGGTGTAGTTCAACTGTCCGGTGACCCCCGTGTGCAAGCGCTCAACGCCGCCGCCGCGGGGTCCTCGCACCCAGTAACTGCCCGGTTCCGGATCTATCTTCCGGGCGATCTCCTTCAGGTGGTCCCATTGCACGCGCGCCGCCTTCAAGTGCTCGAGGGCATACCCGATCCCGCGCACGTTCATTCCGCACGCGACGCCGGCTTTGAGGGCCGCCGGCGAGCAGACGCTGCGCAAACCGGCAGCATTCTGTGCGTCATCGCGTTGCGCCACGCCGGCCCAATAGTTGCCGTGCAGATTGTGACGGAGCGCTTCGGCTCCGGCGCGCGCCAACTGATAAACGCCGTGCTGAAGCTGCACGCGTGCGGCGTACGGCGCCGCCATAGCTTCGGCCAGCGACTGCCGGACGTGCGATTCGGCTTTGTCCAGGTGTGCAATCCCTTCATCGAAGTCCGCCATAGCCTGTTCCAGAAACGGATCCGCCGTCACGGGCAATGTTTCGAACTCGCCCTGCGCCAGGAAAGGACGCATCCCCAATTCCAACTCGCGCCAGAACGAGCGAATCGAAGCCGCTGCCGGCCCGTACTGGTGTTGCGCCATCTCATCCAGCAATCTGTCAGGATCCGCCACCGGGTCCCATGCCATCCTGGCGTGCACGTACAGCGAGGGGCCGTAGCAGTACCAGCTATAGCGGCCCATCATGAAGGAGGTAACGCCGTGCGCGCGGAGCTTGCTGTAGTCGCGCAGATCCTGTGCAATGACGTGAACGGTCGGCGCCGGCACGGAGTAGAACAGAATACAATCCTGATAATAATCGGTAAGGTCCAGTGGACCGGAGTGATTTCTCCGCCAATCCTGGAGGTTGCGCCAGAACCAACGGTTGCGCTCTGAAGAGGCGTCACTGTGCGCATGACCGTAGGAGCGTTCCCTCGGCGCGTAACCGACGTGAACCTCCGGATCCAGCTTCACTTTTTTCAGATCGTAACGAAGGGTGTCACGATACGCGCTGTAGGAACAGCGGCCCTTGACGTTGTTCTTGCGGAGATGCTCGTGGACGCCGTTGATCAGCAAGGCCGCCTGTTCCGAGGGGCTATAGATGCGGCACTTTTCGCAACTGCACCAGGCCCCCCCCCAGATATCCTGGCCCCCCATCGGACACGTGTCCTGCCGAGGGTTTTTTTTGAAGAAATCCATGACCCACCGCGCACACAGCTCGACCGTTTCCGGATTGGTGACACAAACATTTCCATTGGGGACGCGTTTGCCAGTCTGATCCATGCGGAACAGTTCCGGCCTGGTCTCGAACAGCTTCCGGTCAAGCATCTGCGGTATCGTGTGAGCGCTGCCCCACCGCACCGCAACGCCTCGCCGGTCGAACTCGGCGTCATCGAGCGTGGAGGTATTGCGATACGCATTCATGCGATTGCGGACAGCCCAGGCGATGTAGATCTGGGCATCCTCAGCGATCCGCTTTTCCCAAGCCGCGTCGGGAGGGAAGGGGGGATAACCGGAACCGGGCCTGGCATCCTCCACCATTCCGCGGGAGGCGAAAGCTGCAGTGGAAACGCTGTCTCCGGCCGCCAGCGTCAGTGTCTTCGCTGCCGGGACATACTCGCCATCTTCGCCTGGGGAGAACCAGCGGCAGCCGAGCCGCTCGAGCAACTCGTAAGCGGCGTAGAGAGTGCTCCGGGGATTGGCGCCAACCATCGCAATGCCCTGCGGAGTGATTGCGATCCTGAACGAGTCGTCTTCGGCTCGCGGCGGTGGGGCATTCGGCGGGAGCGCTTGGGCAGCGCCGATGCGAAGCAAGTTAGGCGCCTGGCGGACCTTCCTCACCAGCAGTTGAGCGCCACTCATTCGCTCGACGTAGTGCCGCAGTTCGTCGGCAGCCAGCACCAGGGGCGGTGGCGCGTCCTCTGCCAGGAAGATCACATTGGCAGTCGCACCGTCTGTCACCAGCGTGAAATAACCCGCGGGCGCTGCTTGCGCCAACAGTTTCTGCGGTTGTGCCAGCACCGGGACTCCCGCTATTTTCAGAAACTCTCTCCGCGCGAAATCTTTCGCTTTCATCGATGTTGTCCTCAGCGATTCGTCTGATCGAGGACGGTCAAAATGGCCGTGTGAATCTCAGGACGCGCCTTAGAGATCAAGTTGTTGTTCCGCGTGGGGTAAACGCGATTGGTCAGCAAGATGATGAAGGCGTCCCGCTCCGGATCGATGTAGATCGACGTGCCGGTGAAGCCCGTGTGAATGATGGCGTGGGGCGATGCGAGGTCCCCGGAGAAAGAGCCGTTCGCCGGGGTATCCCAGCCAAGAGCTCGGGTGGTGTCGGGTGGTGTGGATTGCCGCTCCATGAACAGCTTGATCGTTTCAGCGCCAATGATGCGCTTGCCGCTATAGATTCCGCGGTTCAAATACATCTGGGCAAACGTGGAGAGGTCACGCGCTGTCGAAAACAGTCCGGCGTGGCCGCTGACACCACCCATCAGGAACGCATTCTCGTCGTGCACCACGCCGCGGACCAGAGTGTGCCGCAGCACGTTGTCTTGTTCGGTTGGGGGAATGCGCTGAATCAAGTTCGGCTGCGGATTGTAGCCGGTGTCTTTCATTCCCATTGGACCAAAGGCGTTTTTGGCCAGGAACTGGTCGAGCGGCTGGCCTGAAATCCGGTGAACGATCTCACCCATCAGCATCATGTTGTAATCGCGATATTGAGCCTTTTCGCCGGGTTTCGATATCAGCGGCAGCGCATAGAGCAGCTTCATGATTCCGGCACGCTCACTCGCCTCCTTCCAGAGCGGGCCATTTGGCGAACTGATTCCGGAGCTGTGGCTCAGCAGGTGCCGCACGAGGACTTCGTCGTGCCCCGGCGTGCCGTTGAATTCGGGCAGATACTTGATCACCGGGGCGTCCAGGTCGAGCTGCTTCCGGTCATAGAGGATGGCCGCCGCCGTGGTGCATCCGACTACCTTCGAGCACGAAGCGAGGTCGAAGATCGCATGAGGGGGCATAGGGGCTGCGTCGGCGTCGTAGGTCATCTTGCCGAACGCTTTCAGCACCAGGAGCTTGCCATGCTGGCCCACCGCGAGCACGGCGCCAGGGAATGCCTTCTCCCCTACCCATTTTTCAACCGCCTGAAACGCCGGTGCGAACTGTTGATCCTGGGCTGCCGTTGCGTCGGCCAGAATTCTTGCCGGTTGAGCCGCGACCTGCGGCACAGGCGCCGACATAGCGGGTTGCCGTTGCAGGGCAATCGAGAAAACAAGAAAAAGGGCACTGAGGAAGATGAGGAATCGCTTTCTCGTCATGATTTAAGCCTCTGTATTGATCAAGTCACGAACAGAATAGTTTACTCGGTGGCGGAACACCCGTTTCCGCCGGTGGTCACGGGGCAGCACTGCAAATCCCCCGGCAGGGATCATGCCCCTGCCGGGGGATTTGCTCAGAACGAGAAGCGCAGTGCGAACTGCAAGTCGCGTGGGGTGCTGGCACCTCTGGTGCTGCTGATGGTGCCGAACGTGGCAGATCCCAAGGTCGCGGACGGATTTGCGAAGTTTGGAGTGTTCGTCAGGTTGAACGCCTCAAACCGCGCTTGCACGGTGTAGCGCTCCCGGATTTTGAAATCCTTGAAGATGGAACAATCAAAGTGGCGGGACGGCGGCCCGGTCAGCACATTGCGCCCTTCCGAGCCAATCGTCCCCAGCGCCTGCGGCTGGAACGCAGCCGTATTGAACCATTTCTGAATGGTCGGATTGGAAAGGTTTGGATCGGCAATCAAGTTCGGACGGTCGCTACCGACGCCAGTGTTGCTGAGCGGGCTGGCATTCAACACCGAGAAGGGAGAACCCGTCTGATAAACCTCGATGGCATTGAAATACCAACCCTTGACCAGGCCGGCCTGCCACCCATTCAGACTCTTGCCGAACGGGAAGGCGTAGTTCAACATCAGGGTGAACCGCTGCCGGATATCCAGGTCTGTATTGCCCCACTCCAATTTGCCGTACTGGGAGGGAATGGCGCTGGTAAAACTGCCCCCCGTCGAGTAGCTCTGGAAGTCACCCGTGGAGTGGCTCCAGGTATAGCTGCCGGACAAGGTCAGGCCGTGCGAGAGACGGTGTTCGACCGTGGTCAGCAAGCCGTCGTAGTTCGTTGCGCCAAACGACGACACCATGTAGATGCCAGTCACATTCGGCAGCACGTTATAATACGGGCGGCGAGCGGCAAAGCTGACCGCCGAGGGCGGCGCCACATTGATGTTCGGAACGATGCGCAGCGCGCGCGCGAACCCACCTACATAACCCACCATAACGACGATGTTCCCCTTGAACGAATGTGACAGGTTCAAGTTGACCTGGTTGATGTGGGAGTTCTTGTAGTTGGCCTGCATCCCGTATCGCGACGCCATCACCGACGTCGCCGACGGAAGCGGGAGCGGTGTAGACAGCCCAACGGTCAGAGGATTGGGCGAGTACGTCGCATACAAGGGCGGATTCAGAAATGGATACAAGGGCCCCGTCTGATCGTTGAAGTAGACGAGCCCATATCCGCCCCGTAGCACTGTGTTGTGGCCGAGGTTAGCGGCAAAGCCAAAGCGGGGAGCCAGATTCGCGAAATCCGTATTGATATTACAGGTTGCGGAGACGCCATTCTGTTTGGCGATCAGAACGTTCGCCGAAACCGGATCGAAGCAGGAAAACTGCTGCGAGCCGCTGGCATCGGTATAGGGAGTGAAAACGTCGTAGCGGAGGCCCATGTTCAGAGTGAGCCAGCGGTTGACTCGCCAACTGTCTTGTACGAAGGCGCTCGGCTCCGATCTCTCAAAATAGTACGGGTCCAGCAGCACGCTCCGCGAGACCGAATAGGGATTCCCTTGGAGGAAGTTGGCCAGAGGGAAGGTGGACGGGGTCGTCTGGAAACTGAAGCTGCCCGGACCGGCTCCGTTCTGAAAGTTGTAGACGCGCCGGCGGACAAAAGACGCTCCATACTTGAGGGTGTGCTTGCCCAGCGTCTGCGTCACCGAGGCCTCAAACTGGAATGTGTTGTCGAGATCGATCAAGGGCAAGACGCCGCAGTTGCCCATTCCTGTGTAGCCGGTCAAGCTAACTTGGGGCAGGCACATCGTACTTGCGTTGTAGTTGGCACCCACGATGCCGACCTGGATCCCGACGGCTTTCCCATAATTCAACGGGTAGGAGGCGTTATTGATTCGCGTATACCCCGCTCGAACCTCGAGCACCTTGTTGGTCCCCCACATATGCGTGTGCGACAGCAGTACTTGCTGCGATTGATCCGGCGCCGTTCCCGGATAAGAAGAAGAGGAACCACCAGGCGAAATCCCGTTGACCACCGGTAAACTGTCCGGCGTGTAGGTGTTCACCTTGTTGAAGGTGTACCGCGCGCCGAAACGGTCCCGATCCGAGAAGTTCTGATCCACGCGGATGTCAAACGAGTCGCTGCTCTGCGTCCGGTTCGGGCTGGAGGCATAGTTGTTGATCGTTCCCGGCAGGTTCGGTGCTGGATAGAGCGCGAAATAATTCAGCGCGATCGGGTTGACCTGACTGATCGGCAAAACGGGGCCCCCGATGTCCGACAAATCTCCCGGGTGCTGTCGCTGGTACAGCGTTGGCACCGTGCTGACAAACGCGACTGCCTGGACAACCCGAAGACCATCGTAGTCGCCGAAGAAGAATGTCTTGTCTTTGCGAATGGGACCGCCGAAGCTCCCGCCGAACTGATTCTGCCGGTACTCGCCATTGGCGCCAGGTTTGGTGAAAAAGTTCACGGCGTCGAACTCGCTGTTGCGAACAAACTCGTATGCCGAACCGTGAAAGCTATTGGTCCCGGACTTCGTAATCACGTTGACCACGGCTCCCGGCGTCTTGCCGACCTCGGCAGGATACACGCTGGTTTGCACCTGGAATTCGGCGATGGATTCAACGGCAGGCCGTACGCCAATGCTGCCGATGGATTTTTCATTGTTGTCCAAACCGTCCACCATCACGTTGTTCAAGGTGTCGGACTGGGCGAAAACGGACACCGAGGCCCACTGGCGGCGGTCATCCGGCCGGGTGCCGCTCGCGAGCGGTGCCGCCGGCCCTTCGTTGGCGCCAGCCGCCAGATCGGCCAACTGGAAAAAGTTGCGGCCATTCAAGGGCAGGTCTTGTACCTGGCGTTCTGCCACCAACCCGCTCAGGGTAGCGGTGTCGGTGACCAGCGCTGGGGTTTCCCCCACCACTTCCACCGTCTGGCTGGTCTCGCCCAAGGCCATGCTGAAGTCTTGGCGCAGACGGCTGCCAGCGTCCAGCTTGACGTCCTTGACTTTGGCCGTCTTGAAGCCACTAGCGGTGACGGTGATGGAATAGTGGCCGCTGGGCATCGCGGTCAGGATGTACTCGCCTGACGCGCCCGCAGTCAATTCGTGCGTTTCATGCGTACCTGTGTTCGTAATGACGATCTTGGCGTGGGGCACCACGGCACCACTGGGATCCGTAACTGTGCCCAGGATGTCGCTGGTGACGACTTGCGCAATACAACAGAGGGGAGCGCAGAGCAATACTGCGCAGAGAATGATGCGGCGCGTCATGTTTTCTAACCTCCTTCGGTGTTATCGGTCAATTCTGGGTGGATGTCAAGGCCTTGCAAAAAGGCCTTATCAAGGAGCTCATAAAGAAGCCTCGTAAGACCGGCCCCGCGTGCGAGAATCTGGCGGCCCCCAACCTCCTGAGGATGACGTGGTTCCAGCCGCTCACAGGTGAGAACAAAATATATCCGGTTGGGCCGTGATGCCCTGGGACATGCGGGCCATGCCGCCGACGGGTGGTCTGCGCACACAATAACAGCCAGCTTCCGGATTGATCCTCGTTACCGGTGTATTTCCGAATTCGCCTTGCGTCGAAAAGCAGATACATCTTTAGTGAATCGTAGCTTCGTTCGCCTACTGGGTTGAGGCGGCTCTCAGGTACTTGTCGAACCAATCGAGGTTGTCCTGCATGATATGCCGCAAGATCTTCGATTCGCGTGGCGTGTGGCCCGAACGCGGATACACCACCATTCGTACTGGAACACCTTGGGACTGGAGCGCGTTGTAATACTCTTCGCCTTGTCCCAGCGGCACCACCGTATCCGCGCTGCCTTGCTGGATCAGCGCGGGCGTGCGAACTCCTTTAGCCTTGTAAACAGGTGAATGCAGGATGTAAATCTCCGGTTTCTCCCACGACTCCGCGCGCATGTAATCGGGCACAAATGTCCACATGTCCGCGGTGCCGTTCATGCTGGTGAGGTCCGTGACCGGCGCCCCGATTGACGCCGCTTTGAAACGGTGGGTCTGCGTGATGGCCCAAGAAGTCATATAGCCGCCGTAGCTCCATCCGGCAACGCCCAGTCGCTCGGGATCAGCAACCCCCATTTCGATGACCTTGTCCACGCCCGCCATCATGTCGTGGAAATCGCCGCCGCCCCAGTCGCCGTAGTTCGCGTAGCGGAACGGTTTACCATACCCCGTGCTACCGCGGACGTTGGACCGCAGCACGGCATATCCACGGAAGGCGAACGCAGCGATCGGGTAATGCGCGGGCAGTGCGATGAAATTCTGTGAGAAATTACTCGGCGGGCCGCCGTGACTGATCACAATGAGCGGATAACGTTTGCCTTTCTGATAATCCACCGGGTAGGTCAGCAGTCCTTCAATATCGAGGTCACTGGGGCCTCGCCAGTGAATGACCTCCGTCTTGCCCAGCGGCAACTTCGGCAAGTCGGGGTTCACGTGGCTTACCTGGATGGGCGCGCCGCCCCCTACCGGGAGGACGTAAGCTTCCGGCGGCCGGTCGCTGGCCTGAGCCGAGAATCCAATGGCGGTGCGCGTCGAATTCAGCGTCGGGCCGGAAAAAGTGCCCTCCGCGCCTGAAAAACTGCCCTCGCGCGGCGCGTAGAGAGAGACCGGACGCCCGTCGAGCGGCAACCGATAGAGCACGTGAGTGGTGCCCAAAGCCTCCTGCACGATTACGGACTGACTGTCGCTCGCCCAGCCGATCAGCGATGGTTCGCGATTGAATGTCTCGGCCAACAAGCGTGGCATTCCACCGGAAGCCGGGACAATGGCTACCTGGAAATCGATGGCCCAGCCCGGCGGAATGTCGCTTACCCGATAGGCAATCCATTTTCCATCAGGCGAATACATCGGGGTATCCTCCGATGCCGGCGTTTCTGCGACCGGACGGATCTCACCGCTTTCGACGTCCACTTCCGCGATGTCCAGCTTGCGCCAATCGTCAAAGCGCGGCCGGGGCATGTGCGCACATGCGATCTTACGATCATCCGGCGACCAATCCAGGAAGCCGCCGCCGAATGCGCCGCCCAGGTGATAATCTTGTTTCGTCAGCAGGCGCGCGGGTTTCGCCGCTTGGTCGATCTTCACCGCTGGAATGACCCACAAGCGATTATAGGCAAAGCCGGTACCCACCACGCGCCAATCCTCCTTTGCCTTGCGTCTCCTTTCGTCCGCGGCAGTAGGATCCATGGGGGCTGTGAACGCAATGAACCGGCCGTTGTGCGACCAGCGGAACGCGCTGACGCCGCTCTGCGAGTTGGTGAGTCGCTCGGCTTCTCCGCCCGCCAGCGCGATCAACCAGACGTTGGTGGCGTCCGAACGCGCGCTCAAAAACGCGATCCGTTCCCCATCGGGCGACCAGCGGGGGCTATTCGACGAGCGCGTCCCGCGCGTCAATTGAAACGATTGGGTACCGTCGGCTCGCGCCACCCAGATTTGGCTGATCGGCTCACTTGCCTCCAGGTCGTGCTGTGTGACGGTGAATGTGACCCAGCGCCCATCCGGCGATGCCTGCACCTCACTCACGCTTTTCACCTTCAGCATGTCGTCCGGAGTCCAAGATTGAACAGATGCAATGCTGATGAGAGACAAGAGGAGAATTCTTAGGGGCATGGAGCCAACTCTAGCGCAAGGTCCAGAGTTCAGGGCTTCGCTTGAGCAAACCGGGACGAGCATCGTAATACTCCAATCAGAAAACGTCATTTTGCGGACCCGATGATAAGCGATCTCATTTGAGCCACTTGAGGTATTCGGGTAGGGAGTGCAATTCGTCCACGTGGTCTGGACCCGAATTGCCCGCAAACCCAACCAGCAGAAAATGGCCCGAGCTTACTTCGCTCAATTCCTGTGTTTCCATCGGCCCCCACTTCACTACCGGGCGCCGCTGCAATCCAAGTGCGCTCAGCATGTAATCGGCGGTCTCGGTGGTGCTTGCGAACGTGCCGGGAAAAATCTCGGAGTGGGTGATGATTACCCATCGCTTGCCCGCCATTGCGTCGCGCGCCATCTTGATGAAGATCTGCAACTGGTCGGGATTGATTTGCGACTCGAGAGGCCCCGGTTTCCCCGTGACGTAGGAAGTGTGAATGCCATCAATCATTATCGTGTTGGCGATCCGGTCGTAGTACTCCGGAGTACTCATGATTTGGCGGATCGCGCCGCAACCCGCGCTCCAACCGGCCAATGTGATCGGCTTGAATTCCACGCCGACCTTGCTTTCCGCTTCCTGCAAGAGGTTTCCAAAGAACTTCGGATCGAGGAAAGGCTGGGCGTAAACGCGCGAGCCGGCGCCGATCTGGATGCTGACCACCGCCGTGTCGCCGTTCTGCGCGGCCGCTACTTCCGGCACCGAGGTGGGCCCATGGAAGAAGAACAGCAGCGGCGTCGGCGATTTCAGCTTCAGCTCTGTGGGTAGAAACAAGGTGCCGAGCGCGAGCTTTTCACGCCGCCCTTCGGGCGCTTTCTGCTCAAGGCGCGGATGCATGCGGGTATGTTCAACCATCGGCGAAGGATTTTGCGGCATGCCGGTTTGCTCAGGCGATACTTTGGCAGCTTGCGGTTGGCTGGCCCCGCTGCCTTGATTGTCGTAGAGCAAATATTTGGCGCGAATCTTGGCGAATTCCTCGAGTTGGCCGTGCATTGCATCCAGCACCTGGCGGCCTGTCTCGCCGCGCTTCAATCGTGCGGCGGCCTCGTCACTCCCCAGTAAGCGCATCACGCCATCCAGGTCGAACTTGTCCGGATGGAGCTTCAAAGTGGCCGACAGCAACTCCATCCCGAGCAATACCGGATCGAAGACATCTCGGTTCACCAGGATCACGTCCACGCCCTCGCATTCCTGGTCTTTGTAAATCGAATCCTTGGGTGTGAACGGGCGAGGCACGAAGCGTACTCCAGGTACGTGCTGGTTGAGGTACTCGGCGACCTCACGGGCGCGGTACCATGGAGCGCCAAACATCTGGAAGGGCGTGTCGGTTCCCCGCCCGACCGACACCTGTTTCGACTCGAGCAGGCAGATGCCCGGGTAGAGAATCGCTTGTGTGAAGTTACGGATGTTGGGGGAGGCGTTGACCCACTCCAGCCCGGTCTGGTCGAACCACATGCTTCGCTTCCAGCCATCCATTCGAATAACATGCAGGTCGACGCCAAGTTTCTTCTCGCCGTTATACATCTGCGCCAGTTCGCCGGCGGTCATACCGTGCCGGATGGGCAGGCCAGGGAGATAACCCACAAAAGACACGTATTTGGCATCAAGCCGGGGGCCGCCTATGTCCACGCCATTGATACCGTTCGGCCGGTCGAGCACATAGAACGGGATGTGCTTTGCAGCGGCCGCTTCCATCGTGTAACCCAGTGTGGTGATCCGGGTGAGAAACCGGGCGCCGTGCTGCTGGATGTCGTAGACCAGCACGTCCACCTCTTTCAGCATCTCCGGCGTTGGCCGGTACCGCCCCTCGTTATATAGACTGTAGACGGGTAGACCAGTTGCATTGTCCACTGTATCGACGATGTTGCGATCCTGGCGAGCGCCTTCCAAGCCGTGTTCAGGGGAAAAGATTGCGGTCAACCGGATATTGGGCGCGCGGGCAAGCACGTCAATGATTCGCCGCCCGTCCTCAGTCATTCCGGTCTGGTTGGTGATTATTCCCACGCGCTTGCCCTGCAATGGGGCAAATTTCTGTTCGATCAGCACATCCAGTCCGGTCTTGACACGGGCACCGGCGGATAGACACGCAAACAGCAGGAAGAAAGCGAGTCGAGGTAATCGCGACGTAAACGCTCCGAAAGAATGTACGATCATAGACCGCCCGCTCCCATTTGAGCTCATTTGTAGATGAGGTACTTGGCCCGAATGCTGCGGAACCGCTCCTCACCGGCCTTCCAGGTTGCGGCGATCTCGCGCGGATCTTCGCCGGCCTTGATACGTTTGGCTGTTTCGTCGTTGCCGAGCAGGCGCATCTGCTTGTCGATGTCGAACTTGCCGGGAGAGAACTTATTCAATGCCGAGACCAGTTCCACGCCCAGCTCAACGGGGTCAAGGGCATTACGGTCAAGCAGTAACACTTCGACGGCCTCGAGCTCCTGGCCCTTGAATGTCCCAGCGTCGGGCGTGAATTTTCGCGGGACAAACGAAACGCCGGGAATATGGCGCGAGTTCAGATAAGCAGCCATTTCGCGGCCTTTCATCCACGGGGCGCCCATTGCCTGGAATGGCAGGTCCCACCCAGTCTTTACCCACACCATCCGCGATTCCATGAGGCAGACACCCGGGTATAGGATGGCTTGAACCAGGCTGCGAAGCTGCGGAGACGGGTTGGTCCAGACAACGCCGGTTTGATCCATATAGAGGTCCCGCCGCCACCCTTTCATCTCGATGACGCGGACGTCTGCTCCCAGGCGCTTTTCGCCATTATACAGCCGGGCCAGTTCACCGATAGTGAGCCCGTGACGGATGGGCATCCCTGGAAGGAAGCCGACGAAGCTCACATGATCCTGATCCAGTGCCGGTCCTTCCACCGCCACACCGTTAATCGGATTGGGCCGATCCAGGACATAGATCGGGACTTTGAACTTGGCCGCCTCCTCGACCATGTAGCCGAGGGTGGTGATGTAAGTGTAAAAGCGCACGCCCACATCCTGGATGTCGTAGACCAACGTATCAACACCCTGCATCATCTCGGGAGTGGGGCGGTATTCTCCGTTCCTATAGAGGCTGTAGACGGGCAATCCCGTCGCGTCGTCCTTGCCCGATTCGATACTTGCCTGCGCTTGCGTCGCCGTCAGCCCGTGTTCGGGCGTGAAGACCGCCACCACCTTAACTCCCGGCGCCTTTACCAGCGCGTCGAGTGTTCGCGTGTAATCGGGCAGTATGGCGGTGTAATTCGTAATCAGTCCGATATGCTTGCCTTTTAACGGCGCAAAATCCTGCTCTTTCAGTACCTCGATTCCGGTTTTTACCGGCGTATACGCCAAGGCCTTGGCCGGGGGCTGCGCTGCCGATGCAGGCTTCCCGGCTGTTGGGGTCTGTGCCATGGCTGCAGTTGTCACAAGAATAAGTGCACAAAACCATCTGAGTTTCATCACTACTCCTTACTCCTTTCGCATCGCTCGATGTACGCATCTGTCCGCTTCCTGACGGTCGCGGCTCGGAATCGGTACCGAGTCGCGACCGTCAGGAGCGGACCGCCTGAGTGGAAATGCCGCTCGCCGCAAGGTTTTTAGAACAGGAATCGTAGTGCGAACTGCAAGTCCCGCGGTGTGCTGCCGGATTTCGTGCTGCTGATGGTTCCGATAGTTGCCGTTCCCAGAGTAGCGGCGGGGTTCGAGAAGTTTGGAGTGTTCGTCAGGTTAAACGACTCGAATCGAGCCTCTATCGTGTACCGCTCCTGGATTTTGAAGTCCTTGGCAAATGAGAGGTCGAGGTGGCGGAAGTGCGGACCTTCCAGGATGTTGCGGCCCTCCGAGCCAATCGTCCCAAGGGCCTGCGGCTGGAACACTGATGGATCGAACCATCTCTGGATGGTTGGGTTGGCGAGGTTGGGATTTCCGAGCAGGTCGGGACGATCGCTGCCCACGCCCGTGTTGCTGCGAGGACTGGAATTGGCCACCGAGAAGTAGTTGCCTGTTTGCCAGACCTCAATGGCATTCACGCGCCAGCCCTTGGCCGCCCCGGCCTTCCACCCTGTCAGACTCCTGCCGAACGGCAGCGCATAGTTCACCATCAGGGCGATCCGGTGCCGGATATCGAGGTCGGTATTGCCCCACTCGATTTTTTCGTATTGCCAAGGAATGGCGCTGTTGTAGCTGCCGCCCGAGGAGTAGCTCTGGAAGTCGCCCGTCGAGTGGCTCCAGGTATAGTTCGCGCTCAGCGTCAAGCCATGCGAAAGGCGGCGTTCTACAGTCGTGAGCATGCCATCGTAGTTCGTGGCCCCAAACGACGACACCATGGTGATGTCGGTTACATTCGGCAGCACGGAGTAATAAGGGCGCCGAGTGGCAAATGCGGCAGGTGAAGGAGGCGCCACGTTGATGTTGGGCACCATCCGCAACCTCCCGGCGAACCCGCCCACGTAACCGACCGTAACCACCGTTCCGCCGAAGGAACGCTGGAGATTCAGGTTGACCTGATGGATGCGGCTGTTCTTGAAGTCGGACTGGATTCCGGACGCCACAGTGCCTTGGAATACTCCTGTCGGCAGTGGGAGTGGCGTTGAAAGCGTCACGGTTAAAGGGTTGGGCGCGTACCAGGTGGAGTTGGGCGGATTCTGGAACGGGGCAGCAGGACCGGTAACATCGCGGAAGTAGCTCATTCCATAGCCGCCCCGAAGAACCGTGTCCTTGGCCAGGGTAATGGCGAAACCGAAGCGGGGAGCCAGTGCTCCGTAGTCCGTCTTAGCGTTACAACTGGCGGAAACTCCATTCTCAGTGGCTGTAATAACCGCCGCCTTCACCGGGTCAAAGCACGAGAACTGAGCCGAATGACTTGCATTCGTCAGCGGGGTGAAGATGTCGTAACGAACACCCAGGTTGAGGGTCAGCCACGGCATCGCGCGCCAGTCGTCCTGGAAGTAGAAGCTCGGCTCCCACGTCCGGAAATAGTACGGCGACAACGTCAGGCGGCGCTGAACCGAGTAGACGTTCCCTTGCAGGAAATTGGCGAGAACGACTGGCGTCGGATTGTTCGTGAAGCTATAGTAGCCTGGTCCGTACGCGTTCTGCTGGTTGTATATCTGGCGGCGGACGAGAGCCGCCCCGTACTTGAATGTGTGTACTCCGTGCGTATGCGTGAAAGAGCCGGCGTACTGGAACGTGTTATCCAGATCGATCAACGGCACCCAACTGGAGTTGCCGAAGCCCGAATAACCTGAGATGGCCATCTGGGGCAGAGCCATCGTAAACGCGTTGATATTGGCATTCACGATGCCGAACTGAGTCCCAAGGTCTTTCCCAAAGTTCACGGGGTACGAGGCATTGCTGATCCGTGTGTAGCCGGCGCGCAACTCCAGCACTTTGTTACTTCCGAACATGTGGGTGTGCGACAGGGCGATCTGTCCGGCCCACTGCGGAGAGGTTCCCGGGTAGGAAACGGCAGAACCGCCCGGGGAAATGCCACTGACCGCCGGGAGACTATCCGGCGTGTTTGTCGTAACGTTGTTGTAGCTGTACCGCGCAAAGAAGCGGTCCCGATCGGAGAAATTCTGATCTACGCGCACATCAAATGTGTCGCTCGTCTGGGTGCGGTTCGGGCTATAGGTAAAGTTGTTCACCCGCCCTGCCAGGTTAGGAGCAGGATACAACTGGAAGTACTTTAACGCGATCGGGTTGATCTGGCTGCTGGTCAATACGGGCCCGCCGATGTCCGAGAAGTCGCCCACATGCTGTTGCTCATACAGCGTGGGGACAGTGCTGACGAAGGTCATTGCCTGAATGATTCTCAGACCTTCGTAGTCGCCGAAAAAGAACGTCTTGTTTTTCCGAATGGCGCCGCCGACGCTTCCCCCAAACTGATTCTGCCGGTACTTCGTATTGGCTCCTGCTCCGGCGAAAAAGTTTCGGGCGTCGAACATGTCGTTGCGGACGTACTCGTAGGCCGAACCGTGGAGATCGTTGGTGCCGGACTTCGTAATCAGGTTGACCACCGCTCCCGGCGTTTTGCCCACTTCGGCGGGATACACATTCGTTTGTACCCGGAATTCGGCAATTGCCTCCACCGAAGGCCTGACGCCGATCGTACCGATTACCTTTTCATTGTTGTCTACACCGTCGATCATCACGTTGTTTAATGTGTCCGACTGGGCAAACACGGAAACCGCGGACGTCTGGCGCCGGTCGTCCGGGCGGCCTCCGCTCGATAGTGCGTTAGAAACGGCTTCATTAGCGCCAGCCGCCAGTTGCGTCAACTGCATAAAATTGCGGCCGTTCAACGGTAGGTCCATGACCTGCTGTTCAGTCACCACCGAGCTTAGCGTGGAAGTATCGGTCTGGAGCGCGGCCGTCTGCCCCGAGACTTCCACGGTCTGAGTGTTCTCGCCCACAGCCAGGGTGACGTTCTGCCGAAGCCGCCCACCCGCCTCCAGTTGTACATCGTTGATGATGGCGCTCCGGAAACCGTCAGCCGTGATAGAAATCGAGTAACGGCCGCTTGGTAAAGAGGTCAGGATGTACTCTCCTGAGGTGCCCGAAGTCAATTCATGCGTTTCGTGCGTACCGGTATTCGTAATGACGATCTTGGCTTGGGGCACGACCGCCCCGCTAGCATCCGTGACCGTGCCTAGGATGTCACCTGTGACGACTTGTGCTTGGGCTATACAGCCAAAGAGCAATAGCGCGAAGAATGTGATTCGAACCGTCATTCTCGTAGCTCCTTACTTTGTATCGCTGCAACGCAGATGCGAAGTCTGTTTAGAATTTCAGGTCTTTACAAGAATATAATGAAATTTCGACCGTGTCAATCCAAAACTTGGCGGCAGCCACGACTAAGAATCCACATCCCCTCTGGAGACCGGGGGCGGATAAAAATCCCCATTCCCTCCCGGAAGAGACACTCGGTACTACCCATCTCCGATCCGGAGAGTGAGACCGACCGAGGAGATGCCCAGTCTTGGTACTTCCGGGGCGTTCCCTTGACCTTGGATATAGTTCCGGGTATTTCGGGGGCCGGAAGAGGTCTGACGGGAAGAGCAGTATATCCAGAACACCAGGGGCCACCAGGGACCACGGCGGCCTGGTGACCGCCGATCAGGTGGGCGAGGCGGCAAAGCGACTGGCAACCTGAACGGAAGCGGGTAAAGGAAGCGGCCAAGTGGTGAGCCGGAATATGTCCAGGGTGTGGGTGCGGGCACGCGCACCGCAAGGACTGGCAATGGAGGGTGCATTATGGCCAATTTGAGCCGTGATGGTGGATCTGCACCGGCGCAAAGTGGTGCTCGATCGCGACATCATTCTGCTTTCCGAGTCGGACGAAGAGGCCGGGTCGCTGGGCGCCACGTGGATCGTTCAGCATGCGTGGGCGAAGATCGACGCCGAGTTCGCGCTCAACGAGTACTCGTACATTCTGCCGACGCCCTCGGGCGTGCCCGTCTTCCAGATCCAGACGGCGGAGAAGGTCCCGACGCGTTTCAAGATGACGGCGCGCGGCACCGCGGGGCATGGCTCGCTGCCGCGCGACGATAACCCCGTCGAGCACCTGGCGCGCGCCATCTACCGTCTCAGCCAGGCCGATCAGCCGGTGCAACTGAATGCCACTACCCGCGCCTACCTGAACGCCATCGGCAAATTGGCGGACTACGCCTGGTTGGCGCCGCTGATCGCGAAGTTGGACGATCCGGCGACCGCCTCGCGCACCGCTGACGAGATCCGCAAGCGCGATCCCGAGATCCACGCCATGTTGCGGACCACGGTTTCGGCCACGATGCTGAGCGCCGGGACGAAAATCAACGTGATCCCCAACGCCGCGGAGGCTCAACTCGACGGCCGCCGCCTGCCCACGGAAACGCGCGAAGAAGTCTTCGAGCGCTTCCGGAAGATCATCGACGACCCGGCCGTCACCATCGAAGCGACCAGCAGCCAGCAGCCATCCACCGAGCCGAGTTCGCTGACGTCGCCGCTCTACCTTGCGATGGAGAGGGTCTTCCACGCGACGGCGCCGAACGCTCTGGTCGTGCCCTTCTTAATGCGCGGCACCACCGATGGCGCGTACCTGCGCGCCAAGGGGATGGCGGTCTACGGCGTGCCGATCTTCCGCAAGGACGGCGAACTGCGCCTGCACGGCAACGACGAGCGCATGTCGCTCGACAACCTGCGCTCCGGCACGGACCTGCTGCGCAAGATCGTGGTCGAGGTGGCGAAGCCATGACGCACCGGATCTTACTCTTTCTTGCGGCTGTTGCCGCCGCCGCCCAAGTCCCCGGCCCGCGGACTCTGCGGCTGGACTATGTCCACACCGGCATGGCCGCGGAGGAGCACTTCGCGCTCGATGGCGTTGTCCTGGAGGGCGAGTGGCCGGGACCACTCGATCGCTGGACGGACGAGAGCAATCTCGGGAAGTACTACTTCCAGGTGCTGGATCGCGCCACCAATCGCGTGATCTATTCGCGCGGCTTCGCCAGCATTTACGGCGAGTGGGAGACCACCGGCGAGGCGAAGGAGCAGCGCCGCGCCTTTTCCGAAAGCGTCCGCTTCCCCGCGCCCGCTCTCCCGGTGCAGGTGGTGATCAAGAAGCGCGGCCCGCGCAATGAATTCCGCGAGGTCTGGTCAATCGTGGTGGATCCGTCCGACGCCGGCGTGGAGCGCGGCGCACCACCCAAGCTGAACGTCTGGGCCGTGATGCAGAATGGCGCTCCGCGCGATAAGGTCGACCTGCTGCTGATGGGCGATGGCTACACCGCGGCGGAGATGGAGAAGTGGCACCGCGACGCGCGCCGCATGGCGGAGATGCTGTTCGCCGCGTCGCCGTTCAAGGAACACCGTCAGGATTTCAACGTGTGGGCCGCGGATACGCCGGCGGAGGAGAGCGGCGTCGCGCGCCCGTCGGACGGCATCTTCCGCCGCTCGCCCTTGCGCGCCGCGTATGACGCCTTTGGGTCGGAGCGCTACGTCCTCACCTTCGACAACAAGCGACTGCGCGAGGCGGCGTCGGCCGCGCCGTACGAGTTCATCGAAATCGTGGTCAACGACCGCAAGTACGGGGGCGGCGGCATCTTCAATCTCTTCGCCACCGTCTCCGCCGACAATGCGTTCACGCCCTACGTTTTCGTGCACGAGTTCGGCCACCATTTCGCGGGGCTGGCCGACGAATACTATACGTCCGATGTCGCCTACGGTAGCGCGACGGAACATCCCGAACCGTGGGAACCGAACGCTACCGCGGACCCAGGCGCCGCGAAGTGGAAAAATCTGCTGACCGCCGGCATCGATCTGCCCTCCATCTGGCCGAAGAAGGAGTTCGAGCAGATGGAGCAGGCGACGCAGGAGCGCCGGCGCGCCATCCGCGCGCAAAAACGTCCGGAAGCGGACATGGAGGCGCT
>OCZT010002120.1_pt1 | contig 20521 bp, 11 predicted proteins | sample 1539031 | NCBI WGS metagenome assembly OCZT01 (sample SAMEA3539308, study PRJEB22396) | soil metagenome | biome: tundra; feature: field; material: soil | place: USA | collected 2010-05 | depth 0.15 m | reverse complement strand
AAATTGCAACCTATTGGAAATGGACCACTTCCGCCGGCATGGTGTAGAAGATGAGCTTGACACCTACCGCGTCCTCCGTGACCCGGTCTCGTTGGGAAAGCCGGCGGCGTAGCGGCGGGATTGAGTAGTTGCGCACTTCAATAGAGGTGTCATCGGCGGACTTCGAGCCGTAAGCCGGTGGGCGAGCAATCCTGCTCCTCGAAAATGGTGAGCCGGTTGTCGGCGCGCAGCCAACTCCGCGGCACATGATACCAGCGCTGGGTGGGCTCGCCCGCCGGCGCCAGCGAGAGCCCGTCCTCCGCCAATTTGTGCCATCCACGATCGGCTCCATAGCCATTGGCAGCGAGCAGCCAGTAACGGCCGAGCGCGCGGCCGTTGACGAAGAGATGGCCCTTACCGAGACCGGCAGCGTCCAGGCGAAAGTCAGCATCGGCGCGCAGCAGCGATTCCGCGAGCGCGAAACGCGCCTGGTACCACGTGCAGGGACCCGGCGCCTCCACTTCGCGCCACTCCACTGTCTCGGCGACCTCGGCGACGCGCCGCTGCTCACCCACCAGGTAAGGCCGCATCTCCCAATCGCGTAGCCGTGCGCCGTTCAGCAGCACGCCGCCCCAGATGCCTTTGCGCTCGGTGTTCATGGAGTCCGCAATCTGCCAGTCGCCTTTGATCAGCCCGAGCGCGACCGCGAGGATGTCCAGCCGGTGTTCGCCGGCCGCGGCATTAGCGATTGCGAACCGGTGGCGGAAGCCGGTGAGTTTCTGCTTCTCCAGGTCATTGGCGATGATGCGGGGGTGCGCCGGATCTTCCGGTCCGGTGGGGCCGCGATTCTCCTGAAACGGCGGCTGGGACTGCACCACCGGTTTGCCGTCCAGGAAGACGTAAAAGAAGTCCCCGCCCCAAGGGATTTCCAGTGTTTGCGGCCCCGCGGCAACGATGCGAATACGCGCGCTATACCAACAGTAGTCGGTCTCGTCGCGGGTAAGTCCGAGCTGCTCGATCGGTTCGGCGGCGATGACGCCTCGCGGGCGCGCCGCCGGCATCGGTTCGCACCACGATTGCCAGCCGGACGGCTTCGCAGCGGTTTCCCACGAGCGCGGGCGGAAGGCGCGGGCCACCGCGTCATAGTCGCCGGCCGTGTCGAAGAGGACGCGGCCGTGACCATCGAGCACGCGGCCGGTGCGTTGCGCCGGGTCGAGGCGTATCCGCAGTGTCTCTCCACCGGAGGTCCAAGTGGCGACCTCTGTTCCGCTCGGATCGACCCGGCGGGACCGCTCGCCGCCGAGCAGCAGTTGGCCGCGCTCGCGGACCAGGCTGTGCAGCCGTGCGAGGTGCTGGGCCTTGGGCGTCGCCCGGCCATATTCGTCAAGCGGAGCGTCGAAACCGTAGCTGGTGGTCTGCAGGTACATGGCGTTGCGCCCGAAATGAGTGCCGCCATGCCACATGTAGTAGTTCCAGCCGGCGCCGCCACAGGCGACGAAACGCAACAGGTGAAACGCCAGATTGCGAGAGTCGCGCAGATGGCGCTGAAAGCCCCAGGTGTCGTACCATGCCGGCCACACTTCGGTCCACAGCAGCGGCTGGCCAGGATGGTCCGCCAGGTGCTTCGCGCAGCGTTCCGGCGCGATGGAGTGGCCGTTGACCGTGAGCAGCGAACCGGGTGCGCCGCCTTCACAAGTGGTGAGCGGCACGTCGATGCCGATTCGCTTCGCGAGGTCAACCACCCAGGCGAGGTAGCGCGCTCCCTCGGCGCCGTAACGGGCGGCAACGTTGGTGTATTCGTTCTCCACTTGCACCAGGTTGACCGGTCCGCCGCGCGACGCCAGGCGCGGGCGCACTTCGGCGGCCAGGTGCTCGAAATACTTCTCCACCCGCCGCATATACGGCTGGCTCCAGGTGCGGATCACGATGCCGGGCTCGTCGCGCAGGTAAGGCGGGAAACCGCCGTAGTTCCACTCCGCGCAAATGTAAGGACCCATGCGCAGCAGCACGCGCAGGCCCCTCTCTGCGCAGAGATCGAGAAAGTGGCCGAGGTCGCGGCCGCCCGAGAAATCGTAGAGATCGCGCGCCGTCTCGTGGTAATTCCAGAAGACGTACGTGGCCACGCAGTTGAGGCCGAGCGCCAGGCTGCGATCGAGCAGGGCCGGCCACGATTCGCGCGGCGAGCGGGCATAGTGGATCTCACCTGAGAGCAGGAACTCGCGCCGGCCGCCGAACAGCAGCGAGCGGGCGTCGAAGGCCGGTACGGCGGCCACGGCGTTCAGAAAGAGGCGTCTCGTGTAACGTTTCAAACCAACACTATTATGCATGACCTTGCTATCCCGGTGGCATCCCGAGAAATCGAGGCGTTGGAACCGCGCCTGACGGCGGTGGCGCAGCCGGCATACGAGATCGGTCGCAGGGGCGCCGAGCTGCTGATCGACCGGATCGAAAAGCGGCGAACGTCGAATAAGCCGGTGCTGGTGGAACTGGAACCCGAACTGATCGTGCGGGGCTCGACCGGATCTGCGCGAATGAATCGGATCACTCCTGCCTTGAAAAGTAGGGATTGACAAAGGAAGCGCAAAGTGATTTAATTCAGGCGTTGGTCTTGCTGAGCTCCCGGAAAGTCGTTTTTAGCGATGAGTTCGGGCCAGAAGTGAATCGATTCATAATGGAGTGGCTTAGATGAGGAACCAGTGGCAAAGGGCGGTGATCGTGGCGATGGCGCTGATCACACCGGCGGACGGGCATGGCGTCCAGAGAAGGAGGAGTCGTATGCGAAGTGTCGCGTTGTTTTTTGCTTCCGTTATTGTGATGTCCGCGCAGGTGAACTCGAGTTCCATCAGCGGGACGATTCTGGATCCGTCAGGCGCTGGAGTGCCCTCGGCGACGGTCACCCTTCTAAACGAACAAACCGGAGTCCGGCTGACTGCCAAGAGCACCGAAGCCGGGAACTATCTTTTCGCGCCTTTGCAGGAAGGCAAGTACACGATTCAGGTCGAAACGGCAGGCTTCAAGAAGACCGAGCGGCCCGGGTTGGACCTCCAGATCGGCGATAAACTTGGCGTGAACGTTACGCTGGAAATCGGCAACGTGCAAGAGACCGTGGAGGTGAAGGCGGAATCGCCTCTCCTCACGACCACAAACGCCAGTATCGGCCACGTTATTACTAATGACAAGATTATGGAACTGCCGCTGCCTGGGCGCAGTCCGGTGCGCCTCTTCCAACTCGCACCTGAGGTCGGCGGCACCAGCGGCGGTATGACCGACCTCCGTCTGGGCGGCGGACGTATTCGCCAGGTGGATTTCTACGTGGATGGCTCGCCGACCACTAACGTCTCCGATGGGAGCGCCACGGCAATTCCAGCCATCGATTCAATCGCGGAAGTGAAGATCGAAACCAACAACCTTTCGGCGGAGTACGGGCGCACTTCCGGCGGCGCCATCAGCATTCAGACCAAGGCGGGTACCAACCAGTTCCATGGCTCGCTGTATGACTTCGAGCAGAACGATATCTTGAATGCGAACGACTGGAATTCCGACCGCCGCGGAAATCCGAAAGCCGGGTTCAACAAGCATCAATTCGGCGGAACCCTGGGCGGTCCGGTGTGGATCCCGCATCTGTATAACGGCAAGAATCGCACGTTCTTCTTTTTCAACTACGATGGTGAACGGACCTGGCAGAATGGGGCGTTGCAGACGGCTACCATGCCGACGGACCTGGAACGGAATGGCGATTTCTCTCAAACCTTAAATAATACGGGGCAGAAGGTCACCATTTACGATCCTTACACGTATAATGCGGCGAGTAACGCGCGCCAGCCGTTCCCTGGAAACATCATTCCGACTAGCCGGTTCGATCCCGTGGCGAAATACCTGCTGACCCTCTGGCCGGAGTCGAACCGGGCGGGTGATCCCGGCAACGGCGCGAACAACTTCTACGGCCAGAGCAGTAGTTTCTTTAAACGCAACGACGTCGTGGCGCGGGTGGATCAGAACTTTGGCAACAACCACCGTGTTTATGTCCGTATCACGGACCAAAATAATTACACAAACCCGAGCGACTGGGCCGGCCCCGCGACTTCGGGGGTGCGACCCTCCTGGATCACGCAGAGGGGTTCGACCGCGAATTGGACCTGGACCGCGCGCCCCACCATGATTGTTTCGGCGCAATTCGGGTTTGCGCCTTGGGATAGCACCTACTACCCGGTCTTTTCGGGTTTCGATCCAACGCAGGTTCCGTTTGCTCCGAATGCCAGAGCGCAATTGGATCCCCGGTTTATCCCATACGAGAGCTTCGAGAAGGTGGCTGGCTTGGGTGTGAGCTATCAGACTACCCTTCTGCACACCCGTAACGGCATCGGCACCTTGTCGCTGATGAAGGTGTGGAACCGGCATACGCTAAAGGTGGGTTATGAGGAGCGGCTGTCGTACCTGAACGACCAAGAGGCAAACTTTCCGTCCGGCGGCGCTTCCTTCAGCGGCGACTGGACCGGTCTGAACCAGCAGGCGCCTCTGGCGCAGCAGGGTTCCGGCTTCGCTTCCTTCCTGCTCGGCACGCCGGACAGCTTCTCGTTCGATAGCGAAAGGAACGGCTGGGCAGTGTCATTCCGCAACTATGCAGCGTACGCCCAGGACGATTTCAAGGTGAGCCCGCGGTTTACCTTGAACCTCGGTTTGCGCTGGGAGTATGAAGCTCCGGAAACGGAGCGCTATAACCGGCTGGAATTCATGTCGCCCACCATTGACAACGGATTTCATGTAACTCCGGGTTATAACTTCCAGAGTCAAGTGATCAACGCCGGTCTGCTTCCCGCCGGTTCGCCCATCCCCAATTTGAGCGGGCCTTTTCTGGGCGGCGGCGGCGTGGTGGACTCGTCATTACGGTCGGGGCGCTCGAACATGGACCCGTATTGGAAGAATTTCGGACCGCGCGTGGGCCTCGCCTACCAGATCGACTCGAAAACGGTTTTCCGGAGCGGCTTCGCGATCCTTTACTCCGGCTACACCGGAAACGCGTCCGGCACCGGCTCGGTTTCGATGTACTCCTATATCAACTCCACCGGCACCGCTTCCATCACCCGAGACAACGGTCAGACGGTCGCCGCAACACTCTCCAACCCGTTCCCGGGCAACTACGGCCTGCTTGCTGCGACTAACGATCCGCAGGAAGTCATGAACCGGTTGATGGGCGGCGGTATTTCGGCGTATCAGACGGACCACCGGCCTTCCTATGAGATCAGTTACAACGGCGGGTTCCAGCATACGCTCGCCGGCAAGTGGCTGCTGGAGGGAAGCTTCACCGGCAATAATGGTGTTCACCTGTACGTGGGTGGCAACCCGTACATCAACACTCTGAATCCCCAATACCTCAGCCTTGGCGCATTGCTGAATAAGACCGTCCCAAACCCGTTCTACGGCACGCTGGCCGCAAACAACACAACCCCCCTGAGTCAGCCGACCATCGCATACAAGTACCTGCTCAATCCCATGCCTCAGTACCCCAACGGTGTACGTTCCCTTCAGGCATCCTGGGGCAATTCGCACTACCTTGCCGGCATGTTCAAGGTGGAGCGTCGGTTTTCAAATGGTTTCAGTCTCCTGGTTTCTTATACGGTTTCCAAGCTAATTGAGGACACGGCCGCGAAAGCCGGGACCTCATTCGCCCTGCCCCAGGACGGCCACACTTACAGCGACGTCAGAGGGCTTTCCGTGCAGGACATCCCGCAGAAGCTGGTGCTGACCTATCTATACGAACTGCCGATCGGCAAAGGCAAGAAACTGCTCACAAGCCCGCAAGGCTTCGGCGAGAAACTCCTCGAAAAGGCCATTGGCGGATGGCAAATCGCCGGCTTCAGCATCTTCCAGTCTGGCTACCCGCTACAGATCACGCAGAGCGACAACTTCACCTCAGGGCTTGGTTACGGCACTCTGCGGCCGACACTGGTCAACAACAATTATGGAACCGGCGTGGATATCAGCCAGGCGGTTGGCTATCCCGCCTCGGCGCGGTACCTGAACCCGGCGGCGTTCGCGGTGACCTCTGTGTATGCATTTGGCACGGTCCCGTCGGTTCTGCCCAACATGCGCCAGCCGCGGTACGACCAGACGGACTTGGCGATCATCAAGAAATTTCACTTTACGGAATCGAAGTTCCTCGAAGCCCGCGTAGAAGGTTCCAACATGTTCAATCATCCGGTTTTCATGCTGGACAGCAACGCGTTGAACATCCAAAATTCCACTTTCGGATATCTACAGGCGTTGCAGAATTCGCCCCGTAACATACAACTGGGTGCGCGTTTCGTGTTCTAAGGTGCGTTTGAAAAGGTTTTCATGGAGCAGGCTTCGCACTATGAGCCCGACTCATCGCGATATGAAGCAGCGCTTCCATCGTTCCCGGCAAGCACTTGTAGTCCGGCCTGAGCCGGCGCCATGAAGTGATCCAGCGGTGCCGCGCTCCGGTCGGCGCGGGCACGTTTTTGCGCGTTGCAGGGCGGTCTTCGAAAGGCCTTCATTTCGCGGGGAATCAAGTGCCTCTTGCCTGCCAGGCCTACGTAGTGACGGATTCAGTGTCTCGGGGCGCAGCGGAATGGCGGAACGAGTGATGGAACAGATAGGGAATTCGATCAGAGCGAAAGACATGCACATACATCGTTTGCGGACTACGATTGGCGAGGGAGCGGCGCATGAGACCGGCCGCCGGGACCGGAGGCGAACTGCGGCCTTGAAGATGGGGTGCGTCGTTTTGGCGGCGGCTTGCCGCCTGGCCGCGGGGGCAGTCCCCGGTTTCACCGTGACGGATTTCGGAGCGGCGGGGAACGGAAAGACCCTGGACACGCCATCCATTCAGAAAGCGATTGACGCGGCCGCCGCGGCGGGCGGGGGCACGGTTGTCCTACCCCCGGGCCGGTTCCTGACCGGCACCATTTTCCTGCGTAGTCACGTCACTCTGGAATTGCAGTCGGGAGCCACGCTGCTAGGTTCGAGAGACATCAAGGATTACCCTCTGATGCAGAAGGGTATCGGCACCGACAACGACCACTCCGGCCGGTACCTGATCGTCGCCAGCGGCGTCGAGGATGTCACGATTTGTGGGGGAGGATTGATCGATGGCCAGGGCGACGCGTTCTGGGAACCGGCCGCCGATCCCCGCAAATGGATCAAAGCGAAATCCCCGCGACCGAGTCCAATGGTGGAAGTGTCGGGTAGCAAAGATGTCCACATTCGCGATGTCCGCTTGACTAACCCCGCGGGCTGGACCATGAACCTGAGAACATCCGAGCGGGTATTCGTGCGGAACATCAGCATCAAAAACAATCCGCTCGCGCCGAACTCGGACGGCATCGACGTGTCCGGGTCGCGCGACGTGCTCATCAGCGACAGCCGCGTCGATACCGGGGACGACGGCATCGTTCTCAACTCCGTGGATCGCGATGTGGAACGCGTGACGGTCAGCAATTGCGTGATTCGGTCTTTGTGCGCGGCCTTGAAAGTGGGGTGGCCCGGGAACAAGCACAACATTCGCCAGGTGGCCATCAGCAACTGCGTGCTGTTCGGGTCCAACCGGGGTGTGGCGGTGTACCATCCAGGGCCCGGGGCAGTAGTCGAAGACATCGTTGTCAGCAACATCGTGTTCGACAGCAATACGCCGGTGGTCCTGACCCGTCCAATCCACATTGACCTGCGGCGGACCCCTGGCGCGGCGGAGGCGGGCAGAATCCGCAACGTTTCCATCAGTAATTTCACGGCTCGAACGCAGGGGCGCGTGCTGATGACCGCCGAGGCGGGCACGGTTCTGGAAAACATCACATTGCGCGACGTCCACCTTACGTACCCGTATCTCGAGGATCCGCGGCAGTTGGGGGCGAATCCGGCCAGCGATCAGTGCTCCAATCGCAGTCCCGAAGCCCGCGTGGCGACCGCGGCGGTAGTGGCGGAGAACATCGAAAATCTGGAAATCGACGGTCTGACGGTAACGTGGCCGGAAGGGCCGGCGCCGGAGGAATGGCGCATTCCGGTGAAGCGGGAAAACGGAACGTTCGACCGGCTGTACAATTTCGAGTACGGGACTGTGGCGCCTCCCGATTTTTCGGTGATCTGGGCGCGGGGCATCCGGAGCGGCACGGTGCGGATGACGAACCTGCGGGGGTCGTCGGCAAAGGTGAAAGCGCTGGACATTTTGAACAGCGGCGTGAAGATTCTGGAGTGATCCGTCCGGTCTTCTGGCGGCGTCTCGCGATTCGTATTCTGAGGATGTACTCATGACACTGAGCTATCTACGGTTCATGGCGGTACTGGTGGTCGTCGCCAGCCCCATTCCGGTCCGCGCGGCGGACGACGATCCATTCTTGAATAAGCTCTACGACAGCTTGCACGACAGCCCGATGCAGCGCAAGATCCGCGACCTCGCGCCGGTGCCGATCGGCGTGGTCTTCCTCCCCTGGAAGGGGATGACTGAGCAGGACATGCGGCATCACTTCCGCATGATGAAGAAGCTCGGCTTTAACAACCTGAAGCAGACCCTCTCTTCGCCGGAGTGGCCGGAACACCGCATCATGGAGATCGCCCTCGAAGAGGACATCATCCCGTTCTGGTATGGCGAAGGGGGCTGGGAGCCGATCACCCCGGAGCTGCTCAACCATTTGGGGATCCCGCGCACGCTGAGCAAAGCCGAAATCCGCAAGCATCCCAAAATGCTCGCGTACCAGAAGGAGATCATCCGGCGAGGCCTAGCGAACGACAGCGGGCGCCCGCACCTTCAGCTTACAAGGGAAGACCCGAGTTCGTTTGTCTACCGGCACACGCCAGATCCCTACCTGCGCACAGCCGACGTGCCGCTCTACCAGAAATGGCTCCGCGAAACTTACAAGACGCCCGCTGGGGTGGCCGAGGCCTGGAACTCCTACGGATTCAAGTCCTGGGAGGAGGTGGACCGCGTGGTGGCGCAGTCGGCGGGCGAACCCGATCCTGAGCGGCCGCCCGGAGGCGGCGTGGGCCGGGTGCGTGACGTGCTGCGCTTTAAGGCCGAGTCGCACGCCAACAGCATTCGTGCGGCGTCTCTGGCCTCGAACCGAGCTAACCCGTTCGGGGTCACGCGGGCCGGCGGCGAGCAGAGCCTGTTCCTTCCGCTCGCCTGGCGTGCGACGGACATGGAATTGATCGCGGACACCCAGCAGGAGACCGGATCGTTCTATCCCTCCGTCCACCCGATCTGGCACTTCGGAGAGGTGAACTACGAGCTTGCGCGGCCGCTCTACATGTACGTCTCGTTGGCAGCCGACCTGTTCAAGGGCGGATGGACCGGCGCGTGGGAATCAAGCGCCGGCGCTCAGCAGTTGACCGGGGGCAAAGGCTCGGATTACGAGCAGGAATCCACAATACCCGGTTTCACCATCGACCGCGGCACTATCACACAGATGCTGCTTACCTACTTGGCGGGCAGCTTCAAAGGAGCGGGACTCTGGGCCTGGAACTACGGCGGGCCAGGCGGGGAATTCTCGCTGTTGAACCGGCAGCTTGAGCCCGGCGATCGGGCCATCCGCGCCGGCCAGATCGCTCAGGCGGCCGAACGGCTGCGCGACGAACTCTGGCAAACCCACAAGGAGCCGCAAGTCGGTGTCCTCTACAACTGGGACAGCGACGCTATCTGGGCCGCGCTTTCCATTCGCAGCCGCAGCAACTTCCGCGATTACCCGATGAAGGCTCGAGTGGGCGTCGGCCGGGCACTCATCAACGGTAATATCCCGTGGGAGCACGTCACCGTCCGCGACCTCGACCGCGGCCTCGCTCCCCGTTACAAGACAATCTACCTGCCGGGCCAGATTTCGTTAACTAACAGGCGGCTGGAGATTCTGACCTCTTACGTGCAGCAGGGCGGCCGGGTCGTGCTCGATTCCCCTGGCGGCTGGTACGCCGAGCAGGGTGTCGTGTTCGACACGAAGCGCGGCTCCGTTTTTGAGCGGCTCTTCGGAGCTGAGTTGGCCGACTACCAGTATTCGAATAACGTGCCGCGCCTGCTGGAAAACGTGAAGCTGAACGGCTTCATTACCGAGATCAACCCGACACGCGCCGAAGTGGTCGCCCGCTTCCAGACCGGTAAGCCGGCGGTCACCGAATACCGCCTGGGCCAGGGTACGGCGGTGCTGCTGGCATGGGATGCGTCCTTTGCGGCGTTCCACCCGGGCAATGAGGCGGACGAGAAATGGATCCGCCGGTACGCGATGGGAACGCGCCTTGCGCCCTACGCCTGCGACGGGGCCATTGTTTATCGCCTGGCCTCTCCCGCCGCCGACCACTATTTCCTTATCAACGACGGTCCGGCGCACAGCGTGCGCCTGGACACGCGGCAGCAACGCTATCAGTCCGTCGAAGACCCGGTCACCGGGGAGCAGCTCAAAGCCGGCGTGCCGATCACGCTCGAACCGTACAGCGCCCGCTGGCTCCGTTACGTAAAACCGTAGCCGGTTCCCACTGCGGGACAGCGTTTTTCAACTGGTGGTGAGTGACGTAAGTCCACCGCGCTGGCATCTGTGCGTTGAAGCGCCAGAAGGCCCCGGGGAAGGGTGATGAGGTTTTTGGGCGGCGGTGTGGATCTGGAGCAGGGTCGCCAAAGACAGTGGTGACGCGGCCGTGAGCAAGGTGATATCCTCGCCCTGGATCGAGTTATGCCAAGCACGGTCCGGCGGTGGAAGCGAAGCCGAAGCCACCCCGCGATTCGTGTTTTGAGGAGGCACTTATGATACTGAGCTATCTACGGTTCATGGCGGTACTGGTTGTCGTCGCCAGTTCCATTCCCGCCCGCGCGGCGGACGACGATCCATTCTTGAGCAAGCTCTACGACAGCTTGCACGACAGCCCGATGCAGCGCAAGATCCGCGACCTCGCGCCGATGCCGTTCGGTGTGGTCTTCCTGCCTTGGAAAGGAATGACCGAGCAGGAGATGCGGGAACACTTCCGGCTGATGAAAAAACTCGGCTTCCACAATTTGAAGCAGACTCTCGGCACCCCAGAGTGGACGCAATCGCGCGTCTTGGAAGTGGCGCTTGAAGAGGGTGTGATCCCGTTCTGGTACGGGGAAGCGGGCTGGGAAGCGATTACCCCGGAGCTGCTCGCGAAACTGGACATCCCGGCGAATCTGAGCATAGCCCAGATTCGCACCCATCCGAAGATGCTGGCGTATCAGAGAGAGGTGCTTCGGAAGGGCATCCAGCTCGATAGCGGCCGCGCTTTCCTCGAAGGCGGCGAGGTGCCGGAACTGCAGGGATTCACTTTCCAACCCGATCCGTTCCTGCGCAAAGAGAATGTTCGTTTCTTCCTCCGGTGGCTGAAGGAAAACTACGCTTCGCCCCGCGAGGTGGCGGACGCGTGGAATCAGTATGAGGTCGGGATCTCGGCGCGCCCGTTCCAGACTTGGGAGGACGTGGAGCGAGGTCTGGACCGGATGGCCGGCGAGCCGAACACGCTGCGCGGCGCCGGCGGCGAGTACGGATCCGTTCGCGATGTCCTGCGCTTCAAGGCCGAGTACCACGCCTGGCAGATCCGCAGTACCGCCGAGGCGTCCCACCGTGCCAACCCCAACGCCCCCACGCGCACGGGCGGCGAGATGGGATTGTTCCTGCCATTCGCCTACCGCGCCACCAACATGGAAGCGCTGGCCAATACGCAGTTGAACACCGGCTCGTTCTATCCCTCCATCCACTTCGCCTGGCATTTCGGCGAGGTGAACTATGAGGTGGCGCGGCCCATTTACATGCAGGTGGCGTTCGCGGCGGACCAGTTCAAGGGAGGTTGGAGCGGGGCGTGGGAAAGCACCGGCGGCCCGCAGCAACTCACCGGCGCCAAGGGCTGGAACGCCCGGCAGGCCACCACCACAGCCGGGTTTACCGTGAACGCCGGCACCATCACGCAGTTGTTCCTCTCCTACCTGGCCGGCGGCTTCAAGGGAGCCGGGGTGTGGGCGTGGAATTACCGGCGGGCAGGTTGGGAGGGCGGCGAGTATGCGCTGCTCGACCGCAACTGGAAGCCGGGCACGCGGGCCATCCGGGCGGGAAAGATCGCCCAGGCCGCCGAGCGGCTGCGCGACGAGCTCTGGCAGTCGCATAAGGAGCCTGTCGTGGGAGTGCTCTACAACTGGGACAGCGACGCGATCTGGGCCGCCACTTCACTCCGCGGGCGCGACCACTTCCGGGAGTATCCCATGCAGGCGCGGGTGGGCGTGAGCCGCGCGCTGATCGACGGCAACATCCCCTGGGAACACGTGCTGCCCAGCGATCTCGAGGCCGGCCTCGGCCCGCGCTACCAGGTGATCTATATGCCCGCCCAGATGGCCCTCGGCGACAAACTGCTCGCCGTACTGACCGATTACGTGTCGAAGGGTGGCCGGTTGGTGATTGATGCTCCGGGCGGGATGTACGACGAGCACGGCCTGGCTCTGTGGACCCGGGAAGGAACGGCGTTCGAAAAACTGTTCGGCGTCGAGATCTCGGACGTGCAGTACTCGAATAACGTGCCGCGATATGTCGACACCCAGAAGCTGGATGGGTTCATCCTCGAACTGCAGGCGACGAAGGCCAAGGTTTTGGCCCGGTTCCAAACCGGCGAACCTGCCGTGACGGAACACCGCCTGGGTAAAGGGACGGCGGTGGTGCTGGCGTTCGACGCTTCGTTTGCCTGCTTTGCGCCCGGCAACACGCGGATGGAGTCGCGTCTGCGGCATTACACACTGGGAACCATCGTCCCGCCCTATGCCAGCACCAACGCCGTCGTTTACCGCCTGGCCGCGCCCGCGGCCGACCATTACTTCTTCATCAACGACGGAGCGCCCACCACCGCGATGCTGGACACGCGGAACTATCGCTACGAGTCGGTGGGCGATCCCGTAACTGGCGCACAAATGAAACTCGGCGCTCCCATCGCTTTGGAAGGATATAGTGGGCGGTGGCTGCGGTTTGTGAAGGCTAAACAGTAACCGGACAGTTCAGGGAGTGAACATGGATCTTAAGAGTCCTTGCGTGTGCGTCGCCATGCTTATGTTCTGGTCTGGCGGAGCGAAAGGCGAATCGCAGAGCGGCACGACTTACTACGTCGATTCCGCGGGCGGCAATGACCGGAATGCGGGGACGTCTCCCGGCCGCGCCTGGAAGAGTGTGGAGCAGGTGAATCGCGCCACGTTTGGCCCCGGCGATCACATCTTCTTCAAGGCTGGTACCGTCTACGCAGGTCACTTGCAGCCCCGCGGCTCCGGCGTGGCCGGCCATTCGATCATCATCGATCAATTTGGTATCGGCGCCAAGCCGCGGATTGACGGCGAAGGCCTGAATCGCGAGACACTGCTCCTCTACAACGTGGAGTATTGGGAGGTCAATAACCTCGAGATCACCAATACCGGTCAGACGCGGGAGCCGTTCCGGGCCGGAGTTCGCGTCAAGCTCGAGAATTTCGGGACCGGGCACCACATCCACCTGAAGAACCTGTTTGTGCGCGATGTGAACGGGAGCAACGTGAAAAACCTGGGTGGTGGAACTGGGATTACCTGCGAGAATTCCGGCGCGCGGGTAAAGAGCCGGTTCGATGATCTGCTAATTGAAAGATGTCACCTGTTGCGTACGGATCGCGACGGCGTTGCGATTCGCAGCGAAAACAATGAGCGCGGCACGAACTGGCATCCGAGCCTGCGGGTAGTCATCCGCGACAACCTTCTGGAGGACTTTGGTGGAGATGGGATCGTGCCCCGCGGCTGTGAGGGAGCATTGATCGAGCACAACGTGCTGCGCGGCGGCAGGCAGCGCTGTGACGATTATGCGGCGGGCATATGGCCGTACAGCAGCGACAATACCGTAATTCAGTTCAACGAAGTCAGCAGAATGAAGGGGACCAAGGACGGCATGGCGTTCGACTCGGACGGCAACTGCCGGAACACCACGATTCAATACAACTACAGTCACGACAACGATGGCGGCTTCGTGATGATTTGCGGCGGACGCTCCAATGTCGGCAATATCGTGCGCTACAACGTCAGCCAGAATGACGCGCACCGGCTGATCTACATTACTGGTCCGGTACGCGATATCCAGTTCTACAACAACATCTGCTATCTCAGAAAGGGCCTGGACGCGTGGGCCATCTGGCCCGGCGGCGGCGGACCCGGAGAAGCGACGGCTCCTTCCGGATACGCGGAGTATGTGCGCTTCTTTAATAACATCTTTTACTTCGAAGGTCGTGGCGAATACCACCTCGGGGAAATGCAGGCGATCTTCGAGGCCAACGTCTTCTTCGGGAATCAGGTCAACCCGCCGAGAGATCCGAGAGCCCTCACGTCCGATCCCATGCTGGTCGCGCCCGGCACGGGGCGAGATGGATTGGAGTCGGCGGCCGGATACCAGCTCAAAGCGGGGTCGCCGTGCATCGATTCCGGTGTGGATGCCGGGTGGAACGGCGGGCGCGACTTTTACGGCAACGTCGTGCCAGCGGGAAAAGTGCCGAACCGCGGAGCGTTCGAGTTTCCGGCGACCGTTTCCAGATCGCGATGACGGCTGGAAGTGCGATTTCGACGGCGACCGCGAAAGCACGCGGCGGTTTGGGCAATCATTCAGGTGTGGAAATCGCGGAGCAGGACGGCATTGCGGTAACCGGATCCCCATCTCTCGTCGGGCCGGCCGCAGTCCAGCTTTTCCGCTAGAATAAGGGGGATCTCGCTACTGATCGGAAGCACTGCCAATGCGCGATAACGAAAGGCCACCCATCAATGCCAGGATGGTTCGGAACCACTTTCAATGGTTGGCGGCGCCGGCCGTGCTGGTTCTGTCGTTTCGAAAGGCACTCATCTTGTCGGCAGTGGCGAGTCTGTTGACTGCCGCTGAGCCGGGCGTCCCCGACTTCTCCTTCGCCGGGTATCATTCCGGCCGCGATCCTCTGCCCGCCCGTGGTACGGCGTCCGTGAATGTCCGCGATTTCGGGGCGCGTGGCGATGGCCAGCAGGATGACAGCGCCGCGTTTCTCAAGGCCATCGCGGCGCTGGATCGCGGCGTAATCCTGGTGCCGGCCGGACGCTACAGAATCACCAGCATCCTGGAGATCCACAAGAGCGGCATGGTGCTGCGCGGCGAGGGTCCGGAAAAAACCACGCTTTACTTCCCGATCCCGCTGAACGACATCCGGCCCAACTGGGGGGCCACCACCACCGGAGATCGCACGTCCAACTATTCCTGGTCGGGCGGCTTTGTCTGGATCGGCGGACGGGCCACGCACCGCGTTCTGGCCGATGTAACGGCCGAGGCACGCCGCGGCGACAGCCGCGTCGCCGTTTCGTCGGCGAGTGGGTTGAAGCCGGGGCAGTGGGTAGAGGTCGCTGAAAAGGACACCCCGGCCAACACCCTCGCCGACTGGATCTATTCCGGCGACCCGGGTGACGTCCGTCAGCTCCGAGGGCGCACCCGCGTCTCCCTGGCGTCGCGCATCACATCCGTCGGGGATGGCGCCATCGATCTGGAGCGCCCGTTGCGCTTCGACCTCCGCGCCCAGTGGCATCCGCAGATTCTGGCCTTCGAGCCGAGCGCCAGCGAATCCGCAGTGGAGGACTTGACCTTCGAGTTTCCGCCCGCGGAGTACAGAGGCCACTTCACCGAACTCGGGTTTAATGCCGTCGCTCTCGACAATACGGCCAACTGCTGGGTGCGGCACATCCGCATTCTGAACCCGGATAGCGGCATTTTCATCACCGGCATGTTCAACACGGTAGACAACGCGGCCTTCGAATCCCAACGCCAAGGCAACCAAGGGCTAGTGGCGCACCATGGCATCTATCTGTCCGGTAGTGACAACCTGTTCACGCATTTCGACTACCGCATGCAGTTCATTCACGACATCACCGTGAGTGAATCCGCCGGCAATGTGATCTCGGCGGGGAAGGGCATCGACCTGGATTTCGATCACCACGTTCGCGCGCCGTTCGAGAATCTCTGGACGGATATCGACGCCGGCGCGGGAACCAGGCTGTGGGAATCGGGAGGCGGAAATGGATTGGGCCGCCACTGCGGCTCACGGGAGACTTTCTGGAACATCCGCGCCAAACGGCCGCCGGCTGCGCCCCCGCCGGGGTGGGCCGCTCCGGGCATCATTTTCCTTCCGGACGCCACCCCGCCGGATCTTCACCTGAAGCAACTCAGCGAGCGGCTAAAGTGAGGTTGGAAGAGACGCCATGCACATTAGACCCAGGCAGGATGCGGTAGCGGCGGTATTTCGAGGAAAAGACGCATTGCAAGCGAGCGCCGGCGGGGATGCCGATCAAGAAGACCTGGAGATCAGGAGCCGCTAATGCCCACGATTCGCGATGTAGCCAGGCTTGCCGGGGTCTCGGTGGGGACCGTGTCCAAAGTGTTAACGGGATCGGGCCAGGTTGGTGACGAACGGCGCACGCGGGTGCAGCGGGCAATCCGCGAACTGGAATACGTGCCGGATCCCCTCGCGCGGAGCCTGAAGACCCGCCAGACGCGGATGCTGGGCGCGATTATTTCGGATATTACGAATCCATTTTACCCGCAGTTGGTCCGCGGCGCCGAAGACGCGGCAATGAAGCGCCACTTTCTGCTAATTACGGTCAATACGGACGATCGTGCCGAGCGCGAACGCGAACTCGTCTCGCTGCTGCTGGCGCGCAAGGTGGACGGGTTGCTGCTGGTCTCGTCGCCGCACGCCACAGACCGGTCGCACATTGCGCGCGCGCAGAAGCAGGGCATTCCAATCGTGGCGCTCGACCGGCTGCCGGAAGGGGTGGCGCTCGACGCCGTGCTGGTGAACAACCTGAGGGGCGCGCGGATGTGCATGCACCACCTGCTGCGGCAGGGGCACCGCCGGATCGCGTACCTGGGCGGAGACTGGGACCTGAACAACGCGCGCGACCGGCTGCGCGGCTACCAGGAAGGCCTCAAGGAAGCGGGCATCCCGGTGGAACAGGCGCTGATCGGGTACGGCGATTTCCGGCAGGAAACGGGGTATCGCCTCACCAAGGATCTGTGTCTGCAGCAGGACCCGCCGACCGCGATCTTCGCGGCCAACGGGATGATGGGGCTGGGCGCGTTGAAGGCGCTTCGCGAACTCGGTCTCCGGTGTCCGGAGGACGTGGCGCTGGCGCTGTTCGACGATCTGCCGTTCGCCGAGGCGGTGGAACCGCACCTGACGGCGGTGGCGCAGCCGGCATACGAGATCGGGCGCAGGGGCGCCGAGTTGCTGATCGACCGGATCGAAAAGCGGCAAACGTCGAAGAAGCCGGTGCTGGTGGAGCTGGAACCTGAACTGATCGTGCGGAGCTCGACCGGACCCGCGCGAATGAATCGGATCAATCCTACCTCGAAAAGTGGGGCTTGACAAGGGAAACGCGCAGTGCTTCAATTTAGCTGTTAGCCTTGCTGAGCCCCCGGAAAGTCGTTTTGGCGACGAATTCGGATAATGACTGAATCGATTCACAAAGGAGTAGCCTCGATGAGGAAGCAGTGGCAAAGGGCGGCGATCATAGCAATGGCGCTGATCGCAGCCAGTGCGGTGTTAGTCGCGCAGTCTAATTACGGATCGATTACCGGTGTCGTCAAAGACGTGTCTGGTAGTTCCGTTCCCAACGCAGTGGTCAAGGTCACCGACCTCGGCACAAACGCCGCGATCACGGTACACACTGATGAATCCGGCGTTTACAGCTTGCCCAGCCTGCGGCCGGTCAGCTATTCGGTTGGGGTCAGCGCCACCGGATTTCAATCGGTCATGGTGGACAACGTCAAGGTGGACACGTCGAACGTGCTCGGCCAGCCGAACCGCTACGCCAACCTGACGCCTGCCGTGTGGACGGCGATCCTGCACAAGGATCCCAGTTCGCTCTCCGGCGCGGCCTCCACCACTACGCCCGCCGGAGGGGTGCTCAGCCCGCTTGGCGTGTATCAGGAACTCAGTGGATACTACAACGGTAACCTTTACATTCTGGACCAGAACGGCACGCTGTCCCGTGTCATCCAGCTCGGGCTCAAGTTCTACTTCTGATGAGCTGCCTTTCGCGCCGGGCATTCGCCGGAGGAATGCTCGGCGCCAACCTCCTGCGCGCGCAGACGGCGGCGCAACCAGACATTCCGCAGGTTACCGAACAGGGCCAACGCGCGCTGGAAGCCGCCCGCGCGGCGATTCCGCGGATCCGCATGCGGGACGTGGAACTGGCGCTGGTGGACCGCAGCGGAGAGGCGCTGCCAAAGGTTGCGGTGGAAGTGGTGCAGGTCCGCCATGCGTTTCCTTTCGGAGACAACATGTGGGATCTGGACAAGTTCTTCCGCAACCGCCAGCAGGACGCCGACCGCGCGCGGTATTGGAAGCAACACTTCCTGGAAGCCCTGACCGCCGCCACGGCGCTGTGCTACTGGACGGAGAGGCCCACCACCGACAGTGCCAAGACCGAAGATGCCCAAGGCGAACCCATGCTCGACGGATTCGCGTACTGCGTCGACTGGGCGGCAGCGCATGGCCTGACAGTGAAGGGACATCCCCTCTTCTGGTCGATCCCGAAAGCGATTCCGGAGTGGGTCAAGCGCTACGACTATGCCACGCAGATGAAATTCGCCGAAGTGCGGGTGCGCGACCTGGTGGCACGCTTCCGCGGGCGGGTGGCAATCTGGGACGTGGTTAACGAGGCGCTCTGGGAGGCCAGCCCCCGGCACCTGCCGGAGCGCCACTGGCCGCACCTGGAAACCGCGGCCGAAATGGCGGACTATGTGGGCCGGGTTATTCGCTGGGCGCGAGAGGAGGACCCGGACGCGACCCTGGTGCTCAACGACTACGGCCTGGAGCAGGACTATAGGAACGGCGCTCCGGTGGCGCTTGACGGCACTCGCGTGACGGCGGCGCTGCAGCGCAAGCGCATGCTGGAGTTGGTGCGCACGTTACGGTCGCGGGGCACGCCGCCGGGAGCCATCGGCATGCAATCGCACCCGGACGGCTGGATGGAACCGGCGGCGCAGCGGAGGTTGTACGACGAGATGGCCGAGGCGGGCTTGCCCCTGCACGTGACCGAATTCTCCGCGGGTGCACCGCGGGGCGTTACGCCGGCACAGGCGGATCAACTGGCAGCCGACTACGTGGCGAACATCATGACGGTGGCTTTCGGCCATGCGGCGGTGGAAGCATTCTTCTTTTGGGGTACGGACGGGATTGCCTGGCGGGAACCCGCGGGACGCGACCCGGCGAAGGTGTTCGCACGGGTTCGCGATCTGATCCACAAGGAGTGGAATACGCGGGTTTCCCTGGTGTCCGATGAAGGCGGGCGGGTGAGATTCAGGGGCTTCTTGGGAGAATACGCGCTACGGCGCCAAACGGGCCCGAGCCTTTCCGAGGGCGTCCGTTTTGCCGTCAACCGGCAGGAAACCATGCCGCTGCGCCTGACCGTGCCGCGTGTTGCAGGTAATTGAAGGAGTGATGGAATGCGATTCGATGGATTGACCGCCGTTGTCGCGGGCGCCGCCACGGGGATCGGCCGCGCCAGCGCTGAGTTGCTCTGCCGGCGGGGAGCGGCAGTGGCCCTGTTGGATATCAACGCCGACGCCGGGGAGCAGTTGCAGCGTGAACTCACGCTCGAACACGGCGACGCCAGCTTTCACTGCGCGGACGTCGCCCGACCTGAACAGGTGGAGGCTGCGGTGAACGAGGCATACCACCGGCACGGTGGTATCGACATCCTGGTCTACTCTGCCGGCATCCAGCGCTACGGTTCGGCGCTGGACACCCCAGCGGCCACCTGGGATGAGGTCCTCGCGGTGAACCTGAGCGGCGCCTGGCACGCGGCGCGATGCTGCCTGCCCCACTTGGTGGAGCGCGGCGGCGCGATCGTGAACGTGTCGTCAGTGCAGGCCCTGGCCACACAGGAGAACGTTTGCGCCTACACCGTCAGCAAGCACGGGTTGGTGGGGCTGACTCGCTCGCTGGCAGTGGATTTCGGCGGTCAGGGCGTGCGTGCCAACGTGATCTGCCCGGGGACGGTGGACACACCGATGTTCCGCTGGACCATGTCGCGCGACCCGGACCCTGATTCGGTCTACCGCAACTGCGAGGCGATGCACCCGGTCGGTCGCATCGCGGAAGCGACCGAAATCGCAGAGGTGATCGCATTTCTCGCTCACTCCAGTTCGTCGTTTGTGAACGGCGCAGTGTGGACGGTGGACGGCGGCCTGTTGTCCCGTATCGGCGGAGCGCCGCGAGCCGGCGCGCTGCTATCCGAAGCGTAGGCGCGGTGGGCTGGACGGCATCCCGAACAGCCGCATGAAGACCTCCTTCGATGCTTCGACGCTGGCGCGCTGCCACCGCGTCGACGTGGGACAACTCTCTCATTGCGTTGGAAGCACCTTCGAACGTAGACGCAGTCCATCGCCGGAAAACGCGCCACTCGCAATAGGCTCGGAGTTCCGGAAGGATGGCTCGAAGCAGGTGCAATGGGCTGCGTTCGGCAACCGGTTCCAGTTAGGGAACCTCCACCACTGCCACTGATCGGGGAAAAGATCGCGGCCTGCATAATGCCCTGAGC
>OCZT010002119.1_pt1 | contig 20523 bp, 13 predicted proteins | sample 1539031 | NCBI WGS metagenome assembly OCZT01 (sample SAMEA3539308, study PRJEB22396) | soil metagenome | biome: tundra; feature: field; material: soil | place: USA | collected 2010-05 | depth 0.15 m | reverse complement strand
ACCAGGACGCGGGCGTGATTCTGCGGCCCGACGCCGAATCCGAGCCGTGGGAGGGACTGCAGGGCACCGACTCGTTCTACCCCTATCGCGTGGGCGATGCCTGGTACGGATTCTATGGCAGCGCCAATACCGAAAAGATGCCATGCCAACATTGGAGAGTGGGACTGGCCAAGTCGACCACTCTCGCTGGTCCGTGGAAGAGAGTTCCCGAACTCAATCCCGTGCAGCTCGAAAAGGTCTATACCGAGAATCCCATCGTCACTCGAACCGCCGATGGAACTTACCTCTCCGTCTACGACCGTGCGACGGTCAGCGACAACCCCACCGCCATCGGCTACAGCTTCTCCCGAGACGGCATCCATTGGAGCCAAGGGATAGGCCTCGATCTGCAGCCCGACGTCAGGTCTCGCTGGGCCAACCACATCAACACTCCTCTTGGCCTGATTCCGGAGGGGAATGACACCTACACGCTTTTCTACACGGGCGTCGTCGACAAGCCGGAGTATGAAAGCGTGGGGTTTGTTACGCTGAAGTTCACCTACTCGAAAACCGCGCCAGTTTCCGCTCCGGGCAAGAAGTAACTCAGAAAACCTCCGGCTCTTTTTGGCTAATTGAAGGCGCATCCTCTCGCGGCAAGGAACGCGATACCGAGTCATAGGCGGCCTGTGAGTCGCGCCTGAGTCACCGGCAAACCGGACATTACCCCTCTGGGAGGTTCGCATCCGAATAAACCATACAGCCGGAACGCGCGGCTTTGACTGGTAGGGATCCTGGATTGGTACATCGGTCTGGAAGCGATCTTGCCTGGGAAGACGGAATCAATCGACAGGTCGAAAAGGGAATGCTGATGACAAGGGCCACTACGCAACTGATTCATTCGCGCCGGACTTTCTTGAAGGGCACGGCTTCACTGGCATGCGCGCTTACGGCCAGGAGAGCCGCGGTCGCCTTCGCCGGTTCTGATGGCAGCGGCAACTTTCATGCGTACGTCGGCTCGTACACCAGCGCGGTGGATGTAGGTGCAAACGGAGAGGGAATCTACCTGTTCAACATGGACAACGGCACCGGCGAGTTGACCGGGCGCAGGCTTGCCGCAAAGACCCGTAACCCTTCGTGGATATGTATTCACCCCTCCAGGAAATACCTGTATGCAAGCAATGAGATTACCGATTTCAATGGTTCGAGCGGTTCGGTGAGCGCCTTTTCCATCGACCATGAGAGCGGAGAACTGACTCTACTCAATTCTGTCAGCTCCGAAGGCGCGGGCCCTGCCCACATGAGTCTCGATCGTTTGGGGAAATTTGCATTTGTTGCCAATTACGCTGGCGGGAGCATTGCGGTACTTCCGATACTCGCGGGCGGCATGCTGGGCTCTGCGGTCGACACCCATCGCGATCAAGACTTCGTCGGCTCCAGGCACGCGACTGACGCACCAGTTGGCAGTTTTGCCATCAGCGGTCACGATTTGCCGCATGCCCACATGATCTCGCCCGACCCGAACAACAAATTCGTACTGTCCACCGATCTCGGCCAGGACAGGATTTACGTGTACCGCTTCGACTCCGCAACCGGAAGATTAACGCCATTACAAGATGCGCCGTTTGTGTCGCTGCCCTCGGGCGACGGTCCTCGTCATTTCGTCTTTCATCCCAACGGCCACTGGCTATATTCCCTCCAGGAAGAGTCCTCTACCATTACATTGTTCCTTTACGATCCCACTCGTGGATCGATGACGGCACAGAAGACGATCTCCGCGCTGGCAGCGGGATTCGCCGGTACGAGCTTTGGGTCGGAGATTCAAGTGTCGCCTGACGGGAAATTCATTTACTCCGCAAATCGGCTGCATGACTCAATTTCCGTCTGCTCAATTGCCGCCGACGGCGCGCTCAAACGGATCGACGAGGTATGGACCATGGGAGACTACCCACGGCATTTCCAATTCGGTCCCGGCGGAAATTTCCTCTATGTGTGCAACCAGCGCAGCGACTCCATCACCTCGTTCAGAGTCCATCGGGATACGGGACGGCTTGCATTTACCGGCCAGTACATGGCTGTCGGGAGCGTGGCGTTCATCACTTTCCTTGCTTGATGCGCTGAAGCCTCAATTCTGGGAGCGTATCTCAATTGGTGCGTGATCGCTGTAACAACACTCATCAAGAACCACTGACCTCGAAATCTCGAGGCTTCCGAGTTGCGGGCAGCTGACCGGCCAACCGGAGAAGATGCCACAAAGCGGGATCACTTCCCACGTGGCGACAGCCTTCTGACCCGAATTTCGGTCTTCCCAGGGTCACCGGCAGGCTCAAACCGGAGTTGAGGAAGGTAGGCGGCCACATGATCTGAGCTGGACCTTGAAGAATGTTTCGGGCTCGACTCTCTGTTAGGCCGCCGGGAAAGGTCCCTTGGCGAAAGAAGGAATCATTGCATCGGTGGGACGATTGCCCCGAACTTCAAGGCAAACGCCTGCTTCGGCTCTTTGCCGACCACGGTGATTCCTCGCGAAAATGCCTCAAGAAGTGGACGGGCACAGTGCACTGCTTTGTCGGCGCCGGCTGCAATGATCCATAGCCGCCCCTCCTCGGCGTCGCTTGGACGGCCAAACACCGGCGCTCCCACAAAATCGATGCCCCGGTTCGCGTGCTCCACAGTCAACCGCTCGCTGAGCGCCACGTTGATGGTGCCGCACAAGATGTGAAGCACGCCGGGTGACAGCACATCAATCATCCTGTGGACGCCAAAAAATACCTCTTCATAGGCCGCATTGTCCAGGAGCATGGTGATTACAGCGTTGGAGCCAAGTTCGGCTTCAGCCGGGGTCGCTGCGGCGATGGCACCTTCGCGGATAAGGGGCTTAGTACGCTCCTCGCTGCGGTTCCACACCGACAATTCATGTCCAGCAGCGAGCAACCGCAGTGCCATCGGTGTTCCCATGTTGCCTAGTCCCAGAAATCCGATCCTCATGGCAATTCCCGTAATTGGGGGCCGCAATTAACTTTCTCGCGAGCGACACGAATCACAATTATAGAATCTGCGACGAGCAAAAGACTCGCGCAGCGCCTTTTCACTTAAAACGAGGTGGGAGCTTCTCGATACCACTTGATTAACGTTCTGACACGCCTTGGCTAATACTTTCGTTGCCGTGCGCTCCGTTTGCGCTCTGTTTATCGGTCTTAGGCTGCTTTGCAAGGTCTAAGGTGTCATCCGCTGACCTGCATGTTGTTGAAAATACGTTTGGTTGATAATTCGATTCCTACCGCGTCCACCAAGCTATTCATTATCAATAGTTTACAAAGGGAAATGTTTCGATGTTTATCGAGCTTCGCCAAACTTCGCCAAATTGTAATCGGTGAGCGTTGAGGGATCGCGTCCGATGCGTCGCGAACGTCTTTATTTTCTTTGCGCCGTTTCTCAGTAAATCCCGCTGGTCGCTTTGGACTTGCATTCCAGCCGATCGGTTGTAGGCGCTTCGATACGTAAGAGTGCTTCTTTGGACTTGTTGCGGATCTTGCAAGGCATTAAATTGGCAATTGAAGGAATGTCGCGGCAATGGCAATGCACGTGAGGAGATCATCAACAAAGCCATTGGGATGTTTACTGCCGCGACGCCGTCAGAGTAGCGATTGCCCTGGCGGTTGAACGATACCGGCTTTTCGCAGACCATGCCTACTAGGGATTTTTGCAGACGCCGTCTGCAGAATCTGAGCTTACCAACCTACTCATCGGCTCTATTTCCGACCGGGAATATTTTGGGAATTCAGGGGCAATCTTAAGGTTTAAGGTCCGTGATAACGACGCTGAGGGATGAAACGGCGATGGTGGAAAGCTGAGTCACGCCCCAGTGCTTGCGGGCACGGGAAACGGCAATCGAACCGATACGGTGGTCCCCTTTCCCACTTCGCTGGAGATGTGTACAACGCCCCCGTGGAGCTCAACTATTTGTCGTACGATAGCCAAGCCTAATCCAGTTCCGCCAGAGTCGCGCGATCGGGCGGGGTCCGCACGGTAGAGCCGATCGAACACTCGTGGCAATGCACTTGGAGCGATCCCAGACCCACTATCTTGAACCTCGATGAACCCGACCCATCAATGACCGCCGTCGCGCTCTTGAGACACTCGTCGTCCTATTTTGACCGGCTCGAATCCGATGTTAACTGCGGGTTCACACCTCACACCTTGCCGATCAAGTCGCGCCCGGTCTCGCGAACGCCTTCGAGCAGCGCCGCTTCATCCACGCCGCGCTGCAGCAGGATCAGCCGACTCACGCCCAGGTCGGCGAAGCGTTTGGCGGTGTCGCGATCGACCTTCACTCTTGGACTCGGAGTGACGCTTATCTCCAGCTCCTCGAACCGACGTCGCGCCGCCTTGCATGCCGCCCGGATTCCCTCGACGCACTTCGCCGTCGCCTCCAGGTCCAGCGCAAACCCGTACCATCCTTTGGCCAGGCGCGCCGCCCGGCTGAACGCCTCGGTCGAATGCCCCCCGAAGACAATCTCCGGATGCGGCTTCTGCACCGGCCGCGGCATCGCATTGACGCCCTTGAACTTGATCCACTTGCCGCTGAACTCCGGCTTGGGCATCGACCACAGCGCGATCATCGCCGCCAGGAATTCCTCCGCACGCGCACCCTTGTGATCGAACGGCGCGCCAATCGCCTCGAACTCGGGCTTCAGATATCCAACGCCGATACCGAAGATCAGCCGGCCGTTTGACAGCACGTCCGTCGAGGCGAGCTCTTTGGCGAGCACCACGGGATTTCGCTGCGGCAATATGATGATGCCTGTCCCCAGCCGAATCTTCGTCGTGTGCGCCGCGATAAAGGCCAGCGCGACCGCAGGGTCGAGCATCGGGTAGTCCGCCGCCACCGGCGAGGGCGGCGCCTGCGGGTCGGGCAGGATTACATGCTCGCCCGTCCACACGCTTTCAAAACCCGCGTCCTCGGCCGCGCGCGCGACTGCGGCGGCACATTTAGGAGAGGCGCACGGTCCGTTGTTGATTCCGAATAATCCGAATTTCATGAATTTAACCCTCGGAGATTGCTGGCTGTCATAATTGAGCGGCAGTGTACGAGCGGTCGAACGCGAAGGCAAACAAGTTGGCCGCTAGCGGAGAATTCACGACGCGAGATGAAGTTTAAGGAACGCGAGTACTCTGGCGGCGGGATGCAAGTGGTGGCTATTTGGTGGCAGGGGGATGCGTGAGCGTTGGCGGGAGAACCAGTTGGCCGGTCGCCAGCTCATGCTCGACTTTGCGCGCGCGCTGGAGTGCGGCCGCGGGAATCCGCGACTCGAGCTTGGGGTTAAACACCACGCTCACCATCCCGTCCTGCATTCCAAATTCCAGCATCCCCGGATGAAAGCGCTTGTCTTTGACCTCGGTTGCAATTTTCAGGAAAGCCAGCGGAGTCGCAGTCACGGCGCTGGCCAGGACGACGTCCGGAGCGACGCCGTTCTGGTTGTTAAATACGCCGAAGGCGAAGACGTGCGCTTGTGCGGCCGCAAGGAAGACGCCAAGGCCGGCCGCGTCGGCGTTGTGAATCAGCACGTCCGCGCCCTGGCTGATTTGCGCCAGCGCCGCTTCCTTGGCCGCACCGACGTCGTCGAAATTGCCGGTATAGCTGATCAGAATACGACCTTTGGGCTGTACTGAAAGAAAGCCCCGCTTGAAGCCCTCGAAGAACAATCGTATCGATGGCAGTTCTATCCCGCCGACGGCGCCTACGACTCCGGTCTTCGAGACACCGGCTGCAAGCACGCCTTCCACATAGGTTGCCTCATCGACATTGAACGTTATCGACGCGACATTTGCGGACGACTCACTTCCCGAACTGACCACAAAGCAGGTATTTGGAAAACTTCGCGCTACCTCGATGGCGGAATCGGTGTACTCGAAACCGTGAGCGAAGATAAGGTCGAATCCGCGCGAGGCGAAGTCGCGCAATGCGTCCTCGAAGTCGGCGGGCGACTTGGTCTGCACCAGGGCGGTATCGGCGCCGAGCCTGGTCTTGATGAGCTCGAGTCCTTCATACGCAGCCGCATTCCAGCCCGCGTCGCTAACCGGTCCGGGCGTGAGTAGCGCGACTCGAAATGCAGAATTGGGCTTCGCACCAGGCGCAGGATGAGAGGTGCAAGCTCCCAGCACACCTATCTGTAGGAGCATGAGAGCTATGGCCAGAACTTTCCACTTAAGATAAGTGCGGAGGTCTGTTGAATCCATCCCTAAGACACCACTAGTGGCCTGTAACAGTGAAATTGTTCGCATTTCGGTTCATAAAGCTCAACGGGCGCAATGACTTGGTAGACCGACCCTAGTACCAAGTCGCCTGTTACAGGCCACTAGCCGACGTAAACCGTGCGATCCACGACACCTGCGTTGCGAAAGGCGAGCTGACGCTCGCGGCATTTGTTGCATTGCCCGCAGTGCTGAGCGCCCTTTTTTGGCGCCATGCAGGTCAAGGTCAACTCGAGCGGTAGGTCTTTGAACATCCTGATCAGGTCGTCCTTATGGAGACCTCTCATCGGCGCCTCGACCATCACATTGCGTCCCAGTCCCATGCTTAGGGTGCGGGCAAAGCTCTCAAAGAACTCAGGGGTAGCATCGGAAAAAGGGTTGCCGCCCAGCGATCCGATCGCGATGCGTGAGACGCCGTGCGTGCTGCCCCAAACCGCCGCCAACGCAATCAGTATGATGTTCCGGCCCGGCAGGTAGGTGTTCTCGTCGGGCTCGTCGGCGCCGGGAACGCTCGCCCCCGACACGCTCCAGTGGTCGCCGTACAAGACGCCGGTGGGGGCGGAGAGCACCGTTATCGGCTTCACGTTCGGGTTGTCGAGCGCGTCGAGGAAGGATTGAAGGCCGTCGAGCTCCATCTCTTCCCACGCAAAACCACACCGCACGTAGATCGGGTAAACTTCGGCGGCGGTTGCCAATTTCGCGATCAAAACCGAACTGTCCAGGCCACCGCTCGCCAGTACTGAAACCTTGTCCAAGCTGACTCTCTCTCTTCTCGTACTCTCTGGTACCCCAACGCTGCTCAGAGATATTCGCCAATCCGGCACGCCCCTGTCCACCATCCGACGGCAGCGCCGTTTCGGCCGCTTCCCATTTCCACTTCACGTCACCCAGGCAAAGGTTCGCGGGCGCGTTTTCGAACGCTACGCACTTGTGCTCCGAATTTTGAGTAATCGGTTGTATTGTATGGAATTTCTAGGTATTTTTAGGCACGTGTCAAACATTGTCCGTAGAACGACGGAAAGCTCCCGCGAATCGGCAGACAGGTTGATGACGGTTCGCCAACTCGCCGCTTACCTGAACCTCAACGAGCGAACGGTGCTCAAATTGGTATCCGAGGGGGAGTTACCCGGAGTCAAAATCGGAAATCAATGGCGCTTCCGCAAGGCGATGCTGGACGCTTGGCTCGACGATCAAATGCTGGGAGTCACGCCACGGAGCGTTGACGTTTCCAGAGGCGCGCCCGCGGCGCGCAGAATGCTAAATCTCGCGAGTTGCTTTCAGCCAAGCCACATAATTCCCGATCTGGAGGCCAACACCAAAACCGGGATCATCGAGGAGCTGGCGAATCTGGCCAGCCGGCTGAATTTGGTGAGGGACAAGACCTGGTTCGTCGGCGCTCTTATCGAGCGCGAGAATATCATGCCGAGCGCGACCGGTAACGGACTCGCTTTCCTGCACACGCTCAATCGCCATCCCGATCACGTAGTCAAACCGTTCATGATCTTGGGCCGATCACGTGGCGGCGTCGATTTCGACGCTCTCGACGGTAAGCCCACTCATCTGTTTTTCGTACTCGGCCTCAAGTATCACGAACTGCACCTGCCCTGGCTGGCAAAGCTCCCGCAGATGTGTTCGCGGCCTGAAACGCTGCGAACCTTGATGGCCGCCGTCAGCGCCGACTCAATCTTCGCGGCCCTCTCTGACGCCGAGCGTGATTTGGGGATCTCGGCGACAATCGAGGCCCCGAGAAAACTGCCGTGACCAACCGCAGTCAGCTTGCTGCGTCCTCCGCCAGAAATCGTGAACTTCTTCGACTGGGTTTGCGGGGAGCCCTCAGCGCCGGATTGGAACAAAACTGGCGGGCCGGGCGCCCTTCATACGATTCGTATTTTAGAAATTTCCGCTCTTGGCTGAAAGTCATTGACGTAAGAACTGAGGTGGAGGGAAGACTACCAAATGGAAGTTCATCGGATCTGCGAGCTTAGTCCAGGTGCTCCTGTCTGGGTCTGGATCGTCCGCGTGGGCAAAGGCAGGTGGTGGCCCGGTTCCGTGCTGTCCATCGCCGCCCGAAAGCCCTTCCCGATAATCAATACCCGCTTCGAGTGTCGCTCGGTCGGAAAAAACGGAATCGACGGACCAGTCTTCGTTGGCATCAGCACCACCCGAATGCGTTATCTTGAACTCCGCGACACCCGCCTGAAAGCTGACGATCGACCGAATTTTGTTCCGAGCGCGATTTTCGCCAAACCTGAGCAAACTGGGGTCGGACTCAACGACATGCAGCATGTGGACACAATGACTGCAGATGCTCGAGTGTCACTGGCTGGTGCCGTCAAGAAGTCTCGATCGAGAAAAAAGACCAAAGCCTCAAATCCAACCAAGCATGCGGCTGCCAAGCATGCGGCTGCCGTCGCGATTGAATCATGAAGCGAACGGCAAGCAGTAAGGTTGCTTGAATTGTTGCGCTGAGCACAAAGATTGTGCGACAAGCGCAATGAACGCGCGTGCCGCAGTATCAATCGGAATCATCCGCATCCACGAGTGACGCGATCGGATACACCATAGCGTGGCGGGCGATCGTATGCCGCCGGAATCGGACTTATGCCCGAAACATCCTGCCGGCGCTGCTAAATCTGCCATCGCGAGCCTCCAAGCCTCGATCGGCGCGACGGCATGCAATTGGCTGCTGGTCTGTTCAGAGGCAGGATTTGCTGGGCGAATAACCTACGAAATTAACCCAACACGTGAATACTAACAAGTTATTAGACGGTATGACTAGCTACACGATGCGTTTAGTTTTGGGCATGGCAATTGCGAGTCATATGCGGGTAGAGTGACTAGCCAGTCATATGACTGACTAACCAGTTATAACAGAATAAGTCTGAGTTTAGTCTGGGCACGATACTTGAGTGCAGAGGCAGACTAGGCTACGAAGGAGTCGCGTCCTTATGGCAAATCCATTCCGCAGGGATTTTTTGCCTGGTGGATTGATGCCGCGGCCGAAAAAATTTGCATCGTACGCGGCGGTAGCGCTTCCGCATCGCGAATCGCCGGGAACGCCTGAACGAGGATGTGCAAGAGAATCCGATGAGACAATACCAAGCCGAATCCGCGTCCCGCTACGAAACGATCGGTTCGCACCAGCCTCCAGTCATTCGGCATCCGACCTGCGACGTCGGCCAACAGCCCTTCATTGTAATTTGGGATCGTTCACAACCGCGGCCGCGGTGAACTACGCCCATTAGAGATGCGGTAAGCGAGGTAGTCTTCGATGTCCGATGCAACCTATGATGCGGTCATAATCGGTGCGGGTCACAACGGGATGGCGCTCGCCGGGTATCTGGCGAAAGCTGGATGGAGCGTTGGCGTTTTCGAGAAGCGCACCGAAGAAGGCGGCGGACTCTGCACCGAGGAACTGACGCGGCCGGGCTTCCTGCATAACGTTCACGCGAATTATCACACCCTGGTCGGCATCTGCCCCGTTTACGATGACCTCGAGCTGATCAGCCGCCATGGACTTCGTTACGTGCAGCCACCGGTGCAAATGGCGAGCGTGTTTAAGGACGGTACTGCGCTGGTGGTGCATACTGATCTCGACAAGACCTGCGAATCGATCGCGCGTTTTTCGGGCAAGGACGCTGACACTTTTCGCGCGGTCTACGAAGAAGCGCGTGGTTACCGCGACCTGATTTTGCGCACGCTGATGTATTCGCCGCCGCCCTCGATGAAGGACATCACCAAGGCGCTGGTGGCCTGGGGGGTCGAGGAAAAGGCCAAGTACCTGAGCGTTCATTTGCGCCATCAGACGATCAACGAATTCCTCGACCACCATTTCGAGAACGATCGAGTCAAGGCTCATCTCTCATTTCACGCGGCGCTCGCGGGCTACGCGACCGATCGCAAGGGGCTCGCAGTTTCGTTCCCGCTGCTGCTGAGCAAGATCGACAACTGGCACATCTGCATTGGCGGTTCGCACGCGCTCGCCCATTCATTATGGGAAGCGCTGGCGCAAGCCGGTGGGCGCGTTTTCCTGAATCATGGCGTCGAGAAGATTATCGTCGAGAACGGAAAAGCGGTCGGCGTGCGCCTCGAAGATGGCAGCGAAGTGCGCGCGAGGCGTCTGGTCGCGAGTTCCATCAGCCTCGAGCAGACTTTCTTACAGATGGTCGGGCGCGAAAACCTGCCCGCTCCGCTGGCTGCCGAAGTCAAGAACTTTCCGCACATGGATTCGACGTTCTTCAGCGTCCATCTCGCGATGACGGCGAAGCCGGAGTATCGCGCGGCGTCATTCGATCCCGATGTCAACCGGGCCTGGGTGGTTAACCTCGGTTACGAAAATCAGAAGCAGTTCAATGACGATTGGCGCGATCTGCGCGTCGGCAAACTTTTGGATCCGCGGCCCAACGCCGCGGTCAACTCGCTCTACGATCCGACCGACGCGCCCGACGGATACTACACCGGCCTGCTCCGCCAGATGGCGCCCTATAACCTCGCCAAGGGTGGTCCGGCCGCGTGGGACAAGATCTCCCGCGAATACGGCCAGCGATGCATCGACGTGTGGAAAGCGGCGGCGCCCAACCTGAGCGATAGCACGTTCCTCGAATGGGCGACCTATAGTCCGCTCGACATCACGCGGCGGATACCGAATATGGTTCAGGCCGACTGGATCGGCGGGCTGATCGATCTCGACAACATGCTGGACCGTCGCCCCGGCCCGATTCTTTCAGAGTATCGGACTCCGATCGCGAATCTGTACATGTGCGGCGCCACGCAGCATCCCCACGGGTTCGTGACCTTCGCGCCGGCTTACAACGCCCTCGAGATTATCGCGCAGGATCAGCACGTCGAACGCTGGTGGAAATGACCGCTATCGCAGATATCCCGGTGCGACTCGATGACGGCGCGACCAGCGGGCTTGCCTCGATCGTGCAGCAGTTCCTCGAGCAGCAGCTCGCCGATTCGACGCGGCGGCGGGTACGCGCGTCGCGTTTGCGTGGCCGCCTCGGACTGACCGCGACTGATTACGATGCTTCCGTGACGGTGGATTTTCGGGGTGATGAGATCGCGATTAGCGACGGCAGCGCGGGGCCGTTCGACGCCACTATCGCGGGTTCGTACCAGTCGCTGACCAAGCTGCTGCAGGGCCGCAGCAATCCGCTGATCGAACATCTTCGCGGCCGCCTGAAAGTCACCTCGCGGATCGGCAATCTTTTTTTTCCACTTCGGGTTCATCGGCTGATGAAGCTCGCCCCTGAGGGCAACCATTAGGAGAGCCGCATGCCAGACGCATCTTATGACGCGGTAATTATCGGAGCCGGACACAACGGTCTCTGCCTCGGCGCCTATCTCGCGCGCGCAGGCTTGAAAGTCGGGATATTCGAGCGGCGCCACGACGAAGGCGGCGGCGCACACACCGATGAGGCGACCGTTCCCGGCTTCTGGCACAACCTCCATGCCCAGTACATGGAGTTCATCGAGATGATGCCCATCTATCGCGACTTCGACCTGCCCAGCTTCGGGGCCCGGGTGATCAAACCGGATGCGCAGGTCGGAATTACCTTTGCCGATGGCAGGCCGCCGCTGGTCATCTACCGTCCCGAACTCGCGGAAAAGACTCATGCGAGTATCGCCTATTACTCGCGCCGCGACGCCGATGTTTTCGCTGCGATCCGCGGCAAGGTGCTGGCGGCCAACGATTACATCTCGGCGATGCTCTACAGCCCACCCACGGCCGAGGCGCCGACCGAGGCCGGCCGCGGCGAAGCCATCATGGGCCGGCTGCTCCAGCTTTGGACTGAAATGGGGTTCAAGCCGCAAGAGATGAACAAGTGCCCGAAAGTGCTGATCGATGAGGTTTTCGAATCGAGCGAACTGCGCGCGACCCTCTATCGCCAGTGCGTGGAATGGGGCGCGAACCTGCACACCGCCGACGGCTTTGGATTCGTGATGTGCGTGATCTGGCTGTGCGCGAATCACTACATGTCGGTCGGCGGGACGCATACGCTCGCGCATTCGATGGCGGCCGCGGCGCTCGCGGCGGGCGCTGACCTTCGTTACAGCAGTCCGGTCGTCGAGATTCTGAATTCAGGCGGACGCGCAACCGGCGTGCGGCTCAAGGACGGCCGCACGATCGAGGCGCGCAAACTGGTCGCCTCCAACGCGGATCCGAAAACCACCTTCGTCGATCTCATCGGATGGGACAAGCTCAGCGATTTCAGAAAAGAGCGGATGTCGAACTGGCGGTTTGGACCTGAGCACGTGCTCGGCACGCCGTCGTTCGCGCTGCGCACGGCGCCCGATTACAAGTCCGCGCGCCATAATCCCGACATCAACAAGTGCTTCTACACCATCGTCGGATTCGAAGATGCCCACCAGGTTTCCGACTACATCCTGCAGGCCTACGGCGGCCAGATTCCCGACCGGCCCGGCGCCGGCACCTGGGTCAACTCGCTGTGGGATCCCAGCCAGGCGCCTGCGGGAATGCACACGATGAACGGATGGTTCTTTTTCCCGAAAGCTTCGTGCCTCAGCCCGGAGGAATGGGACAACGTCCGGCGCGACTACAACGGAAAATTCCTGGAGCTCTGGAGCACTTACGCTCCCAACATGACGCGCGAGAATGTAATCGCTGACAAGCTTTACGTGTCGCTCGACATGGAGCGCCGGATGGCGATGCCCGAGGGAGATTTCTCGCACGGCCGGCTCGGCATTATAAATCCCGGGATGCCGCGCGCGCACATCTATCGGAGCGAGATGGAAGGACTCTACATGTGCGGCGCGTCCGCGGGGGGCGGAGGAATCAGCACGGCCGGCGGCTACAACGCATACAAGGTCATTGCACACGATTATGGCCTGCCCAAGCTGTGGCAGCAGAAAAATCGGCTCTATTAAGAGAACCGGATCGGCCGCGAGAGGATTATCATGCCTGCGATTTACACAACCGAATGGTACGAGGCGATCAAAAAGCTCCTCAACGAAAATCCGGAAGTCGATAAAAAATCCCCGCGTGGCACCTTCCACGTGCTGGCGAAGATTGTCGGCGATGCGCGCTCGCTCTATCTCCCGGCCGGCGAGCTGCGCAACTTCGTGGTGTTGTTCACGGACGGCAAATGCCTCGAGTATCGGCAAGTCGACGTGCCGGCGCCGCGCAAGGATTTCGAGTTCATCTTCGAGCTTCCCGCATCGGTATTCGAAGAGGTCGCGGCTGGACAGATCGATCTCATCGACGCGGGACTGAAGGGCAGGATCAAAATCACCGGGGACATGCGAATCCTGATCAGGCATGCCGAGTTGGTAAACGAGATCTACGGCGCGTTCGCGCGCGAAGTCGAAACGATTTGGCCCAAGGGCAAGCCCGGCTCCGCAGGCGGGGTTCCTGGCCCGGCTGGACGCTAGATGTAAACATCTGCGGCTAGAATCCGCGGCGGAGGTATGCCGCGGTTTTCGCAATAGCGCCGGACAACTACCGCGAACCATCAAAGTGCAGATGCGCGTTCTCGCATTCGTTGGTTCAATCTTTCTTCCCGACCGCGAATTGGCGAATGTCGCGCATCGAAAGTCGCCACCCACTGCGTAGCCTAACATTTGTTAGGTTCATGGCGCACGCCGGTTATCATCGGTCGCACATTTGACACCTGAGTTGCACATTTGATACCTAACCTGTCTCGATCCTTCCTGAGCCTAACGAGTGTTAGGGACCGACGAGAGCGGGTCCGAACCCCGACTCGCGTGCGCCGCGTTCCGCTCCGGCGCGTGCCCTCCGCCACCGCATGAACTCATACTTCAGAAAAAAAAATGGTGCGGATGGCACCATCGCGGCTGTAGCCATAAGCGCCACAGGCAGCGAAGAAATTGAATTCAGCAACCCCCCGCACCGGTGCCGTATGGCACGAGCAGTGCATAAGTAAAACGCGACCACGTTCTTTGGGATTCCGAATGACCGGTGAGGTGAAATGCTCAAGCCGAATACAAGTTGAGACGCCCTCTTGAGGGGTGTCACGCTCGGGCGCGGTCACGCGCCTTGGTGCGACGGGATGCATTCGAATTGAAGGCCAGCGCCTTCGAACGAGGGACCGCAGTTTTATTTACGTCAGCATGAAGGATTAGAGAGGCAATGCCATGAGCCAAAGACAACTCGCTATGGTGATCAACCTCGATAAATGTATCGGGTGTCAGACTTGCACCGTCGCCTGCAGCACTCACCGTCTTAACCATCCCGGCACCGAGATGCTCCGCTATATATGGTGCGAAACCAAGCCCGGCGAGGGGTGGCCCAAGGGATGGATGGAGCTGGGCCGCAAGGTTCCGGACCGGGTGCGGGATTACGGCGGAACGTGGAACTTCAACTGGGAGGAGGTCTATTCGTCTCCGGTCGGCGCCAAGTACCTGCATCCGGTGACCAAGGAAACCGGAGAGCCGCCGAAGTGGGGACCCATCTGGGAAGAAGATCAGGGCGCCGGCCAGTGGCCGAACGGGTACTTTTTCTATATGCCCCGGCTCTGCAATCACTGCACGGATGCTCCTTGCATCGCCGTCTGCCAGGATCACTTCGCCAAAGGCGGCGGCATGCCGTCGAGCCAGGGGAACGGACACAAGAACTCGTTGCACAAGCGCGAGCAGGACGGGATCGTCGTCATCGATCCGAGTTCGTGCGACGAATGCGGCCTGTGTGCAGCAGAATGTCCCTACAAAATTCCGATGGAGAACATCGTGGCAGGCACCTACGAGATGTGCGACTTCTGCGCGGGCCGGGTGGAGAACAATTACGCTCCGGTATGCGCCAAGAGCTGCCCCGCGCGCGGGATGTACTTCGGCTGGCTGGACGACAAGGCCGGCTTCGTCTCCAAGCTCGTCAACGAATACAAAGTCGCCCTGCCACTGCGTCCCGACTTCAAGACCGGTCCGAATGTTTACTACATACCGCCGTTCATCCGGCCAACGACTTTCACAGCCGGGAATAAGCCGACCGGTCAAGCCGATATTCCGGCCGACCTTCTTCGGAAGTACTTCGGACCCGGTGTTGACCAGGCGATGGCTACGCTCAAGGAGCATCGCGCGCGCGCCGAGCGCGGCGAACATTCCGAATTGATGGATCTGCTCATCATTTACAAATGGTCGGACGCCTTCACCCCGTTCAATGTCCTGGCTCCCACTGAGCCGATCGAGCAGGGTGCCGAGACCGGGAAGGGACGCCAGTCATGAGCAAGCGCAAGGGCGAAGAAAATTCTGCGGCCAACCAAACGGCCGCCGAAGCCACTCAGGAATACTGGCAATGGGATAAGTGTCGATGGGGAACCCATCGCGTCAACTGCTATCCCGGCAGTTGCCCGTTCCGCGTCTATGCCAAGGACGGCAAGGTGATTCGCGAGGAGATCTCGTGCACCTATCCCGAGTTCTCCGATCCCGACTACAAGGTGCCCGACTACAATCCACGCGGATGCCAGAAAGGCTACCAGCACTCGAAAGCGATGTATGGCCCCGACCGGCTGTTATACCCGATGAAGCGTGCGGGCGAACGCGGCAGCGGCAAGTGGGAACGGATCAGCTGGGAGCAGGCCTACGATGAAATCGCCAGCAAGCTCGTCGACATAATCCAGAAATACGGGCCGCAGGCGATCTCCGACGACCATGGAACCAATGGCGCCGGTGTGTTGCGCGGCGGCGGCGAGGGTGCCTCGACCGGCTTCGTGTCGCGCCTGGGCGGAGTCAGCTACGATCTCAACTTTCTCATCGGTGATTTCAACCCCGGCCAGTACCTGACCTTCGGCCAATTCCAGCACGCTCCGGGAATCGAGACTTGGTTCCTCGCGGATACAGTCATCGCTCTTTCCAATCCGGCGTACGGGAACATTCCCGACATCCATTATATTCTCGAGGCGCGCTATCGCGGTGCGAAAGTGGTCGCGATCGCGCCCGACAAGAATGCCACCGCCCAGTTCGCCGACATGTGGCTGCCGGTCAACTGGTCGGCCGACCCGGCACTGTGGCTCGGCGTCTGCAAAATCCTGATCGATAACGGATGGGTGGACCTCGAGTTCATGAAGGAACAGACCGATCTCCCGGTGCTGGTCCGCATGGACGATCAGCGGTTCCTGCGCGCGGCCGACTTGGACGAGGGCGCAGACATGGAGCAGTTCTTCGCAATCAACAGCGCCACCGGCAAACCCGAGCCGGTGCCCAAAGGCACGCTTGCGATGCCGTTCGACTACGCGCTCGAGGGCAACTGGAAAGTTACGCTGAAGGACAAGAAGCAGATCGAGGTCACAACAGTCTACGAACTGCTCAAGAAGCGACTCGCAGAATACACGCCGGAAAAAGTACACGAGATATCGGGTATCCACCCCGATCAGCTCGCCCAGTTGGCCGAACTCGTCAAGCCGCCGCGCAAGGTGTTCGTGTTCGTCAACTGGAACGCCGGCAAGCTCTACCATGGCGATCTGCTCGAGCGCTCCTACTGCTACATGCTCGCGCTCACCGGAAACGTCGGCAAGGCTGGCACGGGATCGCGGGGATGGTCGGCCGGAGCCGAGTATATCGGCGGCGCCGCCGTCGTCGGCGGGATGCCCAACGAAGTGCTCGAGACCGGCGATCCTTTGCTTCACGCGATGAATATGGCCCAGAAGATACAGGAGGATTATCGGACATATTTCAAAATGGACCCGACGATACCTCCGGCCGAGGCTTCTTTGGGTGCGCTCCGTGAAGGTCTCAGGATGGGCAACACACTCTCGCCGCCGGTTTGGCTCTGGTACCACCACGCCGGGTACAAGGAGGTTTGGGACAAGTTCCTCGACGACCCAAACGCGCCCAAGAAAATCAGCCAGTACGCCGAGGAATCGCTCGCCAACGGCTGGTGGAAGGGGTTCGTACATCCCGACAAGGAAGTCACTCCAAAGGGAATGCTGGTGTCCGGATCGAATCCGCTCCGCCGTCACCGTGGCGGCATGAACACCTACCTGAAAACCTTGTGGCCGAAGCTCGAGCTAATCGTAGTGTTGGATCCGCGCTGGAGCACCACGGGACTCTACGCTGACTACGCGCTGCCGGCCGCATCGTTCTATGAGTACGCCGACGCCAAGTACTCGACGCCGGCGACCCGCTTCAGCACATTCACGGACCAGACCGTGCCGATGCTCGGCGAATCCAGGTCCGACCGCCAGATCACGCTCGCCCTCCTCAAACGCATTCAGGAGCATCTACTGAAGCGAGGCGTGGAAAAGTACACCTCCGGTGACCGGGAGATCGTCGTCAAGGAGCTCTACTGGCGTGCCACCTTCGGAGGACGCTACGGCGAAACCAACGAAGACGAGGAACAGCTGGTAAACGACACCTATAACGCGCTCGGAAAGATGGGATGGTTCGAAAGCCTCGACGGTGAAGAGCTCACTCTCGCCAACCTGCGCAAGAACGGCAAAGCGTGGCTGAGCGGCCGCCCCGCCTGGCACGCGACCGTGGTCCAGAACGCGGACATCGTTCCAGGCGAGATATTCTGGCCCTTCCGCGATCAGATCGAACAAAAGGTACCGTACGCGACCACTACCCGGCGAATGGAGCTGTACCTCGACCATCCCTGGTTCATCGAGGCCGACGAGCATCTGGTTCGTTACAAGCAGCCACCCAACATCGGCGGCGCACAACCCTTGCGGCTTACCAGCGGACACCTCAGATGGAGTGTTCACTCGAACTGGGTAGTGTCCTACGAGATGCTGAAGCTGCATCGCGGTGAGCCCTTTGCTTTCATCAACGACACGGTCGCGAAGGAAAAGGGCATCGCGGATCATGATTATATCCACGTATTCAATGACTACGGCTCTTTCATAACCCGGGCGAAGCTCAGTTCCTGTACGCGGCCCGACCAGCTCGTAATCTACCACGCGTGGGAGCCGTATCAGTATCCAAATTGGATGCCGTACGATGGCTTGCTGCCCGGCCCGCCGAAGGGACTGCACTTTGCAGGCGGCTACCGCCACTACGAATACACCCTGTGGAACTGGGCTCCTTCGCAGTCGGATCGGCAGACCAACATTGACTTCGAAAAGGCCGAACTTCAGTCCTAGCGCCGGGAGGGCGGATAAATGGCAAACGAATCGGATAAGCCTGTCGCGCCGGCCTCGAGGCGGGATTCCGTGCAGGAGCAGCGCCAATATTTTGAATGGGATAGCTGCAAGTGGGGTACCCATAGGGTGAACTGCTACCCCGGCAGTTGCCCCTTCCGGGTCTATGCCAAGGACGGCAAGGTGATTCGCGAGGAGATCTCGTGCTCCTATCCGGAGTTCGACGATCCCGAGAACCGGGTGCCCGACTACAATCCGCGCGGATGCCAGAAGGGCTATCAGCATTCGCGCGCGATGTACGGACCCGACAGGGTGTTGCACCCGATGAAGCGGGCGGGTGAGCGCGGCAGCGGGAAATGGGAAAAGATCTCCTGGGAGCAGGCCTTCGAGGAAATCGGCGACAAGATCGCCGGTGTCATCCAGAAGTACGGCCCCAAGGCGCTGATTGACGACCACGCCGCCAATGGCATCGGAGTGTTTCGCGGCGCCGCCGAGGGCTCGACCACCGGCATGACTTCGTTACTCGGTGGAGTGAGCTTCGATCTCGACTTCGTGACCGGCGACTTCAAGGTCGGCCAGTGGCTGACCTTTGGCGAGATGCATCACGCGCCCGGCATCGAGAACTGGTTCCTGCCCGACACCATCATCCTGATGTCCAACCCGGTGTATGCGAACATTCCCGACATTCACTACATCCTGGAAGCCCGCTATCGCGGCGCCAAGATAATCGCCGTCGCACCGGACAAGAATCCTTCATGCCAGTTCGCCGACATCTGGGTGCCCATCGACTGGTCGGCGGACCCGGCGCTATGGCTTGGCGTATCGAAGATTCTGATCGACAAGGGATGGATCGACGAGCACTTCGTCAAGGAACAGACCGATCTGCCAATCCTGGTTCGATCAGATGATGGCCGGTTCCTGACAGAGGCCCACCTGCGCGAGGGCGGAGACCCTGAACAGTTCTATGCAATCGACAGCGCGACCGGACAGCCCGTGCAGATGCCGAAGGGCACGCTTGAGATGGCCGCCGACTATGCCCTCGACACGCGCACCAGCGTGCGCCTGAAAGACGGCACCAAGCTCGACGTCAGATCGGTTTTCAGCCTGCTCAAGGAGCGTCTTCTCGATTACACGCCGGAGAAGGTCCACGAGATGTCGGGTGTTCACCCGGAAATGCTCCAGCAGATCGCCGAGCTATGCCGGCCGCCCCGCAAAATTTTCGGCTATATCAACTTCATTACCGGCAAGCTCTATCACGGCGATCTGCTCGAGCGCTCGTACTGCTATGTGCTCGCGCTGACCGGGAACGTCGGTAAACCGGGCACCGGAACCCAGGGATGGTCGCCGGGAACGGAGATCTCGGCCTCGATGGCGGCTGTCTCCGGAATGCCGAAGCAGGTGATCGAATCAGAGAACCCGATCGCCGCGGCCGCGACCTTGACCCAGCTGATGATGGAGGATTACAAGACCCGCCTTAAGATGGACCCCACCATGCCGCCGGTCGAGGCCGCCAACGGCATGGCGCATGAGGGCATGAAGGCGTCGGGCACGCTCACGCCCGGGGTTTTTCTCTGGTATCGCCACGCCGGATACAAGGAAGTCTGGGACAAGCATCTGCACGATCCATATACGACAAAGAAAATCAGCGACTACGCCGAAGACGCAGTCGCCAAGGGCTGGTGGGACGGATTCGATCAGCCAGTCACGCCCCGTGCGATGTTCGTATCAGGATCGAATCCGCTGCGCCGTCATCGCGGCGGCATGAATACCTATATAAAGACCCTATGGCCGAAGCTCGAAACGATCGTCGTATTCGATCCGCGCTGGAGCACGACCGGTCTTTATGCAGACTATGTGTTGCCATCCGCCTCTTACTATGAGTACGCGGATGTAAAGTACTCGACGCCTGACACCCGGCTGCTATGCTTCACCGATCAGTCGGTGCCGATGCTGGGAGAGTCCCGATCGGATCGCCAGATTGCCCTCGGCGTGTTGAGCAGCATCGCGAAGCACCTGAAGGCCCGCGGCATCGAAAAGTACAAGGCCGGCGAAAACCGCGAGGTCATCGTCGACGACCTGTACTGGCGGGCGACCTACGGCAACCGCTATGGCGAGACCAACGCGGACGAAGAGCGCATGGTCGATGACTGCCTCCATGCCCTCGGCGAGCTGGGATGGCTTACCACGCTCGATGGCGAGGACCTTAGCCTCGCCAACATGCGCAAGAACGGCAAGGCTTGGC
>OCZT010002118.1_pt1 | contig 20526 bp, 19 predicted proteins | sample 1539031 | NCBI WGS metagenome assembly OCZT01 (sample SAMEA3539308, study PRJEB22396) | soil metagenome | biome: tundra; feature: field; material: soil | place: USA | collected 2010-05 | depth 0.15 m | reverse complement strand
AATGCGGGCAAATTCTCGGCGCACCCCTGCCCCATTTGAGCATGGGCATGAGCGGTGATTTTGAAATTGCGATTGAAGAAGGCGCGACGATGGTGCGCATCGGCACGGCGTTGTTTGGGCCGCGGGCAAAAACCCGGCCGCGCGCGGAGGCGGATTAAATTTTACTGCATTTTGAGCGAAACGGTTTAGCCTGAATTGATGACGATTGATTCTTTCAAGCGCGAAATTGCCGCCGCCGTCAAAACTTATGACACATTCGTTGTGTGCCTGGAAAAAACGCCGGAGGATTTTGATGCATCGCTGGTCTCGCTGATGGCCAAGGCGATCAAGGCCTATGAAAGTCGCGGCGCGGGCATGCGTCACGGCATCGCGTTGGACAAGCAGGTGACGATTATTTTGAGCCAGGGCGACGACGAACGGCCGTTGTGCGGTATTTATTTCAATCTCCATTCGCCTTATCAGAAGAACGCGCTCCCCAAGACGGTGAAAGCATTTACCGAAAAATCACAAAAGAAAGAGGATTAAATTTTTCGGAGGAACGAGTTATACCAATTCCCGATAATAATTGGCACCTATTCCAGACGGTAGGGCCGCGCTGCTGCGCGGCCATCATCCCCGGCGGCGCAGCAGCGCCGCCCTACCCATTGCACCGATTGTCTCTGGGAATTGGTATTATACGAATCCCCAATTCCAAAAATCCGAAGCCTGAAGCCAGAACTTGGGGACTCGCAAAGCTCGTCCCTCCGGTAAAATCATTGGTCGCGCACTTCGCTGCCGACTTCTGCTTCGCCGGTGACAAGATCGGCAACGATGTTATTCTCACGTTGCGGGCCGGTGATTTTGACTTCGCCGACTTTCATGCCGTCGCGATACAGAAAAAGGCTTTGGTCCATTTTCGGCATCTGGCCGACGGGAAAACTCAGCACGACAAAACGTCCGGAGGTATTGTATGAAACGACTCTGGCAGTGAGCGAATTATCGGGCGTGATGATTGCCGGCGTGGTTTCCCCGGCCGACGGGGACGTTTTGGCCGTTTTCGCCCAGTGATGAAAAAGGGCGCAGCCATTCGCCAGCATCGCCACCAGCAGCAGGGTCCACAGGATGGAAATCTTCATGGCGACAGTTAAGCGCGCGGCGGCGCGCAGGTCAATTCACGATTCGATGCTTTCTGTGGAGTGGGCGCAACCGGGCACACGCACCAAAAGAAACATCTCCCCCATGAACCTCGTAGCCGTCCCGCATGGCGGGATCAGTCCGCGCATTTTGAGTCCAATGAAAGTCAGCGCCGACTCACGTCGGCGGCTACGGTTCAGGGGTTTAATGCGCGAAGTTTTGTTTTGGGGAAATCTCTCCCGCGACCTAGGGCACGCTTTCCGTGATGATCGTATCGCTGTGCTCGTAGGCCGGCGCGCAGCAGCACAGCAATCGTAGTGTTTCATTGCCAATATTCCAAAGCTTGTGTTTGTGGCCGGGCGGTATGGCAATGGCGTCGCCGGTTTTAACGCCGCGCGTTTCGCCTTCGATGCGAATCCGTCCCGCGCCGTGCGTAATGTAATAAATTTCCTCGGTCTGGACGTGATAATGCTCCTGCGTGCTGGCGCCGGCCGGCAGACGCGCTTCCGCCAGGCTTTGGTTGCGAATGACGGAATTGCGATGCGCCAGCAATTCGCGAATTTCCGAACCGTCCTTCGTGATGAAGGACGGAACATCGCCGAGATTTTTGATGTCCATGTGTTTTAATGAGTATGTATTCAAACCGCGAAACCTACGAAGAAAAATGACTAAATCCTAAATCCGAATGACGAAAGAAATCCCAATGACCGAATGCCGAATTATTCGGCCGGGGAAATGATTTGTCATTCGGATTTCGTCATTCTTTAGTCATTAGGGCTTCGTCATTTCCCTTCTCAAAATCCTTCCGGCATTCCAAAAATTTTCGACCAATTCGCCTGCCCCAGCACCACGCCGGCGACAATCAAAATCATTGCCGCCCAAAACGTGGGCGTGAATGGTTCATGCAAAAAGAAATATGCCCAGGTCATCGTGCTCAAAGGAATGAGATTGTTGAACAGCACGACCTGGCTCGTGCGCCAATGGCGGAGCGCGTTGTTCCAGAGCGCGTAGGGAATCACGCCGCCAAACAGGATGCAGAACGCCAGCACACCAAGGATCCCGGCGTTGACGGGGATGCCGCGCACGGTAATCTCAGCCAGCCCGAACGGCATCAGCCCAATCCCCGACATCCACATCGTGTGCGCCGCGACTTCCACCCCGCTCAAGCTGGCGCTTAAAATGCGCATTTGATGACTGAAATTCGCCCACAAAATGCTCGCTGCCAGCCCCAAAAATTCTCCGAGCAGGTCCAATTTTGCCGTTTGCAAAGCCGGCCAGAACAGAACCAGCACGCCGGCCAGCGCGAGCAACGCCGCTCCGTAACGCCGTGCGCTCGCCCACGTCCGTTGCGGCCGTTCCTCCCACAACAGAGTCCACACCGGGGACGCGCCAATATACAGCGCCACGTGCGAGGCCGCAGTCAGGCGCAAGGCCCAGTTGAAGGCGACGATATACACCGCAAGGCTTAAACCGCCGCGCAACCACAATTGCCGGCGCAATCCGGATGTCAACGGGCGGTATTCACCGAGCCACGAAGTGAAGCGCAGCACCGCCAGCAACAGCAACCCGGCCAGGAGAAAGCGAATGCCGCCGGTCCAGATGGGCGGCCACGAGGCGACGAGCCACTTGGTTCCCGCGTTGTTGCCGCCCCACAGAAAAACTACGAACAGCAGGCTTCCGGCGATGGCGACGTTATGTTTTGGTTGCGGCACGCGGCGAGTAAGCCAACGCGCGTGCCCATTGCCAATGAAATTTGTTTGACCGCCGGGATACGCGGTCTAACTTGGTAGCATGGTTCATTCACCCGGTTTTCTGAATCTGGTCAACGACGCAAAAAAGCGCGTCAACGAGATCAGTGTCGCCGAGGCGCGCGCGCGCCTGACGGCCAATCCCAAGGTTGTCCTGATGGACGTGCGGGAAGATCATGAATGGCAGGCCGGCCACGCCGCCGAAGCCGTGCATCTCGGCAAGGGAATTCTGGAACGCGATCTGGAGAAAATATTTTCCGACCCGAAGACGGAAATCATCATGTATTGCGGCGGCGGATTTCGTTCGGCACTGACGGCGGACGCCGCGCAAAAAATGGGCTATCGCAACGTCCACTCGCTCATCGGTGGTTACAAGGGTATGATTGCGGCGGGCTGGCCGATGAAAAGCGGCGCACAATGACAGGCTGGCCGACAATGAAAACAACAAGATTGAAATGCCTGATGCCGGGGGCGGATTTTGCCACTGCCACCAAGGTAGGGCGGCGCTGCCGCGCCGCCCCAATTCCCGCAAGAACAAGCGAAGTGATGTTCCTGCCCGTCCCGCCGCCAGCATCGCTGTGCTCGCTGGCGGTGAGATCAAGGCAAAGCGGCAGCTTTGCCCTACCAATATTGGTTGCGTTGTCCTTTGTTGTTGTGTCCGTGCTCCACGCGCAAAGTTACTCCATTGACTGGTTCAAAGTCGCCGGTGGCGGCGGCACGAGCACGGGCGGCACGTATCAAGTCAGCGGCATCCCGCTTTGCGGGACCAGCACGACGCCGGCGGGGAATTTTTTTTCCGGCTTAATAGTCCGTAAAAAAAGTAGCAGCCGACGTGAGGAGGCTCTAAACGAATGATTGGTTCCAAGGAAATTTGAGCCTCGTTACCTCGGCTGCTACGAATGAAGATGTTTTTTGGCTTAAACAGTGACGACGGGCGAAATCCCGCGTGGGGAACAAACGCGGTTGAGCGCGTTGACGACCGAGACGACTTTCTCGCGCGGGCACTCGCCCATCAGGCAAATCTGAATCCAGTTTTTCCGGCGCAGATATCCGCTGTTGTAGCTCAGGAGATAACCGGCTTCCTGCATCGCCTCGCCGATTTTCAGCGAATTCATTTCCGGCGGCAATGCGATGGTAATGACCGCCGGTGAAGTTTGGGCGCCGTTGCCAATCAAATCAAAACCCATTTCAGCCAGGCGCAGGCGCAGCCCGGCGGACAGGTCGGCAACCTGGGCAAACCGTTTTTCCAAATTTGGCCGGCGGACGGCGGCGTGCAGCGCATGCAGCAAATTGGATGAGAAGGTGAACGGGATTCCCTGTTGCTGCGCGCAAAAACCGAGGTCGAGATAACGCGGCAATTTGTCCGGCGCGGGCGTGACTTCGTGATTGTAAAAAACCATCGCCAGTCCCGGATACGCGCGCAGTCCTTTGCCGCTGGAACACGACGCGAAGAACACGCCGGTCAAATCCACCGGCATCGTGCCGATGGTGCTGATGCAATCAAGACACAGCTTCGTTCCCTGCGCGGCACATATCGTTTTGAGCGCCGCCAGCTCGTTGAGCACACCGGTGGAGGTTTCGCAGTGTACGCACCAGAGCCAAGCGGGGGGCGTAGCAGCCGACGTGAGTCGGCTCTGACTTTTTGACGGAGAATAATGAGCGGACTTATCCCGCTTTGCGGGACTGCTACGAGGCTCATCTAATTTTCGCTTCACTGCGGCCAAATCCAGCGGTTTACCCCACGGAAATTCCACCGCTTCAAATTTCAAATTGAACCGCCGGGCCTGATCCACCAGCCGGCTGCCAAATTCGCCGTTGCTTAAAACCAGACCGGGCTGGTCGAGCAGCGACAATTGTCCGGCGACCACATCGTTGGCCAAAGTGCCCGAACCCATGAATAGTTCAACATTTCCGGCGCGGACGAGTTCGCAGAGAATTTGTTTTGCGGCTTGAAAATCCTTTTTGAAACCTTCGCTGCGGTGTGATTCCGGCGCCTGCTCGAACGCGCGCCGCACTTCGCGCCGCACCGTCACCGGGCCGGGCAGAAAATTCACCGCGCTGGGATGAAACGAACGCGCGGGCGACGAGCGCAGAAATTCGCGCGCCGTGACCTCGAACGTTTCCAGCGTCACGTACATCGGCTGAAACTGCGCGTCGCCGCTGCCGACGAGCGGGCCGAAGGGTACGAAGCCGAGGTGCTGATACAATCTTTGCTGCCGTGTGGTGCCGGAAATGATGGCGAGGTCGTAGCCCTTTTCGACGCCGTGCTGCCACAGCAATGCGAGAATGCCTTGCAACACCTGCCCGCCGCGCGCCCCGCGGAATTTTTTCTCGATGGCGAGCAGCCGGATTTCACAGATGGTCCGCCCTCGCGGCAAATGCGAATCGAGATCCGGCACTTTTTGATCGAGCGAGAACGGCCGGTTGCCGCGCACGGCGAGCATCCCGACGAGTTTCTGGTTGCTGAGACAAATCAAATAGGTGTTTTCGGCGTGGAATTTGTCCACGAGCCGCTGGCTGGGCGACGCCTGATGTTGCGGGATTTCCTCGACGAAGGTCTTGTAAATGAGCCGGTGAATCTGCTCGAATTCCCAGTCTTCCGTCGCAACCTTGAATACCAGTGGTTCTTGCGGGTTCATAATTTTGTATGTTCGGGCTTGGATGCGACCCCGCGCCGCGCCAGCAGCGCTGCTATTTCTTCCGCTAAATTCCGCCGGTGTGCAAACAAAATCATCGCCGACAAAACGGCCGCCAGCGTCGCCGTCAAGCCATCACGATTGAACCACAGGCTGGCCAGCGGCAGACAGGCGAACGCAAACATTGCGGGGAAAACAGTTTTCCGCATCACGACAAAACCGGCGAGAAACAGCACGGCGAATGTCAGTGCCATCCGATAATCAAACACCAGCAACGCGCCGAGTGACGCGGCCACGCCTTTGCCACCGCGAAAGCGCAATTGCGCCGGCCAAATTTGTCCGGCGACAACGGCCAGCATGGCCACCGCGGCAAGGTGATGGTTATTCGTCCACTCCCGCGCGCCCCAAACTGCCAGCGCGCCTTTGCCCAAATCGCCAAGCACAGTCAGTACAAAACCGGGTTTGCCCAATACACGACCGACGTTGCGTGCGCCGGTGCTGCCGCTTCCGATTTCACGAATGTCCTTGCCCGTGCGCGCGCGGACGAGGTAATAGCCAATGGCGAAACAACCGAGGAGATAAGCCCCGAGCACGGAGCCGGTCGCTTGAAACCAGTTTGCAGACTGCAAATGTTCGATCCACGCCATGCGGCAGTCACTTTCTGATGATTCTCCCCGAGTTTAACCCGAACCGGGTCGCGGTGCGAATCAAATATTTTGTCCGGTCTTTGATTTTTTCGATGCGCCGTAATTTTCAAAGCTTGACTACAGCATGGAAAACCGGCTGTTGCCCGAACGCAAAAGCCCGGCATTACGCGTGGCGCATCCGCGCACTGCCCCGACCGCCATGAGATTGGGGCGCGGGCGTTTACGCCACTTCATCGTCCTTCACCTGTCGAATCGGCGTTCGTCAAGGGTATTCGTGCGTTGAAGCGGCCCCGCTGTGCGGGGCTGCGCTCCAGGGGCAGTGTCAACTCGATTACGCGCCGCTGCGTCGCTTTGTCTCGACAACCGATGAAAATTGCGGCAAATTTTCCCGGCCAGGGCCCATGGAATGTGGACTTACGAACCCCGCCAGGGCCGGAAGGCAGCAACGGTAGTTTGCTCCGTATCTGCCGTGGTCACCCTGGCATCTTTCAAATGATGAAGGCCGAATGAAGAATGCAGAAACAAAACCAGTCCGCCGGGTGCAAAACGTCCTCGCTTCTTCATTCTTCATTCTTCATTCTTCATTTGCTTTCGTATGGCCTATCAAGTAATCGCCAGAAAATACCGTCCGCAACGGTTTGCCGATGTCGTCGGGCAGGAACACGTCACGCAGACGCTCGCCAACGCCATCGAACAAAAGCGCATCGCGCACGCCTACCTGTTTTGTGGCCCGCGGGGCACGGGCAAGACGACCATCGCCCGCATCTTCGCCAAATGTCTGAATGGCACCGGCGGTCCGAAAGTCAATTTCGACGACCAGGATTCGCGCTGCATTGAAATTGCCGAAGGCCGCTCGCTCGATGTTCTGGAAATTGACGGCGCGAGCAACAACGGCGTCGAACAAGTTCGCGAACTGCGCGAGACCTGCAAATACGCGCCCGCCAATTCGCCGTTCAAAATCTACATCATTGACGAAGTCCACATGCTTTCGACGGCGGCGTTCAACGCGCTGCTCAAGACGCTCGAAGAGCCGCCGGCGCACGTGAAATTCATGTTCGCCACGACCGACCCGGAGAAGGTTCTGCCGACGATTCTCTCGCGTTGCCAGCGTTTTGACCTGCGCCGGATCCCGGCCGCGCTCATCACCAAACACCTCGCGCACATCGCGAAACTGGAAAAGGTGAAAATTGACGAAGCGGCGCTCCACGCCATCGCCCGCGGCGCGGACGGCGCCATGCGCGACGCCGAATCCACGCTCGACCAGCTCATCAGCTTTTGCGGCGACAAAATCGAGGAAGCCGATGTGCTCTCCATGTTCGGCCTCGCCGCCCAAAGCCAGATTCTCGGTTTGAGCAAAGCCGTTCTCGCCGGCGAAATTCAAACCGCGTTGAGCCGGTTGAACGAACTGGCGCAAAACGGCAAGGATCTCGGACGATTGCTTTCCGATTTGCTGAATCATTTCCGCAACCTGCTCATTTTCCAGGTTTCGCGCGGCGACTTGAATTTGCTTGAAGTCTCCGAAGCCGAAGTCGCGGCGCTGAAAGAACAGTCCGGGCTGGCTAATATCGAATCGCTCACACGAATTCTCGAAGTCCTGACCGATTCCGAATTTCGGCTGCGCGACACCGCGTCCAAGAAAATTCTGCTCGAAGTCGCCATGCTTAAAGCCATCGAAGCCCGCAACGCCATCAGCCTCGATTCGGTTTTGAAGCAGCTCAACCAATTGCGCGGCCCGGGCGGCGCCGGCGTCCCCGCCGCGCCGAAGCACAGCGAAGGCGGGCCGCCCGCCCCAACCACCGTAACTGTCCCGCAAAGCGGGATGAGTTCGCGGCCAACTTCCAAACCGGCATCGGAAATCACGGGAGGTGCAGCTCAAAAAAATCCGTCCGCAGCCAAATCCGTCGCGCTGGCCGAAGCGCCGCCGGGGTCCGCTGACCTGGCCGGGTTGTGGGCAAAGCTGGTTGAAGCCGTTGGCCGCGTCAGTCCGTTCACCCGCAGCTATCTCGTGGATGCACAGCCGGTTTTGTTTGAGAAAAACATTTTTACGATTGGTTTTGATCCCGAATTTGAAGATCACCTTGGTCTCGTGGACAACGCGCGCAACCACACGCTGCTCCAAACCAAACTCGCGGAGCTTGGCCATGCAAACGCGCAAATTAAATTCGTCAAAATCGAAGCGTCTGCCGCCCGTGTGCCGCAACCGGCCAAGGTCGCGTCCCCCGCCCTCGCCGCGCCGAAGCGAACCGAAGGCGGGGCCCCTGCGTCTTCAACGCCCGTTGCAAAAGAAAAGCCGGGGTCAGTTTCATTCAACAAAAACGATTTCAAAAACGATCCACTGATTCAAAAAGCTTTGGAAATTTTCAAAGGCCAGATTGTTGAAGTCCGCGCGTAATTTTTCTCTCAACTCTCAACCCTCAACTCTCAACTACCTAAAATGTCCAGCATCGGCAAACTCATGAAACAAGCTGCGCGAATGCAGCAGCAAATGGAACAGGTGCAGGCGCAACTCGCTGCGCGCACCGTCGAGGCCACCAGCGGCGGCGGCGCGGTCAAGGTCACCGCCAAGTGCGACGGCACCATTGCCTCGGTGAAAATTGATCCGCAGGCGCTCAACCCGTCTGACGCACAGTTGCTCGAAGACATGATTGTGACCGCCGCGAACCAGGCACTCGGCCAGGCCAAGCAAATTTCCAACGCCGAAATGGGCAAAATCACGGCGGGATTGAACCTGCCGGGGCTGACGTAGATTTTTTAATCGTCCTCGTCCTCGTCCTCGATTTTTCGATTACGATTACGATTACGAGGACGAGGACGAAAGGGACGATGAATCCAATTCCAGAACCCGTTGTTTCGCTCATCGCGGCGCTGAACAAGTTGCCCGGCATCGGGCCGCGTTCCGCCGAACGCATCGCACTGCACCTCGTCCAGACGGATTCGGCGGTGGTGAAACAGTTGGCCGGGGTGATGCTCCACGCCCGGGAGAAAATCCAATTCTGCACGACCTGCGGCGCTTTGACCGAGAAATCCCCCTGCCCTATCTGTGCCGACGCACGACGCGATGCGTCGCTCGTGTGTGTCGTCGAGCGTGCGGTGGACATTTTGAGCGTCGAAAGATCCGGCACGTATCGCGGCAAATTTCATGTGCTCGGCGGAAATATTTCCCCGCTCGACGGCGTTGAGCCGGAGGATCTGCGCATCACCGAATTGGAAAAACGCCTAACGTGCGAGCCGGTCAAGGAAATCGTCATCGCCCTGAGCACGGACGTGGAAGGCGACGCGACGAGTTTTTATCTGGCGAAACGTCTGGCGCGCCAGGGGCTCAAAATATCGCGCATCGCCTATGGTTTGCCCGCCGGCAGCGGACTGGAATTTGCCGACGAACTGACGTTGAGCCGCGCATTGGAAGGCCGCAGGGAGATGTTGTGATACTTTTGTCGAACAAACCCCTCACCCTGACCCTCTCCCACTGGGAGAGGGAACAGCAAAGTTTGTCGTGCGAAACTTTCAACCGTGCCCGATTCGCCAACCGACTGACAATGATTCTCCCTCTCTCCGGGGAGGGGGCCGTGAGGGGGAAGGAATCGCTCTGAAAGAAACATGAGCCAACCTTCAATCGTCGTTTTTGATCTCGGCAAGGTCCTGGTGGATTTCGATTACAGCATCGCCATCCCTCGAATCGCCGCGCACGGCACCCTGCCGCTCGCCGGGATCAAAACCTTCTTTTTCCACTCTCATCTGCTGGTGGACTACGAATCCGGCCGGCTGACACGGCTTGAATTTTTCGAGCAGGCACGGCAGGCCACCGGCTTTCGCGGCACGATGGAGGAATTCGGCGAATTTTTCGCGGATATTTTCACGGCGATTCCGCCGATGATTGAACTTCACGCCGGACTGCGCCGCCGCGGTGTCCCGACCTATATTTTCTCGAACACCAACGACCTCGCCATCGAACATGTCCGGCGGAGCTTTCCGTTCTTCCGGAATTTTGACGGCTACATTTTTTCCTACGAGGTCAAGGCCATGAAGCCCGACGCCAAAATGTACGAGGCATTGGAAAAGCTCGTCCAGCGGCGCGGCGCGGAAATCCTTTACCTTGATGATCGACCGGAAAACGTGGTGGCGGGCGCGGAACGCGGCTGGCTGGCGGTTTTACACGAGACACCGGAGAAATCCTGCGCGGCAATGGAAGAAATGGGCTTGCTTGTAAAAACGTAGCAGCCGACGTAAGGAGGCTCTGATCAAACTCGGATTTCAAACTTTGGAATTATACCAATTCCCAGAGACAATCGGTGCGATGGGCAGGGCGGCGCTGCCTGCTTGCGATCTATCGGAGCTGCGCCGCCGGGTATGATGGCCGCGCAGCAGCGCGGCCCTACCGTCTGAAATAGGTGCCGATTATTATCGGGAAATGGTATTAGAGCCTCGTCACCTCGGCTGCTACGAACTAGAATTTAACGCGGCTTGACCGGTTTGAGGCCGACTTCGTGGGCGATGTCGTCGAACTCATCGCGGCTGACCTCTTCGAGTTGTTTGCCGCGTGCCTTGAGTTTTTCGTTGATCTTAACGGCCTTCTCGGTCATCTGCTCGTGCGTGTCCTCCGTGCCGCCGACCAGTGCAAAGTTCGGCCCGGTGGTAAGCCGCTTGTGACCGTCGGTGTCCAGCCCGACACCGAGCATCACGGCTTTGCGTTTTTTCTTTTGAGGCGCGTTCGCCATGAATTCAAACTAAATGCAGCCACAGTCGCGGTCAAGCGCGCGGCGGTTGAGTTTCGCAAAATTTTAACCTGAAAACCAAGATTGAGAGCCAGATACTGGCGGGAAGCGCGTGGGTGGTTCGTCACGGCGATTTGTAGTCGCGGACGTCCGTCCGTGCTGATCAGGAGAAGTTTGCGCCGACTGATCCCGCCATGCGGGACGGCTACTGCGTTTTCGTCTTTAATCGTTCGCGCCGCGAATCGGCACGGTCAGCGGCTGGCCATTGTCCGATGGGCCGAGTTTCAAGAGGAACGGCACGGTAATTTTTGCCCATTCCAGGGGAATGGGATACGATGACGCCGAAGCGCCGAAACAACTGCGCAACATGTCGGTGTTGATGATGCCGGGATTGAGCGGCACGGCGGCCATGCCCGAGGGCAATTCCTGCGCCAGAGCCTGCGTGAGCCCTTCAATTGCCCACTTCGTCGCGCAATAGGGCGCAACTTCCGCGTCCGTCGAGCGTCCCCAACCGGAACTGAAATTTACGATGACGCCGGCGCGGCGCGCGACCATCGCGGGAACAAAATGGCGGATGATGTTCGCCACGCCTTTGATGTTCACGTCAATGACGCGCGAAAATTCGTCCGCACCGATTTCCCAAAGTTTCGCGTTGCGGTTGATGAGTCCGGCGTTGTTCAACAACAAATCCGGCGCGCCGTGAGATTTCAAAATGCGTTTTGCCCAGGCCGCGACTTGCTCGTCGGAAGAAACGTCAACGGCGGCAAAGCTGTTTGGCGGCTGAAATTGTTTTTGCAATTGCGCGATTTCTTTTTCCGAACGTCCGCAGCCGACGACGGTGTGGCCGAGGCGGATGAATTCCCCGGTCATCGCGCGCCCAAGCCCGCGCGTGACGCCGGTGATTAAAATTGTTTTCACAAATTCATCTTTCGGAGGGGAGCTCCGCGAGTCCCTGATTTTTTGAAATGGGACTCGTGTAACTCGTCCCTCCGATTTTTGATCAAGCTCTCGGATTGAACTTCGATTCGCGCTTGAGTTGCTCCCACAATTTTTTCTCGGCGTCGGAAATTTTTGCCGGAACGACGATTTTTGTGACGACGAGCAAATCGCCGGACGGCGGCAATCCGCGTCCGCGCACGCGAAGTTTCTGCCCGCTCTGGGTTCCGGCGGGAATTTTGATGTTCACGCGGCCGGTGAGCGTCGGCACGGAAATTTCCGCGCCGAGCGCGGCTTCCCATGGCGCGAGTTCGGCTTCGTGAATCAAATTGTGGTCCTCGACCTCGAAGTCGGGATGTTTCGCGAGGCGGACGCGAAGATATAAATCGCCCGCCGCGCCGCCGCCCGAACCGTGCTCGCCCCGTCCGGCAATCCGCAATCGCTGGCCCTCGGTGACGCCCGCGGGAATTTTGACCTGATGGGTATCGGTGCGCGAACCGTGCCGCACGCTGACGGAACGGATCGAGCCGCGCGCAGCTTCTTCGAGCGTGACCATGATGTCGCCTTCCACGTCGTGTCCGCGTTCGGCGAATTCCTCTTCGGAAAAATTTGCGGAACGACCAAAGCCACCCGCGCCGCCGCGCATCCGCGATCCAAACAATTGCTCGAAGAAATCGCTGAAGCCCGTGCCGCCGAAATGGGTCTCAAATTCTTCACCACCGGCGTCGCGCCCGCGAAAAGTCTGGCCGCCGGAGAAATGTTCCCAGCCGGACGGCGGGCGAAAGTCCGCGCCGGACTTCCAGTTTGCGCCCAGTTCGTCGTATTTTTTGCGCTTGGCCGGGTCACTCAAGACTTCGTAGGCCTCGTTGATTTCCTTGAATTTTTCCTCGGCCTTCTTTTTGTCCTTGGCGACGTCGGGATGATATTGCCGCGCGAGTTTGCGGAAGGTTTTTTTCAACTCATCGGCGCTCGCCGTGCGCGGCACGCCGAGGGTTTTGTAGTAATCTTTGTATTGAACGGGCATAGAACCAGGTCACGAGAGGATGTGCCCAAGTGGCAGGTTTGTCAAAATTTCCATTGCGAACCATTTTGAATTCCGAATCCGGAATCCGGAAACCGGAAAGAAATCTGAATACCGAAGAGATTTTCTCAAAAGTGTAGCAGCTGACGTAAGGAGGCTCTGATTTTCTTGAAGATGGAGCCTCGTTACCTCGGCTGCTACGGAGTTTTAAATTGCAGCCTTCGACCCCGTCAAAATCCGGGCTATTTTCCCTGTTTCGTGTTGTCCACGCTAAGATAGTGCGTGCCGGCAAGATCGCCGGTACGACGCCAGAATTTGAGGAGAATTTGGTCACCCTTGGCCTGCCGGCAAAGTTTGACCGCGTCGTCAGCGTTGTTCACCGGCTGACGGTTGACTTCTACAATCATATCGCCGCGCTGCAAACCAGACTCGGCGGAATTTGAGTCCCGGTCAACGTCCGTAACCAACGCGCCTCGAATATCATCCGGGACTTTAAGCTGCTGGCGTATGCCCTGGTTCAAATCCTGTACCGTCACACCGTCAAGCGCGTCGGCCGTCGAACTGCCGGAATCGGAATTGTTCCGGTCATTTTGACTTTGCAACATTTTAACCGGCAATTCAGCCAGGGTAACAGTGATGGTTTTCGTGCGTCCGTTGGAAAGCAATTTCACCGTCGCCGAACTTCCGGGCGAACATTCAGAGACTGCCAACATCAGGCTGTTCGCATCAGAAATGCCCTTGTCGTTGAATGCGATGATCACGTCGCCGGGTTTAATATCGGCTTTTTCCGCGGGCGTATTCGTGAGAACGTCGCCGACGAGCGCGCCGTTTTGGTCGGGCAAATGGAATTGTTTCGCGAGTCCGGCATCAATGTTTTGGGGCAGGATGCCAAGATATCCGCGCGTGACTTTGCCACCATTGATGAGGCGCTCCATAATGTGGCGCGCCAGGTTAACCGGCACGGCAAAACCGATGCCCTGATTGCCACCGTTATCATTTGGAATAATGGCGGTGTTGATGCCGACGAGCCGGCCTTCGGCGTCCACCAGTGCGCCGCCGGAATTGCCGGGATTGATGGCTGCGTCCGTTTGAATGAAATTTTGGTATTGGTTGAATCCGGGGAGGCCGCTGCGACCGAGCGCGCTGACAATACCCATGGTCACGGTCTGGCGTAAGCCGTAAGGATTACCGATGGCGAGAACAATATCACCGACTTCGAGCTGATCGCTGTCAGCGAGCGCGATGGCAGGCAAATCTTTCGCGTCAATTTTCAAAATCGCCACGTCCGTCGGTTGATCGGTACCGATGACTTTGGCGGCATATACCTTTTTATTTTCCCCGATGGAAACTTTGATTTTGTCCGCACCGTCCACAACGTGATTGGCCGTCAAAATATAGCCGTCAGGAGAAATGATTACTCCGGAGCCAAGACTTCGTTCCCGGCGCGTGCGTTCACGGTCGTCGTTCGGGAACTGGTCGCCGAAAAATTGCCGGAACAGCGGATCGTTGAGAAGCGGATTGCGCATCAGCCGTTCATGCACGATGTGCGTGGAGTAAATGTTCACAACGCTCGGCGCGGCCTTTTTGACGATGGGGGCGAAGCTGGCGCCAAGCCTGGCATCGCGGTTGACGGGCGTGGTCTCAACCTTGATTGCCGGCTCGGCCCCCTTACCCCACGAGGTGAGGTGAAAGACGGCGACCACGACCAGCGCGCCCGTAATTGCCGACAAAAATCCGACCAATGACCTTGAAAACCGCTTCATAGCCTCGGGGAAATGGACACCACTCCGGCTTGAATGTTCAAAACGCCCGCAGTTATTTGGGTGGCTGTGGTTGCGACTGCTGGAGTTTTGCCGCGTCTTCGGGTTTGATGACTTCGATCTTCGCGCCTTTTTTCATTTCTTCAAGCGAAGGCACTTTGATGATGTCGCTGGTGAGCGGCGGATTGGTGGGAACTGCCGGTGCGGGCGGCGACTGATGTTCGGTGGAAATCAGTTCAACTTCAAAAATCAAAACGGTATTCGGCGGGATGTTGGGGCGTCCCCGTTCGCCGTAAGCGAGTTCCGACGGCACAAACAACTGCCACTTGGAACCGACCTTCATCTGCATGAGCGCTTCCGTCCAACCGTGAATGACACTGCCGACAGTAAATTGCGCGGGAAGACCGGTCTTGGCGGAACTGTCAAATTCCTTGCCGTCAATGAATGTGCCGCGGTAGTTCACAGTTACAGCGTCGTTCATCATGGGTGTGGCGCCGCTGCCATTGGTGATAATTTTGTATTGCAGGCCGTCGGGCAGGGTGACGACGCCGGGCTTGGTTTTGTTTCCGGCCAGAAACGCCTCGCCGTCCGCCTTGTTTTTTGCTGCAGCCTCTTCGCGCATTTTTTGCTGTTTGGCGGCAAGAGTTTTTTGATATTCGGCCAGCGTGTCGCGCATTTCCTGCGGCGTTAACAGCGTTGTCCCGCCGGATTGCATATCCTTCAAACCGCGAACCAGCAGGTCGGTATCCACCTCAACCCCCTGCGCCTGGAAATTATGGCCAATCGTCATGCCAATGGCATAACTAATGCGCGCCTTTTCGCCACTAAACACATTCGTGCCGGCTGGCGTTTTATCGATGGTAGTTTGGGCGGTTGTTCCAACGGGTTTTCCAACTGGTTTTGAGTTGGAGGCGCAGCCGGCAAGACAGCCGACGCCCAGGTAAAAAGTCACGGCCAATGTAATGGTCTTCATAGTTTTGATTGTCGAGCGGACATTATCGGGAATTAAATTTAAATTGCAATTCTGTTTTTCACGCAAACAACGGCACACTCAAAATGATTCCCTTGCTGAACGAATCCGCTTACACTTGGTCGAAGTTGTGCCAATTCCAATGAATCACTCAAAAATAAAAGCCCTTGCCTCCATCGCGTCCGCTGCGCTGGCCGGGTTTATCATCATCGCCGGCTGCGCCGCTCCCAAAACGGTTCCACCGCAACCGGCAACCCAAACCCACGTTTCCCCGGCGCTGGTGACGCAAATCCACACCACCCTGGTTCCGGGGCCGAACGACCCGCGCATCGCCTATGTCACGGCGCGGTTGCTGGAGGAATTTCACTACTCGCAACAACTGCTCAACACGGACATTTCAGAGAAGTGTTTCGACGGTTATTTGGAAGCGCTGGATCCGAGGCATGAAAATTTTCTACAATCCGACCTCGCCGAATTTGCGCGCTACCGGACGAATCTTGACACCATCACCATCGGCACCAACGGCACCGCCAACCTCACGCCCGCGTATGAAATTTACCGGCGATACCTTGAACGCATCCAACAGCACGCTGACTATGTGACCAAACTTTTGAAGGAGGACAAATTCAAATTTAACACCGACGAGCACATTCTGCTCGACCGGCGCCACGCGCCTTATCCCAAAGACATCGCCGAGGCGCAACAACTCTGGCATCAACGGCTGCGTTACGAATATTTGCAGGAAAAACTGAGCCGTGAAGTTTCTCCGCCCGCAACCAACTCTGTAGACAGACCTCCAGACATTTCACCAAAGCCGACAAACGAGGCTGTGGTTTTAACCCCAAAACCCGCTCCCACCAGCATTGCCGACACGCTCGCGCGGCATTACCGCTGGAATTTGCGCATGACGATCAATTTGGACAGCACGGACATTTTGCAGGCGTATCTCAACGCCCTGGCGCACGCCTACGACCCCCATTCGGATTACTTCAACCTCGAGCACGCGCAGGATTTTTCCATCGGCATGAGCCTCTCGCTTTTCGGCATCGGCGCGCAACTCCGCGAGGACGATGGTTATTGCAAGATTGATCAACTTGTTCACGGCGGTCCGGCGGAAAAATGCAAACAACTCAAGGAAAGCGACTACATTGTCGCTGTCGCGCAGGGCAATCAACCGCCCGTGAATGTCGTGGACATGGAACTCGGCAAAGTTGTCCAACTCATTCGCGGCCCAAAAGGAACCGAAGTGCGGCTGACCATCAGTCCGGTGGAAGACCGGGCCGCCCGCCGCGTTGTGACTTTGATCCGCGATGAAATCAAACTTGAAGACCAGGAAGCCAAGGCCCAACTCATCGAATTGCCGGAGGGTCACGGCGGCACGACGCGGCTGGGCATCATTGATTTGCCGTCGTTTTACGCAACGATTGATTTGCCCGGAAACACCGAGCATTCAACGGCCAAAAGCACCACCACCGATGTCACGCGCCTGATTAAAAAACTCAAATCGGAAAAGGTCGCCGGCATCATCATGGATTTGCGCGGCAACCCCGGCGGCTCGCTCGAAGAAGCCATCAGGCTCACCGGCCTTTTCATCAAAGACGGCCCGGTTGTGCTCGCCCGTTCGCCTGACGGCTCGGTGAATGTGGACAGCGATAACGATTCCTCCGTGCTTTACGACGGTCCGCTCATCGTGCTCGTCAACCGTCTCAGCGCGTCCGCGTCGGAAATTGCCGCCGCCGCGCTGCAGGATTACGGCCGCGCGCTCGTGGTCGGCGACATTTCCACCTTTGGCAAAGGCACGGTTCAGAATTTGAATCCGTTGCGCCCATTCGTCTGGCCGGCGACTGCATCCGCGACCAATGATCCCGGCACGGTCAAAATTACCATCCGCAAATTTTATCGCGTGAGCGGCGCCTCGACGCAGTTAAAGGGCGTGACCCCGGACCTTGTGCTGCCGGACGTGTTGAATTATTCGACTCAATTTGGCGAATCCTCACTCGAAAATCCGCTGTCGTGGGACACCATTCCGAGTGTGAATTACGCCAAATTGAATCTGGTGCAACCGTATCTCGACGAATTACGCCGGCGGTCAAGCGACCGCGTCGCCACGAATCAGGATTTCATTTATACCCGCCAGGACATTGGCCAATTCCAAAAGTTGCAGGCCGACAAAACCGCCTCGCTCAACGAACGCAAACGTTTGAAAGAACGGCAGGAAGCCGATGCCCGCCAGAAAGCACGCGATCAGGAACGCGCCGCGCGCAAAGCGCCGGATGGGAAAATTTATGAATTGACCGTCAGGAAAGCCAATGAACCAGGTCTTCCGCCGCCGATCGGGGAAACCAACGCCGTGACCGCAGACAGCTTGACCGCAGGCACAAATTCGACGCAAACCGCATCCACAAAAATTGCCGCCGCGCCGAAGCCGCCTGCCATTGATCCCATGTTGGGGGAAACGGAACGGATTCTCGAAGACTACATTTCACTTTTGTCGTCGAATCAGATGTTGATTGCCAATTAGCGGAGGTTTATGAAAACGGCCGTTGCGTTTTTCTGTTTGTGGTTCGTGGTGAACGATGTCCGGGCCGATCCTTATTCGGCGGCCATCCGGCAGGCCAGAAACGTCGCCACCAATGCCAGCAACACCCGGCGGGAGAATCCGCCTCCTTCCACTTCGCCACCCGCCGTGCCGCCGCCGCAAAACAATCCTCCATCGGACCCGGTGCTCGAAACCACCCGGCAAAACATCGCCGGTCTCCGGGTCGATTTTGACGCCCTGGGTGACCGGACCGACACCAATTCGGTCGCCGCGCAAAAGCCGTCGTTGATAAGTAATCTGACGGCAGCGGCCTCGGGCACGAAACCGGCACCGGCCTCCGTTTCCAGACTGGCCGACGATCTGGTGACGGCGCTGGCCGGAAACGAAAAGCTGCGCGCGCACCATCAGAAACTGGCGCAGGATATCCACGCCATTTTCAACAGTTCGCATCTTTCGCCGGCGCAACAGCAGATGATTTTCGACGACGTCCAGAAAATCCTGCAAAACGGCGGGGTCTCGTCGGACAACGTCACCCATGTGGTCAACGACATCAAAACCATTGCCACTGAAACCAAATGAGCGCGTTCGCCGGATCAAATGTCCGGTCTGCAAAAAATCCGGCGACTGGTTTGCCGGGGCGAACGGGCCGTTTTGTTCGAGTCGTTGCCGGTTGATTGACCTTGGCAGATGGCTCGGCGACGGGCATGTGATTTTCGAGCCGTTGCATCCGGAGCATTTTGAGAAATACGCCGGCCTCCGCCGGGCGGACATTTGGATTTGCCCGAAAAGGAATGAATTTTGCAAATGGGAAAATGAAACAAACAATTTGTTTTTTACTGGCCGCTGGTGCGCTGAATTTATCCGCGCTCGCGCAACTCACCAACACCATGGACCCAAACAAAACTGAATCCGCCACGTTTGGCGGCGGCTGCTTCTGGTGCATGGAAGCCGTTTTCGAGCGGCTGCCCGGCGTCAAATCCGTCACCAGCGGCTTTGCCGGCGGCCACACCACGAATCCGACTTACGAGCAGGTTTGCACTGGCGATACCGGCCATGCCGAAGTCACGCAAATTGAATTTAATCCGGCAAAAATTTCCTACGAAAAGCTGCTCGAAGTTTTCTGGCAGGCGCATGACCCGACCACGTTGAATCGCCAGGGTGCGGATGAAGGCACACAATACCGCTCCATCATCCTTTGCCACGGCGAAGCGCAAAAACTGGCGGCGGAAAAATCAAAGGCCGGGGCGCAGAAAAATTTCAAACATCCCATCGTCACCGAAATCGTGCCGTTCACGAAATTTTACCAGGCCGGGGATTATCATCAGGAATACTACGACAACAATTCCAAGGCGCCCTACTGCCGGGCCGTCATCGCACCCAAGCTGGAGAAGCTGGAGCAGCAAAAGGTGATTCTGACCAATCCGCAAACCGGAGGTAAATAAAAACGGCGACCCGTTGCCGGATCGCCGTTTTGAATTGTTCAACCGGGATTATATTCCCTTTTTAATCATCAGCTTGACGAGGCTGCCGACGCGGCAACTGTAACCCCATTCGTTGTCGTACCAGCTCACGAGCTTGAAGAACCTCTTGTTCAGTTCCATGCCCGCGCCTTGATCGAAGATCGAGGACAGTTCGCAATGGATGAAATCCGAGCTGACCACTTCGTCTTCGGTGTAGCCGAGGATGCCCTTGAGATAGGTCTCGCTGGCCTTCTTCATCGCGGCGGAAATTTCCGCGTAACTCGTTTCCTTCACCGTTCTCACCGTGAGGTCCACGACGGAAACCGTCGGGGTCGGCACGCGGATTGCCATGCCGGTGAGCTTGCCCTTCACTTCGGGGCAAACGAGCGCCACGGCCTTTGCGGCGCCGGTGGTTGAAGGAATCAAATTGAGGGCCGCGCTGCGACCACCCTTCCAGTCTTTCTTGCTGGGACCGTCCACGGTCTTTTGCGTGGCGGTGTAGCTGTGGATCGTGGTCATCAGGCCTTCTTCGATGCCGAACCCTTCCTTGAGCAGCACGTGAACGACGGGCGCGAGGCAGTTCGTGGTGCAGGAGGCGTTGGAGACGATGTGATGCTGTTTGGGATCATATTTACCGTCGTTCACGCCCATGACGACCGTGAGACAATCGCCCTTGGCCGGGGCGGAAATGATGACTTTCTTCGCGCCGGCGGTGATGTGGCCCTGCGATTTCTCGACGGCGGTGAAAAGACCGGTGCATTCGATGACGAGGTCCACGCCCAACGCCTTCCACGGCAGTTCCGCCGGTGACTTGGCGCTGACGACCTTCATGTCCTTGCCATTGACGACGAGGATGTCCGGATCGGCGTCCTCGGCCTTTTTGCCGGCGGCCTTGGCCTTGGCCACGGCGTCCGGGGAAGTTTTGCTGTCCACCGTGCCCTGAAAGCGGCCTTGGATGGAATCGTATTTGAGCAGATACGCGAG
>OCZT010002117.1_pt1 | contig 20527 bp, 12 predicted proteins | sample 1539031 | NCBI WGS metagenome assembly OCZT01 (sample SAMEA3539308, study PRJEB22396) | soil metagenome | biome: tundra; feature: field; material: soil | place: USA | collected 2010-05 | depth 0.15 m | reverse complement strand
TGCACCGGCGCTGACAGCTTTGCGGTTGTGATTGCTGTCGCCTCCGCCACTAGCCTGAGAACGCCTTTGAGGGCCAGCGACCCTTGATATTCTGGGGCAAAGTCAGTTCCCGGCAGCAAGCAATCCCGTTGCCACAGAGAGCAGGGCCAGGCTGGCATAAAGGGTGTTGCGCGCGCTTCTCGGTGCAGTGCGCCACTCTCCGGTGACCAGTCCCGCACAATTGGCCGTCATGATCATGAAAATCTGGAAAATTCCCCAGCCAACCGAAGTGCCAAGTGCACCGAGGTAGACGGAGGCCACGCCATACAACGCCATTGCGCCCATCCAGAGAACCGCCATCAGGCTAGCCAACCCGGCGTCGTGTAACCCTGGGCCGCTGAAGGCGCTCCAGGTTTTCCTACGGGACAAGAGATAAAGGCTATAAGCGAGGCAGGGCAAAAGGGCCCCGGTGAGCGTCACTGGCCAAACCGCGTAGCCCGCGCGAACCGGCGAGACACCCAGTTGCACGGCATGCACGGCAATGTCCTGACCAAAGGCAAACGAGTAGTTGATCATGGGAGCCATAATCCCGCAGAGTATAGCCAAGAGCAGTGCCATGGTATAGCGTGTGCCCGTCTCGGTCTTCTGCCCATGATCGCGCTGCCAGCCGGCATGCGCCGAGACCACGATGCCTGCTACCATGATCCCGAGCCCGGATAGAATAAGTGCGCCGCGGGATGTGCCAAGAACCCCGTGATTCTTGACGAACAGAGGAACCAGCGTGCCACCCAACGATCCAAGCCCAATAATGATTGCGTAGCCCAGAGCCAACCCAAGCCGGGCAATGGAAAGTCCGAATAATATTTGCGCCACGCCCCAGCCTGCGCCTAGCAGAAATGTAAGCAGCAACTGCTCAGGCAACACAGCGCCGTATACACGGCTCAAATCTCCAACCAACAACAATGCCAGGCCCCATGGGAGAATGAACAGCGAGACAATACTGAACACCAACCATAGATTCTCCCATTGCCACCGCCGGGCAAACTTCATGGGCAACATACAACAGCCCGAACTCAGACCTGCCAGAAGGGTTAAAGCGACTCCGTACACTACCATGACCGGCATCTCTAGACTCCCCGTCCTGCGTCATACTCGTGAACGGCATCGTACATGGCAATGATGTTTTCGACAGGCACGTTCGCCATAATGTTATGCACCTGCTGAAACACGAAACCTCCGCCAGGCGCCAGCACTTCGCATTGATGCAGGACGTGTTCACGCACATGGGCCGGCGTTGCGCAGGGCAGGATGCTCTGCGTGTCGCAGCCACCTCCCCAAAACGTCAGGTTCTTGCCGAAATCGCGCTTTAAGCCGGCAGCTTCCATGCCGCCGCAACTGATCTGCACCGGGTTGATTGCATCCAGTCCCGCCTCTATAAGGTCGGGAATAAGCGGACGTACGCCACCGCAACAGTGAAGCATGACCTTAACGTCAGCTAGTTGCTTGGCGCGGGCCCACAGGATGGCGTGGCGGGGCTTGAAGAACTCACGGTACATCCGAGGCGAAATCTGTGGGCCTTTTTGTGAACCGAGATCGTCGCCAAAAACGATGACATCAATCGACTCGCCAACCGCCTCAAGAAACTTATCGAGATTCCGCAAGTGGATCTCCAGCAGTGCATCGAGAAACCGGTGCGCTCGCTCCGGTTCGCCCGCCAGCATCATAAGAAAGTTATCCATGCGGTAATAAAACTGTCCCATCTCGAGCAGATTTCCGCCAAACAGCGCGAGAATTGCGCGGTCTGACTTGGCGCGGAGCGTGCGTGCCCCTGCGGCCAACTCTGCCGGCCCGGATATCGATGGTCCTGGCGGCGAAGCAACTCCGGTCCACATGTGCTCAGGGTAGAGCTCTTCGATTCGGGATAGATCCTCCTCGTCGTCGAGGAATGGCCAATAGACCTGATCGAAGTGGAACGAACCCTCCGGCATGCGCGCGATAATCCGGCCGCTCGGGGATCTCAACACCCATCCCGCTCCGGCTCGTTCAGGTCGCACCCAGACCGGCATTCTGCACGGGGTTCCATCGGGCAAAGTCCAATCCGCCCACCACTTGTCTTCTTGGCAGAAGGCTCGCCCCAACTCCACCGTATCCACGCCTAGCCGGTCGAGCACGTCATCGTGGCAGATTGCCAGTTGCTGCACCGGATCGTAAACATCCACTGTACGCGGCTCAAGCCCTAGCGCAGCTCTCAGCTTCGGATAGGTGACCGCAGATATACCTGATGAACGGTACCCAGACAGGTCCACCGGAACGCGGTCGGGTTCACGATGGTTCAAGGACTCAAGAACGCAATTTCTCGATGTCGTATTTGGCAAAATCAACTCCCCTGGTTCTTCCAAGAACGGCGCTTGAAGGTCTGGCGTTTGCGATCCTGGAATTCCCGACTTTCCGTGGCAGGGATATTGTTTCTGCTGCGCGAGGCTATCCCACAGCAGTCACATCTTCGAGCCTGACAGAAATAATTCATTTCGACTTTTGCGGCAACTCGATCGCCGTATCAACTGACAAAGACCCTCGCGCCACCGGGCGAGGGATCTCCATTTATGCGCTCAGTTTGGCCATGAATTCGGCCATCGAAGAAGCGCGGTCCGCACTCAGTCCAGATGAAATACTTTTTCCATATCCGCCCACCATTCGCCCTCTTTTCGTGTTGCCAGAGGTTCCTGCAGGGGATTCATCACGGCCCACCACTCCTGCGTCTTGGGATCCGCTGCCATCTTCGCCATGTCCGCTTTAAAATCGGCGCCGTGGTATTCGAAGTAGCTGAACAGAACATCGTCTTTGAAGTAGATCGAATAGTTTCGGATGTTGCAGTCCGAGATCTTGCGCAGCACTTCCGGCCACACCGCGCGATGATATGCCTTATAGGCTTCGGCGGCGCCTGGTTTGAGTCGAAGCGTCATTCCCAACCGTTGCATGTCTTACCCTTTCTTCGCATTGGATTCGTAGCTCCAGTTTGCGGTTTCGTTCCTTTTCTACCTACTTGAGCTTCTCGTCCTGCGCTCGCTCAAGAGCTGTCAACGCGGCTTGTGCATCGGTATCGTTCGGCGTCAGTTGCAGGGATGCGCGTAACTCCTTCTTCGCTTCGGCGACATTTCCCACTCGCCCGTAGAAGAGCCCTAGATTCTTGTGCAGGGTTGCGCTTTGCGGACAGTTGCCGCAAAGCTGAATCGCCCCGTTCATCTGCTCCACGGCCTGAGGCCAATTATGCGCGTTTGCCGCCTCCAGTGCGAAGGCGCTCAACTCAGAAACCCGATCGCCGATCTGCTGGTTCTTCTCCAAGGTATCGAGATGATCTTGATACTGCGCCGCTTCGGGATCATGAATCTTCTTCAAAGACTTGGCCAGGTCATAGAGGGCTTGAGAGTGATTCGGGTCGGCCTGAACCGCCGCCTTCCAGTGTTGAACGGCGCCCAGGCTGTCGCCGGAATGCTCCAGCTCCTGACCGAGCAGATATTGCGCGTCCGCATTGTCCGGCTGTAGCGCAACCACTCTCTCCAGAAGCGCGGTCGACCGGTTAAGTTGGTCTTCTTGCTTTGCGGTAAGAGCGAGGAAATAGAGCGCACCGGCATAATCCGGCTGTAGGTGAATTGCAGTCTGAAGTTCTTTGTCGGCGTCTTGGTACTTGCCGGTCTCAAAAAAGAGTCGGCCCAAATTGTAATGCATGGAGGCAAGGTTGGGATCGAGCCGGGCGGCCTCGGAAAGCTCCTTGAACCCGCCCGGACGGTCGAACTGGTCGACAAGTGCGATGCCCAGGTTAAGGTGGGCCTGGGCAGAATCGGGTGCAAGCGTGACCGCCTTTTGGAAGCTATTGACGGCGTCTACTCCCCGTCCTGTCTTAGCTTGGAGCATACCTAATGCCGCATAGGCATCCGCATAGCCGGGATCGAGCTGAATTGCCGTGCGGAAATGCTGTTCCGCTTCCGGAAGCGCTCCCTTTTGCGCCATGAGCAACCCGAGGTTGACGTGAGCCTTGAAGTCCTTGGGATCATTGTCTATAGCCTGTTGAAACAGTTGCGCGGCTTCTTGATTCTTCCCTTGCTGGCTAAAGAGCGCTCCGAGGTTGGTTTGCGCTTCAGCGAACGTGGGATCGATCGCCAACGCCCTTTTGAAGAGTTTCTCCGCTGTGGCTTGTTGGCCGCTCCGCAGGGCGAACAACCCTAACTGATTTTGAGCAACCGCAATCGTGGGATCCAGTTCAACGGTTCTCCCCAGCTCTTTCTGCTCCTCGGAAAAGTCTCCGAGTCTGTCTAAAGCAAGTGACAAATTGTAGTGGAGCTTGGCATCGCGAGCATTCAACTGTAAGGCCTTTCGATAGCTCTCCGCGGCCGCCTTTGCGTTCCCTGTGGAGAGATACTGGGCGGCCTCGCCGTAAAATTTGGCAATAGCCGCTTCCTTACCGGCGCTCGATTTGATGGCGTTGACCTTGGCCTGCTCGAGACGAGCACGTTCTTTGTCGCCGGCCTTTGCCTGCAACAACGCGAGCGCGTCATGGATCGCAAGATCGGATGGGGCGATCCGCTCTGCTGCTTCCAGTTGTCGGATGGCTGCATCTGTTTGTCCTGTGGCAGCTAAGAGCGTTCCGAGATTGAAGCGAATTGCCGGGTCTCGCGGGTCCAATGCGACAGCACGCTGGAAAGCGGTGGTTGCCGCATCCGATTTTTCCAATGCTCGATATGCCAGCCCCAAGGCATAAAAGCCTTGAGCATCCTTCGGTTGGCGACCGGTGTAGTCCAGAAGATCAGCAACCGCGTCCGAGTACTGGTGCAAGGATGTAAGAACCTGCCCCAGAGCGATTCTCGCCGGATCGATGCCATGGTCGAGGCGCAATGCTTTGCGGAATTCAGTGGCCGCGGCTTGTTCATCCCCGGGCTGACCTTTCCTGGCATAGAGTAAACCTAAACTGAAATGGGCATGGCCGGAATCGGGTTGAGCGGCAACGAGATCCTCAAGTGTCTTCGATGCCTTTTCCATCTCGCCATTTCCCGCGTAGTCCATTCCCAGAGCCGATAGCAGAGACTCGGCTTGATCGGGTGGCAGCGCCTGCTGGGTGGCACTTTCCAAGCACGCGACCGCCGCTTGCGGCTTGCCCTCGGCAATCAGGATTCCATTCAGTTTGATCGCTCCCAGTGCGAAGCTTGGATCGATCTTCAAGGTCGAGCGGAATTGACCTTCCGCTTCACCCAACCTCTTCTCATCCTCAAGAAGACTTCCCAACGCGAAATGAGCGCTTACAGAATATGGCTTCTGCTGAATTGCGGTTTGCAGTTCCCGTTCGGCCCGCGCTCGGTCACCTTTTGTGATAAGCGCCAAGGCCAGGTCGTAGTGAATTTCCCAATTCCGGCTGTCCAATTTGAGCGCGCCTTCAAAGGCCGCGATGGCGCAGGACACGCGATCGGCCTGGGCGAACAAAACCCCTAACGTGTTATAGGCGCCGGCAGTGGGATGATCGTGAACGCTCCCCAGCATCACGGCGATCTTTTCGGAAGAATCTCTCTGCCGCAGACACGGATCGGGCAGGACGGGGCGAGGGGCCGCGGACGCTGCACTGCCCGGCGTGGCGCTTTGCCCAGCTATGGAGAGTGTGCCCGCCAGCATCATCAGGACACCGGAGCACACGAGCGAACACCTTACAAGTTGATCGCGCACTTTCTTAGTCGCCAACATGTCGAGTGACCTTCAGGCTTGCATTCACTTTTGCCGCTCGCTAACTTCATCATCCCAGAGCACAACGCATGATTGCGTCCATGGGACCTAAGCTAGGCAGCGGTCGCATAAAGCGCGCTGCCAACTTGAACAACCCAGCCCTAAGAAAGGCGCCCGCGACCTGCTCAAGAAACTGCGGGCGGGCGCTTCCGCTAATTCAGTTTAGCTGAAAGCGCCCGTCCGCCGTCATCCCTGCTTGAGTGCCGCTGTTGCAGGCAGCGCTCTAGTAGTAAATCTTGATTCCGAACTGCAGTTGTCGTTGTGCGTTGGCCGGGGATTGCACCTGCCCGAATGTTGGAAGGTCCATATCGGTGATGGGTATTGCCCAAACCGGATGGTTCAGCGCGTTAAATGCTTCAAAACGGAACTCCGCCTTGAATTGCTCCTTAATCGCAATTTGGCGGAAAAGCGATAGATCCAAGTTGTTGTTCATGTCCGAGCGCAGCGTATCCCGGCCCAGGTTTCCAAATGTGTTGGTAGCGGGGTATGCGAATGCGGAGCTGTTGATCCACGCAGCCGTCGATTTTTGATTTGGATACGGGTTACCCACCAGATTGGCTCGCTCGTAGCCATACCCGTTGCCGTAGTTGTAATTGCCCGTATTCGCGATATCCTTGCCAGTTCCCACGTCGAATGAAGTTCCTGAATTAGCTATGAGCACACCATTCAGGCTCCAGCCGCCAAGTAGCACGTTCGCAACCTGATTGTCCAATGGATGTCTACCTGGCCCGAACGGCAATTCATACACCCATGCGACAGAGAAGATTTGCGGAAGGTCGGTAGCAGCATGGCCCTTGTCGCCTTGCAGGTTGTACGGGTTTTGGATGGAACATCCTTCCACTCCGTAGAACCCGTCGCAGCCCAGATCAAGGCTCTTCGAAAAAGTGTACGAGACCAGGTACGTCAGGCCGTGCTGCGCTCTGCCGTTGAGTGTGACCTGCAACGCGTTATAGCTGCTCTTGCCAACGCTGCGGTCGTAGGCGGTCGCCCCAATGTACGGAAATGGCGCTCCGCAGTTGAAGTGTTCCGGGTCCGTGGCATAGCTCGGACAACCCACGTTTCCGCCTGGCTGCGAGGCCACGTTATATGCTCCGCCGACATCCAGCTTCGAGCCGGCTCCACCAACGTAATTGACCGTCAGCACATCTTTTGCAGCTATCTGTTGCTGGATGCCGAAGTTCCATTGATCGCCATACGGCCTCTTCAGATTGGGATCGGCAAACCATGTTGACTGGGTGAAAGGCGTCGGGCCGGTGACCGGAGGTCCGCTGCTCTGGCCGAGAGGATTCTCTGCCGACACAGTCGGCACGCCATTGAGGTTCAGGTTGCTGGCTCCGAGTTGGTCCAGGCTGGGCCAAGTGCCTTCGAAGTTTTGCGAGGTTTGCGTGATAGCCGCCCAGTTGTCGTAGAACCTTCCGTAACCTACACGCACCTCGGTATTGGGCCGCAACTCGTAGGTTAACCCGACCCGAGGCTGGATGTTTGAGTGATCGTTTTGGTAGATGGCGCCGCCATTGTGGGGAGTTATCAACACATGTGCGGGAAGCGTGCCGCCCGGCATGCACGGAGCCCCAACGGTTGCACTGCACGCGGGAGGATTGTGCGTCAAAACATAGGTCCCGCTGGTGAAATCCATGTCGCCCACGAACCAGTTGGCTGGACTGGTCCCATAAATCGGCACGTAGGTGACGTCGTAGCGGCCACCGAAATTGACATTGATTTTGTTATTCACCTTCCAAGAATCCGTAGCGTAATATCCGTCCACCCAGCCACCGTGCGTGGTCTCATTCGTATTGCGGCGCGCGGCATTGTTGGGAATGCCTAAAAGGAACGACGCCAGAGCATCGCCGGTATTCGCTGACAAAAACTCGACACTTGAGTTCAGATACAAAGCGTCCATGTTGTTGCTGGCGAAGTCTGCTCCCGCTTTGATGGTGTGGCGTCCCATGGTCTTGGTGAAATTGCCTCCGTATTCCCAGATATTCGAGGCGTGGGTCTGGTCGTACTGGGCTTCGCCGTGGCCGCCGGGATTGGAACTCCCGATGTACCCCTGAAGGTAAACTTCCGGGATCATCGAAATGTTTTGTTTGAACCCCGAGGCGAAGTTCGTATTGAAAATTGAGGTGCCGAAGCTCGCTGGCACGGTCGCAGGAAGGCTTCCCTGATCGATCTTCATGTTGTTGCGTCCGGCGTGGAACTCGACCAGGGTTTCCCCGGAAAACAAGTGCGTATAATCGATGCCCGCCTGGTAGCCAGTGGTTATCTGATTATGCACAAGTCCCTTGAAACCACCTGAACCGACCACCGGCTGCCGGAAGCCGCTGTAGCGCATCCACATGTTGTCGCGTTCGTCGATCTGGTGATCCACACGGACGCTGCCCTCGTCCTGGCGGGTAATGTTCTTGGTCGTGTCCAGCCCATTGAACGATGTGGCGGAAGTGCCGGTGATATTTGGCGCCGGAAATATCGTTGTCGCATATTTGACCATGTTCTGGTCAATCATGTTGTTGGGAATAATGTTGCAGGGCGTCCCCCCGGCAGCTTGAATGCCACCAGGCGCCGGCTCCGCAACGCCGGTCGAGGTGCACATGAACGGCTTACCGCCATTGTACGGATTGTAAATCTGGTTGACGATCATGGGAAAATTGGCGTCGGCGCCAGCCGCTACTGCAGCCATCTCTGGAGTGTTGGGCGTGATGTATTGATTGGAAGCAGCTTGGCCCCGTCGGAACCCTTCGTAGGCAACAAAGAAGAATGTCTTCTTGCGATGCTCGAAGGGAAGGGGCACCGGGCCCCCGGATGTCGCGCCGAACTGGTTCTGCTGATAGTTGCCCTGGCTGGCAGCCTGCACGGCCGCCGTTTCCTGGGGAAAAACGATGTTCGCATCAAAAGCCCGATTGCGGACAAATTCCCAGCCGGCCCCATGGAAGCCCGATGTGCCGGACTTGGTGACCACGTTGATCACGCCACCCAGCACACCGCCAAAGGACGCGTCGTCATTGTGCGATTGAACCTTGAACTCCTGAATGTCGTCGACAATCGGAGGGAAGGTATACGTGCCGCCGAACGAGCCTTCGTTATTCACGCCATCCAGCAGGAATAGATTGCTGCGGTTGGTTTGCCCGTTCACCGAAGGATAGGAGAAGTTTCCGATCGGGTTCGACCAGACACCGCCGCCGGAAGCGCTGTTCTGCGACACATTGACGCTGCTTACGCCCGGCGTGAGATTGAGCAACTGGGTGAAATTGCGTCCATTCAAGGGCAGGTCGTTGACCTGCTCCTGTACCACCGCGACGCCCACCTCGGAAGTCGAGGTCTCCAGAGCGACAGGGTTGGCTTCCACCTCGACGACTTCACTGGCGCCTCCGACTTTGAGATGGAAGTCGTACGTGGCGGTTTGGTTTACGGCCAGGATGATATGAGACTCGATTGCCCGGACGAAACCGGTCTTCGTTATTCTCAAATCGTAATTCCCTGGCAGCACGTCAGGCATGACATATTGGCCGTCTCCGTTGGTAACTGCTGAACGATCCAAGCCTGTATCGCGATTGTGCAACACGACGTCGGCGTTGGGTACAACCGCGCCCGCCGAGTCGAGAACCGTGCCATTGATGGCCGCCGTGGCTTGACTCCACGCCGGGCGAACAGAAAAAACCAACCCGAAGAACACTGCGAAAGACAATATCAGAGCCACTTGCCACCGCTCTGTCACTCTCCGTAAAACTTGCAAAAGCATCGTTTGCTCCTTGAACGTGGTTGCGTAATTGAACCTCTGCTAAAAAGTTTTGGAATTGTCAGCGGCCTTTGCTCATTTCGACGATTCGCTGGCTGGCTTCACACTGACCGTAGGAACTCATTCCTTCAAACAATCGCACTGCGAGCGGGTGAAGATGCCTCCGCCGCAAAGCACGGTTGAGCGGGCGTCGATCATCTGATTATTTGACAACGCGGAAAAGTCGCCTGCCTGCATGGAGAGCGTTCGAATGGCGGTGCACGCAGGATTGCTTCCGTGAATGTAATGCCCGGTCTCCACAGGCCTAGTGATGAGGGCTTCAAAATGGGGGAGCATGGACGCAATGGGAGCCGCCGAGTTCATTTTCATGAACTCACCGTGTATCTTCGGCGAGGCGCATTTTGCCCGAGGCATGAGAACCTCTTTCACTCGCGAACGAGATCTTTATCTCAATCGCTACCGGCAGCGTTACCTATTTTGTTTCAATTCTCGAATTCCGGAAATCTACTCGTCGCGCGGCTCCTTGTCAATAAAATAATATCCCCCTCCTGCTTGTCGAATTACATGCATTAGAATCAACTAGTTATGGTCGATAGCGAATTGGTTTGGTGTTCGCACCCGGCCCATAAATCTGCACCGAAGAGGCTCCGTGCGTCCTGCTACGGTCGACACAGCCGCCTTCTCTCGAGCCGCGCAGTATCGATTCTCGGGAAGGCGAGAAAAGCGCTTCGCCAATTCGCTTAGCTGGTGGCCATTTCCTTGCCATCTACATCCGGATACACAGGAACATTAGCGATCAGAATTCGGGGCTACCCGCTATATGTGTGCGCGGGGTAATCAGCTCGCTCTGTCGTATTCAACAAGACCAGACCAATCGAAGCCTGCTTTGATGACGAGGCTCGCTATTTGGGTGGTGGCCCAACAGAGTGAATTCGACTGCGAGCAGCCGAGCCTCCGGCGCCGCCGGTTGTGTCCATCTGCATTTGCACCCCGCGCACAAACACGTCTTCCGGAAAGAGCGCGGTGTATTGTTGAACAAGGTTGCGCGCCTCCGAGGTCTCGCCGTCGATGAAATATTGCTTTGCCAGCATGGCGACTAGCGGTCCGAAATATGGATAGGCGGCCACTCCGCGCTCCAGTACCGCTTCGGCATCCTGCGCGCGACCCAGGTTCTGAAGAGCCGTGGCCAGATTCAGAAATGTTGTCGGTTCCTCCGACCCCTGCTTAAGGGCGTGCGCAAAATCGTCCGCAGCTTTGGCGTTGTCTTTCTGCTGCTCCAGCGCGACCGCTCCAAGAGAGTTGAGCACCGTCGGGTTGTTGGGCATGGACTTGCCCAGTTCATCCAACTTCCTGAACCAATACGGCCATAGGCTTGGGTCCTTGCCGGCAGCCATGAAATAGGCATCCAGTTGTGCCACGTCGGGAATCCGCTCGCCCGCCTCACCCACGGGCCGATTGAGCCACAACAGGCCAGGCAGATCGGGCTTCGGTTTTTCAAACGCAACCTCGGGCAACGGCTGGCCGGGGAAACGTACGATGCGATGCTTGGTGTCGTTGGAATGCGCGATGCCGGCCACCGGCCGCTTCTCCATATGGCATTCGATACAGTCGTCCTTGGCTGCGGCCCGTGCTGGTGCGTCCGGCTTCAGCGCACAACTGCTGTCTTTGTGACAGGTGAGGCATGCAGCTCGATAAGCGGCCTTTTCGTCTTCAGGCTTGGGAGGATGATGGATCGAGTGGCAGGTGCTGCATGTCAACTGCCCATGGCTTGCCTGGTAACACTTGCTCAGCTCCATAGTCGAGTTCTTCCACCACAGTGGCTGTTCGAGGCTGCCGCGCACCGGCGGATTGGCCTCCAGACGATTGGCCTCGGCGCGCTGCTCTTCCTTGATCGGACGCATGACAATCAGCATGGTCTCGGCGAGTGGGCGACCTGGCCGATAGTCGATTTCAGTCTTGCCCGGATACAGAACCACCGCTTGCCCCGCCTGATGGCACTCACTGCACAGGTCGTTGGCCAGGCGCGGCGACAACTTGGCCGGATTTACGATTGAAGTATCCACTTCATTGGACCCGAGCACACTCGATTTCTTTGTTTGCATCTCCCGCACGTGGAGCGCGCCGGGGCCATGACAGGCTTCGCAGCTAATCCCCAACTCACCGAAGCGGAATGGCGGTTCCTTGTACAAGCCTTCGCGATTTAGCACCGGGTCGGGCTGGCCGTTGTGGCACACCAAACATTCCGTGGTGATGACACGGGTGAAGCCATGGTCGTCGGCAACGTAGCCGGGCGACAGTTCCCAACTTGCCGAATGCACGTAGTACGATAGCGGCGCCTCAAAGATCCATGGACCAACGCGGTATATATACGTGTAGCCGACGCTTTCCCCGCCTGACACGTAGTCGATCTTGTGGGCAATGCTGTAAATCTTGTGCCCGTCCTTGTCCAGTTCGTAGGCGCTCTGGTAAAGATTGCCGCCGTCCTGGTAGACCTGGTAATAACGGCTGTTCTTCTGATTGAAGACAGTAATCGGTTTGGGCACGCGTCTGAGTTCTGTGGGAGAGTTGGCCGGCGCCATCGATTGCCCATGCGGTGTTGGGAAATAGGTCCGGTTGATGTCTTCGTGGCAACCCGATGTTCCGCAACTCTTCGACCCCACATAGGCCACAGAGGGATAGGTGTTGCGAAAGATGCTTTCCCCACCGGCACTGCCCTGCGCGCTGAGGTCGTTCACGGATAAAAGAGCCGTCAGCAACGCAAGACACAGGGCGACAGAGAAAGATGAGAGGAGGATGCTGATCCGCCTTCGACGTGGCATCAAAATTCAACCTCGCGCCAGAACTGGACGCGCGCTCTGGTAAATGGCCTGGTACGCGCTCAGCTTTGCAATGTTCGTTCAAGTGTAGAACACGCAAGTGTAGAACGCGCAAATGTCGGAGGTAAGCAACCGGCAGGATGCTCGAAATGCGGGCAGGCAGACTCAAATGGAAGGTCGCGGCAGGGATACCAGTCGCCTGATACCCCCGGGTGGCCGGAGGCAGCCGCCCACCTCCAGTTCCCAGGAAAGTAGCGTGCGGACTTCCCGCACTACGCTCCCTTTGGACAATAAAGTAATGATTCGCATCTACGCTGCTAGTGAGCTATGACGGATCGGCTAACACTCAAAACTCCACCGTACTCAATCACCTACCCCACTTAGGGAATAATCCCTTTGCCTTCTTCTACGGTGAGAATGCGATCCAAACCGGGCAGTTTGATCTTTTCCGCCCGCCCACTTGGCCAGTGGATCTCGACTGCGTCGACAGCGGTGGCATCGCCCAAGCCAAAGTGAACGCGCAGATCGTTGGAGGAGAGATAGCTGCCGCCGCTCAGGACATCTCCACGCTGACGAATGCCGCCCGCCGTCAGATAGACCGTTGTGCCTACCGCATCGCGTGGGCTCTTGGGACCCCCGATCAGTTTCAACTCGACCCAATGGTTGTGGTCAGGATTCACGTTGCGAAGCAGCACAGGAACGCCGTCCATATTATTGATGACTACATCTATCTTGCCGTCGTTGAAGATGTCGCCAAAGGCCGCACCGCGGCCCACGCTCACTGTCGCAAGTCCGGTTCCCTCGACAGCTGAAACGAGGGTGAATTTGCCGTTCTTCAGATTGTGGAACAGTAGCGGGCGCTGAGCATAGCTGCTTCCCATCTCTGGGTGTTGATCCGCTTCCGGATAAACATGACCGTTTACTATCAGCAAGTCTTTCCATCCGTCGTTGTCGTAGTCGAGGAACCCATCGGCGAAACCAACAAACGGGATTGAGGCCTCCGCTATGCCGGCGTGATAACTGACATCTGTGAAAACGCCCGTGCCGTCATTCTGAAAAAGAACATTGTAATCGTCGGCAAAGGTGGTATTGACGATATCGAGGTGACCGTTGTTCATGTAGTCTCCGACCGCAATGCCCATGTTCGCGACTTCGCGGCCACTCCCATTAACAGCGTATCCGCTCTCGTAACTCTCGTCCTCGAATGTCCCATCGCCCTTGTTCATATAGAGGTAATTCGGCGTGGAATCGTTGGCTACCAGCAGGTCCGGCTTGCCATCCCCGTTCACGTCCACAAACAGGGCTCCAAGTCCGTAGTATCCCTGAGAATCGTCGACACCCAGTTTCTTGCTCACGTCGGTAAAGGTCCCGTCCCCGTTGTTGTGAAAGAGATGGTCCTGCTCGCCTTGAAGCCCGCGCGGGCCGCACATAACGGGCACACCCCGGAACTGACAGAAAAAGAAGCTGGCCGTCTTGGAACCGGAGACCGGAGGATTGGACAAGTCCAGGCGAATGTATCCGTCCACAAAGAGATCCAATCGCCCATCGCCGTCGTAGTCGCCAAAGGTTGCGCCTGTGGACCACGAGCCGATTGCGACGCCCGCTTTTTCCGCGATATCGGTAAAGGTTCCATCGTGGTTGTTATGGTAGAGGCGGTTCTTACCGTAATTGGTTACATAGAGGTCAGGCCAACCGTCATTGTCGTAATCGCCGACCGCACACCCGTATCCCCAACGGTCGTTGGCAACCCCGGTCGTATTCGTCACCTCGGTGAATGTGCCATCATGATTATTATGGAAGAGCGCCGCGTGCGGGGGAGTGGCTTTGCCTGCAAGCGCATCGTAGGTTGAGCCGTTCACCAGATAAATATCGAGCCAGCCGTCATTGTCATAATCCAACAGGCAAACGCCGGGACCCTTGGCTTCTAAAATCAGTCGCTTTGCCGGAGTCCCTGCGGTGTGATGCCAGCGTGTGAGCCCAGCAGCCGCGGCAACATTCTGAAAGACAATCGGACCGGTTTTTACAAAGCCTCCGGCCGTGATCGGACGATGCCGGCTATCAAAAACGGCCGTATGGGGACCAGCATTGGCCATCCCCCCTGTCATTGCTCCCGGAGCCCCGCTCTGATGTTCGCCGGTCGCATTTTGCGTGACCATGTGCGGGTCCGGCGGCTGTTGTGCGTATAAGGAGAAAGCTGCTGCGAGAATAATCATGAATAACGCGCTGGCCTCAGCAAGCCTCCCCCAAAGGATGTGCAGTTGAATTTGCTGAGAACAATGGGCTTTCAAGATGATGGTCTCCTCTGACCGAACGCAGTGCCCCGGCACGCCCTGGCCAGCGGAATGTTGCCTCCATGCCAGTATTCGTTTCTCTTCCGAAGCCGCCGTCATTGACCCAGAACTGCGAGCGACTTCACGACGTCGGGATCGTCCGGATTTAGCTTCAGCGCGATCTTAAGCTCGTTTCTGCCCTCGTCAATGCTTCCAGCCCTGCACAGTACCAGGCCAAGATCCTTGTGCAGGCCGGCTGCGGCTTGGCAGTCTCCGCACGTTTCGATTGCCTTGCGCAACAACCGGATCGCCTCAGGCCAGTCTTGCTTATTCGCGGCAACGTACGCTTCATTCCCAAGCGACTTACTCTCATCCAGCACCAACTGTTGATGCTGCTTCGACTTGAATTTCTGAAAAAGCTCTTTGCTCTTCTCCGGATCCGTCTTTCTTAATTCCCGAGAGAGCATATACAGTGCCTCTTCCGAGTCCGGATTGATGGCTAGTGCATGGTGAAGCGCTTCCACAGCCTCGGCGTCTCTAGATTGCTCCTGCAGGCTCCGCGCCAGAAAGAAAGCAGCATCATAGTCGTCGGGTTGCAATTTCACAGTCTGCTGCAGCAGTTCCGTTTCTTTCGCCGAATCCCCGATCTCGCGCTCCAAAAGAGCCCAATTAAGAAAACAACTCGGATCATTGGATGCAAGCCGGCACGCAATGTTGAATTCGTCCTTCGCTTCATTTTGGCGATGAAGATCTGCAAGAATCCGCGCACGATTGACATGAGCCGAAGGCAGGTTAGGGGCAAGCTTCAGGGCGATGGAGACCTCCTTCAATGCCTCGGCAAACTGACCTGCGTCGGAAAGCGCTATCGCAAGGTTCACATGAGCGTCCGGGGCACCCGGCGTTATCTGGACTATTCGGTAAAAGAGAGCAAGCGCTTCGGGACCCTTGCCGATCCTATGTTTTATCTTTGCCAGGAACGTAAGAACTTGTACATCCTTCGGCACAAGCTTTGCAGCCTCGACCAGGAGAGGCTCAGCCTCTGCAAGCCGGCCTTGCGCCGCAAGGTCTTGAGCCTGTGACATGAGATTGGAAACCTGCTGGGCTTGGGAAGCAGATTGCGGCGCGGAAAGCCCTTGAAGCTTTGCGTATGCGCCGAAGAGCAAGAACAGAACCACAATCAAGCGTGGCCAGTCGAATCTTAATCTTGTTTGCGGCGTCTGCATCACAATCAAGATAACCGCTTCGAGCTGATCGCGGCTAGCCATTTCTATCGAATGAGTGCCCAACTCCGCGCTGCGGACGGTAGAAAAGAATCTCTTCCATCCGCCTGTCTTTTGTAGCGCTCATCAAGCGAAGCCAGCCCGAAGGTATCGAGAAGTAACCTCGTCGTCCGCCAGATCGGGGTCAAGACGGCTCTGATACCACTGTCTCTCCGGCCAGGGATTCGTTGCGCGGTCCATGAAGTCGATCCGAACTTGGCACTCGAGAAGCCGATGTCTCTGGCCGCACAATGTGAAAGGTCCTTCACGACTCCAATGCTGTTCGCACGGCCTTCATTGGGATCGGAGTCGCGCCCGCAAGGGGACTGGAGTCATGATGACCGTGCCTCTTCCAGCTCAGACTTGTTCGTCGAATTCGGTTGGAAGTTGAAGTGGGTAGTTCCCGAACTCACGCACCAACTTCACGATGTAATCGTAAGTCTGACCGGAGACTCCGCTGCTTACCGAGTGATCGGATTGAAAAATGTACCCTCCGCCCTTGGCTGCATTCAACTTGCGCAGTACTTCTCGCCGGATGGCTTCGCGATCACCGCTCTCCCAGACTTGCATATCGCTGTTGCCACAGAAGCCAATGCTGTGGCCGTATTGGCGGCGCAACTCGACGCAATCCATCCCGGCCTTCGCCTCCAGCGGGTTGTAGGCGTCGATCTTGATGTCGATGTAATCCTGGAAGATTTTTTTCGAATTGCCGCAACCATGGTAGATCACCGGCAAACCGTTGGCGTGCGCATAGGCCGTCATCTCCGCCACCCATGGCTTGAAATACTCGCGCCAGTAGTTGGGCGAAAAGAAGATGCCCTTCTTGTAGGCCACGTCGCCCCAGATCACCATTCCGTCGATCAGGCCGGCGGCGGCGTCAATCTCGGCTTTCGCGCACTCCAGATAATAAGCGCCGATGCGGTTGATGACCGCACCCATGCGATCGGGAAACTCCGCCATCCACATCATGGCGTTGACCTGGCCAATCAGCCGCGTGAGGCACTCGCTCACTTCGGTCATGCTGCCGTAGACCGGAAAATCCGGCCGCAACGATTTAACGGTATCGATCCAGGGGGGAGAATTGCGTTGAAATCCGTCGCCTACGCCGGCAATCTGGTTGTCGCCGGCCTCGAAGAAGCGGCGGGAGTCCCGCGGGTCGTCAAACTCGGCCTTCTCCAGCTTTTCAAAGGTGTCGATCTCCCAACCCATCATCTCCGGCATGGGAAATTCGAAGTGCTTGCGCATGATTGTGCCGTAGCCGGTCTTGACGACCACTTCTTCCGCCGTCTCCTTGAGCGTCTCGAAGGGTCGAATCCACGGGTCGCTGTTGGGCACCGTCGAGATCCAGTCCAGGTCGTAGTAATAATACGGATTGGCGTCGTCCGGCAGACCCAGGTCCTTTCGCCAACGGGAGGTAAATCCTCCCCAGAAGAAGTCGCTGATGGGCACGCGGTCTGGTTCTTCGTGGCGCAGTGCCTTGTTAAGCCGCTCCAGTTTCCGCATGGTGTTTTCCTTGCGGCCTGCGGGATCGCTGGTCTTGCCGAAGACATTAAACATGCCCATGGTTCACTCTCCTTTTGCGTACGTTCGCGCCTGAGAAAGCGCATACATGACGCTCCACTGCTCTGGAATCCATGTCGCACACCTTTCATAAACCGGTCAGCCGCGCGGCTTACGAGAGGTGTTGGTGAAAGGCATCGAACGTATCCGCGCAGTCTGAGAAACAGGCAGACCGCCAACCGAGGCGGGCTCGACGCGCTGCCGACTGCATGCGACCGGCAACGCATAAATGCAACCGTGAGTTGTCGATACCGGTAACGCTATCGTTTAGCTTGATCGAAGTATCGTCCCGAACCCGTCGGCCTGTCAAGTTGGCTCATTATCAGTATGTGGCCATTTGGGTTATCGGCTGTTGAATGTAAGCTCACAGCGAAGGAATGGGCACGTAAGAGACAAGCGCGGAAGCGAATTATGGGAGCGGTGGTTACCCTGTTGATTGCGGTAGCCGGCACCTTGTAGCCGCAGCAAGAGCGCATTTCATACGCCCGGTTCCCTTGCGAACCCATGGACGCGCCGAACCGCAGCGAGTGCATCGGAAACCGTCCGGCCAGCGAAGCCGAGCAAGGTAGCCGCGACACGCCTCATCGGTCACAAACCGCCTCTCGAAGAAATATAGTACACTTCCCTGAATATGCCAGTAACGATGAAGGACATAGCACGCGATCTTGGGATCGGCGTCATCACAGTGTCGAAGGTCCTGCGAAACAAGGACGATGTCAGCGAAAAGACTCGCCAGCGAGTCCTGGCACGTGTCAAGGAGGTTAACTACACTCCAAATCTTGCTGCGCGCAGCCTGGTTACGGGACGGACTTACCTTGTTGGTCTTGTGGTGCCGGATCTGCTGCACACCTTCTTCGCCCAGATAGCAAATTCTCTCACTGAGGCCTTTCTGAAGAAAGGCTATGGCCTCATCATCTCCACTACGGGCGAGGATCCGGAACTGGAAATGCGCACCCTGGATCGATTCCAGGCTCGGAGGTTCGACGCACTAATCATCGCTTCCGGAGGAACGTCGTCGGCCGTATTACGGGGCTTGCGGGAAGCTGGTACGCCGTTTGTCTTAATCGACCGCCGATTCCCGGATCTCGACGCAAACTACGTCGGCGTTGATGACGAAGTTGTCGGGACACTCGCCACGGAGCATCTTATTGAAATCGGGTGCAACAGGATTGCACATCTTCGTGGGCCGGAGACTAGCCCGGGTATAGGGCGTCTCAATGGGTATCTTAAGGCAATGGCCAAATTCAAGATGAAATCCTTGCCCGGCTATGTTTCGGCGCCAAGGATGGCGGATGTTCATAGCAAAGACAGCGGCGAAGAGCAGATGAAGAAGTTGCTTAGCTTGACGCAACCTCCGGATGGAGTATTCGCTTACAACGATTCCATGGCAATTGGAGCGATGCATGCGATACTCGATGCGGGTCTCCGGATTCCTGAAGATGTCGGCTTAATCGGCTGCGGAAATCTTCACTATGGCAGTGAACTCCGTGTTCCCCTGTCGAGCATCGATCAAAACACCGAACAGATCGGTGAGCGCGCCGCACGCCTTACCTTATCGCTCCTGGAATCCAAGAATCGTCCTAGAAATAAGACGGTGATCATTCAACCACAGATCATTATTCGCGCCTCAACTGATCGGAAGCGCGCACGACAGGAAAAAAAGAAGAACATTTGACGAAAGCCGAATAGGCTTTACCGTTGTAGCCCATAAGTCTTCCCCACTTTCGAGCTTTTGATGTTTGAGCGTCATCGGTTTGATTCGCCCCAAACTCAGCCGCACACACAACCTGTCGTTGAACCATGTTCGTAATCGGGGCCAATGACTTTCGCACCTGCTCCTCGCGCGGCGTTCGATGCGCTCCACGCAGTTGCTGTCGAGTCGCAGATCCGACTGTGGCTTCAGCGCCGCCAGCCTTTCCGGTTTAACTCCGCAGCCAGGCGCTTAAGTTTCATGCTCACTCTCCCTCGCTCCGTCCCCTTTGGATTTTCACCTGCCTGCATCTGTGCCCTTTGCACAGGTGGCAAGCTGTTTGCTCGATGATACAGCCCTCGCGCTTTGCTGAGGGCTCTGCCGATCTGCTCGTCCCTGCTACGTGGACCAATCTGCCGCAGCTGGCTCGCAATTTACTTTTTATGGTCGTTCCACCGGTCATTGCAGGCCCACACGGGTGTGTCTCAGACCCGCCGGAACAGGATTCCGCCGATGCTCCATACTCCATCCAGGTGCACGGCGTCCTTTGCGTCGCCATTCTCTATAAAGCTTTCCCAAGCGCATCTTTGATGCATTTCTATGCATATCGATGACATGGAAGAACTTGCGCACGATAATTTCAGCCATACTAAAAATTCTTCGCTGGCCTTCAAAGGTTAGGTATACAATCTGCTATACTCTCGGCGGTAGCGATACCGGTATCGAATCAAACCGGGCAATCCAAGAGTCAAGGCTATTTGAGGATCGCGAATGAATAACAAGATGCCTCGCCTTTCCAAGGTTGCCACTGCATATGCTCTTGCGTCTTCGTGTGCCTCCAGCGCGGCGCAACAAGGGAACGGAAACAGCTTTGGCGAGGTGGCCTCGTTTGTTGATCGGCACAGCAAGCGTTGCAACGGCTTGTGCGGTTTGAGTCGTTTTTTCCTGCTCAAATGAGTGCCTGGCGGGAGGCGTTTGAGCGTTATCAAGCTGTCGTTGGTCAATACCGCAACCTGGAGCATGAAACCAGCAGGGTATGAGATCAACGACAAGAAGTGAAACCAGTACATCGAGGGAGATGAAATGTCATCATATGCAATTCCGGAAGTTGTAAGCCCCGAGCCTGTCGCACAGAATGAGGTTGTCCTGGTTGCGAATGGCGATCTGCGCCAGTCGGCGAATGAAGTGTGCTGGGCCGCACAGGCCGGGCTCGAAGAGATGCTGTTTGCGGCATTTCTCGAAGAGGGAATCAAGGTCCGCAGGGCACATCCATACAACCCAACACTGAAGCATGGTTTCATTTCTGGTCAGCGCATGGGCATGGATATCTTTGAACATATCCATCCCGACACCCCCCTGGTAGTGGCCGAAGCAGTGTGGCAATACAGCGGCCACCTGTGGGCTGGACTGCTTTCGCATCGCGGTCCGATTCTCACAGTTGCCAACTGGTCCGG
>OCZT010002116.1_pt1 | contig 20552 bp, 19 predicted proteins | sample 1539031 | NCBI WGS metagenome assembly OCZT01 (sample SAMEA3539308, study PRJEB22396) | soil metagenome | biome: tundra; feature: field; material: soil | place: USA | collected 2010-05 | depth 0.15 m | reverse complement strand
TCAGGCTGCTCAGCGGGTTCCTGCCGACGTGCGCGCACTGCAAGCGGATCCGCGACAAGGACGGACAGTGGGTGTCGATGGAAGAGTATGTCCGCCGCCACTCCGAAGTCGAGTTCAGCCATGGCATCTGTCCGGACTGCCAGCAGCGATACTACCCCGAGCTCACCGACGCCCCGTAACGGAAGCGGCGGCGAGAGCAGACCGCGGTCGAACGCTGGTCCGGCCTTGCTCCTTCCTGGCGAGGAGGAGCATCTCGCTCGACTTCCGGCCGAGCGGCCGGTCTCGCCAGCCGTCCCATGCCCGCTCGACGATCAGCCCGGCATCGGCGCAGAGTTCGGCGAGGCGCGTCGCCGTGTACAGGCGGATCCGGTGCTCGCGCTCGACGGCGCGCCGCCGTCCCTTCACCGTCGTTCGCACCGCGAGCACGCCCGAGAGTGGATCGAAGCTGCGCTCGTGGCCGATCATCGTGCCGTCACGCGAACTCCACCAGTCGCGCGTGATGAAGGCGCGCACCACGCCGTCGCGGCTGCCGCCGTGCCATAGCAGCACACCGCCGGGCTTGAGCACCCTGGCGAACTCGCGGATGACCCGCGCGTCGTCCGCCGGATGCGTGAAGAAGCCGAAACTCGTGAAGAGGTTGAGCACGGCGTCGAAACGCCCGCTCCATTTTTTCGGCAGCGTTCGCATGTCGCCGCGCTCGTACCGGAGATGCGTGCCGGTGCCGCGCGCGTTCGCGTGCTTCAGAAGGTCGGCGGAATAGTCGAGGCCGGTGACGTCGAAGCCCGCTTCCGCAAGCAGGTGGGCATGCCGTCCCTGCCCGCACGGCACGTCGAGCAGCCGCGAATCCGCGGGCAGTTCGAGCACGTCGAGGATCCGCGCCACGTCGCGCCGGTCCCGCTCGGGCGAGAAGATCGGCTCGTACTCGAGCAGGTACTGCGCGTCGAAGTACCCACGCCACCACTCCGTCAGAAGAACACCGGTTCGCGGTACGCGCCGAATACGCTCTCGAGCGCCGCGCGAATCTCATACAGCGTGCAGTATGAACGCGCACAGTCGAGGATGAACGGGACCAGGTTCGCGCTGCCGGCGGCTGCCTCGCGCAGCGCGGCGATGTTCCGGTCGCAGCGCGCCCCGTCGCGCGTGGTGCGCAGCGTCGCGAGCGCGGCGGCCTGATCCCGTGCCGCCTGCTCGTCGATCTTCAGGAGCGGGATGGAGAGCGTGTCGGCCTCCGTCACGAACTCGTTGACCCCCACGATCAGGCGGCGGCGCTGCTCGATCTCCCACTGCTGGCGCGCGGCGCTCTCGGCGATCTTGCGCTGGAACCAGCCGGTCTCGAGGCCGCGCACCACCCCGCCCTGTTTTTCGATCTCCTCGAACATCGCCTCGGCCTGCCGCTCGAACTCGTCGGTCAGCTTCTCCACGTAGTAGGAGCCGCCGAGCGGATCGATCACGTTGGGAACGCCGCTCTCGAACGCGAGCACCTGCTGCGTGCGCAGCGCGACCTGCACGGCGTGCTCCGTGGGAAGCGCGAGCGTCTCGTCCATCGAGTTCGTGTGCAGCGACTGCGTCCCGCCGAGCACCGCGGCCATCGCCTGGTAGGCGACGCGCACGATGTTGTTCATCGGCTGTTGCGCGGTGAGCGTCACGCCGGCGGTCTGCGAGTGGAAGCGCATCATCCACGAGCGAGGGTCCTTGGCGCCGTACCGTTCCTTGAGGTGCCGCGCCCAGATGCGCCGTGCCGCGCGCAGCTTCGCGATCTCCTCGAAGAAGTCGTTGTGGATGTCCCAGAAGAGCGAGAGCCGCGGTGCGAAATCGTCGACCTTCAGCCCGCGCGCGATGCCGCGCTCGACGTACGTGAAGCCGTCCGCGAGCGTGAAGGCGAGCTCCTGCGCGGCGGTCGCTCCCGCCTCACGGATGTGATAGCCGGAGATCGAGATGGTGTTCCATTGCGGCGCGTGCACGGAGCCCCACGCGAACATGTCGACGATCAACCGCAGCGCCGGCTCGATGGGGAAGCACCAGGCGTGCTGCGCCATGTACTCCTTCAGGATGTCGTTCTGCACCGTGCCGCGCAGCTTCTCCGCGCTCACGCCCTGTTTTTCCGCGGCGGCGATGTAGAAGCACCACAGGATGATCGCCGGCCCGTTGATCGTCATCGATGTGGAGACGTCGCCGAGGGGGATGCCCGCGAACAGCGTCTCCATGTCGGCCAGCGAGCTGATCGCGACACCGCACTTCCCCACCTCGCCCTCCGACCGCACGTGGTCGGAGTCGTAGCCCATCAGTGTCGGGAAGTCGAACGCCACCGAGAGCCCGGTGGTGCCGTGCGCAAGGAGGAACTTGTAGCGCTCGTTGGTCTCCTTGGCGGAGCCGAAACCGGCGAACTGCCGCATCGTCCACAGCCGCCCGCGATATCCGCTGGCATGAATGCCGCGTGTGAACGGATACGTCCCCGGCACCTCGAACGCGGAGCCGGCCGATCCCTCGAGATCCATCGCGGAATACAACGGTGCGACTTCGCCGGCGGAATTCGTGAACGCGATGTCGCGCTTGGGCGAGCGGTCGAAGGTCGCGCGCCACGCGGCCACTTCGCGGCGGAGCCGGTCGAGCTCCTCCTGCATCGCCGCGAGGGTCGCGGCCGTATCCACGTCGTGCCCGTGCTCGGGCACGACGCGTTCAGTGATCTTCGTCATCGTGTGTTCGCTCCAGCGAGGAGTTCGCCGCTGCGCGCGAGCAGCGCATCAGCCACGGCATACGGCGTGGTCGCCCCGGATTCCAGCTCCGGAATCCGTTCGTCGATCCACGCGGCGGTGGCAGCGTCGGTCCAGAGCCGGCGACGCACCCGCTGTTCCGCCACATCCACCACGCGCTCGCGAAGCCGCGCGCGCCGCCTCGAGACGAGCGCGCCGCTCCGTTCAAGATAGCCAAAATGGCGGTCGAGGGCGGCGAGCAGCTCGGCCACGCCTTCCCCGGTCGTGCCGACGCAGCGCAGCACCGGCGGCGTCCACGGCGCGTCGTCGTCGCGACCGGCGCGCCCGCGCGCCGCCTTCGCGGGATTCATCACGGCCTTGAGGTCGACGCCGTGATGGCCGGCGGCGTCGCCGGACCCGGCACCACCTCGAAGCCCGAGCATCAGCTCGAGATCGGAGCGCAGGCGGTCGGCTCCCGGACGGTCGGCCTTGTTCACGACGAACAGGTCCGCGATCTCCATGAGACCCGCCTTCAGCGTCTGGATCGAGTCGCCGGACTCCGGCGTGAGCACCACCACGCTGGTGTCCACGGTGCGCGCGATGTCGAGTTCGCTCTGCCCCACGCCAACGGTTTCCACCAGCACACGATCCGTGCCGAACGCGTCGAGCACGTCGCACACCTCGCGTGTCGCCGCGGCCAGCCCACCCAGAGACCCGCGCGTCGCCATCGAGCGGATGAACACCCCCGGGTCGAGGGCGACGGACTCCATGCGCACACGGTCGCCGAGCAGCGCACCGCCGGTGAACGGCGAGGTGGGATCCACCGCGATGATCCCCACGCTGAGGCCCGCCTTGCGGAGCTCGGCCGCGAGCCGCGTGGTGATCGTGCTCTTGCCCGCGCCGGGCGGACCGGTGATCCCGATGCGATGCGCGCGCCCGACGTGCGGATGCATCGCCGCCAGCAGCAGGTCGCTTCCCTCCCGCTGGTTCTCGACGATGCTCACGGCGCGTGCGAGCGCCGCTTGCCTGCCCGCACCGAACTCCGCGCCCAGGGAGCGGAGTCCAGGGGAAGCCGAATCGGGAAGAACGAGTGCGCTCACGCCGTCACCGGTTGTGGTTCATCGTGCTCGTCACGGATGTCACCGACCAGCTCCTCGACCAGGTTCTCGAGTGTCACGAGGCCGAGCGTCTCCCCGGTCGCCCCTTGAATGATCGCGAGATGCACGTGGTCGCGCAGCATGCGGCGCATCAGGTCGGGACACGGCGTGGCGGCTCGCGTCTGCGCCACGCGCCGCAATGATTCCACGGGCCGCCCGGGATTCGCAAGCACGTCGAACGAGTGCACGAGCCCGGCGACGTGATCGAGGTCGACGTCGTACACGGGAATGCGGCTGTACTTCGATTGCGACACGACACGCGCGATTTCAGCGGCGGGCATCGTCCGCTCCACGGCGACGATGTCCGCGCGAGGCGTCATGACGTCGGTGGCGAACTTCTCACCGAATTCGACCACCCCGCTGATGATGGCGCTTTCCGACGCCTCGCCCACCCCCTCGAGCTCACCTTCGCGCAGCAGCTCCTCGAGCGAGTCGCGGTCGTCGGACGCCGCGGCTGCTGTGGTCGGCGCCGTCCGCGCGAAACGCCGCGCGAGCGCGAACAGCGGCGAGCACAGCCATGCCAGGACGCGAAGCACTGGGAGCAGCAGGGGCGCGATCTGCGCAGGCCACCGGCGGGCGATCGCCCGCGGTACGAGCTGTCCGACGACCATCAGCAGCAGGATCGCGAGGATGAACTGCCACGCCGTGCCGGGCATGGACTCGCGCAGGCCGATCATGGCTCCCGTGGCGAACACCGTTGCGGCGATACCGATCCCGGCGGCCGACAGCCAACGCTGGGGGCGGTCGGGATGCAGGTCTGGCGCGGCGCCGAAAAGCGTCTGGTCCACCCAATGGCGGAGGAAGATGCGGCTCGCCGAGCGCAGGGCGGTCGCGGCGGCAGTGAGGCAGCCGACCATCAGCGCGAGCAGGAGGATCATCATCCCGGTGGTCATTCGGCCGCCTGCGGGACCGGGTGCAGGCGCTCGAGATACACGCGTTCGACTCGGCGCCGCACCACGCGCTCCACCACGATCCTGAAAGGCCCCACGAGCAGCGCCTGCCCGGCGCGCGGTACGCTGCCGACAAGCTCGTACACGAGTCCACCCACGGTATGGACGTCGTCGCGCGTGAAGTCGTGTCCGGTGACTTCGCTCAACTCTTCCAGCGTCACGCGCGCCGATACCCACCATTTGTCGTCGTCCTCGCGCTCGACGTCGGGCCGTTCGGTGTCGTTCTCGTCCTGGATCTCGCCGACGATCATCTCGAGCGCGTCTTCGAGCGTCACGAGCCCCGCGGTGCCGCCGTACTCGTCCGCGACGATCGCGATGTGGCGGTGGCTCACCTTGAAGTCCCGCAACTGTGCGTCGACGTTCTTGACCGCGGGAATGAACGTCGCCGGACGCACGAGGGAGAGCCAGCCGGCCTCCGGCTCGGCGTCGGCGATGACGGCGGGCAAGAGGTCCTTCGCGTAGAGAATCCCGATCACCTCGTCGAGCGTGCCGTCGAAGACCACCAGGCGCGCGTGCCGGGCGCTGCGCACGCGATCCACCACTTCCGACCAGGCGGTCTCGCGATCGATGCCGACGATGTCCACGCGCGGGACCATGATCTCCTGCACCGCCGTATGGCCGAGGGCGAAGACCCCGCGTAGGAGCGCGGCCTCGTCGCGCGTGGCGTGGGCCTCGGTTGCCACCACTTCGCGGAACTGCTCGAGCGTGGCTTCGCGGTCATCGTCGTCTGGCGGCGCGGACGGCATGGCGCGCTCGAGGAGCGCGTCGCACCAGGTGCCGACCGCGACGACAGGGCGCATGATCCGCTCGATGCCACCAATGAACGGCGCCAGTGGGCTTGCCGCGGTCGCCCCGAGCGCCAATCCGGCGGACCGCGCCACGCCCTCCGCGATGGCCACGATGACGATCCCCGCCGCGATCACGAGCGGCGTGCGCACCACGGCCGGCAGATCGCTCGAGGCAAACGCGCTCGCGCTCAGGACGCCGGCCAGCAGCAGCGCGACGATACGACCGAACGCGAGGGCGCGGTGCGCGGACTCTGCGCGACCGGGAACGCCGACGACAGCGACCGGAACCGGCGGAGCGCTCTCGCCCGTGGAACCCAGCGCGCCGTCCGCGAGCGTGCAGATCGCGGCCAGCGCGACCGCGAACGCGGCGAGCAACGCGGCGAGGAGTGTCACGCGATGCGCATCATGGCGCGTCTGACCAGCGCTTCCTGCCGGCGCCACATCGGTGAGCGCAACCGCGATTCACCGTCGGGGTGATCGTGACCGAGCGCGTGGAGCACGCCATGCACCACGAGGCGGACGAGTTCCTCGCGAACTCCGATGCCGAGGCGGCGCGCGTTTTCGCGCGCCACGGCCGGCGCGATGTAAATGTCCGCGACGACCGGGCCGCCACGCTCCCGCGAGAATCCGAACGAGATGACGTCCGTTGGACCTCCGTGCCCCAGATGCCGCGCCCCGAGCGCGGCGATCCGTCGCGGCGTAACGAGCGTGATGGAGATCATCGCATGCCGCACCTTCTCGGCGCGCAGCGCGACACGCGCGACTTCCGCGAGCCGGGCCGCGGAGACCGCGGAACGCCCGCCCTCGCGGGCGACGGCAACAACCAGCGGCCTCACGATTCGTCCTCGTCGCGGTACGCCTTGATGATGTCGCGGACCAAACGATGCCGGATCACGTCGGCCTCGCTGAGATAATGAAACGCGATTCCCTCGATGCCGGGGAGGATCCGCTCGATCTGCGCCAGGCCGCTCTCCTCGCGCTTCGGGAGGTCCACCTGCGTCTTGTCGCCGGTGATCACGGCGCGCGAGTTCACGCCAAGGCGCGTGAGGAACATCTTCATCTGCAATGCCGTGGCGTTCTGCGCCTCGTCGAGAATCACGAACGCGTCCGCGAGCGTGCGGCCTCGCATGTACGCGAGCGGCGCGATCTCGATCACCCGCGTCTCGAGCGACTTTATCACGCGTTCGGCCGGCATCATGTCCTCGAGCGCGTCGTAGAGCGGCCGCAGGTACGGATCGACCTTGGCCTGCATGTCGCCCGGAAGGAACCCGAGCGACTCGCCCGCTTCGACCGCCGGCCGCGCGAGCACGATGCGTTTCACCCGCTTGCGCGAGAGCGCGTCCACCGCGGCGGCGACCGCGAGATACGTCTTCCCCGTTCCGGCGGGCCCGATGCTGACGACGATATCGTTGTCCGCGATCGCCTGCAGATACGCCGCCTGCCCCGACGTCTTCGGCTGGATGATCTTGCGGACGCCCGGCAGCACGATGCGATCGCCGTGGCCCGTGTCCCGGCCGTTCTCCAGCGACATGCGCAGCACGTCGTCGGGCTCGAGCGGCGCCCGCTGCCTGGCGGCGTCGATCATGCGCTGCGCGACCGGCGTCGCCCGCTGCACCGCGTCGGCGGCGCCGGCGATCGCCATGGCGTCGCCGCGCAGCGTCACGCGAACCGGAAAGATCTTCTGCAGCTCGAGCAGGTTCGCGTCCGAGACGCCGGCAAGCGTGAGCAGGTCGGCGCCTTCGGTCGAGAGGCGCGTCGTGACGGACTCGCCGCCGCCAGCCCCCGTCATCGTGCCCTCGGCCATCACGTGTCCTCCGGCCGGAGGTGCAGCTCGCGCATCTCGTCCCGCGTCACCGGCGTCGGCGCTCCTTCGAAGAGCGCGCGCGCCGTCGTCGTCTTCGGAAACGCGATCACATCGCGCAGCGACGTCGCGCCCGACAGCAGCATGACAATGCGATCGACGCCGAACGCGATGCCGCCGTGCGGCGGGGCGCCGGCACGAAGTCCCTCCAGCAGGAAGCCGAATCGCCGCTCCTGTTCCGCGGCATCGCCGATCCCGAGCAGCGCGAACATGCGCGACTGCAGGGCGACGTCGTGCGTGCGGATGCTGCCTCCGCCGAGCTCGAGGCCGTTGAGCACGACGTCGTACGCCAGGGCGCGCCAGCGATGCGGCTCGTCCGGATACGCGGCCATATCCGCCGGATTCGGCGCCGTGAATGGGTGGTGCACCGCTCCGAGCGCGCCGCTGTCGGGATCGCGGTCGAACATCGGGAAGTCGGTCACGATCAGGAAGCGCCGGGCGGATTCGTCCACGAGTCCCAGCCGTGAGGCGCATTCCTGCCTGACGCGATCCAGCGCCGGGTTCGCGACGCGATCGCTCCCCGCCACGAACAGCGCCAGCGCGCCTTCGTCGAGTGCGAGCGCGCCCTTCGCCGCGTCGGTGAGGAACTTCGCGATCGGGCCATCGTATTCTCCGCCGGCCTTCTTCACGCGAAGCAGCCCGAGCGCGCCAGCGCCCTTCGCGATCGCCTCGAGTTCATCCACCTGCTTGCGGCTCCACGCGACCGCGCCCGGCACGACGATCCCCCGCACGCGTCCGCCGCCGGCGAGCGCCGAGCGGGTGATACCGAAGTCCAGGCCGTCGAACACCGCGCTGAAATCGGCGATCTCGAGGCCGTACCGCAGGTCGGGCCGGTCGCAGCCGTATCGCTCCATCGCCGCCGCGTAGGTCATCCGGTCGAACTGGGCCGGGATCTCGTGACCGGCCTCCCGCCAGAGCGCGCCGATGAGTCCCTCCGCGAGCGCGAGAATGTCGTCGCGCTGCACGAACGACGCCTCGATGTCGATCTGCGTGAACTCGGGCTGGCGGTCCGCGCGCAGGTCCTCATCGCGGAAGCAGCGTGCGATCTGGAAATAGCGGTCGAATCCGCTGACCATGAACAGCTGTTTGTAGATCTGCGGAGACTGCGGCAGTGCGTAAAACTCACCGCGGTGCACGCGGCTGGGGACGAGGTAATCGCGAGCGCCCTCCGGCGTCGGCTTGGTGAGGATGGGCGTCTCGAGCTCGAGGTATCCGCGCTCGCTCAGGTGGCGCCGCGTTACCTGAAGGAGGCGATGGCGCAGCATGAGGTTCTGCTGCAGCTCTGGGCGGCGCAGGTCGAGATGCCGGTGCCGGAGGCGCAGTTCTTCCGAGGGCAGCTTCTCGCCCTTGCCGCGCGCGACGGGAATGGCCGGCGTTTCGGCCGGCCCCACCACGTCGATCGCCGTCGCGCGCACCTCGACGTCGCCGCTGGCCATCTCCGCGTTGCGCGTGACGGCCGCGCGCGCCGTGACGGTGCCCTCGATCATCACCACGCTCTCCACGCCGACGGCCGCCGCGCGCGCGATGCATTCGGCGCTGGACCACTCGGTGCCGAACGACACCTGCACAATCCCGTCGCGGTCGCGGAGATCGAGGAAGACGATCCCGCCGAGATTTCGCGAGCGATGGACCCATCCCCCGAGGAGGACACGCGTACCGGCGTCGGAGGCGCGCAGCGAGCCGGCGAGATGCGTGCGGAGCGAAGTGGCGAACGGGGAGCGGTTGAGGGGAACGGTCACGTCGAAGGCTCGCGGCGCGTCGCGCCGGTTGAGAGGAGGCCCAGGTCGCTCAGGCGAATGAAAATCAATTTCGGGGCGCCTCGGTGTCGCGAATGACCCGAATGAACTCCTCGGGCGTCGCCGCCGACAGCAAGGCGGCTCGCGACGCGGGCTGATGCATCAAGCGGGCGATGCGCGAGAGAAGCTTGACGTGCTGTCCGGTCGCCGCGGTCGGCGTGAGCACGAGGAACGCGACTTGCACCGGCGAACCGTCGAGCGCGTGGTAGTCCGGGATATGGCCCACGGTGCCGGCAGCTACGCGCAGCGCCGGCACGAGATCGGTTCGGCCGTGCGGAACGGCCAGTCCGCCGCCCATCGCCGTGCTCACCTGGGCCTCCCGTGCGTCGACGGCGGCCAGAATACCGTCGATCGTGATCTCGTCAGCGTCGCCGACGGCAAGATGAACGAGTTCGCGCAGAAGTTCGGCTTTGGAGTGGCTGCCGAGCGGAACGCGCACGCGCTCCGTTGAAAGCAGCTCGCTGAGCAAAAGAGAAACTCCGGGGCGTGGAAGTGCCTTAAATATATGTGGCACCGGCACTTGGTGGTAGTCGGAGGGTTGCTCAAGCCACCGTTGACCGGCTACCTTAAGTTGATGCGGCGTATAGCGTTCACTGTTCTCACCGTCAGCCCGTTGGCCGCATGGGGACAGTCTGGTGAAATACCGGGCCGCGACCTCCTCACATTTCCGATTGGATTGGTGGCCGAGGCACCGGCGCTCGGATACACGGGCGGCAGCGGTCTGTGGAATCCCGCGACCGCTCTCATGCCCGAGGGCTTCCGCTGGCGCCTCTCCGCAGCAGCGATGAATGCGCCCTCGGACATTGCGGTGTCGGCACAACTGTTTTCGGCCGCCGCGGCGTGGCGCGGCACGACGCTCGGGTTGAGCGTGGCTCGTGCGGGAGTGGCGGACATCGTGCGGACGGACACCGATCCGCAAAGCATCGGCAATCCGATTCCGTACGGCACGCTGGTGGTTTCGGTGGTGGCCGCTCGACGTATCACGGCGGCCCTGAGCGTCGGCGTCGCGATCCGCGAACGCAGCGGGACGCTCGACGACGCGAGCCGCTCGGGTGTGTCCGTGGACGTCGGCGCGGTCGCAGAGCATCTCTCGCGCTTTGACCTGCGGCTCGCCGCGTCGAGCTTTCTCCTGAGTCCCGGCGCGGCCGCCAGTGAGCGGGCGAGCTGGCTGTTCGGCGCGGACGGACGCGTGGTCGGCCGGGACAGTGTGCACGCCGTCCGCATCGGTTACTCCCTGCAGGTGGCCCAGGGACTTTTCACCGAGCACTATTTGTTCGCGAGCGCACGCTGGGTCGACTGGGAAGTGCGCGGCGGTCCGGTGCAGACCGACATTTTCGGCGGCGCGAACTTCCGCATGCGGCTGGGTATCGTGTTGCACTACGCGGGATACAATGTCGGCGTGGCGCGCGAGGACGGCGTCAACGGCCTGGCGCCCACCTATCAGTTCTCATTGAGCACCCTGCTCAGGTGACGGCCGCGGTGCGCACCAACCTGCTCGACTTGACGCCGGCGGAGGCCGAATCCGCGTTGCGCGCCTTCGCGGAATCGCAGGGAGTGGCCGCGTACCGGGGCGGCCAAGCCGCGCGCCATCTCTGGGGCGCCGCACCTGCCGCGACGTTCGACGAAATGTCGGACCTTCCGAAGAGCTTTCGCGCGCTCCTCTCCGCGCGCTTCGACATGCCGCGGCTCCCGCTCGTGGAGGAGCAGCAGTCGTCGGACGGCACCCGGAAGTTCCTGTTGAGGTTGCACGACGGGCAAGCCATCGAGACCGTCGCGATCCCCGACGGCGACCGCCTGACCGTATGCGTCTCGTCGCAGGTGGGGTGCGCGCTGCAGTGTTCGTTCTGCGCGACCGGCGCGATGGGGTTCGCGCGGAACCTCGCGCCGCACGAGATCGCGGGACAAGTGCGCGAGCTCGCGATGCTCTCGCCGCCCGTGGTCGCGACGAACGTCGTCTTCATGGGCATGGGTGAGCCGCTCGTGAATTGGCAGTCCGTGGACGTGGCGCTCACCGTCCTGAACGATCCGCGCGGTTTCGGCATCGGCGCGCGCCACATCACGGTCTCGACGGTCGGCTGGCTCCCCGGCATCCAGGCGCTGGCCGCCCGCAAGGAGCAGTTCCGCCTCGCGATCTCGGTGCACGCGCCTACCGACGCGTTGCGCGCGACGCTCATGCCGGTGAACACGAAGTATCCGTTGGACGACGTGATCGACGCCGCTGCCGACTTCGACCGGCGCGTGACGTTTGAGTACGTGATGCTCGGCGGGGTGAACGATGCGCCCGCGAGAGCGGTGGAACTTGCGGCGCTCGCGCGTCGCTGCAAGGCGTTCGTGAACCTGATCCCGCTGCATCCCGGCGGCGCGATGGGATTCACGCCGTCGTCGCACGAGGTCACCGCGTCGTTCGCGCGGCTATTGCGCGCGCACGGAGTGGAGGTCGCGATTCGCAAGAGCCGCGGCGTGGACATCGCGGCGGCATGCGGCCAGCTACGGGTAGAGCGGCTCCCGCGGCGGCGTCCAGTTCCGGCCGACCAGGACGGTGAGGTCGAGAAACCGCGAACTGTCGGGGACCGTCTCGACCCGCGCGCGCCCCATCGCCCGGGCGGCGAGCGCGGCCCAGTCGGGATGCCCTGAGCGATCGAGGATTCGGGTCGTGTCGGCACGCTCGGCGGAGTTGCCGAAGAACACCACGTCGAATCCCGCATCGCGCAGCACGAGCATCGCGCGTCGCGCGAGTCCCTTTGTGTCCGTCGCGTTGAGCACCTCCACGCGGATGCGCGCTCCGGCGGGAACGACCTGCTCGACCGCGCCCCTCGACGCGCGCAGCCTGGGCCCCGAGCGCAGGTACAGCCTTGCCACCGCGCCGCAGGCGATGAGCAGCGCTCCTCCGACCACGATCCAGCGACCGATCTTGCGGCGCCGATCGACGCTCATGGCTCGCGGACCGAGTTCCAGAGCACGATGCTCTCGGGAAAGAGCGGCTTTCCCTCGCGCAGTGTCCACTCGAGCCGCATGCGGACGACCTGCCGAAAGACGCCGTCGAAGTCGCGCGGAAGGAGCGAAGCGAGAAACGCGCGGTCCTGCCGCATGAACCCGCGCCCCGGTTCCAGAAAATCGGCCATGAAGAGCGCGCGGCCGGTGTGATCCCATGACGCGTTGCCGATGGTATGCCAACGCACGGCGAGGAGAACGCCGTCGCGAATCTCGCCCTCCCGCTGGAGGCGTGCGGCCGCCGCGGGGCCATGCAGCACGCCGGCGGGGGACTCGGCAAAGTGCGTGCCGCGGACCATCTCGCGCAGCTCCAGGTCGGGCGCGTCGCGCAGTGCGTCGTGCCAGCGCCCCGCGTCGTGCCAGGCTTGAGCGTCCGCGGCGCTCAACGACATCTCGGCGGCCCACCCGTCGAGCAGCTCGGTGACGCGCGCGATGTGACCGCGGCGCCTCTCGCCGACCTGCGCCCACGAAGGCAGTTGCGGTCCGGGCGCCGGCGTCATGCGACGTTCGTGATGCGGTGCGCGAGGTCGCTCAGGCTCGTCACCACTTCGCGCAGCCCGTGAATGGCGCCTTCGAGCCCGCGAAGGGCGGACGCCTGGTCGACCGCACTCGCCGTCACCTCCTCGGCCCCGATCCGGTTGCGGCCCGCGATCTCCGACACGCGCGCGACGCGATCGAGCAGGACGGCGAACTCGCCCTGCTGCTCGCCGGACGTGGCCGCAATGCGTTGCGCGCTCAGCGCGCTCTGCGCCGTGGACTGCACGATCTGGTCGAGGGCGCCGCGCGACGATTCGGCGAGCTGTTCCACGTCGGAGACGAGTGCCTGCCCGCTCGCCATCTGCTGGGCGACGCTGCGCATCTGCGCCTCGAAGCGACGGAGGAACTCGCCGGCTTCATCGCTCGCGCGCCGGCTCTCGTCCGCGAGCGTGCGCACCTCCTGGGCGACCACGGCGAATCCGCGTCCCTGCGAGCCCGCCCGCGCCGCCTCGATCGCGGCGTTGAGCGAGAGCAGGTTGGTCTGGTCGGCGATCTGCGAGATGATCGCGATGAAGTCGGTGATGCGGCGCGTGCTCTTCGCGAGCGCGTCGACCTGCGCACCGCTCTCGCCTACGAAGTGCTTGGCCTCGACCAGCCGCGCGATCGCCGTCCCGATCATCTCGCGGTTGGTCGTGGCGACGTCGGTCGCACTGCGGCTGGCGCCGGCGGCACTCCGCGCATCGCCCACCACCCGCCCCGTCGCTTCGAGCAGCGCCCGCGTCATCTCGAGACTCGACTGCACCTGCCCGGCTTCCTCCGAGATGCCGCTGCTGATGTCCGCGACCGTACGCGCCACCGCTTCGCCGCCGCCGCGCAACGTTCGCGCCGAGGCCGTCAGCGTCTCGAGCTCGCGCGTGAGGCGGGAGACGGTATCGAGCAGGGGATTCCGAAGGTCGTGGATGTGCAGCGTCGTCGCCAGCTGGTTGGCGAAGCGGCGCACCAGCACCGCCTCCTTCGGTCCGTACGCGTTCGGTTTGTGATGCTCCAGCTCGAGCACCCCCATCACGCGGTCGCCGAATCGAAGCCGTATCGCCACGATGGCGCGCACGTCGGGTCGCGGGACGTCGACGCGCGAGTCGCGAACGGTATCGTGGACGATCACGGGCTCCGCACTCTCGAGCGCCAGCGAGCGGAGGGTGGCGCCATCCGCTTCGGCCGGCATGGGAAGTTGCAGGAGCCCCTCATCCGTGCTGTAGATCGCGAGCTGCCTCGTGCCGTCCGAGCGCGTGATGCGCAGCGTGCGCCAGTCCACCAGCCGGTGCGCCAGCGATTCGATCCGGCGGATCGCGTCGCCGAGGCCGCCGTCACTCGAGATCACCTGCTCCATGGCGAGGATGGTATTGAGTTCCTCGGCGGCGATCGATTCCGCGATGATGTGCTTGAACAGCAATCCGCCGAAGCAGAGCACCAGCGCGGCCACCGCGCTGCTCGCCACTCCGACCAGCTGCAGTGCGCCGACGAGCACGGCCACGGCCCCCACGCCCGCCCCGTACGTCAGCACTTCGTAGCGCAGGAACAGTGAGCGCTCGTTCGGGAGCAGTTTTCCGCGTACGAGCAGCGAGCAATACAACAGCCCGCGGCTGAGCACGAAGTGCACGAGGAAGAACAGGGTGAGCGCCGGGATGAACTCGGCGCTTGTCGCGACGGGGTTTGCCGGGTCGATGGTCACCGCCGCCCACCCATAGAAGCCATACGCGGCGAACAGCGCGAGCGACTCGCGGCCCGCGTTGACCCACGCGAAGCTCGCGCTCTTGCCGAGGAGCAGCGTGTCGCATGCCAGCAGGCCGGCGAAGAGCGCGGCCGCGGCGGTCGAGGGTCCGGCCAGGAGCGCTCCACCGGTCGCGACGATCCCCAGCTGGTTGACCGCGCCATATTTCGTGATGGGGAGCTGGAACCTCCGGAACCCGATCGTCGCGGCGAGAAGCGCCACGAACGTCGCGACGTGGAACTCCCAGCCGCGGCCGTGCCAGGCGGTGTCCGAGTACGCCGCGGCGAAGAGCAGCGCTGTGCCGGCCAGCGCCACGAGACGCGATTGCAGCGCCGCGAGTCTCGGAATCACTGCGGGTCGTCGAGCGCGGTGCGCAAGGCGCGTGTGACCGCGAGGGCCTCCGGCACGCTCCGGCCCGCGGCCTGGACGATTGCGCTGCCGACCACGATTCCGTCGGCGAGCGCGCCGACCGCCCTCGCCTGGGCGGGAGTCGAGATGCCGAATCCCACGCAGATCGGGAGCGGGCAGACCGTGCGAAGCCGCGCGATCGAGGCCGGCAGCGTGGACGCGAGTTCCGCGTGCATTCCGGTCACGCCGAGGCGGCTGATGAGATACACGAAACCCCGCCCGTGGCGCGCGATCAGCGCCATGCGTTCCAGCGGCGTCGTCGGGGCGACGAGGCGCACGAAGTCGAGCGGGCCGGCGCCGAACCACGCCTCGCGCTCGGCGTCCGACCCGACCGGCAGGTCGGTCACGAGTACACCACTGACGCCGGCGTCGCGGGCGCGGGTGAGCGCGTCGGGACCGGCGGCGATGATCGGGTTGAGGTACGAAAAGAGCACGACCGGAATGTGGAGCCCCGCTGCTGCGACGAGCTCGAGCGCGCCGTCGAGCGTCATGCCCTGCTCCAGCGCCAGTTGCGAACTCGCCTGGATGACCGGGCCGTCGGCCACGGGATCCGAGAAGGGCACGCCGATCTCGAGCACGTCCGCGCCCGAATCCTCGAGGCCGTGCACGAGGTCGAGACTCCGCGCCCGGTCGGGGTGGCCCGCGGTGACGTAACAGACGAGCGCCCGGCGGCCGGCCGCGCGCAGCGAGGCGAAGCGTTCGTTCAGCACGTCAGAGGAAATAGTCGCCGACGCGAATGCCGTAACGATCCGGGTCCGTCGTCTTGATGATTGTGCGCTTGAACGTCCCGCCGCCGTCCATCTCGGAGAGATCGACCAGCTTTCCCGGGTGCCGGACGTTGCCCAGGTCGTCGCTCACGACGAGCACGTTCGGGCGCGATATCATCTCGGGGTTCGCGTTGATCGAGTGCACGATCGCGAGCTCGAACGTGTCGAGCACGACGAACGTGCCGACCGGATAAATGCCCACGAGATTCACGAACGCCTTGACGATCACCGGGTCCATGCCGCGGCGCGGGTTGTCGCGCAGCTCGCCGAGTATGGCGGCGGGATTCATCGGGTTGCGCTGATACGCACGGCGCGTCGTCGCGGCGTCGAACGCGTCGGCGACCGCCACGATCCTGGTGAAGAAACCGATCGTCCTCGTCCGCGGCGAGCGCGGGTAGCCGCTGCCGTCGAGCTTCATGTGGTGTTCGTACGCCACCACCATCCCTCGGTACGGGAATTCCTGCTGTTCCTTCATCTGGAACAGCGCGAGCATCCCGAGCCAGGGATGTGCGGCGATGGCGCGCCACTCCTCATCGCTGAGCAGGTCGGGCTTGTTCAGGACTTCGATGGGCACGCGCGACTTGCCGATGTCGTGAAAGAGCGCCGCGAAACCGATGTCGTACAGCTGGAGCCGGCTGAGCCCCAGCCGGCGACTCAATGCCACCGCGAAGATGCAGACGTTCACCGAGTGCGTGAACGTGTAGTCGTCGTAGTCCCGAATCGTGGTGAGCCCGATCAGCGACGTCTCATCGGCGAGGATCTGGTCGACGATGCCCTGCACCACGCGCTTGAGCTTCCTGATGTTCGGGCTCTGCCCCATCCGCACGGAGTTCATGACTTCCTTCGACGCGGACACCGACTGCGCGAACGTGCGCTTGGCCGCTTCCTTCGCTTGTTCCTTGACTTTCCGGTCACCCTCCGACGCGCCGGCGGGGACAGCTCGAACGTGACGATCCCGGTGGAGTCCAGCCGTTGCCGGAGCGCGTCCAGCCGCATTTCCGGACCGTCGCCCTGCGGCGCGAGCAAGAACGAGAGGAACACGATCCAGTCACGCGCGGACGGCTTGTCGTTCACGCGCAGCACACCGACGCCGCACGCGCGGCACAGCGCGAGCAGGTAGCTGAACGTCGTGTAGTTGTCGAGGTCGAGCCGCAGCCGCGTGGAGTTCACGAAGATGAATTCGCCTGACACGCGAAACTCGACGGCGCCTCCCGCCTGTCGCAACTCCTCGGTGACGGTCGAGAGTTCGGCGAGACTCTTTTGCACGACCGCGTTTTCGATCGGGTACATCCGGATGCTGCGCAGCGAACCGTACAGCGCCATGATGAAGCTGCGGCCGGCGACGCGCGTGAATGCCTCGCCTCCCTTCTCCCCCAAGGCGGACGGCGGCGACGCGAGCCCGGAGCGAATGACCTGCGAGGGCCTGTTCACGTGCCCCCGCCCCTGAGCGCGCGGTTCACCGCGCCGCGCACCACCACGTTCTTCTCCGCGAGCCCCTTCTGCAACGCTTCTTGCGCGCGCTGCGTGCCCACGCGGCCGAGGGAGATGGCGGCACAGGCGCGGATCTCGGGATCTTCCTTCCGCGAAAAGAACCCGCCCTTCGCATTCAGCAGGGTGTCGAGCCACGGGACGCCGCCATCGCCGCACAGTATGCCGTAGAGTTCGAAGATCGCGAGCCGTTCGGTGCGATCCGCCTCGCGGATGCGGCTGGCCTTGACGAGCGCGGTGATCTTCGGGAGCGCGGGCCGGTACGCGTGCTGTCCAAGCGCCCTGACCGCCGCGACGCGCACGTCCCGGTCGGAATCCTCGATCGCCTGCTCCAGGGCGTGCATGGCGCCCGGCGTCCCGATTTCCACGAGCGCGGTAACCGCCGCGAGGCGAACGGCGCGATCGGGCTCGCTCAGCGCCCTCCCCAGCGCCGGAACAGCAGCGACCGTCTTGAAGCCCCCGGCACGCCTCACCGCCTCCATCGCCACGGTGGGGTCCGTGGACGCGATGAGCTTGAGAAGTTCGGACGTGTTCGACTGGGCGATCCGCTCGGCCGCGCCTTCGAGCAACGGCCGCAGCCTGGTGTTCTGCGACGCGCCGAGCCAGCCGAAGACGGTGCCGAGCGCCGAGGGGCGTAACTGGGCAAAGAGTTCTTCGAGGTCCGCTCGCGGCGGCAGCGTCTCCGATTCGTCCATCGCGCGCAGCAGCTGCGACAGGGCGGCGGGGTCGCTCAGCCGGTCGGGGAGGCTCGCGAGCTTGTCCGTGACCTCGGGCGTGAGCTCCTTCGCGCGCTCGAGCACGGTGCCGATCTCGCGCAGGAGAAAGGCGACCGTCGAGAACTGGCGTCCGGCGAGCAGGTGCAGCGTCAGCGCATCGATGTCTCGCGTGACTTCCAGCCGGATCGCGGCGTTCGTCTGCGTCTCGAACACGTCGAGAAGTCCCGAGAGCACCGTGCGCTGGAGATCGGTCGCGTACTCGCGCTCCACCTCCTGCCGAAGGTAGGACACTTCCTGCGCGTCGAGAAAATAGAGCGTGGAGTCGAAGTCCTCCATATTCACCACGCCGCGGGGCGACTGTTTCAGCTCCGCGGCGCCGGAGGCGCCCTGATCCTCGGCGGCGGCGCTTTCCGCCGCCTCGCGGCGCGCCTCTTCGATGGCGACGAGCGGACTCTCGACGGTCACGCCGGGCTCGGCGGGCCAGTGCCCCGGCTCTGCCGCGGGATCGATCGGGATTCCGGCCTCGTTCCCGACGTCGATGTAACGGTACGTGAGGTGCGAGAACTCCTGCTCCCATAAGAGCGTGATCAGGTCGTCCTCGTGCGGAGCCGCCTTGCGGACCCGCGGGATGATGTCGAGCAGGAATTCGAGCTCGCGTCCTTCGAACCCGGGCTTGAGTGTGACCTCGCGCAGGCCGTCCTTGTAGAACGTCCACGGAAGCGAGTCCGAGGCGCGCTCGGCCTGCCGGTACACGACGGCGCCGCACCAGCCGAACTCGAGGTCGGTGATCGAGAGCGAGAGCTCGTCGGTCCCGGCCCAGACCGGCGCGAATGCCGCGCGCAGCGTCTCCAGCGCCCTCAGGTACGTGGGGTTGTTGTGATTGTACAACTGATGCGCGCGAACCGTCTTGTCGAGCTGGCGCAGCAACTCTTCCACGAGCGCCGGATCGAAGGGCGGTTCGCGGTGCAGCGGCTCATCGGTCGGGGCGGTCAGCGCATCGGCCATCACTCTGTCAAGATACGCGTTTGCGCGACCTGCGCCACGTCCTTGTCTCCTCGTCCGCTCACGCACAGGAGCACGGGCTGGTCGCTGGTCCAGCGACCTGCGTTCTTGTCGATCCACGCTACGGCGTGCGCGGTTTCGAGCGCGGGGATCACGCCCTCCAGGCGCGCGAGCAGTTGAAAGGCGTCGAGCGCCTCATCGTCGGTCACGGCGACGTACGTGGCGCGGCCGGTGTCGCGCAGGTGCGAATGCTCGGGACCGACGCCCGGGTAGTCGAGCCCCGCGGAAACCGAGTGCGCCGGGTGCACCTGTCCGTGCTGGTCCTGCAACAGGTAGCTCATCGAGCCGTGCAGCACGCCGGGCCTTCCCTTCGAGAGCGACGCCGCGTGCTGGGAGGTATCCAGACCGTGCCCCGCCGCCTCGACACCGACGAGCTCGACGTCGCGGTCATCGACGAACGCGTGGAAAATTCCGATCGCGTTCGATCCGCCGCCGACGCACGCGACCACCGTGCGAGGCAGCGCGCCCGCGCGCTCGAGCATCTGCGCTCGTGCCTCACGGCCGATCACGGACTGGAAGTCGCGCACCATGCGCGGATAGGGTGCGGGCCCCACCACGGAGCCGATGGCATAGTAGCTCTCCTCGCAGGTGCCGACCCAGTCGCGGATCGCCTCGCTCGTCGCGTCCTTCAGCGTGCGCGTTCCCGAGGTCACGGGCACGACCTTCGCTCCCATCATGCGCATGCGAAAGACGTTCAGCGTCTGGCGGCGCATGTCCTCTTCACCCATGTATACCACGCACTCCATCCCGAGCCGGGCGCACACGGTCGCGGTCGCCACGCCGTGCTGGCCAGCGCCGGTCTCCGCGATGATGCGCTTCTTTCCCATGCGCCGGGCGAGCAATCCCTGCGCGAGCGCATTGTTGATCTTGTGCGCGCCCGTATGGTTGAGGTCTTCGCGCTTCAGCCAGACGGGCGCGCCGATCCGCGCGGACCAGCGCGGCGCGTCGCTGAGCGGGGACGGGCGCCCCGCGTAGTTCCGCAGCGAGTCGTCCAGCAGTCTCATGAACGCCGGATCCCCGATCGCGTCCACGTAGGCTTCCGCCAGCGCGTCGAGGGCGGGGATCAGCGTCTCCGGCACGTAGCGACCGCCGAACGCGCCGAACCGATCCGAAAGTTCCACAGGTACCGTCACGGTGTGCTCCCCTGCGCGGCTTCGAAGAACGCGCGCATTTTCGCGTGATCCTTTATTCCCGGCGACGATTCGACGCCGGATGAGACATCAACGACATCGGGCGCGAGCGCGCGCACCGCCTCTGCCACGTTCTCCGGCGTCAGGCCGCCCGCGAGGATGACCGGCGTGCGCCCGCGCAATGCAGTCACGGAATCCGCGAGTGCACTCCATTCCAGCGCGACACCCGTGCCGCCGAGCCTGCCCTCGACCCGGGCGTCCAGCAGCACCGCATCTGCTTCGCGGAAGAGTTCCTCGATCCATTCCGGGAGAACCGATCCCTGGGCGCGCGCCACAGCCCAAATATGGCCGTCGAACCGACGGCGCATGGCGCGCACGTCGGCGGCCCGTGGGTCTCCGTGCAATTGGATCACCGCCATGCCGGTCGCGATGGCGCTGGCCGCGATCGCACGGACATCGTCGGCGCCGAACACGCCGACCGCGGTCGCGCCTTCGCCCGCAGG
>OCZT010002112.1_pt1 | contig 20568 bp, 17 predicted proteins | sample 1539031 | NCBI WGS metagenome assembly OCZT01 (sample SAMEA3539308, study PRJEB22396) | soil metagenome | biome: tundra; feature: field; material: soil | place: USA | collected 2010-05 | depth 0.15 m | reverse complement strand
GCGTCCATCGTCTACGAAGACGAGCGGATCCTCGCCTTCAACGACATCAACCCGCAGGCGCCGACGCACGTGCTGGTCGTGCCGAAGACGCACATTGCCACGCTCAACGACGTGTCGCCACAGGACGATCAGATCGTCGGCGAGCTCGTCCGCCGCGCCGCGGCGATCGCGAAAACCCGCGGAATTTCCACGGGCGGCTTCCGCACGGTCTTCAACACGAACCGCGAGGCGGGGCAAACGGTCTTCCACATCCATCTGCACCTGCTCGGCGGGAGGGCGATGGAATGGCCGCCGGGGTAGGAGTTTACAATTCCTAATTCCTCGTAAGCAGATACGCGCCCAGGCGGGCCGTGCGATCGAGGTGGAAATCGACCGCGCGATAGCCGCGTGCGAAGTACGTCGTGAAGATCTCCCGCGTCCTCAAGCGCCACGCGAGCGCGAGCTCCGGATTGCGCGACAGCATGTCGGTGAAGCCGACCGGAATCTGCACCGTCAGCCGCCTGACGTCGAGCGACAGGTCCACACCGGCGCATTCGAGCCACTCGCCGGCCGCCCGCATTCGATTGGCCGGCCGCGCGTCGGCGATCTCGCTCGACTCGAGCACGAACGGTCCAGATAAAGCGACGCGGCGCTCGACGTGCGGCTTGCGAATCCACCACTCCGCGACGAATCGATCGGTTGGATTGCCCGCGTGCAACGGGCTCGCGGATTCGCCGTAAGCGTTCTCCTCGTACTCCTCAACGATCACGCCGAGCTTCGCAAAGTTGAGGTGGGCGTTGGCCGCCTGCATCGGATCGAACGTCCACTCGACCAGGTCGAGCCCCATCGCGAGCGCCCGCTCACGCTGCAGCAGCTTCAAGCGAAACCCAAGGCCGGCGTCGCGGTACTCTTCGGCCACGCCCAGCATGTGCGACCACTGGGTCGGCCGGCCGTCTTTCAAGCCAGCCATCGAGTAGACGAAGCCGACCATCCGGTCGCCGTCGAACGCGCCGACGAGAATGCCGCCCCGCTTCACCGTCACCGCCAGGATCGGCACCGGCACGACGTCTTCGTATCCGGGTCCCCAGATGCGGCGTTCGAGGTTGACGACTTCACTGAATTCCGCGAGCGTCGCGAGATCGCGAAATGACAATGACATCTCAGATGACCAGCCCCGGCAGCTCGGCGAGCGATCGAATCACCGGCACGCCGCGCGACGACAGCTCTTGCGCTCGAGGATGTTCGTCGTCGCCGCGATGCAGCAGCACGGCCTGGAGCCCGGCGTTGAGCGCGCCCTCGACATCCTGCCGCACGCTGTCGCCCACCATCACCGCCGCGGCCGCCTGCACGTCAACGAGCTGCAGCGCGGCGGCAAAAATGCTGGGATGCGGCTTCATGAACCCGTGCTCGGACGAAGACACGGTGGCCGTGATCAGCCCCTGAAGGTCGAAATGCGATTGGAAGGACGAGAGGCAGCGGTGTGAGTTCGAAATCAGGCCGATGCGGATGCCGGCCTCCGCGAGCGTCCGCAGCGCCGCCGGCACCTCCTCGTACAGCTCGAAGTGCTGGCACGCCGCCCACTCCGCGTACATTTCCCGCGCGCAGTCGTCGATTCGACGCCCTCGGCCACCCATCCGCTCGATGATGTGCCGCGTGTATCTGACGAAAATCTCCGCGTCGTACGGCGTGTCGTCCGGGCCGTCGAGCAGCGGCGCCGCGCTCGCCACCGCCTCGTCGAACAGCGTGGCGTCGACGTCCATCCCGTACCGCTCGCCGAAGATGCGATAGCCTTCGCCGCGAAACGTCGGGCCGGGATAGATCAGCGTGAAGTCGACGTCAAACAATACGGCTCGCGTCCGAGTCATGGCTGTTCGTACGGCCCGGCGATGACGACCGTGGCGCGCTCGGGGTCGAGGATTCGCCGCGCGGCGGCCAACGTCTCGTCGAGCGTCACCGCGCCAATCAGCGCCGGCAGGCGCACGTCGTAGTCCAGCCCCAGCCCGAAGAATTCCAGCGTCTGCAGAAACTGCGTGATGTCGCTGTTGGTCTCGAGCCTGCGCGGCATCGAGCCGATCAGGTACTGCCGCGACTCGGCGAATTCCTTCTCCGTCAGGCCATCGCGTGTCAGGCGGACCAGCTCCTCGTCGATCGACGCGATGGCGCGATCGACATTCTCTGGGCTGACGCCGGCCCGCACGACGAGCGGGCCTTCGACGACATTGGCGTCGAGCGAGCTGGACACGTAATACGCCATCCCCTGACGCTCGCGGATGCTGTCGCCAAGCCGGCCGCCGATGGCGTACTGCCCGAGCGCGTTGTTCATGAGCCAGAACGCGTAATACGCCGGATCCGCGCGGGCGATCGCCGTGAAGCCGTACGCGATGTCGGCCTGCGCCTTGTTCATCATGGGGATCACGACGCGCCGGCGTGTCGTCGCCTCCGCCACGTGCGCGATCTCGATCGGCACGGGCGGCGCGTCCCGCCACGCGCCAAACACGCGCGCCGCCGCGTCAGCCGCGCGCGACACGGCCACATCGCCGACGACCACCGCGGTCAGCGCGCTCGGCGCGAACCGCTCGGCGTGCAGCCGCACCAGCCGCGCTCGCGTCAGCGCTTCGACGATTTCGACGGTCCCTTTGGTCCGGTGGCCGTACGGATGATCGGGATACAGGAGCGCCATCAGCGTCTCGGACGCGCGCACCGCGGGATTGTCTTCGTCCTGCCGAATCCCGGTGATCACTTCGCGTTTGCGGGTGGCCAGCTCGCTCTCGGGCACCGTGGGCGACATGAGCATGTCGCCGAGCAGGGCGAAGACGGCGTCAAAATCCTCGGCCAGACAGGTGCAGACGATTGCAAACACATGCCGCGTGACGCCGATCGTCAGAGCGATGCCGCGATTGTCGAGCTCTTCCGAAATCTCGTCCGCGGATCGCGTCGTCGTCCCGCGGTCGATCACGCGCGACAAGAGATGCGTCGCGCCCGGCGCGTCGGCGGAATCACAGATCGAGCCGGCGCGCACGGCGAGGTTGATCGTGACGGCGGGTGTCGTCCGGGTTTCCTTGGCGAGCACGACGACGCCGTTGTCGAGCGTCGTGCGGGTCGGCGCGAGGCCGGCGTGCGCTTGCGACATCACGCCGTGACCGGATCGAACCAGCCGATGGTCCGGTTCGACGTCTTGAACGTCGACGCGGCGGCCGCCACCTCGTCGAGCGTCACGGCGGCAATCGATCGGTCGAGCGTGCGGTACGTGTCGACGCCGGCGATCGTCTCGTAGTACCCGAGCTGATGCGCGATGTTGGTGACGCTGTCGTTGTCGAACACGAGCCGCGCCTTCAGTTGCTGCTTCGCCTTCGCCAGCTCCGCGTCGGTGACCGCGTCGCGCGTGACCCGATCGAGCTCCTCGAGCAGCGCCGCTTCGACCGACGCCAGCGGCGTTCCCTCGATCGCGGTGACGGAAATCGCGTAGAGAAACGGCTCCTCGGTCGGCAGCAGCGCACCGCCGACCGACGAGGCGAGCCCTCGCTCGACGAGCGCGCGATACAGCCGCGCGCGACGCTGCGCCGGCGGCAAGCGGAAACTCGACCAGAGATTGAGCCCTTTCGCCCCGGTCAGCACCGCATCGAGCGCCAGCAGTGGAAAGAATCCGTGATCGCCGACGGCCGGCGCGTGATACGCGGCCTTGAGATACGCCGTCGTCCCTTCCCGGCGAATCGTGACCCGGCGCTCACCCGTCTGCTCGGGCTCGACCGTCCGCATTCTGGCCGGCAGCTCGCCCGCCGGAATGTTCCCGAAATAGTGCTCTACGCGCCGCAGCGCCTCCGCGGTGTCCACGTCGCCGACGATGACGAGCGTCGCGTTGTTGGGGATGTAGTGGCGACGGTAGTGCCCGTACAGATCGTCGCGCGTCATCGTCTGCAGGTCGGACAGCCAGCCGATGGTGGGATGACGATAGGCGTGCGCCTTGAACGCCGTCGCAGTCACCTCCTGATCCAGAAACTGATCGGGATCGTTCTCGCCGCCCTGAAGCTCCGAGATGATCACCGTGCGCTCCGACTCGCAGTCGTCGGGATGATACAGACAGTTCGCCATCCGCTCCGCCTCGATGAACAGCATGCGATCGAGGGCGTCGCGGGTCGCGGTCTCGAAATACGTCGTTTGATCGATCCAGGTGTAGCCGTTCCAGCTCCCGCCGACCTGCTCGATGATCCCTTTCACCTGATCGCGGGGGATGTTGGCGGTCCCCTTGAAGTTCATGTGCTCGACCCAGTGCGACACGCCGGTCAGGCCGGGGCGTTCGAGCTTCGATCCGGCCTTGTACCAGCACCAGACCGAGGCGAGCGGCGCCGTGTGCTCCTCCTGCACGAGCACCTTCAGCCCGTTGCCGAGCGCGGCTTGCGTTACTGGAACGGCCATCCTTTCAATATAATCGAAGGATATCCATGCCTGAGTGGAAAGAGACCATCAACCTCCCCCGCACCGGCTTCCCGATGAAGGCGAACCTGCCGACCTCCGAGCCCGACACGCTCGCGCGGTGGGCCGCGATGGACCTCTACGGCAAGATCCGCGCGCGCCGGGCCGGGGCGCCCAAATTCGTGCTGCACGACGGTCCGCCCTACGCCAACGGCAACATCCACATGGGCACGGCGCTCAACAAGATCCTGAAGGAGTTCGTCGTCAAGTCGCGGTCGATGGCCGGATTCGACGCGCCCTACGTGGTCGGCTACGACTGCCACGGGCTGCCGATCGAGCTGAAGGTGGATCGCGAGCTCGGCCCGAAGAAGCGCGATATGTCGGTTGCCGATTTCTGCCGGGCCTGCCGGGCGTACGCCGAGCGGTTCGTCGGCACGATGAGCGCGCAGTTTCAACGGCTCGGCATCCTCGGCACCTGGGACGACCCGTATCTGACGATGAACTTCAAGTACCAGGCGGCCATCGTGCGCGCCTTCGGCCGGTTCGTCGAACAGGGGCTCGTCTACAAAGGCAAGAAACCGGTCCACTGGTGCATCCACTGCCGCACGGCGCTCGCCGAAGCGGAGGTCGAGTACGAAGATCACACTTCGCCGTCGATCTACGTCGAGTTTCCGCTCGCGCCGGAAAGCGCCGACGAGCTCGCCTCGCGCGTGCCGGCGCTCGCCGGCCGATCGGTCTCGGTGCTCATCTGGACGACGACGCCGTGGACGATTCCGTCGAATCTGGCGATCGCGTTTCATCCCGAGTTCGATTACGCGGCGTACATGGTCGACGAAGTCGACGGGCATGGCGGCCGCGCGGTGATCGTCGCCGAGGCGCTGGCGCCGAAGGTCGCGGAAGCGGGCGGCAAGACGTTCGGCGCGCCGGTCGCGCGCATGAAGGGCGCCGACCTCGAGGGGATCCGGTTTCAGCATCCGCTCTACGCGCGAACGTCGCTCGGCGTGCTCGGGGAGTACGTGACGCTCGACGCCGGCACGGGCGCCGTCCACACCGCACCGGGACACGGCGCGGACGATTTCGCCACCGGCATGAGGTACGGCCTGGAGATCTACGCGCCGATCGGTCCGGCCGGCCATTTTCTCGACACGGTGGAGCTCTTTGGCGGACAGCGCGTCTTCGATGCGAACCCGAAGATCGAAAGTGCGCTCAAGGAGCGCGGCCGTCTGTGGCATCGCCACGCGTTCTCGCATTCGTATCCGCACTGCTGGCGCTGCCACAATCCGGTGATCTTCCTCGCGACGTCGCAGTGGTTCATCGCGCTCGACGGCGAACCGGTCATCGACGGCAAGACGCTGCGCGAAGCGGCGAAAGACGCCATCGACAACCAGGTGCGGTGGATCCCGTCCTGGGGCCACGACCGCATGTACAACATGGTGGCGAACCGGCCCGACTGGTGCATCTCGCGCCAGCGTGTGTGGGGCGTGCCGATCCCGGCGGTCGACTGCACGAAGTGCGGCGAAGCGATCACGTCGCCGGCGCTCGTCGAGAAAGCGGCGTCGGTGTTCGATACCTACGGCGCGGATGCCTGGTACGAGCGGCCGACCGAGGACTTCATTCCCGCCGGCTTGACGTGTCCGTCGTGCGGCGGCACCGCCTTCGAGCGCGAGATGAACATCCTCGACGTCTGGTTCGATTCCGGATCGAGCCACGAGGCGGTGCTGTCGGTGCGGCCAGAGCTGACGTGGCCGGCCGACATCTACCTCGAGGGCAGCGACCAGCACCGCGGCTGGTTTCAAAGCTCGCTGCTCGTCGGCCTCGGCACGCGCGGGCGGCCGCCGTTCCGCGAAGTCCTCACGCACGGCTTCATCGTCGCCGAGGACGGCAAGAAGATGTCGAAGTCGCTCGGCAACTCGATCGAGCCGCAGGACGTCATCAAGCAGAGCGGCGCCGACATTCTGCGGCTGTGGGTGTCGTCGAGCGATTACACGCAGGAAGTGCGCCTCAGCAAGGAGATCCTGGCGCGCGTCATCGAAGCGTACCGGAAGATCCGGAACACGCTGCGGTACCTCCTCGCGAATCTGTACGACTTCGACCCGGCGGTCGATCTGGTCAAGCGCGAGGATCTCGAAGAGGTCGATCGGTATATTCTCGCCACTTACGCCGACGTGGCCGAGCGCATCCTGCGGGCGTATGAACGCTACGACTACGGTACGATCTTCCAGGCGCTGAACGGATTTGCGACGGTCGACCTCAGCTCGTTCTACGTCGACGTCTCGAAGGACCGGCTCTACACCTTCGCCGCGCGCTCGCGGGAACGGCGAGCCGCCCAGACGACGATGTATCTGATGGCGGACGGCCTGACGCGGCTGGCGGCGCCGATTGTGTCGTTCACGGCGGACGAGTTGTGGCGGTTTCTGCCTGGCGCGAGGGAAGAATCGGTTCACATGGGGCTCTTTCCGACCGACGCGGCGCTCGAGCCGTTCGCCGATCGCGATCTGGTCCAGCGCTGGACGAAGCTGATGGCGATTCGTGAAACAGTGCTCGCCGAGATCGAGCCGCTCCGGAAAGGGAAGCAGATCGGGAGCTCGCTGCAGGCCAAGGTGATCCTGTCGGCGACCAAGCCGGAGCTCGCGTTCCTCGAACCGTACGCGCGCGATCTCGCGATGCTGTTCATCGTCTCCGAGGTCGAGCTGCGGCCGGCGCCAGGCGGCCCGGGCGACGTCAAGGCGGAGAGCGACGCGCAACCGCGCGTCACGATCGAGCGCGCGGGCGGCGTGAAGTGCGAGCGGTGCTGGCGCTACGTGAGCCAGGTCTCGAATGATGCGGCCTGGGCCGGCTTGTGTGAACGCTGTCAGGACGCGCTGGCGCAAACCACCAATGTCTGAAAGAGGCGCAGTGGGACACGACGGTCCGGGCGAACCCAGACAGCCGGCGCCGGCGCGCCGGCTGGAACTCTGGCTGCCGATCGTGATCGTCGTCCTCGATCAGCTCTCCAAGGCGATCGTGCGGGCGACGCTGCCGCTGCATGCCAGTCGGGAGATTGTGCCCGACTTTCTGGATTTCACGCACGTCCAGAACACGGGCGCGGCGTTCGGCATCCTGAACGAGGTCCATTTTCCGTTCAAGACCGTCGTCATCGCGGTGATTGCGACGGTCGCGCTCGTCGGCGTCGGCCTCTACGCAGCGAGTCTCGCGCACCATCAGCTGGTCGCCCGGATCGGGCTCGCGCTCATCATCGGCGGCGCCGCCGGCAACCTGCTGGACCGCATCGTCGCCGGCTCGGTCGTCGACTTCGTCGACGTCTACTGGCGGTCGTATCATTTCTGGGCGTTCAATGTCGCCGACTCGGCCATTACCGTCGGCGTCGCGATCATGATTCTCGATATGCTGGACGTGGGGACGCATGTATCCAAGGCTGTTTGAGCTCGGACCGATTACGGTCTACACGTACGGCGTTCTGCTGGCCGCGGCGTACCTGCTCGGCTTGAAGGTCGCGATGGTGCGCGCCGAGAAGCGCGGGCTCGACGCGGCGCGCATCCTCGATCTCGGCATCTACATCATCATCAGCGCGCTCATTGGCGCGAAGCTGCTGCTCTTCATCACCGACTTCCAGACGTTCAAGAACGACCCCCGCGAGCTCTTGACGCTCGCGCGATCGGGCGGCGTCTTCTACGGCGGCCTCATCCTCGCCGTCGGCGTCTCGCTGTGGTACATCCGCCGCGTCGGACTCCCGTTGTGGATGACGTGCGACGTGTTTGCGCCGGGGATTGCGCTCGGGCATGTCATCGGGCGCTTCGGCTGTTTCTTCGCCGGCTGCTGCTACGGGCGGCCGACCCGGATGCCCTGGGGCATCACCTTCACCGACCCGTTCGCGGCGGCCAACGTCGGCACGCCGCTCGGCATTGCGCTGCATCCCACCGAGCTCTACGAGGCGGGGGCGGAGCTGCTGATCCTGAGCGTGCTGCTGCTGACCGAGCGCAAGGGCCGCCCGTACGCCGGGCGGACGTTCTGGCTCTACATGCTGCTCTACGCCATCTCGCGCTTCATCATCGAGTTCTACCGGGGTGACGAGCGCGGCACGATCCTGATGTTTTCGACCTCGCAGTTCATCTCCGTGATCCTCGCGCCGCTCGCGATCGTGATGCTGGTGGCTCTGTCGCGCCGGCGCGACGCGCCGGCCCCGGAGCGCAAGCGCGGGTCGAAGAAAGCCGCGTGACCACCTTCACCGTGCCGGACGACTCCGAGGGCGTCCGGCTCGATCGGTTTCTCGTCGCCGTGCTCCCCACGCACTCTCGGTCGCAGATCCAGCGGCTCATCAAAGCGGGACAGGTCCGCGTCGGCGGCCGGGACGCGAAGGCGAACCAGGCGGTGAAGGCCGGGCAGCCGATCACGGTAGAGATCCCCGAGCCGGCCGACTCTGCGCTTCAGCCCGAAGCGATCCCGCTGCCGATTCTCTATCAGGACCACGACATCATCGTCGTCGACAAGCCGGCCGGGATGGTGGTGCATCCGGCGGCCGGCCACGCGACCGGTACGCTCGTGAACGCGCTGCTCCACCACGTCGACGACTTGAGCGGCATCGGCGGCGAGAAGCGGCCGGGCATCGTGCACCGGCTGGATCGCGGCACGTCGGGGTTGATGGTCGTGGCCAAGCACGACGCGGCGCACGAGGAGCTGGCGCGGCAGTTCCGTGAACGCGAGGTCGAGAAGGAGTATCTGGCCCTCGTCTGGGGCGAGGTGCAGGCGGGGCGGCGGATTCTGGAGCCGATCGGGCGCGACTCGTCGAACCGCAAGAAAATGTCGGCGCGGGCGCGCCATAGCCGTCAGGCCGTGACGCGCATCGTGCGCACGGAACGGTTGAAGACGCTGACGCTCGCCCAGATCGCGATTCACACGGGGCGCACGCATCAGATCCGCGTGCATCTGAGCGCCATCGGCCATCCGATCGTCGGCGATTCGCTGTACGGCGGGGTCCACCGGCGCGTCCCTGGCGACCTGCGCGCGGTGACGCACCTCGAGCGCCCGTTCCTCCACGCCGCGCGGCTCGCGTTTCAGCATCCTGGCGACGGGCGGCGGATGGAGTTCACGAGCCCGCTGCCCGAGGACCTGCAGCGCGTCCTGGATGAACTCAGGGCATCGACAGAGCCGCGCTAACAGGGGGGTCGGGAGCCTTTTGCACTTTTCGCGTACTCTGAGGTCCCCATGTCGCAGAAGGTGCAAAAGGCTCCCGACCCCGTGTTCAAGGGCCGCGTGTTCTCGGTCGAGGTCGAGCGCGTCTCCCTCCCGGATGGCACCGAACGCGAGGTCGCCACGGTACGCCATGCGCCGTCGGTCGTGCTGATTCCGCTCCGCGACCCGGAACACATCGTCCTCATCCGGCAATACCGGCACAGCATCCGGCGGGACCTCTGGGAGTTGCCGGCCGGCCGCGTCGAAGCCGGGGAGTCGCCCGAAGCGGCCGCCGCGCGCGAGTGCGAGGAGGAAATCGGCCTGGTGCCGGGCCGGCTCGAACGGCTGTGCGCGCTCTATCCGACGCCCGGATACTGCGATGAAGCGATGATCTTCTTCCGCGCGTCGGAGCTCGGTCCGCCGCCGCCAGGCTCAGCGAACGCGCCGGACGAGGACGAAGACATCCACGCGCAGACGTTCACGATCGCCGAGGCGAAGGCGATGGCGGCGCGCGGGGAGATCGTCGACCTCAAGAGCGCGTACGGACTCACGCTGCTCTAAGCGCTTCCTCGATCGTCGCGACGTGGATGGCCACCGTGTCCTCGATCCGCCTCGCGTAGCCGCCCGCCAGCGCGATCACGAGCGGCGCGCCGGCCGCCCGCACGGTTTCGATCACCATCCGATCCCGCGCACGCAGGCCGTCCTTGGTCAGACGCAATCCGCCGAGCTGATCGTCCTCGTATGGATCGGCCCCCGCCAGATAGAACACGCACTGCGGATGGCTGGCCATCACGTCCGGCAGCGCCGCGGCGAGGTCGCGCAGGAAACGCGTGTCGCCGGCGCCGTCGGGCAGCCCGATGTCGAGCGATCCGCGCGGTTTCCACATCGGATAGTTGTCCTGCTGGTGCATGGAGAATGTGAACACGCGGCGGTCCGATTCAAAAATGAACGCCGTGCCGTTGCCGTGGTGCACGTCGAGATCGACGATGGCCACGCGCTCGATGCCGTGTGACTGGAGCACGCGCACGGCCACCGCGACATCGTTGAAGGGACAGAAGCCTTCGCCGTGATTGGCGAACGCGTGATGAAGACCGCCTCCGATGTGAATCGCGACCCGCGGCTCGTGACTGACGACTGACGACTTGTGACTGACCACTTCGACGCCGCACGCCAGACGGGCGGCGTCGATCGTCCCCCCCACCATCAGCCGAAATCCCTCCACCATTTCGATGGACCATGGCAGCTGCAGCTGCGCGAGCTCTTCGCTCGTGAGCGCGCCGTCGCGCATCCTGGCGAGATATTCGGCGGTGTGAACGACTGCCAGCTCGTCCCAGCCCGCCGGCGCGGGTTCGACGAAGGCGAGGCCCGGCAGCCGCGTCTCGAGCAGACGCGCGTGGACCATCGAATACTTGCAGGTGGGGAACACGTGCGGCCCGATATCGATGCGATATCGGGCCGAATAGACGATCGGTATCGGCGCGACGGACACGCCGGCTACGGTCGCGCGGCCACGGCCCCGCTCGGCCTCAGCTCTTTCGACTCCTTCGACTCGTTCGACTCCTTCTTCAGGGGCCGCCGGTCGGAGGACGCGGGCTGGAGCGCCAGCGCGAGGACCTCGTCGACGGTGGTGACGAGGTGGACCGTCAGGCCCTTCCGCAGTTCCTCGGTCAGATCTTCCTTGATGTTCTTCTCGTTCTGCTTCGGCAGCACGACCTCGTGGATCCCGGCGCGCCGCGCCGCCAGCACTTTCTCTTTGATGCCGCCGACCGGCAGCACGCGGCCCGAGAGCGTGATCTCGCCGGTCATCGCGAGGTCGCCTCTGACCGGACGGCCGGTCAGCTCCGACGCCATCGCCGCCACCATCGTCACGCCGGCCGATGGCCCGTCTTTCGGAATCGCGCCCGACGGGACGTGCACGTGCATCTCGGCGTTCTTGAAGAAGTCCGGATCGATGCTGTACTCGCGCGCGTGCGCGCGCAGCCACGACAGCGCCGCCCGCGCCGATTCCTTCATCACGTCGCCGAGCTGGCCGGTCAGCGTGAGCGAGCCCGTGCCCGCCATCCGCGACGCTTCGATGAACAGCACCTCGCCGCCGACCGGCGTCCACGCCAGGCCGATCGCGACGCCGGGATTCTTGGTGCGCTGCTCCATCTCCTCTTCGAGAAACCGCGGCGCGCCAAGCATGTCGACGACGACGTCCGGGGTGATCGCGATCGGCGTCTCGTTCCCTTCCGCGCGGCGGCGCGCCACCTTGCGGCAGAGCGAGCCGATCTCGCGCTCGAGGTTGCGCACGCCCGCCTCGCGCGTATACCCGCGAATCACCTGGCGCAGCGCGTCGGGCGAGAAGCGGATGTATTCCGGCGTCAATCCGTGGTTCTTCACCTGCTTGTCGACGAGGTGATCGATCGCGATCTGCAGCTTCTCTTCCTCGGTGTAGCCCGCCAGCTCCAGCACTTCCATGCGGTCGCGCAGCGCCGCCGGGACCGGATCGAGCACGTTCGCCGTGGTAATGAACAGCACCTCGGAGAGATCGAACGGGACGTCGAGATAGTGATCGCGGAACGTGTTGTTCTGCTCCGGATCGAGGACCTCGAGCAGCGCCGACGAAGGATCGCCGCGGAAGTCGGAGCCGAGCTTGTCGATTTCGTCCAGGATGAACACCGGATTCTTCGACTCCGCGCGGCGCAGCCCCTGAATGACCTGCCCGGGCAGCGCGCCGATGTAGGTCCGGCGGTGGCCGCGGATCTCCGCCTCGTCGCGCATGCCGCCGAGCGATACGCGGACGAATTTTCTGCCGAGCGCCTGCGCGATCGATCGCGCGAGCGACGTCTTGCCGACGCCGGGAGGGCCGACGAAGCAGAGAATCGGCCCCTTCACGGCGGGATTGAGCTTGCGGACCGCGAGATATTCGAGGATGCGGTCTTTCACCCGTTCGAGCCCCGAGTGATCCGCGTCGAGCACGCTTTTGGTGCGCGGCAGGTCAATCACTTCGTCCGTCCGCTTGTTCCACGGCAGCGCGACGAGCCAGTCCAGATACGTCCGCGACACGGTGTACTCCGCCGCCGCGGCCGGCATCTTGGACAAGCGGTCCAGCTCGCGGAGCGCTTCCTTCTTCACCGCGTCGGGCATACCCGCGGCTTCGATCTTTTCGGAGAGCTCTTCGACGTCCTTGGTCTGGTCGTCGCCTTCGCCGAGCTCCTTCTGAATCGCCTTCATCTGCTCGCGGAGGAAGTAATCGCGCTGGTTCTTCCCCACCTCGGACTGGACCTGCGACTGAATCTTCGACCCGAGCTCGAGCACTTCGAGCTCCTTGATCAGGATCCGGTTCAGGTTGTCCATCCGCGCGCGGATGTCGAGCGTCTCGAGCACGTCTTGCTTGACGGCGGTGTTGATGGTCGAGAGCGATGACGCGATGAAGTCGGCCAGCCGGCCCGGCTCGAGGATGTTCGCCGCCAGCGTCTGCAGGTCGTCCGACAGCAGCGGCGACAGCGACACGACCTGCTGAAAGTTCGTCTTGATATTGCGTGCGAGCGCGTCGATCTCGAGACGATCCGCGTCGTTGGTGCCCTCGACGGCGTTCGTCACGCGCGCGCGCAGGTAGGGCTGCGTCGCCACGACCTTATTGAGCGTCAGGCGCGCCAGACCCTGGACGATCAGCCGGAGGCTGCCGTCGGGCAGTTTGAACATCTTGTGGATGTGCGTGGCCGTGCCGACCGTGTACAGGTCGTCCTGTCCGGGCTCTTCGACCGACGCATCGCGCTGCGTGAAGACGGCGATCAGTTTGTTGTTCGCAATCGCATCGTCGATCAGATGGACGGAGCTTTCGCGCGCGACGGCGAGCGGCATGAACGAATTCGGAAACAGCACCGTATCGCGAAGCGGCAGAATCGGCAGCTCGTCGGGAATCGCGAGCGGCCGATCGCCCGTGGAGAGATCCTCGGATTTGAGTGGTTCGTTGTGATCGCTCATGGCGACCTTCCTTTGACCAGATGACGAGATTCTGAAAAGGGGCCGGTGGAGGAGGGAATCGGGCTCCGCCACCGGCGGAGCCCCATCGGACGCCGGGAACAGCTTACATATCGAAGAAGAGCGACGTCGCGCCGCGGCGCTGAGCCATGTGGCGCTCGCGCTGCTCGACAGTCTCCCTGGCTTCCTCGCAGTCCTTGCAGCGGACCGCGAAGGGCAGCGCCCGCAGCCGCTTTTCGGCGATCTCCTCGCCGCAGTCGAAGCAGTTGCCGTAGTCGCCCTGCTCGAGCCGCATCAGCGCGTCGTTGATCTTGTTGAGCGTCTCCGACTTCATCTGCACGAGCGCGAACTCGATGTCTTCCTGAATGTCGGCCTCGGCGCTCTCGACCGCGTCGAGCACTTCGTTCTTCTTGCCGCCCCAGGTGCCTTCGGCTCGCACGTTGCGCATCTTGCCCTGAACCTCGGCGTGAATCTCGCCCCGACGCTCCTCGAGCATGTGCTTCAGGTCGGAATAACGGTTCCGCGACGGGTTGTCGCTTGCCGCCCGTTGAGTTGCCTTCATAACGCCGCTCCTTCCAGGCCCACCCGATCGGGCCACCAGTCTAAGTGCCGTTCGCTATGCGAATAACGTGCCAATAATAACATGAACTAAAGTCATATCGAAATTGAATCTGTGTCGTCTCGACTGCGGTCCGTCGCTGGCCACTGTCCGAACCAAGCGTCAGGGGGCCGCTCCGCCATGGATCCGCAACGCCACTACTAATTACTTTATAAACAGTGCCTTACGGACACCGTTCTCAGGCACTCGACCGCCTGTTGAAACTCGATGCTGTGTTAGACGCCGGACGTCGTGGAACGGTTCTGGCCTGGCAGGATCAACTTGTCCTATTTAACGGACGGATAGGCTGTTGCGGAATTACCGGAGGTGTGCCGTTCTAGCGACGCATTTACTGAATCCGACTGGTCCTCACGGAGGCGTTCGGCACCACCCCTCGCTCGACCAGCAGCTGGCCGCTTCGCCGGCTCCCGGTCTTCAGCCACTTCTCGTACAGCCGCAGAAGGTCCGCGTTCGACGTGCACGACGTCCGCTCGCTCACCTCCGACAATATGTCGACGAAGCGACCGAAGTGTTCGGCGAGCTCGCCGAAGACCGGCGACAGCGCGTCGGCGTCGATGCGGCTCAGCGCCGTGTACGCGGAGCCGCCGATCGACACGTAGTAGTCGACGTCGACGAGCTTGCGCCGCAACGAGTCAGAAAAGAAACCGGAGATGAAGAGCGACACGTCGCCGATCTCGCGCAGGCTGGCGCGCTGCTGCGTGCCGCGGCTCTCGAGCGCCCGCACCAACCGCAGCGCGAGCGGCTCGTCGTCCTGGCCCGCCGGCCGCTGCAGAAATCCCGCGAGCAGATTGACGACGTAGTACGCCGTGAGCTCGCCGGGGCGCATGCGTTGGTTCGCCAGCGCGCCGTCTACCAGTCCTTTGAAGTACTCGACCGCCGACTCCCGGCCAAACACCGCATCGCTCATAGAGGAGCCCCCGGCTCGACAGCGACATAGGCGACTGCAAGGCACGTTCCGATGAGTTCTGAGGATTTCGGGCCGATTATACAACCACGGAGGGCACGGAGGAATGATAATGCCGCAGTGACGTGTCCCCTCTGCGGCCAGCGTAAAGCGCGGCGCGCGTGCCCCGCGCTCGGCCGCGAGATCTGCGCGGTCTGCTGCGGCACCAAACGGCTCGTCCAGATTCAGTGCCCGTCCGACTGCGCGTACCTCTCGACGGCGCGCGAGCATCCGCCGGCGACCGCGGTGCGCCGGCAGCAGCACGATCTCGGGCTGCTCGTGCAGTTCATGCGCGATTTCAACGAGCGTCAGTCGCAGCTGTTCTTCCTCGTGAACACGTTTCTCGTTCGCTACGAGCCGCCGGAGCTCCAGCCGCTCATCGACGATGACGCGGCGGAGGCGGCGGCGTCGCTGGCGGCCACGCTCGAAACGTCCTCGCGCGGCGTGATCTACGAGCATCGCCCGGCGTCGCTTCCCGCGGAGCGTCTCATGAGCGCGCTCAACCGGCTGCTCGCCGAGGCGGGCGGCCAGGCCGGCGGCACCGCCTTTGAACGCGACGCGGCGGTCGTCCTGCGCCGCGTCGAAGAGGCGGCGCGCGGCGTCCGCGCGAGCGACGCCGGCAACCGCCGTGCGTTTCTCGATCTGCTCGGCCGCGTCATCAGCAGAAACGAGGACCCCGGCGAGGCCGCGAAGAAGGAGTCGAACGACCCAGCGCGGTTGATCCTCCCCTGATTGCCCGGTATACTTGGAGTTTCCCCTGCCGGCAGAATGCGTGCCGGTGAGGCCAACGAAAGACAAGAAGATGGCGAAACGTTGCGAGATTTGCAGTAAAGGCCCCGTCGTCGGCCGGCAGCACAGCCACGCGAACAATGTGAGCGCGCGGCGGTTCGAACCGAACCTTCAGACGGTCCGGGCGGTAATCAACGGCGGCGTCAAACGCATTCGCGTCTGCACGCGCTGCCTGCGGTCGAAGAAGGTGGTCAAGGCCGCTTGAAGCAAGCCATCTCGAGCCCTGACGCACCCAAGGCCATCGGGCCGTACTCGCCCGCGATCCGCACGGGGGGACTGTTGTTTGTGTCGGGCCAGATTCCGCTCGATCCGGCGACCGGGCAGATGATCGACGGCGACATCTCGGCACAGACGCACCGTGTCCTCGACAACATCGGCGCGCTGCTCGCGGCCGGCGGTTTGACGTTTGCCGACGTGGTCCGCACGACGATCTTCCTCGCGGACCTGAGCGACTTCACGTCGGTCAACGCGGTGTACGGCACCTATTTCTCGGAACCGGCTCCCGCACGGGCGACGGTGCAGGTGGCGCGCCTCCCGAAGGACGCGCGCGTCGAGATCGACGTCATCGCGAGCTACGCGTAACGCCTATCCTGCCCCTCCCGCCCCTCCTGCCCGCCCCGCCCGTTCCACCGCAATCACGCCGGCCACGCCCCTCAACGACTTGATCACCTTCTCGAGGTGCTTGACGTCGGTGATCTCGACCGTCATATCGATCCGCGCGCGCTGATCTTCGTCGGTCCGCGCTTCTATGTTCTTGATGTTCGTGTTGATGTCGGCGATCTTCGTGCTCACCGCCGCCAGCAGCCCCTTCCGGTTCTCCACTTCCATCGTCAGCCTCACCGGATAGCGCGACGTGTCGGCCGCGGCGGCCGATTTGTCCCACTCGACCTCGATCCGCCGCTCCGGGTCGTACAGCAGATTGACGACGTTGGGGCACGTCGCGGAGTGGACCGACACGCCCTTGCCGCGCGTGATGTAGCCGACGATCCGTTCGCCGCGGATCGGATTGCAGCACCGGGCTCTGAAGACCATCAGATCGTCGAAGCCCTTCACCTTGATCTTCTCTTCGCCGGCGCCGAAGACGCGCTTGACGGCGGCGGCGACGGCCCCGTCGGTCTTCTCGCGGAGGGCGGCGCCCGGATTGAGCCAAGCAAGCAGCTGTTTCGACGCCAGCTTGCCGTAACCGATGGACGCAAACAGATCGTCGGCTTTGGTGACGCCGAAGTCGGCGAGCACCTTGGTGAACGCCTCGCCTTCAACGAGCGTGCGGGCATTGAGGTCGTAGCGGCGCGCGTCTTTCTCGAACAGCTTGCGTCCGAGCTCGATCGCGCGCGCTTTCTCTTCCGAGTGAATGAGGTGTTTGATCTTGTTCCGGGCGCGGGACGTGACGACGAAGTTGAGCCAGTCGCGGCTCGGCTTGTGGCCGGCGACCGAGACGATTTCGATGATGTCGCCGTTCTTCAGGCGCGTGCGGAGCGGCACCATCTTGCCGTTGACGCGCGCGCCGACGCACTGGTGGCCGACGTCGGTGTGAATCGCGTACGCGAAATCGACCGGCGTCGCACCGCGCGGCAGTGCTTTCACCAGCCCCTTCGGCGTGAACGTGTAGACCTCGTCCGGATAGAGCTCGACCTTGAGGTTCTGGATGAACTCCTGCGGGTCGCGGAATTCCTGCTGATACTCGAGGAGCTGGCGCATCCACTGGAAGTAGCGCTCGTCGCGCTGATCGCCGACGCGGCCTTCCTTGTACTTCCAGTGCGCGGCGATCCCTTCCTCCGCCATGCGGTGCATTTCGATCGTGCGGATCTGCACCTCGAAGGGCATGCCCTGGTCGCTGATCACGGAGGTGTGCAGCGACTGATAGCCGTTGGGGCGCGGCATCGCGATGAAGTCCTTGATGCGCCCCGGCACCGGCGACCACGTCTGGTGGATGATGCCGAGGGCGGCGTAGCAGTCCTTCACCGCGGCGGTCACGATCCGCAGCGCGATGAAATCGTAGACCTGCTCGATCTCGATCTTCTGCCGCCTGAGCTTCTCGTGGATGCTCCACAGGCGCTTGATGCGCCCGTCGATTTCGATGACCGGCACCTGCGCCTCGCGCAGCTTGGCCATGATCGTGGTCTTGAGCTCCTCGATCAGCCCTTCGGTCGCGCGGCGCTTGGCGTCGACCTTCGCGCGCAGCGCTTCGTACGCCTGCGGCTCGAGGTACCGGAAGGACAGCTCCTCGAGCTCATTTTTTACTTTGCTCATGCCGAGGCGATTGGCAATCGGCGCGTAGATGTCGCGCGTTTCCTGCGCGATCTTGACCCGGCGATCCTCGGGCAGGTGGCTGAGCGTCCGCATGTTGTGGAGCCGGTCGGCGAGCTTCACGAGAATGACGCGGACATCGTCGACCATCGCCAGGAGCATCTTGCGGAAGTTCTCCGCCTGGCGCTCCTCGCTCGACAGGAACTGGATGGCGCTGATCTTGGTCACGCCTTCGACGACGTGCGCGACGTCGGGGCCAAAGAGCTCCTGAATCCGCTCGATCGTCGTCAGCGTGTCTTCGACGACGTCGTGGAGGAGGCCGGCGGCGATGGCGACGGCGTCCAGCTTCATGTCGGCGAGGAAATCGGCGACGGCGAGGGGGTGGATCAGGTAAGGTTCCCCTGAGTGGCGGACCTGGCCCCGGTGCTCGAAGGCTGAAAAGACGTAGGCGCGCCTGAGCAGCTCGACATCGGCGTCGGGGCTGTAGGCACGGACCTTTTCCAGCAGATCTTCGAATCGAATCATGGAAACCGGTGTCTAAATCAGTTGCCGGACGGACGGCTCCTTCACTATACTGGCCAAGTTTCGGACACGGCAATTTTCTCTGATTCTCTAATAAGGGGGCTCAATGCGATCGTTCTCGGGCACGTCGCTGGCCGTTGCGGCGCTGTTGACGTTGTCGGTCCTGCCGGGTTGCGCGAAAGTGGGCCAGCTGAAGGCCTTGAAATCGCTCAAAGCAGCCAACGCGGCCTACAAGCAGCAGGATTACAAGGCGGCCAGCGACCTTTACGAGGAGACGGTCCAGGCCGACCCGAACCAGGCCGTGGCGTACTTCTACCTGGCCAACAGTTACGACCAGCAGTTCAAGCCGAGCAAGAAGGGGGAGGCCGCCAACGACGCGTTCCTGACCAAGGCGGCTCAGAACTACCAGACGGCGGCCGAGAAGCTGTCGTCCTCCGACAAACCGGAGGACAAGAAGCTCGGCAAGCTCTCGCTCGAGTATCTCGTGGCGGTGTACGGGGGGGACAAGCTGAACGACCCCGCCAAGGCCGAACCGGTCGTCCAGCACATGATTCAGCTCGACCCGTCAGAGACGACGAACTACTTCGGGTTGGCGAAGATCTACGAGGACGCCGGGGCGTACGACAACGCGGAGCAGATGCTGCTGAAGGCCAAGGAGGTCAAGCCGAACGACCCGGACGTCTACAGCCAGCTCGCCGGCTACTACAACCGGCAGGCGCAGTTCGAGAAGACGATCGAGGCGCTCGAGCAGGGTGCCACGAAGCAGCCCAACAACCCCGAGGCCTTTTACAAGATCGCCACCTATTACTGGGATGAGGCGTATCGGGACGCGCGGTTGCCGGAGGCCCAGAAGAAGGAGTTCGTCCAGAAGGGCATCGCGGCGACCGATCGGGCGCTTCAAATCAAGCCCGATTACATGGACGCGCTCGTCTACAAGGGCTTGCTCCTGCGCCTCCAGGCCAACATGGAGAAGGACCCGAAGAAGCAGGCTGAGTTAATCAAGGAAGCGACCCAGTTGCACGACAGGGCCGAGGAACTCCGCAAGAAGAAGGCAACCGGCCAATAGCCGGCCTTATCCAGCATTTTGAATCGTCAGCCGCCGGGCGCCCGCCCGGCGGCTTTTTTGTCTCGGAAACGACACAACCCCGGGATAGAATTCAGCCTTCCTTGTTCAACGTTAATACTTAGAGAGGTTTCTGGATGCGCATAAAGGGTTCCTTTCACGTCCTCTTGACGGTCGCTTTGCTGCTGGGCTTGACCGGCAGCGCGTTCGCACAAAGCGGCGCCACCGGCAACATTGAAGGCGTCGTGACCGACGCGACAGGCGGCGTACTGCCGGGCGTCACGGTGACGATCCGCAACATGGACACCAACGTCACGCGCGAGACGGTCACCGAAGGCAACGGCCGCTACCGCGCCGCGGCGCTTCAGCCAGGGCGGTACGAAGTGTCCGCCACGCTCAGCGGCTTCCAGGTGCAGCCGGCAAGCAACATCGAAGTCCAGATCGGGCAGACCGCGCCGGTGGATCTCAAGATGCACCCGGCAGGCATCGCCGAAACGGTGACGGTGTCGGGCGAAGCGCCGGTCATCGACACGCGGCGCACCGACGTCAGCAACGTCATTGGCGAGCAGGCGATCGAAAACCTGCCGGTTACCGGACGCCGCTGGGACAACTTCGTGCTCCTGAGCCCGGGCGTCACCAACGACGGCAACTTCGGTCTGGTGAGCTACCGCGGCATCTCGGGCCTCTACAACAACAACATGGTGGACGGCGTCGACAACAACCAGGCGTTCTTCTCCGAGGCGCGCGGCCGCACGCGCATCGCGTACGCCATCAGCGAATCGTCGATCAAGGAGTTCCAGGTCGGCGTGAGCAACATGTCGGCGGAATTCGGGCGCTCGGCCGGCGGCACGGTGAACGCGG
>OCZT010002111.1_pt1 | contig 20575 bp, 13 predicted proteins | sample 1539031 | NCBI WGS metagenome assembly OCZT01 (sample SAMEA3539308, study PRJEB22396) | soil metagenome | biome: tundra; feature: field; material: soil | place: USA | collected 2010-05 | depth 0.15 m | reverse complement strand
CCCGTGCCGGCTTTCGCAATTCCCGGCGTCGCCCGCGGCCCGGCAATCCCGGCGCCCCCCGCCGTTCCGGTTTTCGCGACCGTGCCCGCGCTGTCCGACCGTCGGCCGCCCAGTGTGCTCCGGCCCGTGCAAAAATGAACGCGCTCCGCGTTGAAAATCTGGCCGGCGACGGGCAGCAAAGCATGACACGTGCTCCGCGCCTGCGGGTCGCTTCACGGCACGCTCGCTACATTGTGACGCTCACACCCGCTCACACCGTCCGGTGCACCGGCCGTTGCACCGGCAGTTGCACCGGCCGCGGACCAAAAAATCCGCGGGCGGTTGCCCCGACATGAATCCCGCGACCTCGCTTTTTCTCGACCTCTTGCGCGTGTTCGCCGCCGTCGGGGTGGTGCTGGTGCACACCGGCACGACCCGGTTTTCGCCGGTCCTTGCCCTCGACCCGGCGGTGGGGCACTACTGCGTTGTGGTTTTCTTCGTGCTCTCTGGCTATGTGATTGCTCACGCGACGTTCTCGCGGCCGCAAACGGTGGCCAGCTACGCGATCGCGCGGCTGGCGCGACTCTACAGCGTGTTGCTGCCCGCACTGCTGATTTCTGCCGCGCTGCTCATTGCCGGTCGGGCCATCAACCCCGCGTTTTACGCGTCATTCGACCGTGGCCACGAGCCGCTGCGCTTCGGACTGAGTCTCGTCTTCCTCAATGAAAGTTGGTCGCTGAGCGCGGCGCCGCCGACCAACAGCCCGCTCTGGTCGCTAGCCTACGAGTTTTGGTACTACGCCCTCTTTGGCGCCTGGGTATTCACGCGATCGCGGCTTGCTGCCGCGCTCCTTTGCGCGGGGATCGCCGTGCTGATCGGTCCAAAGATTCTTCTGCTGCTGCCCGCCTGGCTGCTGGGCGTGGCCGCGCAGCGCCTGGCCGGACGGGCGCGGCTCCATCCGTCGGCGGCGAAAGTAGGCTTGGGTGCGACACTGGCTGCGATCGCACTCTGGCTGCGTTACGGTGGCCCGTTCCCGGGCAAGGTGGGCTATCCGCCGTATTTCTTTTCCAATGCGTGGATCTCCGATTTCGTCTTGGGTGTGCTGGTGGCCTCCTTGATCGTGTTCTTTCACCAAGCCTCAGCCCAGTGGCGTTTCCCGTCCGTGGTGAGCGTCCCGATCCGGAGCGGGGCCAATATGACGTTTTCCCTCTACCTGCTACACCACCCGATTCTCGTATTCCTAGCCGCCGCGCTGACCTATGATCACACGAGCCGCACCCAAACCGGCCTGCTGCTCATCACCCTGTTCTTGTTGGTCGCACTCGTGAGTGCCGTGACGGAAGCGCGCCGTCACACCCTGGCCGGCTGGCTGCGCCGGGCGCTGGATGTCGCCAGCGGCATGCCGCGTCCCGCTCCCGCCAAGTAGACACCCGCGACCGCACGAAGCCGAGGCTTGCCGCCGGTGAAGCCCTCCCCGAAACTATCCCGTTCATGAAGCTCCTGCAGCTCTCCTCCTGGCGCAATCCCACTCAAAATTCCTCATTGGCCGGAACGATGCAGTTGGATGTAGGGCCGCCGCTTGTTGGCGAGCCGTTTGGCATCATAGGTGGCCCGGACGCAAGGTCCGGCCCCCCTCCTGCGTCCCGATGAAAGTATTGCTCGTGGGAAACCTGGCCGAGGACCGGCAGCAGAGCATGACGCGCTTCACGGCCATGCTCCAAAACGGACTGGAAGCGCGCGGACACACCGTCACCGTGCTCGCACCCACGTTGCGCCTCGCCCGGCTCGGGCCGCCCTATCGCTACGGCGGGCTGCCCAAATATCTCGGCTACTTCGACAAGCTCGTGCTGTTTCCGCGCCAGCTCCGCCGGTTCATCCGCTCCCACCGTCCCGATGTCGTGCACATCACCGATCACGCCAGCGCGGTCTATGGTTCCTCCGTGCGCGGCATCCCGGTGCTCGCAACCTGCCATGACCTGCTGCAAGTCCGCGCGGCCCGCGGTGAAATCCCGCGGCAAAAAGTCAGCCGGGCCGGCCGGCTCTATCAGGCGCGGATTCTCGCGAGCCTCGCCCGTTTGCCGCATATTGCCTGTGTTTCAAACCAGACGCGCGCGGATGTGTTGCGCCTGACCGGACTGCCACCACCGCGGGTCTCCGTCATCCTCAATGCGCTGAATCACCCGTATCAGCCGATCCCGGCGGCCGCCGCCCGCGTGCAACTGGCCGGGCTCGCGGCCGAGCACGGCCTCGATCCCGCGTTATTCGACGCGGCGCGCGGGGGATTCCTCCTCCATGTCGGAGGCGGACTGTGGTATAAAAACCGCGCGGGCCTGCTCGCGATTCATGCCGGGCTGACGCGTTTGCTCTCACCCGCCCCCGCGCTGGTGATGGTGGGACCGCCCCTGTCCGCCGAGCCTGCCGCCCAGGCCTCGGTGCTGGGTGTGAGCCAGCGCATCGTTTGTCTCCCCGGCGTGACCAACGCGCAGCTCGAAGCGCTCTACAATCTGGCCGAGGGGCTGGTCTTTCCTTCATGGGAAGAGGGTTTCGGCTGGCCGATCGCCGAGGCGCAGGCGTGCGGCTGTCCGGTTTTTGCCTCGAACCGCGCACCCATGACCGAAGTCGGCGGCCGTTCCTCGGTCTATTTTGACCCGGGTGATCCGACGGGTGCGGCCCGGGTCATCGCCAGCGCCTGGGAGGGACGGACCGCCCGGCGCGATCTCGCGCTCACCGAGTCCCGCCGGTGGCAGCCGGCGCTCATGCTCGGCGCCTACGAGGCGCTCTATCGCCAACTCATCCGTTGAAAATCCTCCACGTCACCTGTTCGATGAATCCCGCGCTCGGGGGATTGTCGGCGTGCATTCGATGGCTGGCCCCGGCGCTGGCCGAGCTCGGGCATCCGTCGGAGATTGTCTGCCTCGATGCTCCACGAGAACCCTTTCTCAAGGCGATCCCGGTCCCGGTTCACGCCCTGGGTCCGGCCTACCTCGGCTACGCCTATGCACCCCGGCTGCGGCCGTGGCTGAAGGCGGCGGCGGGGCGGTTTGACGCCGTGATCGTGCACGGGCTCTGGCAATATCCCGGGCTGGCAACCCACCTCGCCCTCGCGCCGGGCGGCCCGCCGCGCTGCTTTGTTTTTCCTCACGGGATGCTGGATCCCTGGTTCAAGCGCCAATATCCGCTCAAGCACATCAAGAAATGGTTTTATTGGTGGCTCGCCGAGCGGCGCATTCTCCACGACGCCGCAGCGGTCCTCTTCACCTGCGACGAGGAGCGACGACTGGCACGGGAATCCTTCGCCGGCAGTTCGTACCGGGAACGCGTGGTCACGTATGGCACCGCGTCGCCGCCGGATGATCCTGGCGGCCAGCGCGAGGCGTTTTTCCACCGGCATCCGGAACTGCGCCACCGTCCCTACTGGCTTTTTCTCGGGCGCATTCACCCGAAAAAGGGCGTCGATTTGCTCATTGATGCCTATGCCCGGCTTGCTGCCAAGGGCGGGCTGCCTCGCCTGGTCATTGCCGGTCCCTGCGCCGACGCCGGCTACTTGCACCAGCTTCAGGAGCGCGCGACCGCACGTTACCAGGCGGGTACGGTGGTATGGCCCGGGATGCTCGATGGTGACGTGAAATGGGGCGCCTTGCGGGCCGCCGAGGTCTTTGTGCTCCCGTCCCACCAGGAAAATTTCGGCATCGCCGTCGTTGAGGCCCTCGCCTGCGGCACGCCCGTGCTCATTTCGGACCAGGTGAACATCTGGCCGGAGATCACCGGCGACGGCGTGGGTTTGGTCGAGCCGGACACCGCCGAGGGCACCTTCCGGTTGCTGAGCCGCTGGCTCGCGCTCGACGACGACGCCCGCCGCAGCATGCGCGCGGCGGCCAGCAGCAGTTTTCAGCGGCGCTACGAAATCAGGGCCGTCGCCCGCAGTTTCCTCGCGGTCCTGCAGGAGGCCCTCCCCGCTCCCGCACAGCCATGAAGATCGCCATTGTGCAGGGCGCCTTTCTGCCCGTGCCACCTTTGCGCGGCGGCGCCGTGGAAAAAATCTGGACCGCGTTGGGGCAGGAATTTGCGCGGCGCGGTCACGACGTAACGCACTACTCCCGGCTCTGCGACGGACTGCACGCCACCGAGATCATTGGGGGCGTGCGACACATCCGCGTACCCGGCGCCGACACGCCCGTGTCGCTGTTCGCGCTGAAGTGGCAGGATCTGCTTTATACGCGCCGTGTCGCCCGACAACTGGTCCGCGCGGATGTGGTGGTGACGAATACTTTCTGGGCGCCGCTCGTGTTTTCGCCTCGCCGTCACGGGCCGCTCTGGGTGCATGTGGCGCGTTACCCCAAGGGCCAGATGCTGCTGTACCGCCGGGCCGCCCGGCTGCAGACCGTCTCGCGCGTCATCGCCGGCGCCATCGTGCATCAGGCACCGTCGGTCCGTTCGCGCGTGTGCGTGATTCCCAATCCTCTCCCTCCGCTCGTGGCACCCGCGACACCGGCCGTGCGCGATCCCAACCTCGTGCTTTTTGTCGGACGCATCCATCCGGAGAAGGGCCTCCAGTTGCTGGTGCAAGCGGCGGTGCTGGCAAGGCAACGCGCGCCCAACCTGCGCTTCCGCTTCGTCGGCCCCTGCGAGGTACGCTTCGGGGGCGGCGGGGAGGCTTTTCAGCGGAAGCTCGCGGAACTCGCTGCCCGGCACGGGGCGGCGGTTGAGTTTACCGGCCCGGTGTTCGACGAGGCCGTGTTGGCGGCGCATTTCGCCAGCGCGTCGGTGTTTGTCTATCCGTCGCTCGCCGCGAAGGGCGAGGCTTCCCCCGTCGCGCCGCTCGAGGCGCTCGCGCGCGGCTGCCCCGTGGTGACCTCCGACCTGGCGTGCTTCGATGACACCATCGGCGCGGGGTCCTTCGCCCACCGCTTCGATCACCGCGCCCCCGATGCTGCGGCGCGGCTGCTCGCGGCGCTCACCGGTGTGCTCGTGGACCAGCCTGCGTGGCGGGCGGCATCGGCCGCCGCGGAGGCTCGCGCCGGTCTGTTCACCGTGGAGCGGATCGCCACAGAATACCTCGCGGGGTTCGCCGCGCTGCTGAAATAATAACATGACGCCTTATTCCCAAAGCCACTCGCAGCACGGCCAGCCGTTTGGGCTGATCCCTTCCCCTCCGGCGGCAGAGGGAAAACCGGGGGGAAACCCTGATGGCTGCTTCAGGGGTTAAAGGACCTCGACGCGCTTGAGTGCCAAGGACACGAGCGCAACTTGGTTGCAGGGAAAGAATCCGCACTCAGCGATACCCATCAATCAGCACGAAAGAAACCACCATGAAACTAAGCCCTAGCTACAAGATCCTGTTCGCGGCCGCCATCGGGCTCGCCTTTTCAGCCGTTGCCGCACACGCGCAACTGATCGGCAACCTACGAGAGCAGGCCACGTTTGCCCCCTTCACCGGCGGCACCAATAACGGCGTGACCAACCCCGGCACCTTTAACACCACGGAGGTCATCACCACGGGCACGCCTACCGCCACCCCGTTTACGATCACGTATACCCCGCTCAGCGGGCCGTTCACGCTGCTCCTGCCCACCGACACGCTCAATACCTCGACCTTTACTTTTCATTCGCCCATCACTCCGCAGTCTTATTTCACCAGCCTCGGGGCCGTGATAAATTATGATTTCGATAACAACGGCAGCATTGATCTGTCGCAGAGTTATACGCTGAATCTCGCCCCGTTCACGGCCGCCAACGGCTTTACCGGGGTTAGCTATTCGATCATTCCCGTGAATTCCTTTGGCTCGGTCGTGGTCAATGGCACTAACTACAGCTACGCCTCGGTGGTATCCAACAGCGTGGGCACTCTGTTTGACGGTTCGTCCACGACCGCTGCCATCCAGTTTCAGTTCCTCCCGCCTTCTGCCGTACCGGAGCCTTCGACCTATGCCCTCTTCGGCGTGATGGCCTTGGGTGGTATCATCTGGCTGCGCCGCCGGTTCTCAACCGGTTCTGGTTCGGCCGCCATGGCCGTCTGATACGGTTCACGCCGATCCAGCCTTTGTGACGTTTCGGGGTGAAGCTCACCCCTGCTGTTTGATCTCTAGGGCTAACCCGCCGCGACCCGCAAGTCGCGGCGGGTTTTTTGCTCCCGCCTCCTCCTATGCCTCCGGCAAGTATTCCCGTCTCCGTCCTCATCCCCATCCGCAATGAGGCGGCCAACCTGCCCCGCTGCCTCGCGTCCGTCGCATGGGCCGAGGAGATCCTGGTGGTGGATTCACAGAGCACGGACGGCTCCATCGCGCTGGCCACGGCCGCGGGTGCGCAGGTGGTGCAGTTTTACTTCAACGGCACCTGGCCGAAGAAAAAAAACTGGGCACTGGCCAACCTGCCTTTCCGCCATGAGTGGGTGCTCGTGCTCGATGCCGACGAGGTGATGCCCCCCGGCGCGGCGGCGGAGATCGGCGCGCTGCTCGCGGCGGACGGCGCGGGTTGCGCGGGCTTCTGGATCAACCGCCGCTTCATGTTCATGGGCGCCTGGCTGCGCCATGCCTATTATCCGAACTGGAACCTGCGCCTCTTTCAGCACCGCCTCGGCCGTTACGAGCAGCTGGTCCACGGCGCCACGCGCAGCGGCGACAATGAGGTGCACGAGCACATCCTCGTTGCGGGTCGGGTGGGCCGGCTGGACTGTGCGATGGACCATTACGCCTTTCCCTCGATCGAGGTCTTCGTCGAGAAACACAACCGCTACTCCAACTGGGAGGCCCGGCTCGAGATCGAGGCCGGTCTCAAGCCTGCGGGGCGCCCGCTCCAGTCGTCCTCCGTGGACCTGAGGCGGCGGCTCAAGCGCTGGTCACGCCGGCTGCCTTTCCGGCCAACTCTGCGCTTCCTGTATGTCTACTTGGTGCAGCGCGGCTTTCTCGACGGGACGCGGGGCTATTATTTCGCCCGGCTGCATGCCTTCTACGAATTCATGTCCGTGGCCAAGGCGGCAGAGCTGCGCCTGCCGCCAGCCACCGTCATCCCCCCTCCTCCGGCGGAGCCCGCGCGCCCGGCCCCCGCGCTCAGGTCTTCGGAGGCGTGATCGGGGCGGACTGGGTCGCGAGCTGGCTCGTGAACCGGCCCGCGAGCGCCACTTCCTCGGGCAGGGCGGATTCCGCCTTGAACTGCGCCAGGCTCGCTTGGGCGGCTTCCCGGGCTCCCATCTGGGTCTGGATGGCCGCCCGCAGGAGCGGAATGGACACCAGCTCGGAGCTCGCCCCCGGTCCCACCGCGGAGAGCAGTGGCATCGCTTCCGCCGCGCGCCGCTGTTTCCACAGGGAAAAGGCATAGACCATGCGCCGGACCGGATCGGCCGGCGCCGCCTCGAAGGCGTTGCGGGCCATGACATGCGCGCGCGCGACATTGGTGTCGAGCAGCAGACTGTAATACGCCTGGGCGACCGCTTCATCGGTGGGATCGGTATTGTCGCCGACATAAAGACTGAGCACGCGGTGCAGCTCCGCCGTTCTTCCGGCATCGCGGTAGTACCGGAGCAACTCCGCCAAGATCCGGTGGTCGCCGGGATTGCGCCCGAAAATGAGATTGAGCGTTTCGATTCGCTCGGCCGGCCATTTCCACTCGGTCACCAGCGCCAGGAGATTTTGCAGCCGGGCCGGGTTGAGGTCCGCGAGCGCCAGCGCCTGCCGCCAGGACTGTTCGCTTTGCAGCTGGTCCCCCTGCCGGCGGAGCACAAACGCCAGCAGCGCCGACCGGAGGTAATCCTCCCCCTTCCACTGGGTGGCGCGCAGCAACTCCTGCAATCCGGCCCAATCCGGCGCCGCATAGAGCGAGTCCGCCAGCTGCATGTCGGTGCTCGCCGCGCCGCGGGTTCCCGTGGCCACCAGCGCCAGCCAGCCCGCCGCGCTGCTGTCCTTCTCGAGACTGCGATGGTAGGCCAGCATCCGGGACCGGTTGCCCTGCTCGCGATCAAGGCGGGCAATCACCGTCAGCCCGCCCTCGGCGAGGCGCTTCTCCTCGGGCAGCATGTCCTTGAGCACGACTCCGTCCATCAGGTCGGCCGCCGGGACCGCGTGGCCGAGGGCGGCGAGGCAGAGCGCGCGGAAGAGCATCCGCACGGGCTCGGCGCGCTCGCTGGCAGTCTGGGCCTCGAGGCGGGCGAGCGCCTCGGCCACATGGCCCTGCTTGTACAGCGCCAAGGCGTAGGTCGTCGAAAAGTAGGGATTTTTCGGATTCGCAGTTGCCAGGTCCGCCGCGTTCAAGCCGGCCCGCGCTACATTCGAGTCGAGGAGCAGGCTGGTGTAGGCGAGATTGTTGCGCGCCACGAGGTTGCCGGGCTGGACTTCCACGATGCGGGCGTACAGCCGGTTCAGATTTGCGGTGTTGCCCTGGTGGCGCTCCCAGAGAGTCAGCACCTGCTGCACCGTTTCGTTGGCTGGCACGAGCGCGAAGAGCTTCCACACGACGTCGTGCCGCTCGGTGACCCACCGCCATTCATCCACGCGCGTGAGCAGCGCGGTGGTCTTGCGCAGATCGGTGCCCAGGCCGATCAGCGCCAGCTTCCACGCCTCCTCGAAATCCGTGGAGCGGCCCTCGTCCCGGTAGGCATGGGCCAGCAGCGCCTCGCGCAGGTACTCATTTTTGGGCCAATTGGTCTCGCGGAGAAACGCCTCCAGCGCAGGGGCGTCGTGCAACGTGAGCAGCGCCTCCGCGACCATGTGCTGCACGTCCTCGTCCTTGCGCGTCGCCGCCGGCAGCGTCGCCGCCCAGGGCTGCACCTGCCCGGCCCGGCCCGTGCGGGTGAGAAACCCGATCACGCGGGCCACGTCGGCGGGTTTGTCCTCGACCTCCGTCTGCAGTAGCCCGAGCAACTGCGGCCCCTCCGGCCGCCCCAGCAAAAACAGTCCCTGGAGCACCAGCAGACGGCCGGGCAGGTCCAGATCCGGCGCCTGCTGCAGCCGGCGCACCAGTTCATCCGTGCCCGTGGTCACCGATCCCGCCAGGTTGTCGCGGAGCAGCATGGTCAGGGCCCGCACGCGGAGGTCGGGTTGGTCGGCCAACGCAAGAACCCGCGCGCGCAAGGCCGTGTCGTGCCGCGCCGCATCGGTCGCCATTTCAACTTCCGCCAGATTGAGCTGGGCCGCTTGGTCCGCGGGCTGGAGCTGGACCAGCGCGGCCAGTTGGATCCGGGCGGCCAGCGGCTGGCCGGTGCGGGCATAAACCTCCGCGGCCAGCTGGTGGTACACCGGATCGTTGCGCGCCTCGGTCGCCATGGTCTTGACCGCGCCCAGCGCATAGCCCGGCACGTCGAAGCGCAGGGCGAGCCGCATGAGCTCGAGATAGTTTTCCTTGGTCGGTTCCTCCCGGCAGAGGCTGTCCTGATACCGGACCGCCTCGGGCCGCTGCCGCGCGGCGGAGGTGGCCGCGGCGATGCGCCAGGCCTCAGGATTCTCGGTCGAGGCCTGCAGGCTCTTCCGCGCCGTCAGCAGCGCGTTGGACAGGTCGCCGCTCGCGAAAAAGGCGCGGGCCTCGCGGTTCATGCGCGCGATGCGCCACGCCTTGATCGCCGGCCACGCGTAGTGCCGCGCGCCGTAATAGCCGGCGCCGAGCAGCACGGCGGCGAACACGCTGCCGAACAACCAGCGCTTCCATGGGGTCAGGCGCGGTTTCATGGCGAAAGGGCCGCGAGTCGGGTCTCGCGGCCCGCCCCCTGGCGGATGACCGGTTGCAGCACCCGCCCCGCGATGGCGCGGGCATCCTCCGGCGAAGCCGCCCCGAGCAGCGCGATGCCGATGACGTGCTGCCCGAGGTTGCGCTCACCCCGCCACACCGAGCGCAATCGCTCCGACGAATTCACCTGGCGGTACTCGGTGGCCTCACCGGGGTGCAGCGGACGATCCTCGATGATGGCGTGGAACACATAAACATCCCGGCCGGCCTGAGTGAAGAGATAGGTTGTGAACGGCAGGCGGACGCCATTCACGGTGCATTCCCAGACGCCCAGTTCCGCCACGAGATTCATGCCCGTCGCCGGCAGGCATACGGTCGGGTAGTGCGCGCTGGAAAGAAACTTGGAGACCCGGCCGGGCCGCCAGTTGAGTTCGTACATCTGCCACGGATACGCGCCTTCGGCCTCCCACGACGCGGTCTCCCCGTCGTTGAATTTGAGCAAGGCGAGCGTGCGTTCCGCAAACACCCCTTTTTGAAAGTGCGGGGCGGACTCCGGCCAGACCACATGCCAGGCCACGCCCGGTGGCACCAATTTTTCGTGATAGGAATACCAGAATCCCGTCAGCGCCTCCGCCGCCACCAGCCACACGCACCCCGCGGCGGCGAACCACCGCGGCAGGGGCGAGCGGCGGAATTCCTGCGCGGGATCCGCCACCGGCACCGCCGGACGGGGCGAACGGCGCGGCCGGAACCATTCGGAGATGCCCCAGATTGCCGCGAGACAGATGATCATCGCCGCCACGCCGACGGGGTCGTGCCACCGCTCCGCCGAGCCCGTGCTGGCCGTCAGGTAGGTCAGCAGCAGCGTGCGCAAAAGATTGATGAAAAAGGCAGCGCCAAAGGACGCCGCGACCAGCCCGACCCGCCGCGCCACGGACAGGCGGTGCAGCTCGCCGAGAAAAAGCGACATCATGAAAGCGGTCTGCAGCGACCGGATGCCGCTGCAGGCCTCCTCGACGTTGACCCAGCGGTCGGCGACCTGGATCAGGTTGCCCTGGGCAATCGCCGGAGTGCCGCACCAGGTGAGTACTTCCGCGCAGATCGACGCGTTTCCCCGCATCAGCGTCTGCACCATTGAGGTCTCCATCCACACCGGCCAGGGCAGCGCGGAGAAGCAAAACAGGATCGGGAAGGCAAAAAAGAACGCGTACCGCCAGCCCCCGATCGCCGCGATCGCGAGCAGCGACATGCCCGCCCCGAGCGACGTCATCAGCCAGTTGATTTTGACCCAGTCGGGATTGGCCTCCTGGATGACGCGGACCGGCAGATAGGCCGCGAGCAGCACGCCCGCCAGGCCCAAGAGCATTATTGCCGGCGGCGGGGTGTGCGCGATGGGCCGCGTCCGCCAGCGCTCCCACAAAAGAAACAAGGCCAGCAGCGGCACAGCCCAGCCATACGAGTAGACCACGTTCACCGTCCATTCCAGGCGCTGCTGGTTGAAGATGAGCAGCCACCACAGACCGAGCAACAGGGCCGCCGGCGCCCACGTGTTCCACGGGATCCGCTGCAGCTTCTCCCTTGGACCGGTGGCCCAGAATTTTTCGGCCACCGTGCGACTCGATTCCATGACCGAAACGTTAATGCCATCTATGGCTTCGCGCCAGCGCCGCGACATCAGGCAAACCCCTACCCTCGCATCGGCTGATTCCTGAAGCGCACGCTGACGGGCACCAGCGGGACCGGCTGCTTTACCGGATCCATTCCCGCCGTTTTCTGCGTCACGGCGAGCAGCATCTGTTCGAAGCGCGGCAGAATGGCTTCGCGCGAGAATTGCCGCACCCAATTTGTCCGCGCGGCCCACACCTCGAGCTGTGCGCCGCACTCGCTCAGGCTTTGTAGAATCACCGCGAGCCCGGGCGCATCACCCGGCGACACCGTGCGGCCAAAGCCGCCGGCATGCACCGCGGCGGCCAGCTCGCTGTCGTCATCCGCCACCGCCACGACCGGCAGACCGGCCGCCAGCACCGAGAGCAGCTTGCTGGGGAAAAAGAACCGCCCGCTGCCGGCGGCCTGGGTGATCAAGGCCACATCCGCCGCCGTGAGCAGGCGGGCGTAATCACGTTCGCTGAGCAGCGGCAGGAGCTGAATACCCGCGCCGGGATGCACCCGCAGGCGTTTTTCCAGGTCGGGCCGGGCGGCCCCGTCACCCGCGATGATCACCCGCACTTTGGCGGCATCAGCCGGTGGCAGCGCCTGCAGCAAGGCGGCGGCTTCGACGATTACTTCCAAATTTTGTTTCCGCCCCAGATTTCCGGCGTAAAACGCCAGCAGCGTCCCCTCCGCCAGCCCGAAGAACCGCCGCGCCTCCGCGCGGCTGCCCGCGGTTGCCGGGCGGGGCGAGTCGCCGCGAAGCCAGTTGGGCAGCAGAACGCGCTTCGTCGCGGGCACTCCTTTCTGGCAAAACGCCGCCATCATTCCGTCCGAGATGCCCGAAACCCTCGCCGCCTTGGCATAGGCCAGGCGCTCGAGCGCATACAGCGCCCGCACCAGCCAGCCGGGCCGCAGCATCCCGAGACCCACCGCCGCATCCGGCTGGAGATCCTGCACGTGAAAAACGAACCGGCTCCGCTTCAACCGCGTGACGATCCAGGCGAAAAATCCCAGCACCAGCGGCGGACTCACCACCACGTAAACATCCGCCCGCGGTGCAGTGAGCAGGTGCAGCATCGAGCCCAGCCCGAAACTAAGCTCGTGCGCGATGCGCCGCAGGGTCGTGACGCGCGTGGGCACGTAACACCAGCAGCGGCGAATTTTGACCCCGCCGGTTTTTTCCGCGCGGTACCATCGTCCGCGATCGCCGGGATTTTTCTTCCATTGCGGATAGTAGGGAAACGAGGTGACCGCCGTGACGTCGTGCCCGCAATCCACCAAGTATTCGCCCAACTCGCGGTTGAAGGGGGCGATGCCGATGGACTCGGGCGCATAGTTGATGCCCCACAGGACGACTTTCACGTCGCGGTTCCTCCGAAGTCCGGTGCATTCATTCCAGCTTATCCTAGCACCGCAGCCGTTGGGCCGCCATCAGGTCACCCAATGGTCCCGGTTAGAGTTATCCCCCGGGAGGAGGCTAATGGATTCCCCGAGCCTTTTTCTTGGCCGGCAGATCCACCAGGGCAGCCAGCTCGAATCGCTCCGGGCTTTCGGTCAAGCCTTCCAGCCGCTTGCATTCCTCCACCCAGCGGACGCAAAACTGCACGAGCCGGGTGGCAGTGTTGACATTGACCTTCGTCTTGATGTGCGCGCGGTGCGTTTCCACGGTCTTAACGCTCATGTGCAGCCGGGCGGCAATCTCGCGCGTGGCCAGGCCCGAGCCAATGAGGGTGACCACTTCGAGTTCCCGGTCGCTCAGGCCGGCGACCGGCGAGTCGCTGACCTCGTCGTGGCCCTTGACGAGCCGGTTGAGCATCTGGCCGGAGACGCGCTCGCTGACATACATTTGCCCGCTGCGAACCTTGCGGATCGCGTCGATCACCTTGCTCGCGGCCTCCTGTTTCGTCACATAGGCCTTGGCTCCGGCCTTGAGCACGCGCAGGGCGTAGACCGATTCGTCGTGCACCGAGTAGACCACGATGCGGATTTGGGGATCGAACGCCTTGATATTCTTGATCAGCTCAATCCCGCTGTTGCCCCGCAGGGAAATGTCCGCGATGACGACATCCGGCCGGAGCCGGGCTACATCGCTGGTCGCGGTGGCGCAATCCTCGGCCTCGCCGCACAGCTCCAGGTCGGGCTCGGCCCCGATCACGGCGGCCAGCCCACGGCGCACGATCGCGTGATCATCGGCCACGTAAATCCGGATTTTCATGGCCCAGACCTTTGGCCGCGCGGCGTGGCTCCATTGGCAAGCAATCGTGGACTGATTAAGCGATCAAGTGTGGTTTCGTGCATCACGGTCCAGCCGTATTGACAGTATATTGCATCACGGTCCAGACATATTGACAGCATATTTACTTTTTCACGATGGGGTCAAACCCTACGGCCAGGCGCACGAACGCTGATGCGCCGATGAAAATATCCTGATCACCTCATCCTCTGCGCCGGGAAGGGCGCACTGGCATCGGCTTCACTTATCGGTCGCTCAAACCATGAGAGCCCAAGCACTTATCGGTCGCTCAAACCAAGCGAGCCCAAGCAGTAAGGTAGGGTTATACCCCATGCCGGTCTGGCGAAAAAAGGTGTTCAACAACCGCCCAAGGTGAATCCTTCGTTTATTGATGATTCACTGCCGCGTAACGCCTTGATGGCAGCCGCCGCTGGACGATCCCACCCTCGATGACTGAAGGACCCGCAAAAATTGAGCGTAGCCCGGACATATCCGCCGGGATACTCGATCAATTCGGCCTGAACGCCCGGTGGCCGATTGATGAAACCGGGACCTGCCTCGAGCCGATGCAGCCCCTGACCGGACAAAAGGGAAGGAAAAAGCTTGATCTGTGCTCGGCATGCGCCGGGCCGCGGCTCGGCGGCGGTTCATCCCGAGCGCTATACCCTCGCCACTCGCAGCCGCATCCGTCATGTTTGGAGCGCCCCCGGTGGCGGAAACCATGAAAAAGAAGCTCCCCGCGAACCGCCGGCCGCGCCCGTCCACCCAGGCGGTCCGGCTAAGATTTTCACCCCCAATGGCACCTGCTCCGCTTCCCATCGTCGGGATTGGCGCGTCCGCCGGGGGACTCGAAGCCTTGGAGCAGTTTCTTAAACACGTGCCGGCGGGCAGTGGGATGGCGTTTGTCATCATCCAGCATCTGGACCCAACAAGGAAGGGCATCATGCCCGAACTGCTCCAGCGCTGCACCGGCATGAAAGTCACCCAGGTCAAGGATCGCACCATAGTGCAGCCGGACTGCGTCTATGTGATTCCGCCGAACAAGGATATGTCCCTTTTGCATGGCGTCTTGCACTTGCTCCAGCCGACGGCTCCCCGCGGGCTGCGCCTGCCGATCGATTTCTTCTTCCGCTCGCTGGCGCAGGACCAGCAGGAGCATAGCATCGGCGTGATTCTCTCCGGCATGGGCTCCGATGGCACGCTGGGCCTACGCACCATCAAGGAAAAGGCGGGCGTTGTACTGGTGCAGGAGCCGGCGACAGCCAAATTCGACAGCATGCCGCGCAGTGCGATTGAGGCCGGGCTGGCGGATTTTGTGGCCCCCGTGTACGAGCTGCCGGGAAAAATCATCGCCTACCTGCAACGTACGCCACTCACCGCCCGGACGGAAGTGGTGCCGGAAGACAAGACGCAGAGCAGCCTGGAAAAGGTGGTCGTCCTGCTGCGCGCCCAAACTGGCCAGGATTTTTCCTTCTACAAGCGGAACACCCTTTATCGCCGGATTGAGCGCCGCATGGGCATTCACCAGATCACCAAGATGGCGGGTTATGTCCGCCACCTGCAGAAGAACCCGCAGGAGCTGGATCTGCTTTTCAAGGAGCTGCTGATCGGAGTGACGAACTTCTTCCGTGATTCCGCCGCTTGGGAGCAATTGCGCGAATCGGCCCTTCCCGCCCTCCTCGCGAGCCGCACGTCCGATCGGCCGCTGCGCGCGTGGGTGGCCGGCTGCTCCACCGGGGAAGAGGCCTATTCCCTGGCCATCGTGCTCCAGGAGGTGATCGACGAGATCAAGCCCAAGAAACGACTGGCGATTCAAATCTTCGCCACCGACCTGGACCGGGACGCGATTGAAAAGGCCCGCTTGGGCTTCTATCCGGCCAATATCGTCGCCGACGTGCCGGAAGCACGGCTGAAGCGATATTTTACCAAGGAAGAACACGGCTACCGGGTGCGCAAAGAGATTCGCGAGATGGTGATTTTTGCGGCGCAGAATCTCATTATGGACCCGCCCTTCACCAAGCTGGACCTCCTGAGCTGCCGCAACCTGCTGATCTACCTGACCCCGGAGGTGCAGAAGAAATTGATTCCGCTGTTTCACTACAGCCTCTTGCCCGGCGGCCTTTTATTTCAAGGCAGTGCGGAGACCGTGGGCGATTACACCGACCTCTTTGCCCCGCTCGGCGGCAAATCGCGGCTTTACCGGCGGACGGAATCCCTCCTGCGACCGGAGCAGATCGTCTTTCCTTCGTCTTTTAGCGCCGTTCCGGCGGCCGGGTTCGAGGCCCGGCCTGAGCCCAAGCCGCCGGTCAGTCTCCAGTCTCTGGCGGACCAGCTGGTCCTGCAGAGTTACGCCCCTCCGGCCGTGCTTACCAATGATGATGGCGACATCTTTTACGTCAGCGGCCGGACCGGCAAGTATCTGGAGCCGGCCGCCGGCAAAGCCAACTGGAACCTCTTTGCCATGGCCCGCGAGGGGCTGCGCCACGAGCTGGCGGGCGCCTTCAAGGAAGCGATCCGCATAAAAGAAATCGTGACCCTGCCGGGGCTCACGGTCGGGACCAACGGCGGCAAGCAGTGCGTGGATGTGACCGTCCAACGACTCGATGAACCCGGCCCGCTGCATGGTTTGGTGATGGTCGTCTTCACCGATATGCCGGAGCCCGTGACCGCCCCGGCGGCGGCCCGGGCGCCCAAGCCTCAGGCCCGCTCCGCACGGCTGACGGAACTGGAGCAGGAACTCCTCCAGGTCCGCGGCGAGTCGCGGGCCACGCACGAGGAAATGCAGACCTCGCAGGAGGAACTCCGGTCGGCCAACGAGGAATTGCAATCCACCAATGAGGAAATGCAGTCCACCAACGAGGAACTCACCACCTCGAAGGAGGAGATGCAGTCGATGAACGAGGAACTCCAGACGGTTAATATCGAACTGCAGACGAAGGTGGACGAACTCTCGCGGGCCAGCAACGACATGAAGAACCTGCTCAACAGCACGGACATCGCGACCTTGTTTTTGGACAAGGAGCTCAACGTGCGGCGGTTCACCCCCCAGACGACGAAAATCATCAAGCTCATCGCGGCCGACGTGGGCCGGCCCATCACCGACCTGGCCTCGGAGCTGCACTACCCGGAACTGGCCGGCGATGCGCGCGAGATCCTGCGGACCCTGACCTCCGCGGAAAAATCCATCAGCTCGCACGATGGTCGCTGGTTTACCGTGCGCATCATGCCCTATCGCACCATGGACGACCGGATTGACGGCGTCGTGATCACCTTCGCGGACATCACCATCTCCAAGACCTTGGAGGCGCAGTTGCGGGAGAAGCACGCCCTGCTGGAAAAACATCTCGCGGGGCAACCGGCGCGGCGGGCGAAGGGTGGGAAGCAGCCGCCACCGGCGGCGGCCGCCGCCAAACGACCCAAGGCCGCCGGGAAAGCGCGGCGATCCCGCCAACCATGAAGCGCGCCGCCAGACCAGTGCCGGCCCCGTCCTCCGCCACGACGACCCCGCTGCGCGGCCGCGCCGAAGTCCGCCTGCGCGGCCAGCGGAACGGTCACCAGTCCCAGAACGAGGATTCGCCGCCGGCCATGGACGCCCCGCGGTTGCTCCATGAATTGCAGGTGCACCAGATCGAACTGGAGATGCAGAACGAGGAACTCCGGAAAGCCGGGGACGAGATGGAGGCGGGGCTGGAAAAATACAACGAGCTCTTCGATTTCGCGCCGGTGGGCTACCTGACCCTCGATCGCGAGGGAGCCATCCGCGAGGCCAACCTGGCCGGGGCCAGCCTGCTGGGGATACCCCGGGCCCCGTTGATGAAACAACGCTTCGGGTTTTTCGTGGACCCGGCGGACCGCCCGGCTTTCAACACTTTTCTTCTGCAGATATTCAACAGCGAGGCCTGGCAGGAATGCGATTTGCGGCTCCAGGTGAAAGGCAAACCCCCGCTCGTCGTGCGGATCCGGGCCAATCGTTTCGACCTGGGCGACGCGTGCCGGCTGGCGGTGACGGACATCACCGAACACCAGCAGGCGGACGACCGGGTGCGCGTTTCGGAAATCCGCTACCGCCGGCTCTTTGAAGCGACCCACGATGGGGTCCTCCTCCTCGACCCCGCCACGCGCAAAATCACCGACGCCAATCCCTTCATGACGAGGTTGCTGGACTACCCGCGCGGCGAGTTGATCGGCAAGGAGCTCTTTGAGATCGGCCTGCTCAAGGATGAAGCCGCGAGCCAGGAGATGTTCGAGAAGCTAAAACGGAAGCGTGAAGTCCGCTATGAAGATTTGCCGCTCGAGAGCCGGGGCGGCCGTCATCAGGAGGTCGAAGTCGTCGCCAACCTTTATCTGGAGAACGGCCACGCGGTCATCCAATGCAACATCCGCGACATCACGGCGCGAAAGCGGGCCGAGCAGGCGTTGCGCGCGAGCGAGGAACGCTATCGCAGCTTGTTCAATTCCATCGACGAGGGCTTTTGCATCATCGAAATGCTCTTTGATCAGCAGGGAAAGCCCCAGGATTACCGCTATTTGGAGATCAATCCTTCTTTCGAGATGCAAAGCGGTATCCACGGCGGACAGGGAAAACGCGCGCTCGAAGTCATCCCCCACCTTGAAGCGTATTGGCTGGAATTGTATGGCCGGGTGGCGCTGACCGGCAACCCGGTCCGCTTTTCCAACGAAGCGAAAGGGTTGAACCGCTGGTTCGATGTCTACGCCTGCCGGCTCGGTGGACCGGAAAGCCGGAACGTCGCCGTCCTTTTCAGCAACATCACCGAGCGAAAGCGGGCCGAGGAGGTTAACGGCCACCTCGTGGCCATCGTCCAATCGTCCAGCGATGCCATCATCGGCAAGACGCTCGCCGGCGTGGTCACGAGTTGGAATACCGGCGCCAAACGGCTGTTTGGTTATCGGGCTCGCGAGATCATCGGCCAGCCGGTCACCATCCTCATTCCGCCGGACCTCTGGCCTGAAGAATCCAAAATGATGGCGCGGCTCCGGCGCGGCGACAGCATCACGAATCTTGAAACCGTCCGGCTGGCGAAAAGCGGTCGCCGCTGCGAGGTCTCGATCAGTTTTTCACCCATCCGGGATGCCGCGGGTGCGATCATCGGCGCGTCGACGATTGCCCGGGACATCACGGAGCGCAAACGGGCGGAGGCGACCGACCGGCGCGCCGAGGCGCTGGCCTTTGCGAACCGTGCGGCGAACAAAGAAATTGGCCGCCGCCGCGAGGTCGAGGCCGCCCTCCGGAAAAGCGATCTGGTCCAGCGCAGATTGCTGATCCAATCGCAGGACCTGCACGCGCGGGTGCGGCATCTTGCCCACCAGCTCATCTCCGCCCAGGAGGAAGAACGAAAGTCGATCAGCCGTGAACTGCATGATTCCGTCCTGCAAACGCTGGTCGGCATCAATGTGGAACTCGGGGTCCTGAGCCAGGGCGCTGGCGGCGATTCGCCGGACCTGCAGCGGAAAATCGCCCGCACCCAGCAGGTGGTGGCCCAATCCATCGACACGGTGCATCGTTTCGCCCGCGATTTGCGGCCGGCCGTATTGGATGACTTCGGCCTCGTCCCGGCGCTCCGGACCTTCTGCGGAAACCTGGCCGGGCGGGCCAAGCTCAAGGTCCGGCTGACGGCCTCCAGCGATGTCGAGACCTTGAATACGACTGAGCGCACCGTGCTGTTTCGCGTCGCGCAGGAAGCGCTGACGAACGTCACCCGCCACGCCCACGCCACCCGGGTCACCATTCGCATCCGCAGGCAGGCGGGCGCGATTCGCATGGAGATTAGCGACGATGGCCGGTCATTTCCCGTCAAGCAGTTGCTTCAGAACAAGCATCCGCAGCGCCTGGGCTTGGTGAGCATGAGGGAACGGGTCGAAATGGTCGGCGGGACGCTGGTCATCACGTCGGTCCGCGGGAAAGGCACCACGGTGCGCGTCGAGATTCCCCGTCGCTAAACGCCGCCGCGGGTCCCGAAGAAAAACATCAGCGAAATCGCGAGAGGCCGCAGCTACTGCCACCTTTCCGACGCCAGGCGCATGCCGCAAAGTCGCAGCGGCCCATGCAACCGGCATCGCTTGCCCAAGGCCAGATCTGACCCGCTACACCATTTCCTCCGCGAGAGTTATCGAGCATCGCGTACAAACGACAATACGCCGTTGGGGAAATCAATAGGCCGTGCACCGCAGCAAACACTGAAATCTTCACTCATCGGATATGGCGTGCGCCCCTTCCGGTGCATTTCTGCGCATCGTCAGTCGCACACCCTCAAGCAGGTAGGACCGTGATGTTTGACACCTATCAGTTTGCAAACGAGGGAATAGGTCCCCTACTCTCGATGCGAGTTTAACTGCTGATCAAATAACCACCGTCCGCTTTACGTCCGTTTTCTGAGACTTAGGATTTTCTCACTCTGGAAAGACAGCCCCGCGGCCACCATTTCATCCTCAATGATTTTGGCCGCAGGGTCCCCGAACGGATCAAATTGAACTGACAACGAAGGAATTCCATGAAGCTGCTCAAGTCGTTTCTCTTGTTTCTCCTCTGTGCCAGTACGCTGTGCGCGAGCGATGCGATGCGCCGGGTGGTGCCGCCGGGCTCCGACGCCGACGTCAAGGTCTTTGTCGCCGGGATCAGCGTGGACCTGGCCGTCGGGCACCGGGCCATGTTCCAGAACAGCATGCAATGGATGGACGAATATTTTACCGACGCGGGCACGAAGCAAAGCGCCTATCGCTGGATCCAAGGCAACTGCGCCTTCGATGCCATCATCCTCGGCTACATTCACCATCGCGACCGCCTCCAGCGTCAGATTGATGAGCTCAATGAGCGCCGGTCGACCCTCGTGGCCAGTTGGGCCGGCGAGCGCGAGCCGGACATCCGGGTGAAGGTGCGCGAGGAGATCAGCAAGGCATCCCACTCCCTGGCGACTTTGGCCCGCGAGCGCGATATCACCCATGACGACTTGGAGGAGTTCATGAATTCATTTCATTCTCCTCCTGAGCGCTAGCCCGAATATTTCACAAAAAGGTATCGCGTATTTTGTTACTCTCTGGTAGTCA